>Ga0209377_1002666_pt1 | contig 11611 bp, 9 predicted proteins | sample GraSoiAngelo_141_FD_185898 | JGI IMG/M metagenome (GOLD analysis project Ga0209377, IMG submission 185898) | Grasslands soil microbial communities from the Angelo Coastal Reserve, California, USA - 14_0929_12_40cm (SPAdes) (version 2) | ecosystem: Environmental > Terrestrial > Soil > Grasslands ...
CGAACACGTCTGGAATCGGCAGCCCGGCGGTGCGCAGACGGAGCGTCGCGACGGCGCGACTCCCCGACGTGACGATGGCGCGTTGCGCCTCGCTCAGCTGCCGCAACAGCGCCGCCGCGCCGGGCGTAGCCCGCAGCCCCCGGGTCTCGACCTCCTCCATGGCGTCCAACACTGCCGCCTCGACGCTCGCGTCGAGCTGGGGAGCCACTAGCCGCAACGTCTCAGCGATACGCCGACCGTGCGCCACCCGTAGGAAGTCCGCGGGATCGAGCCCGCGCTCTGCCGCCCACGCATGCCAGATGAGCTCGATGCACTCGCGCGAGTCGACAAGTACGCCATCCAGATCGAACAGGATGGCGCGACACTGCAGGGTAGGAATGGACTGAATCTCCTCGACAGCACCCCGGTCTCCAACCGGCCTTTCACGGGCCTTTCACACCGGCCTTAAACCGGTCTGTACTCCCCCCACACCCCGCGCAACACATCCGAGATCTCGCCGACAGTCCCCCGCGCCCGCACGGCGTCGATGATCGGCTCCATCAGCGGCGCTGTCCCATCCCGGGCCGCGGCTTCGAGGGTTTTCAGCGCACGCGTCACCCTTCCCCCGCCCGTCAGGGCGTCCTTTAGGGCTTCCCGCTTCCCCCGCAGTTCCCCTAGGCGTTTCCCCTGCGCCTTCGCCAGCCTCGAGTAATCAGGCGCCGGCACCGACGGGATGCCCTGGTCGTCGGCGTACTCGTTCACACCCACGACGACCGACTCGCCCGCCTCGATGGCCCGCTGCTGTGCGTAGGCGCTCTGCGCGATGGCCTGCTGGAAGAAGCCGCGCTCGATGGCGCGCGCGGCACCACCCATCCCCTCGACTTCGCTGACCAACGCCCGCGCCTCGCGCTCGATCCGCTCGGTCAACGCCTCGACATACCAGCTCCCCGCGGTGGGATCGACGACGTCGGGCACGCCGGTCTCGTGGGCGAGAATCTGCTGGGTGCGCAGCGCCAGCGTGGCGCTCTGTTCCGTGGGCAACGCCAACGCCTCGTCGAATGCGTTGGTGTGCAGCGACTGCGTGCCGCCCAGCACCGCCGCCAACGCCTGGATCGCCACCCGCACGACGTTGTTCTGCGGCTGCTGCGCCGTGAGCGTGGAGCCCCCGGTCTGGGTGTGAAACCGCAGCCGGCACGCCGCATCGGTGGCGCCGAACCTTTCCTTCAACAGGCGCGCCCACAGCCGCCGCGCCGCACGAAATTTAGCCACTTCTTCAAACAGATCGGTGAAGGCCGCGAAGAAAAACGACAGCCGCGGCGCCAGCTCGTTGACGTCGAGCCCTCGGGCGACGGCCCGCCGCACGTACTCGAGCGCGTCGGCGAACGTGAACGCCACCTCCTGCACCGCGGTCGCCCCGGCCTCGCGCATGTGATAACCCGAGATCGAGATGGGGTTGAAGCTCATCCCCTCGGCGTGGACGAAGCGGCACACGTCGATCGCCAGCCGCAACGACGGCTCGATCGGATAGATGTACGTGCCGCGCGCGATGAACTCCTTCAGGATGTCGTTCTGCACCGTCCCCTGAAGCTTGGCGCGCGGCACCTCCTGCTCCTCCCCCACGACGACGTACATCGCGAGCAGTATCGGCGCGGTGGCGTTGATGGTCATCGAGGTGGACACCCGGTCGAGCGGGATGTCATGGAACAACCGCTCCAGATCGTCCACCGTGTCGATCGCGACCCCGGCACGCCCCACCTCACCCTCGGCCATAGGATGATCCGAGTCGTAACCCATCTGCGTGGGCAGATCGAACGCGACCGACAACCCGGTCTGGCCTGCGGCGAGCAGATGGCGGAACCGTGCGTTGGTCTGCTCCGCCGTGCCGAACCCGGCGTACTGCCGCATGGTCCAGAGCTTGCCGCGGTACATCGTGGGATGGACGCCGCGGGTGAAGGGAAACGCACCCGGAGCACCCAGGTCGCGCGCGGGATCACCGCCCCAGTCCGCCGGCCCGTACGCGCGCGGCCGCCCACTCACGCGGGCACGCCCTCGGTGGCCAGAATCTCGATAGCGAACTCGACGTCGGCCTTGCTGCCGACGATGAACGGCGTCTTCTGATGCAGGTGCTTGGGGACGAGATCGAGGATCGGCCGGCGCCCGTCGGTCGCCAGCCCGCCCGCCTGCTCCACCACCAGCGCGAGCGGCGCCGCCTCGTAGAGCAGGCGTAGCTTCCCTTCGGCGGACCGGTTGTCTCCCGGATACAGAAACACACCGCCCGAGATCAGATTGCGATGAAAATCGGCCACGAGCGACCCGATGTAGCGCGCGTTCTTCGCCTGGATCCGGCCGTCGCCGTTCTTGAACGCCGCCACCACGCGCTGCACCGCCGGGGTCCAGCGGTTCCAGTTGCTCTCGTTCACGCTGTAATACTTTCCCACAGAGGGCGTCCGGATGTCGGGATGCGACAGCAGAAACTCGCCGATGGTGGGATCGAGCGTGAAGCCGTGCACCCCTTGGCCGGTGGTGTAGACGAGCATGGTGCTCGAGCCGTACAGGATGTAGCCCGCCGCAACCTGCTTCCGCCCCACCTGCAGACAGTCGGCGAGCCCGGGCTCGCTCCTCGGGCCGGTGACGCGCTTGTGGATCGAGAAGATCGTGCCGATCGACACGTTGACGTCGATGTTGGTGGAGCCGTCGAGCGGATCGTACATGATCACGTACTTGCCGCGGCGCGACGTCTTGGGACAGAGCATCGGCTCCTCGTCCTCTTCGGACGCCACGACGCACACCCGGCCGGTGTGCTGCACCGCGTTGCGCACGGTGTCGCGCGCGAACAGGTCGAGCTTCTGCTGCAGGTCGCCCGAAACGTTTACCGCGCCGGCGGCACCGAGAATGTCGGTGAGACCGGCGCGGCGCACGTGACGCGAGATGATCTTCGCCGCGAGACACAGGTCGTACAGCAGGTTGGACAGCTCCCCCGTGGCCTCCGGGTGGAGCCGCTCCTGCTCCATGATGAAGCGCTCAATCGTGACGACGGACGTCGATGTGTGTACGCTGGCCATCGGTCGTAAGTGTGATAGTGCCCGCTTGGTCCGTTCGGAAGATCTCGCTGCCCCAATGCCTCAGCCTGTCGAGCACTTCGGGTGCCGGATGGCCGTAATGATTGTGCGCCCCCACGCTGATCACGGCCTCGCGCGGCCGCAACTCGCCGAGCCACGCATCCGACGTGGCGGTGGACGAGCCGTGATGCCCCACCTTGAGCAGCTCCACGCGGCCGACCCGCCCGGCGAGGTGACCTTCCACCGGCAGCCCGGCGTCGGCCTGAAACAACAGGCGCGTGGCGCCGAACGTCACCCGCGGCACTACGCCGTGTTCGTTCACGTCGAGCGGCAGCGTCATCCAGACGCTGTCCGGACTCAGCACCTCGAGCACGACGCCGTCCACCTCGATCCGGTCGCCGGCCCGCGCCGGGTGCCAGCGCGCTCCCGACCCCTCTACCGCCGCGAGGAACTCGAGGTACAACGGCCGGCCGAGCGGCTCGCCGGGCTCTAGTACGAGCTCGGGCGTGAGCGCTTCGACGACGGCTGGCAACCCGCCAAGGTGATCGGCGTCCCCGTGGGTTGCCACGACCACTGCCAGTCGCTGCGCGCCGTGGCGTCGCAAGAACGGGACCACCACCAGCCTCCCTGCGTCGCTGCCGGGAATCCTCGGCCCCCCGTCGATCACGACCCAACGGCTGTTCGGAGTACGCAGCACGGCTGCGTCCCCTTGACCCACGTCCAAAAAACTTACCGTCAAGCAACGGCATTCGTCGAGGGTGACGACGTCGCGGAACGTCGTCACGACAAGAACCGTGGTCAAAAACGCGACCCGCGCGGCAATGAGCGAGGGGCGGCGTGGTGAGTTCCACAGCCACCAGCCCGCAACCGCGACAGCCAGCCAGACGGCCGCGGCCTCCCAGCCCGCGACCATAATCACGTGCCCGCCCGGGACCGCGGCGGCGCCCTGCGCGGTGAGATCGAGCAGCGCCAGCCCGAGTCCCGATCCCGCGGCGAGCAGGGAGGCGAGTCCCGGTAGGACCCACGAGACGGCGAACGTGAACACGAGCCCGGGGACGACGATCGCACCGAGCGGGATCGCGATCAGGTTCGCCAGCACGCCGATCGGCGCGACCGTGCCGAACGCAAACGCCGTGATCGGCGCGGTGAGGAGGGTGGCGGCCGCTGCGGGCGCGAGCGCCCGCACAGCCCAGTGGCCGCGGGCCGTGGCGCGTCCCGCCCAGATCACCGCCGCGATCGCGCTCACCGACAGCCAGGCGCCGATCGAGTACAGCGCCAGGGGATCGACGAGCAGCACGGCGAGCGCCGAGAGCGCGATCACGCCGCGCGGCGCGGCGACCCGCTGGCGCAGCCGCGCCACGTCGTCCACCACCAGCATCGCCGTCGCCCGCAGCGCGGGCGCGGGGAACCCGAGCAGCCAGAGATAGCCGAGCAGCACGCCGCCCGAGGCGACCGCGCGGTGTCGCGGGGAAGGACCGAGCTTGCGAAGAATTAGCCCGAGCCACGCCGCGAGAAAGCCGACGTGCAGTCCGGAGATCGAGAGGATGTGCGCCAGCCCGGAGCGGGCGTAACGCTCCCGCACGTCGGGATCGAGCGCGGCGTTGGGCGCGAACACCAGCGCATCGACGATCGGCGCCCGCCGCCCGAACAGCGCGGCGCTCTGCGCGGCGAGCCGGCCGCGCACCGCTCCCCGCCCCCGCGGCTCGGCGTCCAGCAGCTTGGCGCGCCGCACCACCAGCACGCCGTGTCCGTCCGATCCGACCCACCACCCCGCCACCACCCACGTCGTCCCACCTCGGGCGGGGATGCCGTCGGGCCAGCGCAGTCGCAGCGCTCCGCCGCACCGACCTTCGACGACGTCCGCCTCGACCGGGCCGCCCGAGTCGGGCGCCGGATCGCCCAGCCGCACGATCGCCGCGCGAGTGCCGTTCCCCTTCCACCGGCCTTCACACGTCGCCTCGTGTTGCCGACGCGCCGCCGCGCCCCAGAGCAGTCCCGCGACACCCACGACGCCGACGGCTGCGCCGAGCGGGGCCTGGCGCGCGAGCCACACGGCAACCGCCAAGACTGCTAGGCCCGACCCCCAACCCCCGAGCTCCGACCCCCCAGCCCACAGGCCGACCCCGAATGCAACAGTGATGACGAGAATCGGCGGCCGCATGCTCGGGCCGCCTCAGCGGACTACATCAGCTGTACGGCCTTCGCTCCGCAGCGCGGCGCCATTGCCACCTTGCGCAGCCCCTCGAGCAGGATGACATCGAGCTTCGCCCGCTCCTGATCGGTGTCCAGGTTCAGCTCGGTGAGCACTTCGCCCTGGCGGGTGGACACATAGTGCGGCGCCAGCCGGTTGAGCGCGAACACCAGCACGTCGCCGCGACACGTGTCGCAGCCGCAGAACCGCGGGAACTGGGCGCGCAGCTTCTCGTAGTCCCGATGCACCACCTCCCACGTCACGTTCGTCACCCCAAACCGGCAACCTCCTGCTCGACCACGCGCGCCGTGAACGTCGAGCCGGTCGTGCCGGTGAACCGCACGCGGGCGTACGTGCCGATCCACCCGTCGGGCCCTTCGAGCACCGCCACCTTGTTGGCGCGGGTGCGCCCCTGCAGCAGGTCGCCGCGCTTCGCCTTGGCTTCGATGAGCACTTCGTGCGTCGTGCCGACGAGGCCGACGTTCTTGTGACGCGCCACGCCGCGCACCGTGGCGATGAGCCGCTCCAGCCGCTCGCCCGCCACCGCGTCGGGAACGACGCCCGGGATGCGGGTCGCCGGCGTCCCCTCGCGCGGCGAGTACTTGAAGGTGAAGGCGTCGTCGAAGCCCACTTCCTCGACCAGCGAGATCGTCTCCGTGAAATCGCCCTCCGTCTCACCCGGGAAGCCGACGATGATGTCGGTCGTGAGCGCGATCCCCGGCACCGCGTGCCGCAGTGCGGCGACGACCGCGAGATAGCGGGAGCGGTCGTAGCGCCGCAGCATCCGCCGGAGCACGCGCGAGCTGCCGCTCTGCACCGGCAGGTGCACGTGCTCGCAGACCGCAGGCGTCTCGGCCATGGCGCAGAGCACGCGGTCGCTGAAGTCGGTGGGGTATGGCGAGGTGAAGCGCAGCCGCGCCAGGCCCGGCACGCGGCCGACCGCGCGCAGCAAATCCGCGAAGTCGTGCTCGCCGTCTGCGTAGCTGTTGACCGTCTGGCCAAGGAGCGTGACCTCCGTCGTGCCGCCCGCCGTGAGGCGCTCGACCTCGCGCACCACGTCGTCCAACTTGCGGCTCCGCTCCGGGCCGCGCGTCATCGGAACGATGCAGAAGGTGCACCGATAATCGCAGCCGCGCTGGACGGTCACGAACGCCGACACGGGAGTCCCTCGCACAGGCGGCACGTCCTCGTAATGCTCCCAGCTCTTGAACTCGACCTCCGCGGCGCGCTCACCCGCGCGCGCCCGCGCGATCAGCTCGGGCAGCCCGCGGTAGCCGTCCGGCCCGATCACCAGGTCGACCTGCGGCACGCGCTCGAGCAGCCGCGCCCCGAGCCGCTGCGCCATGCAGCCGACCACGCCCAGCACATCGCCCCGGCGCTTGTACTGCTTCAGCTCGCCCAGGCGGGAGAGCACCTTCTGCTCGGCGTGGTCGCGCACCGCGCAGGTGTTCACTAGGAGGACGTCCGCCTGGGCGGGGTCGTCGGTGCGCACGTAGCCTTCCCGCCCCAGGACCCCGAACATCAGCTCGGAGTCCGAGACGTTCATCTGGCAGCCGTAGGTCTCGATGTAGATGCGGGGCATGATCAGTCGACCGTCACCTCGAACCGGGGATGCCCATCCCACTCGGCCGTAGGAAGATAGACCGAAAGGTAGTCCTGCGTCAGCAGTTCGACCTTCCCCGCGCCGTGGCCGCTCACCACACCGTCGGCCGTCTGCCCTACCCGGCTGGCGCGATAGGCGTGCTGTTTCGCCTCGCCCAGCTCGCGCAGCTCGCGCGCGCGGCCGTGTACCGTAGCAGGCGACAGCTGGTCCGACAGCCGCGCCGCGGGAGCGTCGGGCCGCACGCTGAACGGGAACACGTGCAGATAGGTGAACGGCAACGCCTCCACCAGCGCGACGGTGGTGCAGTGATCGGCCTCGGTCTCCCCCGGAAACCCCGCGATCACGTCCGCGCCAAGTCCGAACACCGGCAGCCGCTCGGCGAGCCAATCGAGCCTGGCGCGGTACGACTCGGCCGTATACCAGTGGCGACCCATGCGCTTGAGGATGCGGTTCGACCCCGACTGCAGGGGCGCATGGAGATGCGCGGCGAGGCTCTGCGGTGCTTCGATGAGGAGGCGCGCGATCGTGTCGTCGACCTCCGTGGCCTCTATAGAGGAAAGCCGGAAGCGGACGGAGGGGACGGCCCCGATGAGGGCTTCGACGAGCTGACCCAGTGAGGTCGGGGTCCGGTACCCGGACCCCGGCTCCCGGCCATACGTCCCGATATGCACGCCCGTGAGCACGATCTCGGGGTGGTGCACGCTGAGCGCCCGGGCCTCCTCCACCAGCTCCGCCACCGGCCGCGACCGGTTCGCGCCCCGCGCGATGGTCGTCGCGCAGAACGTGCAATGCTCGTCGCAGCCGTCCTGGATCTTGAGCCAGCCGCGCGCGTTGGCGTGAAACTGCCGCAGCACGGGATCGAGACGCGCATGCGCGACGCCGGCAGCCGCGAGCACCGCGCCCGGGTCCGCGCCGCCCACCACCGCACGCACCGACGGGAGTCCCGCGATCCGCCCGTCGTCCAACGCCGCGGCGCAGCCCATCACGACCGTTTCGAGCTTCGCGCCGCGCCGCGCCAGCCCCCGCACGAAGCGCCGCAGCTTGGTCTCGCTCTCGGCGGTTACGGTACACGAGTTCACCACGGCCACGTCGGCCGTGGCAGGGTCGTCGACCACGACGGCGCCCTGGTCGGCAAACGCCTGGCGCACCAGCTCGGTGTCGTACTGGTTCGCCTTGCAGCCGAAGGTGTGGAAGTAGACGTTCACGGCCGGACGCTGAAGCCGAGCAGGAACGTCCACACCCGCTCGGAGAGTCCGGCGCCCGTGCGGCGCAGGTGCTCGAGACCGACGTCCACGAGCGCGCGACCGCGCGCGAACGCGCGGCCGGTGCCGGCCGCGAACCCGACCTCGGTGGGCGCGGTCGGACCGGCGCCGAATGGCAGCTGCCCGCCGCGCGCCCCGACGCGGAACGGCGCGAAGCCGGCGTCCACCTCCAGACCCGCCGACCAGCTCACCGTGTTGAACGCGCCCGCGCCCGCGTCCGCCCACGTGCGCCGCCCGACCGTTCCGGCGAGACGGACGCTCGGGCTGGGCGCCCAGCGCAGGCCGGCCCCGAACGTGTTAGGGAGGTTGGTCTCCGCGGTGACGACGTCGCCCAACCGGGCGCGCAGCCGGTTGTCGGACCGGGCGAAGAGAGACAGACGCAGCGCCGGCAGCGGATCGACGAGCAGGCTCCCCGAGATTCCGAGACCGTCGTAGCGCGTCTCGTCGTTCTGCCTGATGGCGTGATACGTGGTGTCGTCGAACGTGCGCCCGGCGGTCTCGCGCGTCGAGCCGCTCAGCACGTGCACGGCCGCGCCGAGCGCGAAGCGCGCGGAGACGCGCAGCGCGGCCGCGAAGCGCAGGTCGGTGACGCCGCCGTCGCTCGACAGCTCGTCCACATACGGCCGCATCGTGCCCCGCAGCAGCAGTGAATCGCGCCGCGTGACGTCCCAGGTACGGTCCAGGTACGTCGTAAAGCCGCCGGAGAGCACCAGGCGGCCGAACACTGGCCCCGCGAGCCCCATCACCGGGAACCGCGTGGCGCGCAGCGACGCGGTCCCGCCCGCGACGTCCGCCTGCCTGTACGACGTCCCTCCCATCGCCGTGGCGGCGAGCTGTTGCAGATCGCCGAGCGACGCCTCCGTGAGCGGCGACAGCGCGTCGAACGGCCCGAACGCGCCCCCGGTCGAGCGCGCGCGCGCCGTCTCGAACCGGCCAGGCGTGCCGAGACCGCGGACGCCGAACTGGGAATCTTGCGCGGACAGGCGGACCGGCGTACCGGCGGACAGCAGCACCGCCGCTCCCAGGAGCACCCTACCCGTCCACCCGCGACCGCAAGGGAGTCCTTTAGGGTCTACCCGTCTAGCAGTCATGGCACCCCGAACGGGAAGCGCCGCGCGTAGGTGATGCGCAGCGCGGGCCGATACGGCGCCGCCGCCGACGGATAGAACCGGATCTCCGTGCGACGCGCGGCTTCTTCCTGGGACCGCAGCATCAGCACCTCGGGCCGCGTGCTGTCCGCCACCCAGAACTGCAGCAGGTTGGTCACCTCGACCCGCACCGTGTCCGTCTTGCCGACGCGGATCATCGTGGTGTCGGTGCGCGTGGCGTCGAGCACGAGCGGGGACTTGGCGCCGAAGTCGCTGGCCACGGTGTGCGCCTCGACCACGAACGAATCGACCGGCGCACCGCGCGCCGGCACGGCGGGGACGAGCAGCAGCGTGCCGCGGATGATCTGGGACGAGTCGCGGATGGCGCGCGGCAGGGTGATGCGCATGATGCTGCGCGCGGACGGTGCGCCACCCACGGCGAGCGTCGAGTCGACGGGTGGGATCGGCGGGTCGAACACGTAGCTGTCGAACAGGGTGACAGCGGCGAGCTGCTTGTGGATGAGCGTCGTATCGGTGCCCTTGATCGAGTCGACCTTGACGAACCACGCGAGGCTCGCACCGCACGCGTTCTCGCGCGTGCAGAAGCCCACGCTCGTGGGTGCGTCGGCGCCGATGCGGACGCCGATGCCCAGCTTGCCGCTGTCTCCTGAGACGTACGGCGCCTGCAGCGAGTCGAGCTTGACCGTCACTTTGAGAAACTTGCTGGTAGTGTCAATCGCGGCCTGATCTCCGGTCGCAGAGTCTACGCCCCCGGGCTTCGCCAGCAAGGCGTCGACGTTGACCGCCCGCAGCGAGTCGGTCGGGTCGGCGAACGCGCCCCGCAGGTCGGCGAACGTCGTGGTCGAATCGATCGTGATCGGCAGGCGGTACAGCCTGACCGTCAGGTTGTGCGCCGTGGTGTCGCGCCGCGTGATGGTGAGCGTGAGCTTCATGGAGTCCGCGCCCACGAGGGGGCTCGTGGTCGTGTCCCCGGTGTTCAGGGCTAAGCCGCTGACCAGCGCCGACGTACGCAGGATCGCCCGGCTGTCCACCACGCCGGGCACATCGCTCGCCGTCATCGCCCCGGCCTGATGAGGAAGGACGTATCCCCGAAACGTCGAATCGCGCGCGATGCTGGCCGCGAGCACCGTATCCACGACGTCGATTTGGCCGCTGGGACAGAACGTGGGGCACACGCCGGGCGCCGTCGTCTGATCGACGCACCCGGCGAGCACGGTGGCGAGCCACGCCACCCGGCGCACCCTCATCGGTCGAGGCTCGCCTTGGCGAACGCATCGGGGAGCAGCGCGGCAAGCGTCCAGCGCCGCTCGCTCTGCGGGCCCACGGCGATCACCTCCAGGTCGAGTCCGAACTCGGCGAGCAGCTGCCGGCAGGCGCCACAGGGCGAGGCCGGCGGCTCCGCGTCGGTCGCCACGACGATGCGCTTGAGCGCGCGCGCCCCCGCGGCGACGGCCGCGCCGAGCGCCATCCGCTCGGCGCAGATCGTGAGACCGTAGGACGCGCTCTCCACGTTGCAGCCGACGAACACGCGGCCGTCCGCCGCCTCGAGCGCCGCGCCTACGCGGAATTTGCTGTAAGGACAATACGCCTGCTGCTGCACCGCCCGCGCCGCCCGCACCAGCGCGGCGCTCACGCCCAGACTTCCTTCAGGAAGGAGCTGCCGGCCGCGAGCCGCGCCACGCCGAAGTACTCCGCCACCGTCGCCCCCAGATCCGCGAACGTCGCCCGCTCCCCCAGGCCACGCGCCCGCACCCGCGGCCCGAGCGCCAACACCGGCACGGCTTCCCGTGAATGATCGGTGGACGGCGTGGTCGGATCGTTGCCGTGGTCCGCGGTGATGATGATCAGATCGTCCTCCCGCACGCGCCCCTCGAGCCGCGGGATCCAGGCGTCGAGCTCCCGCAGTCCCTCATGAAACCCCGCCACATCGTTGCGGTGCCCCCACGTTTGGTCGAACTCGATCACGTTGACGAAGATGAACCCGCTCTTGCCGCGGTCGAGCGCCTGCTCGATCAGGCGGTACGCGTCCCGGTTGGTCGGCGTATGCTCGCTCGTGATCCCCCGGCCCGCGAACAAGTCGTCCACCTTGCCGATGCCGACCCGCTCGATCCCCGCCTCCGCCAGCCGGTCGAGCAGGGTCGCGCCGACGGGCGGAATCGAGAAGTCGCGGCGGTGCGGCGTCCGCTGGTACGCGCCGGGCGTGCCCGTGAACGGCCGCGCGATCACCCGGCTTACCGCCTGCTCCCCCACCAGCAGCTCCCGCGCCACTTCGCACGCCCGGTACAGCTCCTCCAGCGGCACCGTCTCCTCGTGCGCCGCCACCTGGAAGACCGAGTCGGCCGACGTGTAGACGATCCACTGGCCGGTCCGCTGGTGCTCGGCGCCCAGCTCCGCGATGATCGCCGTCC
>Ga0209377_1002667_pt1 | contig 11609 bp, 8 predicted proteins | sample GraSoiAngelo_141_FD_185898 | JGI IMG/M metagenome (GOLD analysis project Ga0209377, IMG submission 185898) | Grasslands soil microbial communities from the Angelo Coastal Reserve, California, USA - 14_0929_12_40cm (SPAdes) (version 2) | ecosystem: Environmental > Terrestrial > Soil > Grasslands ...
AGATGAACTGGAGCTGGATGACGAGCGTTTCGAGATGGTCCGGCGCCTTTTGAGCCGCGCTTATGATCAGGAATTGCCGCTCGCCGATGCCATCGCGACCGCGATGGCAAAGGAAACGCAATTGCCGCCGTACCAGTATCCGACCACGAATAGCACCACCAAAGTCGGCAGCAGCGGTTATGTTTACGCGCGCAACCTGCTGGCAACGCGACTGTATCGTTGTCCGGTCGTTTACTGCGAGCCGTACGTCATGAACAGCAACGACGTTTTCGCCCAGATCCAAGCTGGCGATTACGAGGGAACGCGTAGCGTCAATGGCCGGGAGCGCAAAAGCATTTTTCGCGAATACGCTGACGGCGTCCTCGATGGGTTAATTGAACATTATTCGAAAGCGCGAAAGTGATTCTTCTGTAACGGCGGTCTCCGACCGCCGTTCTATATTGGATTCGGCGCTCACAGAGCGCCGCTACAGTTGTTTCACTGCTTCCCGGATATCCTCCATCGTCACATCTGCCGAGACATGCGCTGAACCAATTCGCGGTGTCACAACAAAACGAACCCTCCCGCCTTTGAATTTTTTGTCGTGCGGCAGCGCGTCAAAAATTTTCTGGCGTGGAAAATTTAGCGGTAATTGCGTTGGCAAATCGAATCGCCGCAGAAGATCGACAATGGCATCGCGCTGAGCCGGTGACAGCCCGGCTTTTTTTATGGAGACCGTGCAGGCTGCGACGATTCCGAGACTGAGTGCTTCGCCGTGCAGGAACTGGCGATAATCTCCGGCACGCTCGATCGCGTGTCCCACGGTGTGGCCGAAATTGAGAATTGCTCGTTCGCCACTGCGATCGCGCTCGTCTTTCTCCACAATCTTCGATTTTAACTCGATGTTGCGACGAATGAGTTGTTGTAGGGCAGGCGCCCCGCTGGCCTTCCACTCTTGAAGCGTGTCGAATATTTTCGCGTCGGCGATAATGGCATGCTTAATGATCTCAGCGAGGCCTTGGTTGAATTCGCGTCGTGGTAGCGTTTCTAAAACATTGAGATCGTCAATCACAAGCGACGGGTGATGAACCGCGCCGATCAGGTTTTTTCCATCGTGCGTGTTCACTCCGGTTTTTCCACCGATTGAGCTGTCCACCATCGACAGCAGCGTCGTGGGGATTTGGACGTGTGGAATCCCGCGATGATAAATCGCCGCGACGAACCCCGACATATCGCCGATCACTCCGCCCCCCAGCCCAACGACGAACGATTGTCGATCCAGCCCCGCCGCGATCATCTGATCGCAAATCGCGCCGGCTTGCTCGAGCGTCTTCGATTTCTCGCCTGACGGAATCGTGATCAGCGTCGGCTGAAATCCGGTCGATGTTAAAATCCTGCTGATGCGATCAGCAAACAGCGGAGCGACCGCGGCATCGGAGATGATCGTGCAGCGTGAAGCGCGCAACCGCTTCTTTATCAGCTCGCCGGCGTTGGCCAGCAACCCTGACCCGATGAGCACATCATGCCGCCACGGACCGGCTCGCACTTCAATCGAGATCACGCAACGATGTATACGGGCTCCAGCGCTGAGCTGCCCATGGGTCGCTTGCTACTGGACGTAACTGCGACATCCACGACGCGCCAGATGAAAACAAGTTGTTGTCGTTATCGCTCGAGTAACTTTCGGTCGCGAGTCCGATCTGGCGCAGATTGTTCATGTCTTGCGTTATTGTCGCGCGTTCCAAAGCGGAGATGTAGATGGGGTAGGCAAATGACGCTAGAATAACAAGAAACGCAATGAGGATGATTCCCTCGATCAACGTGAAACCGCGCACGAAGTCTCTAGTCATTGAATTGGCCGGCTAGCAGAGCACGGTAATGGTCTTGCTCGAGGTATGAAAGCCAAAATCGAAGTAGACTCGCGGAAGATTCCTTGACAAAGTATCTCCAAATTTGCGTATGTAAGCCATGCCCGACCCAGTTGACCCGAACCAACCAACGTCTCCACCGCCACCACCGCCAAGTCCCGAACCCGAGACCGGCGCGAAATCCCAATCGACCGGTTTGCCTTCGAATGTGGCTGCAGCCATCGCCTGCATTCCACTGATCGGCGGCATCATTTTTTATATCTTGGAGAAGCGAGACAGCTTTGTCCGCTTTTATGCCATGCAATCGATCATCTTTGGCTGCGCGTGGTTCTTGTTCAATATTGTCTCAGCTGTTGTGCATGCGGTGTTCGGCGCGATTCCAGGGATCGGCGGCATACTGGTATTTTTCTGGGCAATCATTGCAGCGCTAGTTCATCTAGTGTTCTTGGTGATCATGATCATCACCATTGTGAAAGCATTCACCGGCGTGCGCTGGGAGATTCCGTACATCGGGCCGATTGCGCGCAAACAATTGGAAGGCGGCGCAGTTTGAAAATGTGGGATCGGCCTTAGTGCCGCGACAATCGGGACACTGAGGTCCCTCCCACATTGCTTTCTCCAAGCAATTTCACCACGACTTCGGTTAAAATGAGTTCGTGATCGAGCTGCGTGGTAACGAGTTGGAGATTCGCTTCTAGGCAGGCTTGCATGGCCGCGATCAACTGCGTGGTCTCGAACCGATGGGCATGTTGCGCCGCAATCCCCAGGGCGTAGGCGTTGATCGAGCCGTCTTTCCTGCGCGGCAAATGCTCCGTTGCCTCAGCAGGCAAACGGTTGATTGTCGAGATAAATTGAAACGGCAACTGCGGACGCGGGAGGCGATGGCGTTTCACCAAATCTTTGGTCAGCAACAAATTTCGGATGGTCGGAACGATCGCGACAAACAAGATGCCAATGGCGCTTTCGCCTTGATCCAGCAAACGCCGCACAAGAGTGAGCGCGAGTTCGAGATCGCGTATCGCCAGGGCGTTGCTCAGCTCGAAAATGACGCCTGCGCGTGAAAGCGGCACGATTTCCCGCACAAGATCGACATGAACTGCGCGGTCTTTTCCCAGAAAGATATCGATCTTCTCCAGCTCGTTCTCGATCTGCCGTGTGTCGCCGCCGGTGAGCAACACGAACAAATCGAGCGCATCCTCATCGAATTGGAGTTTTCTTTTTTTGGCGCGCCGCCGGACAATTTCGGTCGCTTCTTCCTCCCAGCCACTGCGGCCGGAATCGAGCCGATCAAAAACCTGTATCTCCGCTCGTTTGACCAGCGTCTTGTAAAACCCACGCCGTTTGTCCACTTCGGTAGCGCTGACCAAGAACGTAAGCTCAGACCCCAGACCGCTCTCGAGCAAATCAGATAATTCTTCCAGAACCGATTGAACGCTCGCGGCGCGGCCGATCGCATTGTCGCCGAGAAAATTCGCGTTCTTCAACCACACTACTTTTGTGCTGCCGAAAAAAGGCAACGTTTGCAGCGCCTCGATTGTGGATCTAATTCGCGCGGCTGCCTGCTCGGCATTATCTGCGGCGCCATCGATCAGTTCCAACCCGAAATCGCCTGCATCCCGGGGCGTCAATTTTTGCGCCAGCTCCACGGCAACGCGTTTCACTTCCGCTTCGTCCGAGCCGACGACGGCATAGATATTCGCGGCCGCGGTTCGCGCTTTCGTCTTGGGCATCGGTGATTTCTTCGCATGGCGGAGCCGCCCTTACAAGATTGCGCACATGGCAGGAACGATGCGGTGCGCCGTCCGGTCAACGCAGCGCGTTGACCCCTACCCTACACGCGCGAGCGGCGGCGGCCGGCATTGCGCGAATATTTTACCGGCCTTCGTCTCGGCTCGATTTTCGCGAGGCCCGTACCGCTTTTCACTTCCATAATTTGATCTCGCAACAGCGCTGCGCGCTCGAATTCCAGATTCGCGGAAGCCTCTTGCATCTCTTCTTCCAGTTCGCGTAGCAACTCCGTGACATTGAAATCGCCGCCCGCTTCGCGGATCACGGATGCCTCGATCGCGCGTCCGCGCAAAATGGTATGCAGACTTTCCTGGACGGCGCGCCGGACCGTTTGCGGTGTAATGCCGTGCTTTTCGTTGTAATCCATCTGCTTAGCGCGGCGGTATTCGGAGATCGACATCAGCGCTTGCATGCTTTGCGTGACTTGATCGGCGAAGAGCACTACTTCGCCGTTTACATGCCGCGCGGCACGACCCGCGGTTTGGATGAGGGAGGTCTGGCTGCGCAGGAAACCTTCCTTGTCCGCATCCAGAATGCAGACCAGGGAAACTTCGGGAAGATCGAGACCTTCACGAAGCAAATTGATTCCGACGAGAATGTCGAAATCGGCTGCGCGAAGGCCGCGCAAGATTTCGACGCGCTCGATCGCGTCGATGTCGCTATGCAAGTAGCGCACTTTCAATCCGACATCTCGCAGGTAATCGGCCAGATCTTCGGCGGTTCGTTTCGTCAGTGTCGTTATCAGTACTCGCTCGCCTTTTTCCACACGCTCACGGCAAAGTTCGATCGTATCATCGATCTGATGCTTCAACGGCTTTAACGTGATTTTCGGATCGAGAAGGCCGGTGGGCCGAATGATTTGCTCTGCGATGAGCGGCGCGCCCGCCGTGTGCACATCGAATTTTTCCGGCGGCTCGTCGGTCGGAGAGATCGGTTGTAGCCGCGGTCGTTGACCGCGGCCGACGTCAGCGACGCCGGCTACAGCAAACGGCACGAGTTCATCTTCGCCGATCCGCTGTCGTCTATGCGGGATGTATGTTTTGTTCCCGACAAAGCTGTTTTGAATCTCGAATTCAGCCGGTGTGGCGCCCACATAGATGATTTGGTTCGTCATCTTCATGAACTCATCGAAATTAAGCGGGCGATTGTCGAGCGCACTGGGCAAACGAAATCCATATTCAACCAGCACCGTTTTGCGCGAGCGGTCGCCTTCGTACATGCCACCGATCTGCGGGATGGTGGCATGCGATTCATCGATCACGGTGAGAAAATCGTTCGGGAAAAAGTCGATAATCGTGTACGGCTTTGAACCCGGTGGGCGTCCCGATAAATGACGTGAATAATTTTCGATCCCGTTGCAGAAGCCCATTTCCTGCAACATTTCCAAATCGTATTCGGTGCGCATCCGGAGCCGCTGCGCCTCGAGTAATTTGTTTTGCGATTCCAGTTCGACGATGCGTTGCTCAAGCTCTTCGCGAATGGTGCTCAGCGCCCGATTCAATTTATCTGCTGGCGTAACGAATTGTTTGGCTGGATAAAATGTGATCACGCTGAGTGATTCGTGCGCGTGACCCGTCAACGGATCGAACTGGGTGATCGCCTCGATTTCGTCGCCAAAAAATTCGAGCCGGACTCCTTCTTCATCGGCGCTGCCCGGATAAACTTCGACCACGTCGCCCCGGACGCGGAACCTGCCCCTCCCAAAATTCACGTCGTTACGCTCGTATAACATGTCGATCAAACGGCCAAGCACGGCTTCGCGCGAGATCTGTTGCCCGCGTTTTACAGTCAGCAGCATCTGTAAATAATCTTCCGGCGACGTGATGCCGTAGATGCACGAGACACTGGCGACCACGATTGTATCCCGCCGCGAGAGAAGCGCGCTGGTGGCCGCCAACCGCAATCGCTCAATCTCTTCGTTAATCGAGGAATCCTTCTCGATATACGTGTCCGAACGTGGAATGTAGGCCTCCGGCTGATAATAATCGAAGTAGCTGACGAAATATTCGACCGCGTTGTGCGGGAAGAACTGTTTGAACTCGGAATAGAGCTGCGCGGCGAGCGTCTTGTTGTGCGAAATGACGAGCGTGGGCCGATCCAGCGCCTGGATCACGTTGGCGATCGTGAACGTCTTGCCCGAACCGGTGACGCCGAGCAGCGTCTGATGCCGGTTGCCAGCCTCGACAGACTTAATCAGCTTGGCGATCGCCTGTCCCTGGTCGCCACGCGGTTTGTAGTTCGATTTGAGCTGAAACGGCACTTAACAATGTAATAGCGACTGTTGAAAATTCCCAGTGCCACACGCGGATGATCAAACTTTGGTGTTCCAGATTTGTCCCAAGACTCTACGGAAATTCCCGCCGAGGATGAGTTCGATGTCGGCATCGGAGTAACCGCGGCGAATGAGACCGTCAGTAATGTCGAACATTCGCTTGTAATGGTTCACGCCATCGGTGTCCATTTTGTCGCGGAACGCGTAACTGGACTTGTAGAGGCCCCTTAACCATTTCTTATAATCCTCCGGGAGCGCGTCGTAGCCATCGAGATCGATGTCGCTGCCGACGCCAACGTGCTCGACGCCGACCAGCTTCGCGACGTGGTCGTAATGATCGAGCACGTTCTCTATTGTAGTCGGTTCCCGGGCAGAGACGAAATTGCGGACGCCAGTGATACCCATGACGCCACCTTTCTCCGCCATTTTGCGAATCGCTTCGTCGGTTTTGCAACGGGGCTGGTCCCGATTGAGCGCCCGACAATTGGCGTGAGTGATGAGGACGGGCGCTTTTGAAATATCGAATGCTTCGAGCGTGGTGCGGTCGCCGCAATGCGCCACATCCACTGCCATCTTCATTTTGTTCATGCGTTGGATAATGCTAAGGCCGAAATCGCTGATGCCGTCGTCGTGTCGTTCGGTACTCCCGTTGCCGATCAAATTGCGGCTATTATAAGTTAGCAGCGATATGCGCTGCCCAAGCTGGTAAAAATGATCGACATCGTCCGGAGTGCGAAAATGTTCCGAGTTTTGCAAGCCGAGGATGATCCCGATTTTGCCGGCGCCTTTCGCGGCATCGATACTCTGCGCGTCATCAACGCGCATCAGTTTGTCGGTGTGATGCGCGATGAATCCGTTCCAATATGAGATGAATGACGTCACCTGATCGTAGGCATTCGGTCCAACTGTGCCGACCCCGACATGCATCACGTCGATTCTTGAATCTTTGAAGCGCTGAAAATCGGCGGCAGTGAACGTCTCGGGATTCGTGAACCAAGTCGGGCGCTTGTCTCCCTTTAAGGGAGCCAAAACTCCAAGCAGCGTGAAGGGGTTAAGCATATCCACCACCGTGCTGCGCTGAACCAGATCGACAGCGCGGGCGGAATATTTGGTCGTATTCTCGGCGAAGAGCTGAAACCAGCCGCGGTTGATCATTGGTGCGATGATTGTTGCCGCGGCAACACCAACCAAGCGCTTCAAGGACTGGCGACGCGTTACCATGTCTTCCTCCCTGTCGATGATTTGGCCGATGCTAAATATGTGGCCCGCTTGCATCAAGACGTTTCCAGTGTGACCGAGTCCGAATGTAGGGATGGTAACATTGTGCGTCCCACTGACGTCGTGACTACAATTTGACTCGCCGCGCCGGGCCGATGATAAGATCGAGACTAGGGATGCTGTGAATCTCTCCAACTTCCTCGCCGAGCTGAAGCGACGCAATGTTTACAAGGTCGCGATCGCATATGGCGTTGTGGCGTGGCTGCTCATTCAGATCGCCACGCAGGTTTTCCCGTTTTTTGAAATTCCGAATTGGACGGTCAGACTGGTTGTGCTGCTCGTAGTGATTGGATTTCCGGTCGCCGTAATCATTGCGTGGGCCTTCGAACTGACACCGGAAGGATTGAAGCGAACTGAAGTGGCCGATGCCGCACCGACTCGCGGTTCCAGGCGCCGCGCGTGGATTTATGTCGTGATCGTTGCCGCCGCAATCTCGGTGAGTCTTTTTTTCCTCGGGCGTTATACAAGTTCGAAACAAAGTGAAGGCCCGGCATCACCGGAAAAATCGATTGCGGTGCTGCCGTTCGACAATCTTAGCCGGGACCAAGAGAACGCCTATTTCGCTGAAGGTATTCAAGATGAAATCCTCTCGCGACTGGCGAAGATCGCTGACCTCAAAGTTATTTCGCGCACCTCAACGCAAAAGTATAAAAGTACGCCCGACAATTTGCGTGAAATCGCGAAACAACTCGGAGTCTCCAATATTCTGGAAGGGAGTGTGCAGAAAGTCGCCGATCAGGTCCGTGTAAGCGTGCAGTTAATCAACGCGACGAGCGATGCCCATCTTTGGGCAGAGATTTACGACCGGAAGCTGACCGACATTTTCGCGGTGGAAAGCGACATCGCCAAGACAATCGCGGAAACGTTACGCGCGAAACTCACTGGTTCGGAAGAACAGATGATGTCGATGAAGCCGACGGAGAATACGCAGGCTTACGAGCTTTATCTCAAGGGCAGATTTTTTTGGAACAAACGGACGGGCGCAGATTTGCGAAAAGCGATCGAGTATTTCAATCAGGCGATCGCAAAGGATCCGAATTACGCGCTCGCATATGCCGGCCTGGCTGATTCTTACCTGCTTCTCTCAGCTTTCGGTGCTGCGTCTCCCTCAGATTCTCTTCCACAGGCAAAGGCAGCTGCAAAGAGGGCGCTGGAAATTGACGACACCTCAGCCGAAGCGCACACATCGCTCGGGCAAATTCTGTTGTTTTATGATTTTGATTTTGCGGGCTCGACCAGGGAATTCAAACGGGCGATTACATTAAATCCGAATTATGCCACTGCGCATCATTGGTACGGATCAGGGCCGCCGACGTGCCTCGGCGAATTCGATCGAGGGATCGCCGAACTCAAACGCGCACAACAGCTCGACCCGCTGTCGTTGATTATCAATGCGGATCTCGGCGGGGCCTTTGTTGCGGCCCGGCGTTATGATGAAGCCATTACACAGCTGCGCAAAACGATCGAGATGGATCCGCGCTTTTACTTCGCCCACTGGAATCTCGGCGAAGCGCTGGAGTTGAAGGGGCAGCTCCCGGAAGCCATCGCCGAATACAAAAAAGCCGCCGAATTGGACGAGGATCCATTTGTGCTCGCTCTCGTTGGTCAAGCGGACGCAAAACTCGGTCAGCGCGACGAAGCGATCAAAATTCTTAGCCAACTGGAGCGACTTGCGACAAAACGATACGTGGCAAACTACAGTTTCGCACTCATGCACATGGCACTTGGCGAAAAGGCAAAGGCCATTGACTGGCTCGAGCGCGCTTACCGCGATCGCTCCGGCCCGGAGATCGTTGGTATCAAAGTGGATCCTATGCTGGATCCGTTGCATGGCGACCCTCGCTTCGAAGCGCTCGTGCAAAAGGTTCTTGCCCCGAAAAACTCTGAGACCGGCGCACGCGAGCGTTCGCCATAAATCTGCCAAAGTCCTTCGCCGATTGAAGCGGGGCAACATTTACACGAACGTTTATTGCTTATGGCCTTCGATCACAATGGCGAGCCAACTCCCGAAAAATTTCGGGGTCGGTAGATAGATTCGCCTCGGAGTTCCTGATTCGCACTTGCGCGGCCCGCTGGAACCGCCTAATAGCTTTACCCTCATGGTTCATCATATCGTCCTCTACAAACTTAAGTCCGAGGTCACCCCCGCCCGGGTAGAGGCGATGATGATGAACGCCCGGATGCAGCTCCTGAAAATTCCTGAGGTTCTCAGCATCAAATGCGGGAAACGAATTGACCCGGAATTGCCCTGGCCGTTCTTCATCGCCATCGATTTTGAGTCGATGGACAAGTACGCCATTTTTCGCGAAGACCCGATCTTCGTAAAGTTCACGGAAGAAATCATCAAGCCGAACACCGAGGATTCCCTGGCGCTGGATTTCGAGATGGATCCTGGCAAAGACGTCCAGTTTTCGTGAATTGCGGATTGCAAAGCGCGGATTTCCGATTGGAAAAGAGTTATCCCCGATTCACTTTCCGAGGATTGCATCCACAGTCCGCAATCCGCAATCCGCAATTGTAAGCTGTGCGGCTCGGTTATCTTTACTCCAGGTATCCGGTCATTTCGCAAACGTTTTGCGATGCTGAGATGCTGGCGCTGGAGCGGCGCGGCCTCGAACTTGAGATCGGCTCGGTCTATCCGCCTCTTACGAGTCTGCGCCATGAACATATCTCCCGGCTTCGCGCTCCCGTTCATTACGCGTCGCCGCAAGAAATTCTGAGAATCTCAGAAGAAAACGCGAAAATCGCCGGTAGATGGCCGCGCGATCTGGTCGAGCAACACGAGCGCAAATACGGGCCGGGGGTCAAGGCAGAGCAGCGCGCACGCAATGCCCTCTATTTCGCAGACTTCTTTACGCATAAGGGCGTCGATCATGTACACGTTCACTTCGCCAATCGCGCAGCGCACACTGCACTTTTCCTGAAAGAAATTTCGGGCATTCCGTTCAGCGTCACGGCGCATGGGCAAGATTTTATGAAAGACCTCGGCAGCGACGATCTCCTTCGCGAGATCTGCGCTGCCGCGGAGTTCGTCGCGGCTGAGACCGATTACAGTCGGGGGCTTCTTTGCGAGCGCTGTCCGGATTCCGCCGCGAAAATTCATCGCGTTTACAACGGAATCGATCTCGAACATTTTCCGACGCCGGCTCAGGGCACCACAAATCCCATGCCGCGCATCATCAGCGTGGGCCGGCTCGTCGCGTTCAAGGGGTTCGAGCATCTCATCGACGCTTGCGCCGAGCTTGCGCGTCGAGGATTCGATTTCGTCTGCGATATCATTGGCGACGGCCCGCTACGGGATAGGCTCGGGGCAAAGATCGACATGTTGAATCTCTCGTCGCGATTCAATCTGCTCGGTTCTCTGCCGCAACGGGCGGTATTGGAAAAAATTCAAGCGGCGGACATTTTCGCGCTCGCTTCTGTGATCGACGCTCAGGGGGCAAGCGACGTTTTTCCAACCGTGATCCTCGAAGCCATGGCCTCGGCGCTCCCCGTAGTTTCCAGTCGGCTTGCCGGAATTCCGGAATTAGTCATGCATGGCCAGACCGGCATATTAGTTTCTCCCGGCGACACGACGGCGCTGACTCAAGCGCTCGAGCAGTTGCTGCGCGACGCTGAATTACGATTGCGTTACGGTCGTGCCGGACGCGCGCGGATTGAGCAGCATTTCCGAATTGAGCACACCGTCATGCCGCTGCTCAAGCTCTTCGAGACATCATCTGCCGCCGCGGTCAAATCGCATCAGCGACGCGCTTCGCAGAGCGAAGCGGCTACAACAGCGCGTCAGACTGCGTATCTGGTCGATCGCTGGCCCGATAAAGATTTGCCGCTTCTCGAACGCGAGCTTGAGGAAATGAAGCGACGCAAGGTGCCAATCGTCCCGTTCGTATGCGAATTGAATTCCGGGGCTCGGTTCAGTCGAGCAATGGAACAAATAGCGCCGTCGCTCGAATTTCTGCCGGATGCGATGGTAATAGAGGCGGAATGGCGGGCAAACACCGTGCTCGCGCAAAAATTGGAAGAAGAACGAGCACAGCAGAGTACCCGAGCGCCAAGCGCAATCTTTTTGCGGCAGGCGCGTTTTGCTTTGGTGCTGCGCAGACTGCTCCGGGAGAAAAAAATTTCGCACGTCCACGCCACAAGTTCCCGTGCGCTGGTCTGTGCGCTCATGTTAAAAAAACTCCTCAATGTTACGGTGAGCGCCACTATTGAGCCGCGGCCAGAATTACCCCGAAACTGGATCCAAGACGCGTTGTCAGAGTGTGTGGCGGCTCGTTTGTGCAATCGCAAACTGCTGCATCAACGCAGCGGTTCATTCCTTGTTGATAAGACGACATTCCGTTCTGCCCCGCGGAAGGCGCTCGGGCTGATCACTCGCAAGACCGGGATCGGTTTGACCACTAGGGCACGTTTCTGGCATGAAT
>Ga0209377_1002670_pt1 | contig 11594 bp, 13 predicted proteins | sample GraSoiAngelo_141_FD_185898 | JGI IMG/M metagenome (GOLD analysis project Ga0209377, IMG submission 185898) | Grasslands soil microbial communities from the Angelo Coastal Reserve, California, USA - 14_0929_12_40cm (SPAdes) (version 2) | ecosystem: Environmental > Terrestrial > Soil > Grasslands ...
AGGTCTTACGAATGCGGCCGCTACGCCGACGAGAATTGCTACCAAGTAGATGGCACCACCGACGATCAATGTAACAGCGGCCGCTAGGGTCTGAGTTGTTTGTAGCGGTGGAGCGACGTTGAACAGCAGGAAGTAGCCGATAGCGTATGCGATAGCCCCCACGATGAATGTCCTGAAGTGGTCTATGACGCCCGGGAAGCTTTCAGAGAGGGTGCTGTTCTCGGTGAGGGTGGCGGAGACGAGGTAGACGGCGCCGATGAACAGGTACCCTGCAACGACGAGAACTACCCATCCTCCGAGGCTCTGGCTGGACGTGTTGATCATGTCTTTGCCTATACTTAGCAGGAAGACGTTGACTGCGTAAAGTACCGCGGCTAGTGCTAGGCTATGCCAGTTCTTGAAGGCGGTCGACATTGCATGTCGATACATTGTTTCTGTCATTTTTTCTTCGAAGTCGCGGCGGGTCGAAACCGGGTCTAAAAGCATGTTTTTGTTCTAAACTTGAACAGTGAATTACGCATCCGAACGTCGAAAAACGACACTTGCATACGTATTTCTGCGAATTGTCGCCAATTATCTGGAACTCAGCAGAAAAAGTAAACGATCTGGTGGGTCTGCCTTCATCACGAAACGGAAAACTCGAACTCAGGATCTTCGATAGAGCTTAAGAACCGGCTGAAGTGTCCTTCACGCTCGATACGCATGAAGCGATCGTTCGTCGTGATAGGAATAATATTGGTTGGTTTGGGGATAGCTGCATACTACATCACGTCTCAAACTAACCTCATCGGAGGCCGCACTCACAGCACCTACCCGCTGGGTGGCATCGGTCTAGCCGTCGTCGGAGCCCTAATCGCCGCTGGAGGAGTAATGATGGGGAAGGCGGGAGCAAAGACGGCGGGCCAGTTCAAATGCTCCAAATGCGGAATGACGTTCGGATCTCAGATAGCGCTAGATCAGCACTCCAAAGACAAGCACGGAATGTAAGCCGTTTAGAAGGTTCGAACTGGGAGAATTCCGTTTCTCGCAAGTCGATGGACTACTTCCCATTCCAACCAGGCAGACTGCTCAACTAGGAAACGTTAGTTTTCAGGCTTGAGGAGCGGTCTGAGAAACGGACTGGTATCCAGCTTGGAGAATTCATCGAGGTCGATGTTGGCTCCTGGGCTCATTATCTGCTTCAGATAGTCTCCGGCCTTTGTGGAGTCCCACCAATTCTCTCCGAGTCGGTTTCGTAGCTTCTTGATGAGTTCTGATTTTCTGACAGCGGCTATGAGGTAGCTGGGTGAATAGAGATCATAGTCAGGCATTACGTGGTGGAGCTGCCAGTATTCTCCGGGTATGTCGAAACCAACGTACTCCTTGTAGAGCTTCGCATATAATTCCGACGCCTCATCCATTGATAGCATCTTCTCCTGGAAGCTGATTTTCATGAGAGAGTTTGCAGCGTAGAAGGCTACGAAGAATAGTTCCATGAACCTTCGTCGCTCTTGTACCTGGACCACCTGTTCTTCTGATAGCCCGAATTTCTTTCTAAGGTACAGTCCATCCTCTACAAGACTCTCCAGAAATGTGGAGAATATCTCTGCCACTCCGTGAGATAATGATTCTCGATCCCAGAGAGAAAGATTCGGGTCCACGGAAGTCGCATGCATAGCATGGCCGAACTCATGATAGGACGCTTCCATATCCGTGTAAGGACTAATCGGTTTCACAAGGACCCTAGCGTCGTTCGGAATCTGGACAAAAAATGCGACCGCAGACGGCGTCTTCTTAGGTCTGTCCTCAACATCAACATGAATCTTTTTCGTGTTGAACCCTAAACGCTTCAACTGTCGAATGGGCATTTCTGCGGAATTGAATTTCGCAAAGATCTTGTCTAACGGTCGGAATATTCTTCCTCTGAAATAGTAGAAGTCGTCGTAGTACTCGGGAGGTGCCTTCTTTATCTCACGCGAATAATCCTGCAATGCAACTTTGAATGGCTTTCTGACTGCGGATCCTAGTTTCTGAACCAGCTCCTTAAGTTCCGGAAGAGTAATTCTCTCGCTCTCCAAGTAACTCCGTAGGGGCGTTACTCCGTACTTTTTGTGAATGCTCCAAGACTGTTGAAACATGGCTCGGATCAGAGGCCTGATCAGGGGAGTCTTCTTCACAAGATCGTCGTAGACCTGCTTTCTTCTCTTCGGGTCTGCTGTTGCATTGAACTGTCGCCAACTCTTCCAGTTTACAGGCCTGCCGCGGAATCGCGCCTTCTTCGAAACAACTTTCTCCGACCTAGCCTTGTCAAGTTCAAGAGCGATCGGGGTCTTCTTGGACTCGGATACGTCGCTGACGCACTTGAGGAAGAGCCTCCTAGGACGACGAGATGATGACAGGAAGAGTTCAGCGTGTCTGGCTTTCTGTTCAGCAACACTCTTCATGAAATTCTCGTCAAATTCGAGCCCGTTGTACATCTTCCAGTTCTCGTGGCTGTAGAGAACGCTGTAGGATTCGTCTACTATCGCCCAGGCACTGAGCGGATAGGGGAGAGCCCTCATGGAAGGATAGTGTCGAAGGGCTTGCGGGATAAATTATTCGGCTACATCTTCAGCTGGCCGGAACGTCTCAAAGACTCAACTTGTCCCTGGGTGTATCTGAACATGATGTCGCCTCGCTCCTGCTGGAAATCCCATGGAGCAACTAACACAGTGTCTCCCATCTTGATCCAGACCCTTCGCTTCATTTTGCCCCGTATGCGACAGACACGCGTTACGCCATCAGCGCATTCGACTAGGACCCTATCGTAGCCGAGCAGGTTCTTGACTGTCCCGTACATCTGGCCAGGACCCGGAGTAAGCATTTCACTAAGGTTGGCCTCGCTGAGAACCTTGCGCTTTCCCATTTTCTCACTCTAGTAGTGGTTCCGGGGAATATTAAGCCTCTCAGATACTCGCGAGCTAGAGAGTCGTAGGTCTGTTACTGTTTCCATTTTATCGAGCAACCGAACGGTCGAGTCTCCTGCACAGTCAGGTTCTTGCCTGACAGGACCGCATCTATTGCGTTTCTCAAATCGTGACTCTTCACATCGGTCGGGTTTCGATTATCGTCGATGCGTCCCTTGTAGCTGAGGACCCGTTGGTGATTGAAGAGGAAGATGTGCGGAGTGCAGATTGCGCCATATTTTCGAGCGATCTCCTGAGTCTCGTCCCGGAGGTATGGGAAGTTGAAGCCCTTCTCTTTCGAGCGCGTTATCATGTTTTCGAAACTGTCTTCAGGATATCCCGTATCATCATTGCTATTGATAGCGACCAGACTGGCTCCCTTGGGCAGATAGTCTCGTTGCAACTGAACCATTCGGGCCTCGTATGCTTGAACGTAGGGACAGTGATTGCAACTGAATACGATTGCCAGGGCTTTCTTGTCGGCGTAGCTCTTGAGAGAGTGTGTCTTGCTGTCAACGCCTTTTAGCTGGAAGTCTGGGGCAATGCTACCGAGAGGTAGTCCAACGGATCCAATAGCGACGGGTGATGAAGACATTATTCCCAAGGTTTGAGGGAAGACCTTAGAAACCTTTCGACTCCATCCAAACCAGTACGATTGGAGGACTATAGATTAGAATGAAGTTTTTTGTTGGAGTGTCTGGATTCAGCTATGCCAGTTGGAAGGGAAACTTCTATCCCAAGGATTTGAAGAGCGAAGACTTCCTCAGCTTCTACGCGGGGAAGTTGAATAGCGTCGAGATCAACAGCTCCTTCTACGCACCCCCCAGCGCAGCCACGGTAAAATCCTGGGCCGGTAGAACAGGTGAAGATTTTCGATTCGCGATAAAATCCCCCCGACTAATTACCCACACGCTCAAAATCGGCAAGGGCGCTCCTGAGGCCGCGGATAGACTGCGAAAGACCCTCGATTTGCTAGAAGGGAAACTTGGACCTGTGTTGTTCCAATTACCACCGTTTTTCAGACAGGACTTGAAGACTCTCGAATACTTCCTAACACAGACAGCCGACGTGAAGGAGAAGGTGTTCGAGTTCAGACATGAATCCTGGCTGAACGAATCAACCTATCAGATGCTAGAGAAGCATGATGCTGGTTTCTGCATAGCCGAAACAGAGGATATGAAACCAGTTCTCAGGGTCACAGGTGGCCTCCCATATTTTAGGCTGAGGAAAGATGCTTACACGGCAGGAGACGTGGAGAAGTGGACGGAAAAAATCCAACAGATAGTCAAAGGCTCAGACGAGGCGTTCGTCTATCTACGTCACGACGAAACGGGTGAAAATGCTTCGTATGCCGTGGGGCTGAAGGAAAAAATATCGGGATAATACTGGGCTAGTTCTCGATCTTATGCAGTCTTAGCGAGGGCCTTCTTGAGCTCTTCGTAATTGGGCTCCTTGCTCGGATCCTCTGTGACCCACTTGTAAGTCACAACGCCGTTCTGGTCGAGGATGAAGACGCTCCTCTTCGCTACGGTGTAGCCCTTCAAGTTTCCAAAATTCTCATGGAAAACGTTGTACTGACGGACGATGTCTCTGTCGTAGTCGCTGAGGATTGGAAAGTTGAGGCTATTCTTCTCAGCGAACGCCTTGTTTGTCCAAGGATCATTGACGTCGATGCCGACAATCTGGGCGTTGAACTTGTTGAACTCCGTGAGGCTATCTCTGAGCGCACACATTTCCTTCGTACAGACGCTAGTGAAGGCGCCCGGAAAGAATGCGAGCAACGTTGCGCCTCTAGGTTTCAATAGCTCCAAGAGATTGCGCGGTTTCCTCTCATAATCTGGAAGTGTGAAGTTAGGAGCTTTTTCCCCCTGATTGACCATTTCCGGATCCAAGGTCCGAATGACCTTTCGGTGTTTCTAAACCTTACACTGACTCGGCGAACGCCAAGTGTTTTTGAAAAGAGAGGGACAGGAATCTAAGAAAAGAATTTGGGAAGTAGAATAGATCAGAGTAGGCTAGTTACTCGTGCTTCTCTTCGCCCGCGGCACAGGAAGCGTCATGATCGCCCGGATTATGGATACTCTTTGAGCCGTGTGCTTTGTCATTATCGGTATCCGTGTCGTGGTGCAAATGGAAAGCCGGGTTAGACTTACCCATAGACTTCATCAAAGCTACTGTGGTGTCCAGTTTGTTCTTGACGACTCCGAAGGCGTTGCCATTGTCTTTGCCGTTTCCTTTGTCATGCGGGTTAGGATCGTGGGACTTGGCCTCGCCGCATGAACTGCCGCTACCGCTATTGTCGCTACTTCCAGATGGGGTCGTGGGATTCTTGTCCCCGCTGCCAGGCGTTGTGGGTGTAGGACTGGTGCCTTGCGTTGAGGGCGAGTGTAGCAGGAATGGGACGAGAAATGCTCCTATTCCTGCTGCGATGAGGGCTGCTGCTCCGAATGTACGTCTACTTGGTACTATCATCTTGTTTTCCTATCTCCCTTTGTTTTCGGACCCCCCTTCCGGGCTGGCTATATTATTCAAGGAATTGTACACGCAAGAACCTGTCAATCCATTCTCACTCGACGTCGAAATCTTTTCAGGAACCGTTGGTGGATATCGAAAGCCGATATACTATCAGAGGATTCGAAGGAAAAGGTAGAGAACCAGAATATTCGGAACAGTCACTAGCAGTCCGACCTTCGAGAACTCGATCGAGCTGAACCCCGAGCCTCTGCTCTCGGCCGCTTCCAGAATGATCACATTACTTGCTGCTCCCAGTAGACTTAGTCCGCCTGCTAGAGTGCTGGCACCGGCCAGGGCAACCCAGGCTTTGACATTGTTGCCTGTGAATCCTGCGGCTTGCATCGCCTTGATGTAGACCGCGACGAATGGGACGTTGCTCAGTAGCTGGCTGAAGATCAGACTGGTCAGAATTATGACGCTTAGAGAGACGACTATGTCTGTCGGATTTAGCGCGGGGAGGTAGAGTAGCAATGATTGGAGAGCGTTTGAATCCCAGAATCCCTGAACCACGATGAAGAGGGACATGAAGAAAATAATGATGCCCCAGTCCACAGACGCGAGGATCTCCCTCCGCCTCGTACTTAGCAGATAGACGATGGTCGCACCGAGCAGCGAGACCGTCCCAAGGTTTACGTTTCCCTGAACTCCAAACAGTTGAGCGACTCCGACGAGAAAGAAGCCGACAACTACGATGCCCGCTACATACGCTGACAGTCTCGCGAGCCTTCCATCTTTGATTGGTGGCAGAGGAATTGTCCCGAAGTCTTCAGCGGATTTTGCAAGATCCTTTCGATAGTAGAATCTGAGAATGAGAAATGTGACGACTAGCCCTATGATTGTCGGTGGGACTAGGAAGTAGAGAAAGTCGAGCATCGGATTTGGAATTCCACTGGACAAGGCGATAAGCAGGTTCTGGGGATTCCCAACTGGAGTCATCGCGCTACCAATCGTCACTCCGAGCGCGAGTGTCATCAACAGAACACTCGGTTTGATTCGCATCTGCTTGGAGAGCCCTAACATTATCGGGGTCGCCGTCAGAGCGAGTGTGTCGTTGACCAGAAACGCTGAGAGAAGACCCATTCCGAACAGCACCAATGCCAAAGCTCGCTGTGGAGTCCTTGCAAGCCTAATCATTCTCGCCGTGAGATATTCGAGAAGTCCTGACAGCTCCATGGCCGCAACGATCGAGAACATTCCGAGGAGGAAGAATATCACGTCCAGGTTGATGGCAGAATAGGCGGCCTGTAGAGGAATGGCTCCAGAGAAGATCATGGCCACTGCTCCTGCGAGCATGATGGTCCAGATGGGAATCTTGAACCGGCGGAAGTTTCTGAGAGCGATTAGAGCGTAGACGACCGCGAAGATGCCTATCGGGAGATAGTGAAGCGGAGGCATCTAGAGCTAATCCTAGGGGTAGAGCGTACGCTCTGTTAGCTGATAGGCACGTTGTCTTGTGAAAGTCTTCTGGTCTGAATTCAGCTCAGAGTTCTTCAAGCATCTTCTTGGACCATAACAGCGAGGCCTCAGGCTTCTTCAAGAGCTTCGTGGGCTTGGTCTTCTTCGGAGCTGAAGCGGCTTTCGTTGCTCCTGGAATGAGACCCTTGTCGTGGAGGACTGGATGTGGTCCCGCGGGGTCCTGTCCCAGGCCCACGACCATTCCTTCAGGATCTCGCAATACGCCGTTCTCGTAGAAGCCCCGATGGCGTCCCTCATAGTCGATAATGTTTCCGTGTTCGTCCAGCCAAGCTATGTTGTGGCCGTCAAAGTCTACGATTCTAGTATCTTTCAGAATTCTATACCGGGCGGCACCATTCTCATCCCAGATAACATCGATCTCTTCTTCCTCGGCCTCTCTTGCAGGTTCTGATTCCATTCTAGTCCGTCTCCCTGAAGATGTGTTAGTCTAAGAAGGTTATCTACACTCTTACGAGTCAATGAAGTAGAATTCGACGAAACAAAAAAGACCTTTTCCTTAAAATAGCAGGAAGGCGGTATAATCCTCGATTATGTCGCGGGTTCCGGCGACAACTCATACTTGTCCCGTATGCGGCCACACCGGCCCATGCACACAGTCCGCCGGCGAGACGGGCCAGTTCAGATATCACAACTGCCACGTCTGCGGTTCTACTTGGAAGGAGGCGAAGGTGCAGGATCCAGGTGACAAGGACTCCAAGCCTCTACAGACAGCGTAGGCCAAGTCTGATCCTGTTTTCAACCCAGAAATACTAGTGAATGGTGCCTCATCTCGACAGCATTGCCTCGACCCAACCAGCGTTCAAAGGTTAATCGTCGCCAGAGAACAAAGAACAAGAAGAGACACCTAGCACTCAACAGCAGAAAGCCAAGCAGACGCCGCCTTCATAGACGCTTGTCAAAGACCTTCGCTGGTTAGGCTGGTAGACCTAGGACCCTGAACTAGGATTCCGCAGTTCTACAGCATGCTGGACGTGAACCTGTAGGACTGGTGCAGCAGTCTGGTCAGGGCCGGAAGATCACTGTTCTGCCCTAGCTTCATGGACACCCAGCCTTCTCTATCGTGGGGTTCAGGGGACCGGGAGGCCATGCCTCTGGCGAGAACATTCTCTTTGACATCTTGGGGAAGACGGACGTCAATTCTGTCGGGCCGGTGGATGTGGGCAAAGGCCTTTCCTCCTACTCGTAGCTCGACGCTGTCTCGACCACTATCATAGGCTTCAACGCCGGGCACCAGGAGCATCTCTCCCGTAATGATATCGAGTAATCCCATTGGTCTCAGTCCAGAACCCGTCGACTTATTTCGCTTCCCCCAGCGAGGACGATATCTATCATTTCGAGAGCTGGACTGGAAGAAGCGCGACTTCGGTTACTTCGATCCGTCAGCTTCCGGTGCTTGGCGAAGTTGAATGTATCTCTTCAACCGAGGCCATCCGGTCTTCGCATACTTCAGTCGGGTCCGATCGTTCTTTACCCATCGGAGCATGTGAAAGAAGCTTCCAGCCCTCTTCTCATCCCTATCCGTGAGAGGCTCATACCCTAGATTTCTGATCTCGTCCAGATATGCTGTCTCGACATTATGTTGAGCGTCGCCGGAGATGATCGCGGTCTTGACCTTCTCTTTCCCGAACTTCCTGAAAAGCTCCTCTCGGGTTTCATCGAATACGAAGCTGCGGCAGATCTCGATCTCCTCGTCAGCTCCCAGCTTCATCTCTTGGAGCAGACGGAGGGTTAGCTCTGTCGCTTTCTTGAGATAGAGTTTCTTCCGAAAATGCGGAGTCTGGAAATAGTTGACTGGAATGATGTCATAGTGAAACTCTCCTGTCTCCTTCCGGTGCGCTCCGATTATCGCTCCGAACAGAAGGTCCCCGACACCAGCATCGTCAACTTGGACCGTCACTTATTCCACAGGCTATCTTGATTGAGTGGTCGGGTCTACTTCAACGTTAAACAAAAAACAACAGATATCGAGAGATTCTGTTCCCGAGTCAAAATTGTTCGAGGGTTTTCAACCCGGACCCCGTGGCTATCACGACGACGCTATCCTTCGCGTCAATCGCCCCGATATCGTATAGCTTCGGTACGGCTGCGAAAGCCGCACCGCTGGAGGGCTCTACCAACAATCCGTCCCGTTTTGCAACATTAAGCATCGCTCTGTGAATCTCACGATCAGACACCTTCAAAGCTAATCCTCTGGATTCGCGGAGACTCTTCAGAATCCAGGCCCCAGCTAGAGGCTTTGGAATCTTCAGTCCCTTTGCAATTGTGTTTGGTAATTTCCACTCCGGGACGTCCATCTTCCCCTTGTTGTACGCGTCGACCACCGGAGCGCAGCCGGTTGGTTGGACTGCGATAATTCGGGGCCGTTTGCGTATCCATCCGAGTCTATAGAGGATCTTGAACATCTTCCACATTCCTACTAGCCCAACTCCTCCTCCGACAGGATAAACGATGCAGTCGGGGCTTTCCCATCCCCGTTGCTGGCAGATCTCGAGGGCCATTGTTCCTTTGCCATCATGTCGGAACGGCGTCACGAAAGTTGACGCATTGTAGGCCCCTGTCTTTTCAGTAAAGAACGCCGCATGTCGTCCTGCTTCTGAAATCGTGCCTTTGACCTTAGTGACCTCTGCACCTAGTTTTTTCGAAAGCTCGACCTTTGCATCGTTAGCGTCGCCTGGAAGGTATACGTGACAACTGATTCCAGCCATTTGCGAGTAGAGTGCAAACGAGCAGCCAGCGTTTCCCTCCGAGGCTAGTACGATTTTTCTGACTCTTAGTTGAGAGAGACGTGTAACAGCGAGCGAGGCGCCTCGGTCCTTGAAGGTTCCAGTCGGATTCCGAGTCTCGTCTTTCGCCCAGACACTGTGAAGGTGTGGGTACGATTTTACTGGTCTGAGAGGCGTGTTTCCTTCGCCTGCTGTTACGGGAATCGTTCTAGCTCTTACTGGTAGAAACATGTGGAACCTCCACATGGTCCGGGTGTTGTTTTCCAGGTGTCGTTTTGATAGATGGGATAGACCTGTTTCGTCAAGCACTGTGTCTAGTAGACCCTGGCATTTCGGGCATCTGCCTAGAGGTGTTTCCTCAGGGGAGAAATGATGGCACTGTGTGCACTGGAGACCGACGTAGGGCTGCTCGTGTGGTTTCAACGGACTCCTTGCGACGTGTGATCAGTCTCCAAGAATAGTTTTAGGTGGGGTTTATATCGAGACACGAGAATATCGTATTTCGATATATTGTGAGACTATGAGCAAGGTCGTTACGGAACGTATGGTGAAGAGCTTCCTCGACCTCTTCGTTCTCGACCTGCTCGACGACAGCCCAAAACACGGCTATGAGATTATGAGAGAATTGAAGACGAGGACGGGGGCTAGGATCGGGGCGGGCACGTTGTACCCGCTGCTCTACGAGCTTGAGGAGCGGAAACTGGTGGCTGGAGAGTGGAATTCTCCAAACAGGCGTAGCAGAAGAGTCTACAAGATTACAGAGCCGGGCGCGAAGTACAAGAAAAACGGATTCAAAGGCATAGATATACTGATCCGATCCTCAAACTCCGACTCTGGTGCCTGAGTCAGCTCAGGGTCTCGTATCAGCGAGACGACTAATCTCCCTCGGCTCACCTATGATGGCTTCACAGAAACTGTCTCCCTTCCCCTGACACGATACTTCAATAGACTCACATCGACTTCCAAAAATCTCTCCCACTGCACCTGTGAGAATTCCGCGCCCGAAATGGCAGACGGGCGTCTTACCAGTCTTGTTTCGAACTGATACGCCGTTCTTCCATCTGATTCTCGCGAACTTTCTGGTGGGATCAAAATCGACTATCTCCAGTTTTCCCCAGCCGTCAAGGGTCCCCAGACTATTCGCGATTCGCTGTACGTCGCTAGGGGTCTTGATGTTGAAGCCCGCTTTCTGGGCGAGGTGGATGTACTGAGCGCCTCCTTCTCTCCCGATCTCGTACTGGAAGCTTGTGGCAGTAACCGGTCCGAAACTCTCTGTCAGTCGGTCCTCGATGGAGTGAATAAGTTTGACAGGTACGAGAATAAATCTAGCTCCATAGGCACTGAGCGTCCCTTGTTTCTCATTCATAACGAGTTCCCTGCCAGCGCCTGACTTGCTCTTCTTGCTCTTCCTCTTGGACAAGGAAACTCTTGAACCTAGGCGCTGGAATCGTCCTACTAATAGTCTAGTGATTATCCAAGGGAAATCCAACAAGAATTCGTGGACATGCCTCCTTCTTCCTATCTGTTTACGCCTGAGGTGTCAGTCCCGCTCTGCTCCTTCGAAAAATAGTTTCTAATCCTTGCTATGATACGGTTCCGAAGAGTGTTCTTCCGGCCCAACAGTCTGTTCTCCCAGTCGACAATGATCAAGAAGTATGCTATAGGAATCAAGAGAGCAATAGAGAGAACAGTGGTGGTCAAGTCTCCTCCGAATGTTTGTGGGATAAGCTGGCTTGACTGCCGTGCGACATAGAGGACGGTCAGTATCCAGATGAATTTGCCTGTGTACAGTGAGAGCAGTGTCTTCGGTAGACTGTAGCGGATCATGCCTAGCGGAATGAACGCGGTATCGACTAGAGGAGACGCTGCGAAGACTACACCAACCAGAAACGTGCTTCCTCCAAGATATCTCCGGAGAGAATCAAACCTCTCAGGTTTCCCAATCGCACGCCTAGCA
>Ga0209377_1002672_pt1 | contig 11592 bp, 14 predicted proteins | sample GraSoiAngelo_141_FD_185898 | JGI IMG/M metagenome (GOLD analysis project Ga0209377, IMG submission 185898) | Grasslands soil microbial communities from the Angelo Coastal Reserve, California, USA - 14_0929_12_40cm (SPAdes) (version 2) | ecosystem: Environmental > Terrestrial > Soil > Grasslands ...
TCTACGTCGTCAACGAGCTGTTCCACGTCGGCCGCAGGCTGAGCACCCCAATCTCATTCGCATGGGGACTCTTGTTCGGCTTCCTTACCGCCTACGCGACCGACCTCGTATTAACGCTAGCGTCTTAACTGGCGTAGTCGAAGTCGTCGGGCTCGGTGTCGTCCCAATCCGGGTAGCGCCAGCGGAACAGCCGCTCCTGCACCTCGAAAAGGCTGTCGAGCGTGTCCTGGACGTGACCCGAGTCCTTCAGCGGCTCGCGGACGTGGTCAGGCATGAGCTCGATCGCCTCTCGCAGCTCGGAGCGAACGGGCGCCGGCACGGTCTTGACGCCGTCCCGGTTCATCTCTTCAAGCTGCCAGAGGACGCGGTCCGTCGCCTCCAGCATCCGTTGAAACGCGTAGCGACGCCGGTTCTGCCGGCGGAGCGCCGTCTCCTGCTGTTCGATTCGTGTACTTGTGTGATCGATCATTTCCTTACCTTGACTCAGCTATCTTTCCTAGCTTACCGGCTTCCGCCGAGTTCACCAAGAGGCGGTTTTGGCTGACTTCCTCACCCGCCTCGAACGCCTGTTCCATCCGATCGACGGTTGGGGCGACTTTCGAAGAGGCGCCCGCAAGGCCGCGGTCGTGTTCGTGCTCTTCCGCGTGAACGGCCGCTGGATGGTCCCTTTCGTTCGCCGGCGCGCCGATCTTCGCGACCACCCGGGTCAGGTCGCCCTTCCGGGAGGTGGCGTCCAGCAGGGCGAATCGGCGTGGGCAGCCGCCCAGCGCGAGGTGGAAGAAGAGATCGGCGTGCCGGTCGGCCGGCTCGTGCCGTTGGGCGCCGGCGATCCGATCTACGCGGCAGTCTCGAACTTCTCAGTCGTGCCATTCGTGGCTTACCTCCCCGACCCGGTGCCACCTTTCGTGCACGACGAGCGCGAGCTCGAAGGAGTGCTCGAGATCCCGCTCGACCGGCTGCTCGACGACAGCGCCTGGCTGCAGTCAGGCGATCCGTGGCATTTCCGGTACCTCGCGCACGAGGAAAGCGTCGTATGGGGCCTGACAGAGCGAATCTTCGCCGGCCTGGCCCCGAAGCTCACGGCAGCGCTCGCCGAAGGTCAAACGCCGGATCCGCCAGCTGCTGAGCGGTGATTTTCGCGCGCGCCTCGATCAAATGTCTCGCACGCGCGACGGTGTGATGGTCGTTGACCCCACACACCGCGATCAGTGATTTCTGTCGCAGATAAAAGAGGCTGAACGGCGGCCGCCCGAACGCGCCGCGCGTCACCGTTTCGTCCCATGCGAGCCCCGCGCCCGCGTACTGGATGTTCAAGTCGTACTGGTCGGACCAGAACCATGGCGCTTCGGCAAATGGCGCTTCGGCGCCGCCCATCGCCCGGCCGGCGGCAAAACCCTGGCGCTGCGCGGTCTGGAAGTGCTCGACTCGGACGCGCTCTTCAAACAGCGGGCTCTGGAATCGCGTTGCGTCGCCCGCGGCGTAGACATCTGGTGCGGACGTGCGGCCCAGCTCGTCGACCAGGATGCCGCCGTCGACCGCTATGCCCGCTGCGGCCGCGAGCTGTGTCCGCGGCGAGGAGCCGACTCCGACGACCGCCGGCCGCTCGAGGTCCGACGACGGCGCCGTCTGCGTTCGCAGATCGACACCATGCTGTCGGTGGACTTCGGCCAGAAATGCACCCAGCTCCGCACCGAGCACCCGTTGCAGCGGCTGAGCGAGCGCCTCGAACATCGTGACCGCGCATCGTCGCAGCCGAGCTGCCGCCGCCACCTCGCAACCGATGAACCCGGCTCCAACCACGTTGAGATGCTCACAGCGCTCCAGCAGCAACAGGAGGCGCTCGGCGTCGGGCAGCTCACGCAAATAGATCGCGTCGTCGAATCCATCGAGACGGCGGGCAGTCGACCCGGTCGCGATGCAGAGCAGGTCCCAGGCGATGCGCCGACCCGTCTCGAGGACGACGCCTCGACGCTCGAGGTCGAGCTCGGCGACGCGCTCACCCAGCACCAGCTCGACCGCAAGCTCGCTGTACTGCTCGCGTGGACGCAGACCCAACCGGTCTCTCGGCACCGTTCCCCACAGGAAACCCTTGGACAGGTGCGGCCTCTCATACGGCGGCTCGGGCTCGGCACCCACGAGGATGACCTCGCCTTGAAAACCCGCGTCGCGCAGGCCCGCGGCCGCGGCGTCACCGGCGGGACCGCCGCCGACGATTACTGCTTTCGGTTTAATGGGGCCCCCGCGAACTCGCGGCTTTAGCCTCCGAGTTCGTGGGGTTTGGACAGTTCTCGTACCCGCAGCAGCGACCAGGCCAGGTAGCCGCCAAGGACGGCGATCGCGAGACCGTACGCCGCGATGAGGTAGATCACCGAGCGGTCCCCACCTCGCCATGTGCCACGACCTGCGCCGGCACCACCCGCTCTGCAGCCTGATCGGTGAGGAGCTCGATGCGATAACGGATCGCGATCATCACCGCCGCGAGGAACAGCGTGCAGGCCATCGTGATGAAGAACGCGACGAGCATCTGCGACGGCAGCGCGTCGTTGATCACGACCGGCCCCGGATGCTGCGTCCGCCACCAGGTCACGCTGAAGTGGACTACCGGCACGTCGATGAAACCGAAGATGCCGACCACGGCGGCAAAACGTGCGGCCTGGCGGCCGGGCTCGGCGAGCCTGCGAACCATCAGGTAGCCCGCATAGATGATCCAGAGCACGAGGGTCGATGTGAGGCGCGCGTCCCAGGTCCAGAACGTGCCCCAGATCGGTTTCGCCCAGATCATGCCCATCACCAACGTCACCGTCGTGAAAACAAGGCCCACCACCGCCCCGGCACGTGCGAGTCGATCGGCGGTGGCGTTTTCCTTCCACAAGTAGACGATGCCCCCGAGCAGCACGACGGCAAAGCAGCCGTAGGCCGCGATCGCGGAGCTGACGTGAAGATAGAAGATCCGTTGCACCGGTCCCTGCAGCGCGTCGGTCGGTGCGTAGAGAAAGATGAAGCCCGCCGCCACCAGCATCAGGGCGACCGCCCCGACGGCGGCGGTCTCCAATCGCTTGTCAGTCATCGAGCACGAACCTGGCGGTGAGCGACGTCAGCACGACGAACAGTATGTCCAAGTCGATGAGCAGGCCGGTCGCCTGGCTCGCACCGCCGCCGCCGCCACCCATCGCGGCCTGCACCGCTTGGCCGCCGACGACGATGAACGGGATCCAGAGCGGAAGCGTCAGCAGCGGCAGAAGCAGCTCGCGCGCGCGCACCCTGGCCACCATGGCCGCGAACAGGCATCCGAGAACGGCCATGCCCACCGTCGCGAGGAGCACTGCCGACACTACCTCGAGTGACAGAGGCACGCTGAAGAAAAGCGCGAGGGCAGGCAGCAGCACGGCTTCGCACACGACCAGCAGCAGACCAGCCGCCACCGCCTTGCCTGCGAAGATCGCGGCAGGCGAGGCGGGCGTCAAGAGCATCGCATCGAGAGAGCTCTGCTCACGCTCGGCGGCAAACGCGCGGCCGAAGGCCACCAGGCCGGCAAAGACCAGCGCCATCCACAAAACCCCGGGCGCGATCGCGGGGGCGTTGCGCGAGTCGAACTGGAAACCAAAGTTGGCGATCACCAGGGCCAGCACGACGAACTGGGCCAGGGCCGGCACGAGCTCGCGAGTGCGCCACTCGGACATCAGGTCCTTGCGCGCAACCGCCAGCGCGATAGTCGCGAACGTCATCAGTGGACCACGCGGAGGCGCGTCGGGATGCCCACCACACGGCCCCGGCGCAGCTCGACGGTGCGCTGGCACAATCGGCTGGCTAGCGCATGGTCGTGCGTGGCGATCACGGCGGTGCGGCCGCGCATGATGTGCGCGAGCAATTCCGCGCCACCCGAGTCGAGGCTCGCGTCCGGCTCGTCGAGCACCAGGAGCTTGGGATCATGCAGCACCGCCCGGCCGATCGCAAGGCGCTGCTGCGCGCCGCGCGAGAGCTTGCCTGCGGGGCGGCCGGCGAACTCGGCGAGGCCGACCAGGTCGAGCACCTCGGCCACCCGCCCGCGGTCGGCGCCCTGGAGCGTGCAGAAGAAGGCGAGATTCTCCGCCGCCGATAGCGCCGGATACAGACCGGGCGCATGAGCGACGAAACCGATGCGCGCGCGCAGCTTTCGCCGTTCGACCAGCGCGTCCAGCCCGAATATCTCGAGGGTGCCGGACGTTGGGCGGGCGGCCGTGGCCAGGATGCGCAGAAGAGTCGTCTTGCCGGCTCCGTTCTCTCCCAGCACCGCCAGGTGCTCACCGGCGTCGACGGCGAGGTCGACAGCATCGAGCACCATCTCGGACCCGAACCGCTGCGTGAGCGATGTGGCGACGACGGCGCTCATGCGGTGTTGCCTTCGTGATTGTCGTCCGGCGTCCTGATCAACGGCCACAGAACGAACGGACCGGCGGCGAACAGCAGGAGCGTGGCAACTAGCAGCGTCATGACGCGCCGACCGCGCTTGGCACACGCGCCGCCACCGGGACGAATGCGGCCCGGCGCGCTCCCACGTTGCCGAGGACCACGCCCAGGATGATGATCGCGCCGCCCGCCCAGATCCAGGTCACGAGCGGGTTGACGAACACGCGAAACGACGCCGAGCCGTCGCTGTTCGTGCCCGCGAGGACCACATAGACGTCAGCGACCAGGGTGCTGCTGATGGCGACGTGGGTGAGCGACTGGCCGCCGAGTCCGGCGTAGGTCGCGCGAGCCGGCTCGAGCGTCAGATCGCCAAGCTTCATCGCCGCGACGAGCTCGGTGTGGTCGGCGAGCTCCCGATTCTGGACGCCGGTGTAGGTCAGCGTGTAGCCGGCCACCGCAACCTGCTGACCGGGCTGGAGCGTGACATCCTTCTCCTGCTGCCAGAAGTGCGACGCTGCCAGGCCGATGACGAGAACAGCGAGGCCGAGGTGGGCGAGGTACGCGCCATAACGCCGGCGCCGCTTGGCTATGAGAGCCAACGCCCGCGACCAGCCGCCGCCCGCGAGGCGCCATCGTCCGGCGGCGCGCGCGTACTCGTACAGCACGGTGCCGGCAACCGCGAACGCCGACGGGATCGCGAGCAGCGCAGGCAGCGAGCGCACACCGGCGGCAAGCAGCCCTATCAGCACCACCGCGAAAGACGCCGCCGGCCAGCGCAGCGACCGCCACAAGGGCGCGCCGGCGTGGCGCCAGGGGATGAGAGGGCCCGCCGCCATGAGCAGGAGGGCCACCGCAAACAGCGGACCAGTGGCCCGTTCGTAATAGGCGGCGCCGACGACACGCTCCTGTCCAGCCAGTCCGGACACAAGGGGCAGCATGGTGCCCCAGAACACCACGGCGATGACGCCGATGAGCAGCAGGTTCTGCAAGGCGAATGCTCCCTCGCGCGACACAGCCGGCGCCGGCTCCGCGTTCGACTTGAGGCCGTTCGACCTGAATGCGAGGAGGCCGACTGAGAAGACGAGGCAGGCGCCGAGGAAGCCCAGGAACCATGGCCCGATCGCGCTGATCGCGAAAGTGTGCACAGACGGAACGATCCCGCTGCGCACGATGAAAGTGCCGAACACGACGAGCAGGAAGGCGAGCATGACGAGCCCGAAGTTCCACGCACGCAGCCGCCCGCGGCGTTCCTGAACCTGCGATGAGTGCAGGTATGCCGTGGTCGCGAGCCATGGCATCAAGGCGACGTTCTCGACCGGGTCCCAGCCCCAGTAGCCGCCCCAGCCCAGGACGTGATACGCCCACCACATGCCCAGCACCAGGCCGGTGCTCTGCAGCCCCCACGCCACGAGTGCGAATCGGCGCGTATGCGCAATCCACGCCGCGTCGGTGCGGCCCGCCAGCAGCGCGGCCGCCGCGAAGCTGAAGGGAACCGCGAAGGACGCGAAGCCGGCGAGCACGACCGGCGGGTGGATGAGCATCCCGCCATCGCGCAAGACCGGGTTGAGGCCGAGCCCATCCGGGGGCGTGATCTGCAGCACGTCGAACGGGCTCGCCACCAAGACGAGCACGAGCAGGAAGAACGTGAGGATGGCCGCCATCATCCCGGCGGCGTACGCGGCCAGTCGTGGTCCGAGCGCCGCGCTTGCCACCAGGGAGGCGCTACCGAGGATGCCGAGGATGAGCGCCCAGTAGAGGAGCGACCCCTCCTGGCCGCCATAGAACGCGGCCGCGACGAGCGCGATCGGGGTCGCGAGATCGCTGTGCTCGGTGACGTAGGCGAGTGAGAAGTCGTGCGTGAGCAGCGCCGCCTCCAGAACGATCGCGGCGGCGGAGAGCATGGCCGCGGTCGCGTAAAAGGCGCGGCGGCCGACCTGGATCATGACGCCGTTCTCGGTCCAACCGGCCCAGAACGAAAGCAGCGCCGAGAACGCTGCCAGGACGAGGCCGGCGAGCAGGGCACCCGCGCCGAGGTAGGCCAGAGTCACGACGCCGAGGTCCGCCGCATATTTCGCGGCATCGACGGCCGGAGCCAAGGAGACGACGAGCACGCGAGGGAGCGCATCGCGTAGATGCGCGACCGAGCGCGCGCAGGAGCCGACGCAGGCTTCAGCGCCTCTCTCGGGGTCCCCGCGGAATCACACGATTCCGCGGGGTGAGACGGCGCCCGGCCGTCTAGGACGCGAAGATGCAAGGAGCTTCGGCGGCGTGGCTCTGCAGTCACTGGGTGTAAGGCGTGGTGGAGAAGCGCGACGGGCATTTCGCGAGCACCGCGCGCGCGTGGAAGACCCCATCCGCCCCCAGCCTGCCGTCGGCCACCACCGTGATCCCCGGCTTGAAGATGTCCGGCAGCGTCCCTGTGTAGTCGATCGGAACCGATGCGGTCCCGTCCTTCTCCGTGAAGCGCACGTGAAGGCCTCCATCGCTGCGCTGGACGTCGTTCTGCACGACGCCGGCCACGCGCACGTCTCCGGTCGCCGGCTGACGAGAGCGCAGCTCGGACACGGTCAGGTAGTACTCCGACGCCGCGCCGGAGGCCGAATACACGAGGTAGCCCACGCACGCAGCCACGACCGCGATCACCAGGCCCCAGCGGATCATGCGGCGATCAGCCTCAAGTAGTGATCGAGGGTGGTGGCATCGAGCGGGCCGGCGAAGGACGCGGCCACCACGCCGTCCGCAGTGATGAAGATCGTGACGGGCGGCCCGACCACGCCGTACGCGCCATAGCTGCCCGAAACAATCGGGCCCGCGGGATATGAGTGCGGGTGCTGGTCCTCGAACGAACGGACTCCAGTCGTCGTGTCCTGCATGGCGGCGCCGACGAATGCCACCTGGGGGTGGGTCGCCGCTGCGTCGGCCAGAACGGGCAGCTCCTGCACGCACGGGCCGCACCATGACGCCCAGAAGTTGACCACCACGGGCTTACCGCGCAGGTCACGCACGCCAACCTCGCGCCCGTCAAGCTGCTGGATGGCGAGGTCGGGGGCCGTGTGACCGAGCAGGTGAGGACTCGTCAGGGCCGCGTGCTGCAAGCCCCAAGCGAGCGACACCATGAGGGCGATTCCGAGGACAAGGGCGCCGGCCGAGATCAAACCGGACCTGACGTTCAACGGGCTGAGTTTAGTGTTAGTCGGGGAGTGCGTTCGCCGCTGCTATGCGGCCGTAAAGCTTGCCGCTCGGCTTGATCGTTCGCTCCAGCGACTTGCGGTCGACCTCGATCAATCCGAAGCGCGTCGAGTAGCCGCGTGCCCACTCGAAGTTGTCGGTGTTCGTCCAGTGGAAATAGCCGCGAACGTCGACGCCGTCGCCGATGGCGAGCAGTACGTTGGCCAATGTCTCGGTGATGTAGCGAGCGCGCCACTCGTCGTCGCCGGTTGCAAGGCCATTCTCGGTGATGTACACGGGCTTCCCCAGCTCGCGCAACTCATTCAACACCGTGCGCATCCAGGTCGGGTCTGCGCTCAGTCCCATGTCGGTCACGGGCCGGCCGGGAACGTTGAAGCGCCGGATAAACTGTTCGCGCGGTCTTTTGGGATCGAACGCGCACATCTGGCCCCAGTAGTGAGCGATGCCGACGAAATCGCTGGTGGCCTCGACGATCCGGCGCAGCTGCCCGGGGGCCACGGGCCATCGATCGAGAGCCATCTGCGACGTCTGGGCAGCCCACCGATCGCGGCGCTTGTCGGAGGCAGGCAGGAACAACAATTTGTGATGAGAGAGGCCGACTTTCGCGTCGGGCCACCTGCGTTTGATCGCTCCGTACGCGAGCTCGTGCGCCCTGCGCATGTTGCTGGTGACGCGATAGAGCCCGATGACGTCTCCCTTACGGCCCGGGGGAAATTCGCCGAAGACCCAGCCGTTGGCGGCATAGATCGTCGGCTCGTTGATGGTGCACCAGAGCCCGACGAGGTCACCGAGCTGGTCGACGACCCGATGCACGAACGGCAGAAAACCATGAGCGGCGTCCGGGGCCGACCAGCCACCCTTGCTCGCAAACCAGGTCGGGCTCGTGAAATGGTGCAGCGTCACCATCGGCTCGATGCCTTGCTCGCGCAGGTCGCCGAGGACGTCGCGGTAGTGGCGGATCTGCCGGGCATCGAACTCGCCGGGCGAAGTCTCGATCCGGGACCACTCGATGGAGAGCCGGTGCGCGTTCTGGTTCAGCTCACGCAGCAGCGCGAAATCTTCGCGGTAGCGGTGGTAGTGGTCGTTCGCAATCGCCGACGTGCCTCCGTTGGCGATCCGGCCTGGCTGCTGCTCGAACTCCCACCAATCGCAGTTGCGGTTGTCTCCCTCGACCTGGTGAGCGGCGCTGGCGGTGCCCCAAAGGAAGCCCTCGGGGAAACGCGACGTCACGCGACAGTTGCCTGCTTTTCGACCTTGGGCGGAGGCACGTACTCCCAGCGCAAGGGTTTATCCCCATCCATCTCCAGGACGAGCATCCCCGCTTTGTCCACGACCTTCCGATACATCTCGCGCTCGTTGTGCGCCCGCCCATCGAGCACGATCCAAGCCGCCTGCAGAGGGTCGGCGTGGCTGACGACCGCCATCGTCTCACCGGGATGTTCATGCACGATCCGGCGCACGACGTCGAGAATTCTGCCGCCCATCCGATCGACCGACTCGTCGCCGGGGACCAGCCCGCGCCTCGCCTTGTGCACGTACCAGAGTGGGCGCCGCAGCGGGATGTGCCAGTACGGGAGCCCCTGCAGGTAGCGGCTGAACTCCGCCTCGCGCAGCTCGGGGTCCGCTTCGAGGATCGCGGGTGGATCGAGTCTGGCGTTGATGAGCTCCGCCGTCTCGACAGCACGAGCCAGAGGGCTGTGGACGATGCGCTTCACGTTTTCGCCCCGCAGCCTGTCTCCGACCGCGGTTGCCTGCGCGCGGCCGAGCGCGCTCAGCTGGAAACCGTCGAGATGCCCATACAGGAGACGGCGCGGGTTCTCGACGTCGGCATGCCGGATCAGGTAGACACGCGTGGACGCCAAATCGGTATCGATCCTACGGAAGCGCTAGGAGCGGAAAGCGCCGACCGAGGTGCGGTTGGTGCCGGACGAGCGCCCTGACTCCAGCGCGTGATAGGCCTCGCGGACCAGGTTTCCCGTGTACTCGCGCCGATTCATGAGCCCCGCCTCGTCGTCGGAGGACCGCATCTGGCTGATCGTGGCTGCGCCGCAGCTGACCGTGATCCGCTTCCAGTTGCCGGCAGTCGCGAAATCGTGCGAGGCGATGGAGCGCCGGATCTTGTCGGCGGCCAGGGTGGCTCCCTGCTCGTCGGTCTCGGGCAAGACGATGGCGAAATGCGGCGGTCCCTCGGCGTCCAGAAAAGCCACTGTGTCGGTGTCGCGGATGGCCTGGCCCAGACGCTCCGAGATCTCGCGCAGCAGCCCTTCGAGCTGGATGTGGCCGAGCTCCTTGTGAACGTGCTCGGCGTGGTCGAGCTCGACGACCAGGACCGAGAGCGGGCGGTGGTAGCGGACCGCTCGGTTGGCCTCCTGGCCGACCAGTGCGTTGATGAACTGCGAGTTCCAGATCCCGGTTACCGGATCGACGACCCCGAACAGCGGGCTGGAGGTTTTGTCGGACTGGCTGTGCCCGCAGTTGGGGCAGTACATGGCTCCCTCCGGGAGCTCGGAATTGCAGTACCAGCAGGCGGTCACGGGGGGATTCTACAGACAGGGTCCAGAATCTCAGTTATGACCGACCAGGGCGAGCTGTTCGAGGCTCCAGCCGTATCCGAACCGAACGCGCCTCTCGCTACGCGGCTGCGGCCCCGCAGCTTCGACCAGCTGGTCGGCCAGAGGCGGGTGGTGGAGGTTCTCAGGGGCCTCACCGGTTCGGGTCACCTGCCCAGCATCGTGCTCTGGGGACCTCCTGGAAGCGGCAAGACCACGCTCGCCGGCCTCCTGGCGGCGGAGACCAATGCCCGGCTGGTCGCGATGTCAGCCGTGACCGCGGGCGTCGCCGACCTGCGCAAAGTGGTAGCGGAGGCGCGCGTTCACCGGCGGGCGGGGCTCCGCACGGTTCTGTTCATCGACGAGATCCACCGCTTCAACAAGGCCCAGCAGGACGCGATCCTGCCGCACGTCGAAGACGGCACCGTGACCCTCATCGGCGCCACCACCGAGAACCCGTCGTTCGAGGTGATTGCGCCCCTGCTGTCGCGCAGCCGCGTATTCCGGCTGGAGGCGCTCGAGCGCGAGGACTTGAGGAAGATCGTGGAGCGTGGGGCGAGCGAGCTCGGAGCAGCGATCAGCGCTGACGGCATGGACGCCCTGCTGGAGGGCGCCCGCGGCGACGCTCGGGTGGCGCTGAACGGGCTCGAGACCGCCGCTGCACTCGCCGCCGGGCAGGAGATCACGCTCAACCACGTGGAGCGCGCCCTCCAGGAAGGCCACCTCCTCTACGACCGGGCCGGCGACCAGCACTACGACATCGTGTCGGCGCTGATCAAGAGCGTTCGGGGCAGCGACCCTGACGCCGCGGTTTACTGGCTCGCGCGCATGCTCGAAGCGGGAGAGGATCCGCTGTTCGTCGCGCGGCGCCTCGTCATCTCCGCCGCCGAGGACATCGGGCTCGCCGATCCGCAAGCGCTGCAGGTGGCGATGGCCGCCCAGCAGGCGGCGCATTTCGTGGGCATGCCGGAGGCGGTGCTGCCGCTCACCGAGGCGGCTCTCTACCTCGCACTGGCTCCAAAGTCCAACTCAGCCCTCACCTCGTACGGAGCCGCGCGAGAGCTCATCGCCCAGACCGGCAACGAGCCCGTGCCGCTGCACCTCCGGAACGCCGTCACGGGCTTGATGCGATCGATGGGTTACGGCCGCAACTATCAGTACGCGCATGACTACGAAGGTGGGGTCGCGAAGAGTCAGGTGCACATGCCGGAGAAGCTGAAGGGCCGAAAGGTGTACACGCCGGGCCCGCGGGACCGGAAAACCTAGATCAGTTCTTGACGCAGGCCCACGTGCTGGCCGTGTACCAGACCACCGCGTGACTGCCCGCCGGACAGGCCGAGGAGCGCTGCTGCTGGACAGGGGCGGCGCCAGGGCTTAGCGCCTTGACGGCGTAGCCGCTCGCGCTTCCAAGGACGAAGGCCGCCAACAGCGCAATAATCGCCGCCAACCTGGTAATGGAGAACGTCGG
>Ga0209377_1002678_pt1 | contig 11578 bp, 7 predicted proteins | sample GraSoiAngelo_141_FD_185898 | JGI IMG/M metagenome (GOLD analysis project Ga0209377, IMG submission 185898) | Grasslands soil microbial communities from the Angelo Coastal Reserve, California, USA - 14_0929_12_40cm (SPAdes) (version 2) | ecosystem: Environmental > Terrestrial > Soil > Grasslands ...
CCGAACCCGGAACTCGGCACGCAAAGCGAAGACATCGGTTTTAGCCTTTCGCAGACGACCCTTCAATTGAGTCAACTTATCGAGCTAGGCGGCAAGCGGAGCGCGCGCGTGCGCGAAGCGACGTTTGGACACGAGCTTGCAAGGTTGGATTATGAAACGAAACGGCTGGATATTTTGAAGAAGACCGCACAGGCATTCGTCGAGGTTTTGAGCGCGCAGGAGCGGGTGCGACTGGCGCAGGAGAACGTGGAGCTTGCCTCCGGATTGATTCCCGATATTCGCAAACGAATCGAAGCCGGCAAAGCCTCGGCTGTTGAACAAACGCGCAGTGAGGTGGCAGTGGCTTCGGCGCGGATTGAGCTCGATCAGGCGAAGAGATCCTTGATCACTGCGCGCCAACATTTGGCGGCGCAATGGGGCAGCGCGCAGCCGAAATTCACTCGTGTCGTTGGCGACTTGGAACGGATTACTTATTTGCCGGATTTGGAAAATCTTTCGTTAAATCTTTACCGCAACCCTGAAATCGCGCGATGGGAACCGGAAACAGCCAAGCGGCAGGCCACGCTCCGTCTGCAACAAGCGGATGCGGTGCCGAACCTGACGTTGTCAGCCGGCCCGCGTTACATTGTCGAAACCGGTGAATGGACGCCGGTGATCGGCTTTTCGTTGCCGCTGCCGTTCTGGAACCGAAACCAGGGAGCAATTCTCGAGGCAAGGCATCAGCTTGCCAAAGCCGACGACGAGAAACGCAGCGCAGTGACGCGTCTTTCCTCGGAGTTGAATGACGCGTATCAAACGGTCGCGAGAACGTCCAATGAGATTCATGTTTTAAAGGAGTCAGTGCTTCCTGGAGCTGAAAAAGCAGTTGAAGCTATTCGACAAGGCTACGAAGCCGGACGCTTTAGCTATCTCGACGTAAACGAAGGTAGACGAACACTGACGGCGGCGCGGCTGCAATATTTGCAGGCATTGAGCGACTATCATAAAAGCGTGGCTGAAATCGAAGCGCTGACCGTACGACCGTTCGACGCGAATTCTGGTTTTTCGAAATGAAAAGACAATACATTCTGCGCGCTCTCAGTGCGGCCCTTTTCGTCAGCCTGCTTTTGTTAGTGTCGTGTTCCAAATCGAAAAAAGAAGCTAACGAACACGCCGCAGAGCAGCCGGAAAAGAAACGGATCGAAGTTACCGAAGAGGCGCGCAAGAAATCCGGGATTGCTATCGAAGTTGCCGGACCGGCAGTTCTAAAACAAACGCTGAAACTGAACGGGAAAATCGGCCCCAACGAGGAACGCATGGTGCATGTTAGTCCACGGTTTCCCGGCATCGTTAAGTCGATTGCCAAGCGGTTAGGCGATGTTGTGAAAACAGGCGAGGCACTCGCTGTGATTGAAAGCAATGAAAGCTTGCAGCCGTACGAAGTGAAGTCGGAGATCGACGGAACAATTATTAAGAGGGACATCGCGCTCGGCGAGTTCGTCGATACGAACAAGACCATGTTCATCGTCGCTGATCTGAGCAACGTCTGGGTGGATTTCAGTGTTTACCGCCACGAATCAGAAAGTTTAGGTGTAGGACAGAAGGTTCTTATTCAGCCAAGTGAGAGCGCTGACAAAATCGAAAGCACGATCTCGTACATTTCGCCATTCGGACTGGAGAACACGCAAACGACGCTGGCACGCGCTGTTGTTCCAAATGACAAGGGACAATTACGTCCTGGTCTATTTGTGGAAGGCACCGTCGTTCTTGAGGAAGCGCCGATGCCGGTCGCTGTGAAAGCAAGCGCGCTTCAGACCGTGGATGAAAAACCGGTCGTCTTCATCGAAGTTGCAAAAGGCTTTGAGGCTCGCGAGGTCGAGGTTGGCGAGCGCGATGACGAGTGCATCCAGATAAAATCCGGAGTCGTGGCTGGCGAAAAGTACGCTGCGGGAAATAGTTTCCTTCTCAAATCAGAACTCGCCCGACCTGAGCCGGGAGAGGAATAGGGGCCGCCCGATGATTGAAAGATTAATCGATTTCTCGATTCGGCGGCGCTGGCTCGTACTCGTGGCGGTCCTTGCTGTCGCAGCGCTCGGTCTTTGGAACTACGGTCGCCTGCCAATCGACGCTGTGCCAGATGTCACCAACGTGCAGGTGCAAATCAACACCGCTGCGCCCGGTTTCTCGCCGCTCGAAACCGAACAGCGCATCACCTTTCCAGTCGAGACGGCGATGGCGGGACTTCCACATCTCGACTTTACCCGCTCGCTTTCCCGCTATGGATTGTCGCAAGTCACCGTTATTTTCAAAGACGGGACTGACATCTACTTCGCGCGCCAGCTCATTAGTGAACGGATCACGCAGGTCAAAGACCAGCTCCCGCCGGGAGTCACCGTGGAAATGGGACCGATCAGTACGGCGCTCGGCGAGATTTACATGTGGTCAGTCGAAGCGAAGGAGGACGCGAAGAACGAACAGGGACAGCCCTACACCAGCACGGATCTGCGCACCATTCAGGAATGGATCATCAAACCGCAACTGCGCAATGTCCCGGGCGTAATCGAAATCAATTCGATCGGTGGCTACGAAAAGCAGTACGACGTCACGCCGCGACCAGAGCGTCTCGTTAGTTATGGATTGAGTTTTCGCGATGTGATGGACGCGTTGATGCGCAACAATGCCAACGTCAGCGCCGGTTACATCGAGCGGAACGGCGAACAATATCTGATTCGAGTGCCAGGTCAGGTGCTCGGGATTGAAGATATCGAGCAGATCATTGTGGGCGGCGGCGAAGGTGTTCCGATCCGCATCCGCGATGTCGCGGATGTCGGGCTCGGGAAGGAACTACGAACCGGTGCGGCGACACTTAACGGCAAGGAAACCGTTGTCGGCGTAGCTTTGATGCTAATGGGAGAAAACTCGCGCGCGGTGGCAGACCGCGTCGATATGAAGATGAAGGAAGTAAACCGTTCACTGCCACCGGGCGTAACCGCGCGGACGCTCTACACCCGCACCAAACTCGTCGACGCGACCATCGACACGGTGAAGAAAAATCTTTTTGAAGGCGCGCTGCTCGTGATGGCGATCCTCTTCGCGTTGCTCGGCAACTGGCGTGCCGCAGTCATTACCACTTTTGTCATTCCGCTTTCAATGATGTTTGCAATCACCGGCATGGTAACCAACAAAGTGAGCGCGAACCTGATGAGTCTCGGCGCACTCGACTTTGGTCTGATTGTCGATGGCGCCGTAATCATTGTCGAAAATTGCATGCGTCGCCTAACGAATGAGCAGGCGAGGCTCGGTCGGCTTCTCGCCCACGAGGAACGCCTTCTCACGGTGCGCGAGGCCACCAAGGAAGTAATCACGCCAAGTATTTTTGGAGCGATCATCATTATGGTGGTCTATCTGCCAATCCTCACGCTCCAGGGCGTCGAGGGAAAAATGTTCGTGCCGATGGCAGCGACGGTCTTGCTCGCGCTACTGGGCGCGATGATTTTTTCCCTCACGTTTGTTCCGGCCGCGATCGCGATTTGGATCGGCAGACGACTGACGGAAAAAGAGAACGTGTTGATGCGAAGCGCGAAACGCTTCTACGTGCCGCTGCTTGATTGGGCCTTGCAAAAACGCGGCCTTGTTTTGACCGGTGCCGTCGTGGCGCTCGCGCTTAGCCTCGCTTTGTTTACACGGCTGGGCGGCGAATTCATTCCGACCCTCGATGAAGGAGACCTCGGTCTCGAAATCTATCGGGTTGTCGGAACAGGGATGGATCAGGCGGTCAAGATGCAGGAGCCATTTGAGAAGGCGTTACTCGAACTTCCCGAGGTCAAACTCACCTTTGGTCGTCTGGGAACTGCGGAAGTAGCAACCGACCCAATGTCACCGAATCAAGGCGACGAATTTGTGATTCTGAAACCGGAGAAGGAATGGCCAAATCCGAAAAAACCGAAAGCGCAGTTGATCGAGGAGGTGGACGCTCGGGTCAAACAAGTCGTCGGCACGGGTGTCGAAATCGAGCAGCCAGTTCAGTTGCGCGCTAACGAGCTGATCGCTGGAGTGAAGAGCGACATGGCAGTGAAAATTTTTGGCGATGACGTCGATGTGCTTAAAGAAACAGCGGAAAACATTAGAGCTGTCCTCGCCAAAATTCGGGGCGCGACCGCGCCGAAGGTACAGCAAGTGGATGGCCTGCCGTTGCTCAGCATCCAACTGAAGCGCGAAGCGCTCGCGCGCTACGGACTAAGCGTGGGCGAAGTGCAGGACGTCGTGGAGATGGCGATTGGCGGCAAGAGCGCAGGCGAAGTTTTTGAAGGTGATCGCCGGTTTCCTCTCGTCGTGCGTTTGCCAGAGGACTTGCGCACTGATCTTGATGCGCTCAGGCGCATTCCGCTGGCTCTACCAAAGAGCGATCGCGCCAATCAAACACTCAAACTTGCTTCTCCTCCGCCAGCGTTCATCACCCTTGGCGGCGTTGCGGATTTGCAAATGAAGCAAGTGCCTAACGAGATCGGGCGTGAAAATGGCAAGCGCGTCGTAACGGTCACGAGCAACGTGCGCGGTCGCGATCTCAGCTCGTTTGTTGCGGACGCGCAGCGTGCCGTGCGCGACAAAGTGCAAATCCTACCTGGTTACTGGCTCGGCTGGGGAGGACAGTTCGAACAACTGCAATCCGCCACGGCGCGTTTGGAAGTCGTCGTGCCCCTCGCACTGGCTTTGATTTTCGCGCTTCTCTTCATGGCCTTCGGTAACGTCAAGGACTCGCTTCTCGTTTACACTGGCGTCCCGCTCGCGCTGACCGGCGGAATTCTCTCGCTTTGGCTTCGCGGTCTGCCCTTTTCTATTTCCGCTGGCGTTGGTTTCATTGCGCTTTCCGGTGTCGCCGTCCTCAACGGCGTGGTCATGGTTTCTTTCATCTCGCGGCTTCGTGACGAAGGCCATCCACTCGAAGAAGCGATTCGCCTCGGCACGATTACTCGGCTTCGTCCCGTGCTCATGACGGCACTCGTTGCGTCCCTCGGCTTTCTGCCAATGGCTCTCGCGCATGGTCGCGGTGCGGAGGTGCAGCGTCCGCTCGCCACCGTTGTGATTGGCGGAATCATTTCATCGACTGCGCTGACCCTGCTCGTCCTTCCAGTGCTTTATCGGACGTTCCACCGTAAAGAGCGCTCGCGCAGTGCTAGATCATTTGCCCGACGCGACCACGAGGAAGTGCACCGAGAGGAATTACCGACTACCGTCGAGCATTCTTGAGCCTGCCTGCTTTCTTCGCATATGCTGCCATGTATGGTCTCTGGACATGATCTTCGTGACAGAGAACATCGTCCAATTTGCCGCATATCGAACATTCCCCGTATTGCTTGCACCGGTAGAAGTGCCTTCGTTTCGTCTAGCTCGTTAAACTCAGCAAGGTTCATTTATCTTCGGTTCGCGATTGTCAGGAACGCCGATCTCCCTCATCGTTGCAGAAACTCGTGCGACCGCACCGCTCATTGCAAGCGAAACAATAACTAGGGGGAAGCGATTGTCGTGCCCATGTCAAAAGACCCCAAGGAACTCTCCCGAACTGATTCGGAAGTGGACCGATCTGAATTCTGGAAAATAGTTGATAGGACCAAGCCAGAGAAGCTTCGTGCTCTTTCGGATGAAGAAATCCGAGATTCTCAGAACTATTTCTTAGAAATTCTTGACTCAACGCTTCCTGCGTATGAGAGCGTAACCGCATCGCTGCGATTGATTCTGCTACGAGGTGAGATCGACCTAAGGCGTAGCGACGCTCGGAACCGGCAAACTCAGCGCCTCTTACGCTGGGCGATTCGAGGTGGAATTCTTTCCGCAGTTGTAATTCTTTCCGCAGTTGTTGCAATCGTGTTTGGAATCGCAAACAGGCCGACTCCCGAGCGTGTGCCCGCTGCTGCTACAGAAGATACAGAAATTCCAGCCATAATTCTTCCAACGCCTACAGCGTTAGCAACGACCACACCAATGCCTGCAGCATTAGCGACGACCACATCAGCGCCGGCAGCCTCGCCGACGATGTCTGTCGTGAGGACACGAACACCGACAACACAGAAGAAAAAAATCGGACGCACCCGACGTAGGCGCCCGACACCGACGCCTAGCTTTTGGCATCAATTCTTTAAGCCAAAGTCAACCAGACAGCCTTAGGTCAAAGGTTCTTTATTACGAACCGAGATTTTTCACCGTTTGTTCACAGCCACCATTATAAATTTTCATAAACGCATGCAAAGCGGTGAAACAGTGAAGAGATAAAACTGAGGGCGTTTTCCCTCGACAGATGCAGGAAAAGTAACAATGTGATAAGGAAGAAAATCCGCAGCTAAAAGGGTCGTTTTGTGTCGCCAGTGTTCGCAAATGCACGAGGGACAACAACTCGTTAGGTAGGTTCGAAGGATTTTCCTGTCCCTGCCAAAACTGAAAACGGGACGGATGCGAAAACACCGTTTTACGAGGGAATGGGACGCTGGAACGTTTGCAAAGTGGGTAGAGCAGAAGAAAGATAATGAGTGGTAAATATGATCCGCCAGATAAGGCGCGGCTGGTTGCCGCGAATCCTTCCATCAGCTCGACCTGTGAATTGATGGTTGCAGCTGCAGAAGCGAAATTTACGCCGAAGGCGAAAAGAAATGATAGCGCATCGCGCGCGGACGAGAGGTGTGCCAGAAAACCCGACAGCAAACACCTAAGCGAGGCCGAAAAGCCGTTGTCACGCCGGAACGTGTGCAATTGATTTTTGCCAGATGCTGGCGCGCGGTGAAAGCGAGCGAGCGGCTTGTCTCAGAGCCGGAATTGGTCTCACGGCCTGGAATGCTGCTAAGCGAAACAGCGCAGATTTGCGCGAGCGTATTGCATCGGCTCGTGGCGATTGGGCAAGGCTTTGACATGCGCAGCATGCGGCAGCTTTGTATGAGAGTCAGGCAGCTAGATCGGCAACGCGCAAGGCGCTCAAGCCTCAGCCGACGCATCAGGCCAAGCTGGTCGTCTGGTATCTTACAACGCGAGTTCCGTTAAACCTGGCGGCGATTCCAGAAACGGAAATCGTGCAGGCGTGCGAATGGTCTAATTTCCCAATTGAAACCTGGCAGAGACAAAAGCGCACCTTTGGACTGTTGCAAAAAGTCTATGCAAAACGCGCTGCGATCCGTGGCCAGCAGCAGTGCCAAACGCCAGCACCTCATAGTTGGACAGGCCCAATGCTCGAAGATTCGCAGAACCACTACCTGTAATGAAAATCGAAGTGATGGAATGAAGTACTGGGAAGCCATTGCCGACAATCTCAGCAAAGCCGGATGGAGTTGGGGCTGTGTCGCGGCGATAGATCGCGAAGGGCGAACGATCTTCCAGAAATGGCTCGATCAAAAGAACGTCGGGCTGATGTTTTGGATCAGTTCGACAAGGTCATAAGGCTCATGGCTCCGCCGCAAACATAATCGCCAAGTGGGTTTGGCGCGTACGTCGTGATAGTTGTGACGAAAGACCAATCAGGTAGTCGAAAAACTATTTCGCGTCCAGTTTCGGAAACGGAAGCGAAGCTTGCCCAAATACGCAACGCCAACCAGTGGGCGTCCGAACGTACGTCTCACTGAACCAGACTTTGAAGGGGGGTTGGTCTTCCGTGCCTTTGATCTTCAACAGCTCAGTAACAACAGCTGTATCACGCCATACTCGCACGTTCTGCGTGCCTTCTTCCACCCCCTCCTCCTCGTAGATCGTCCGTTTCTCTCGCGCTTCGTTGATCAAGTCGGCTTTTGTCAAAGAAGCACCCTGATCGTTTACCAAAACAAAGTCATCGGCCAAGATCTGATCCATTATTGCGATGTCATTGGCCTTAAGTGCCGCTCGGTACACAGTATCCAACGCGCCAACCATTTGTGCGTCCACAGTTAGGGGCGGCGTCGGTAAAGCCAATGGGGTTGGCATCGGTGCGATTGTGCTTTGGGCATCAGGTTGCCTGGCTTGTTGCTCCGACGTTTGGGTCGCCGTCTGTTCCGGCGCCACGCTGGCCGTCTGCTGGACTGCAGTCGGAGTTTCTTGTGCGGCTGGCGAAAAGTTCCGCTTTGCCGGCCGCTTACCTCCATTAACCAAGCTCGCCTGCAATCTTTTTCCATTGGCATCGACGTAAGTGACAGCTCCCTCGAATTTGCCTTCCACCATTTTGCCTGAACGACGGCTGATGACGACCGCGTATCTTCTGGCATTCGGAATGTTGGAGCCAGTGACGATTGTTGGCTCAACCTGATACCACGTCAGTGTACCAGAGCCGGCGGCGAATCCATTCTTGTCGCGCCTGCCGGACCACGTTACTTCCTCGCCACGTTTAGGTGAATCATTCCAGACGAGTGCTTTTCCGTCTCTCGTGGGCTGATAAGAGCCGGCACCGTAAGCGACGCTCGCGAACAGAAGGAGGGCGCTGTAAACAAAAAACAATCGGATGTTCCTACCGAAATGATCGAGCAAGCGGGCCAATACTCTCAACGTATTGCCGTGACCTTCGACAACCAAAATTCGCAAGCTCTTGCCCTGCGGAGGCAAAGCTTCTGTTGGATCGTCACTCATTCTCGGCTTAGATCACCTAACTCCATTGTTACGCCCACATCCCCCGAGTGCCGCGCCGGATTTGGGTTAGTTTTGGGCAGAAACCGTCGTCCTAACAGGCAAGAGGGATCCGACACGGCAGATGAAGGAAATTGGTTTTCATTTACGGTTCTCGTCCACGCTGTTAGTTGTAGCAAGAATCCGCCCGGGCTGTCCAGCCAAATTTCCAGGCGTCGTGACGCCATCGCGCCCTGATGCTAAGTTGCAGCCGCTCGTCGTCGCGATGGAAGCGTTTCGTTGTCCACGCGGGCGAAAAGCTGACGGCTTTTCTCGAACTCGAATCAGCGATTCGCCCGCGAGAGAATAAGGAAGACTGCTCAGACGTGAATGAACTGCCCCAGCTCCTGTTGGATAATTCGGCTGCTTACCACTTTAGGGTCTGGCCATCATTCGTTAGCTTAAAAGATTGCTTCCGGGAACGCTGCCATAATCTGGAACATTTGTGTTGGTGTTCGAACAAACCACAGCGCCGTGAGAAAGTCGCGCACGAGCGAGAGTCAATGCCTGCGGCAATGCCTGCGGGTGAACGGCTTGAGGCAAAGCGGCAACAGGAAGCCATGTCTCCCAAGACAGGTCGGGTTTGAGACGCACCGGCAATGGTCGCTGTGGCTGCAAGACAGGAATCTGGCCATCAGCCTGAAACCATACATGCGTTACTCAAGATCACGCCTGGATGAACGATTGGTAAGATTGACGAAGAAGCACTCTTGACCTGATCCAACGAAGTAAGCGCGATGAACGCAGACTCGAAGCCGCCAACGATTAAAAAAGGCGGGTAGAATTGCATCTAGAATCTTAAACGCTATTTCGAGCATCTGTTGAGTGCGTGTAAAACCGCCTAACGCGTCGAAAGAACAAAACTTCAGCACTTTTTGAAACTGCCCTTGTGTTCGTGCGCTTCAATCACATTGCCAGCCTCATCGTAAACGCGAATCATGGCATGATGTGATCGCACCTAATTCTTCAAGTCTCTGATGCGACGCGCCCAAAAATCGATTGCGGAGCGATGCATCGCTCCCCGGTCCATTCCTATTTCTTATGTAAGTGGGCCAGCAATGATTCGCCGATAGCCTTGCTCAGCATCCCCTCCAGCTGCGGCCTCGGATTCTGGCCTTGTTGTAGAACTCGTGCAGAACTCTCTAAACGCGCACGGCGACCACCGTTTGCGGGAACATCCGACAAAGACCGCTTTGACGGAACCAAATCGGATTTTGTCGCCATCCTTCAAGTCAGCCTGAGTGGCAAGGACGCCATTGATCTGTATTCCGTTCGTTGAATTCAAATCCTTTAGCCAATAGGAGTCGCCGACTCTCATAAGCACGGCGTGCTGCGTTGATACTTGTCGGATGATCAATCAGTATCTGGTTCAATGGAGCACGGCCAATCGTGATAAAAGTTGTCAACCAACTCGGGCGTTACAAGATCAACTCCTTTCCAATTCAGAATCAGGCGAACCACATTACCGCCAATCTAGCTAAAACGTTTGTCTTCAATCGATGTTGTCCGCGGCTGAGGAAGCGTTTTTACAATGATTACGATTCATCTAGTTCTACGGTAACTATGAAAGAAAGTTCTCAAGATGAGAAACGACGCGGCTCGAGCAACAAGGCCGGTTGGAGTTTGGGCTGGGTCTCAGCTCTGGATCACGAAGGGCGAACAATCTTCGTTGCTGACGCGCATCGCGCGGAAAGCGTTTCGTTGCGCGAGAGGATGAAAAGCTCACTGCGTTTGTGGAGCTGGTAGCAGCGACTCGCGCGCTTAGCCGTTAGCTGGCCGTATTTGTGGAACTCGAATCAGCGATTCCGGCGTGCCATGATTGCGCACCCACGAGTATTTCAGCACAAAAATTCCCTCTTTGTCGACAGGAGGATGTCTGCATCCAGTTCGGCGATCAAACGCACGTGCGCTTGTCTTGGTAATCGCAAGCACCTTGAAGATTCACCTACCCATTGCTCGAGCAATGCCGGAGTCAGCTCGGAAGCATTTGAAAGCGACAAGCGATGCTTCACCATATCGAGGAGAAGCGGCACTCGTGGACCCCATGTCTTCCTGAGATCATGAAGCGCCTTGGCGGTGACTTGATGCACCCGCTCAGCTCCGAAGCATTTGAAAGCGACAAGCGATGCTTCATCATATCGAGGAGAAGCGGCACTCGTGGACCCCATGTCTTCCTGAGAGTATCAAGCGCCTTGACGGTGACCTGATGCACCCGCGCCCGCGTAAGGCCAAATCGCCGACCAATCTCTGCGAAGGTCAGGCCTCTGATTCTGGCAAGAAGAAACTGATTTTCCCGGCGCGATAACTTTGCCATTCCCTGCTCGAGTAAAGTCAATAATTGCGCTGCTGCCTCGGACTCTTCGATACGCTTCGCATCAAACTCGCCCGCAATTGCCCGCTCGATCAGTTGCTCGATTTCGGCCACAGTGTGCCAGTAACAATTTTTGCATTGAAGCAATTCACAAGCGCTGAGCCCATTCAGATCGCCCAAGGTCCGAGCTCCGATCGATCGGACAACACCTGCTAAACGTCTCGTGATCGGCAATTCGTCAAACTGCAACTTACAAACTGATTTCGGAATGCTAAAATTAGCTTCTGTACCTGCCTTTCTGTGCAAAGCGTGCGCTTTGCCCAACCGCCTTCGCTGCGCTGCGGCGCAGCAGGCGCGGCGACGGCTATAAGTTCCATTTCCTGCACGAGACACATTCTCTGCCAGAGATTGAACGCCGCGTACAAGTGAATCCAACTCATGCAACGTATTGAATCCACAATTTTTCTGCCACGCAAAATCGCCTACCTTCCGCCCTTGAAGGTCGCCAAGCACGCGAACGCCCGATCTGCGCAACACATGGGCTAAACGCGCTGACGTCTGGCAAGTATCGAATGGCTGGTCCCGGAGAGCGACTGGAATTTCAATCCTTTTTGGAAAACAGCGGAACTCAAAGGCCACCATGCGCTTTTCAAACTTTCCGTGTGGCACGGCCATCTGGTT
>Ga0209377_1002681_pt1 | contig 11575 bp, 9 predicted proteins | sample GraSoiAngelo_141_FD_185898 | JGI IMG/M metagenome (GOLD analysis project Ga0209377, IMG submission 185898) | Grasslands soil microbial communities from the Angelo Coastal Reserve, California, USA - 14_0929_12_40cm (SPAdes) (version 2) | ecosystem: Environmental > Terrestrial > Soil > Grasslands ...
TTACGCAAGCAAAGAATTTACGATAAAATTCAAGGACTTTTTCCGAGGGCAGGGATGGCGCTGATCGTACAAAAATTCGGCGGGACTTCGGTGGGCACTACCGAACGGATCAAGGCCGTCGCCGGTAGAATTACCGCTTTCAAAGCCGCGGGCCATCAGCTGGTTGTCGTCGTTTCGGCAATGAGCGGAGAAACCAACAGGCTCATCGCTCTCGCCAAGGAGGTCCAGGCCGAACCCGATCCGCGCGAGTATGACGTCGTCGTGTCGACCGGCGAGCAGGTGACGATCGGCCTGTTGTGCATGGCGCTGCTCGAGCGCGGCGTGAAGGCGCGCAGCTACACCGGCGGACAGGTCAGCATTCTCACTGACAGCTCGCACACCAAGGCACGCATTCGCAAAATCGACCAGGAGCGCATGCGCGCGGACCTTGCCGAAGGAAGGCTTGTCGTCGTCGCCGGTTTTCAGGGCGTCGATGCCGAGGGCAATGTCACCACGCTCGGCCGCGGGGGATCGGACACGACTGCGGTTGCGCTCGCCGCGGCCTTGAAGGCCGACGAGTGCCAGATCTACACGGACGTGGACGGGGTCTACACTACCGACCCCCGCATCGTGCCGGAGGCCCGGCGCCTCAAGTCCGTGACCTTCGAGGAAATGCTGGAAATGGCGAGTCTCGGCTCGAAAGTCCTGCAGATCCGCTCGGTGGAGTTCGCCGGCAAATACAAGGTGCCCCTGCGCGTGCTCTCCAGCTTCCAGGAACAGGGCGAGGGCACGCTGATCACATTCGAGGAAGACGCAAAGATGGAAGATGCCGCCATTTCAGGAATAGCCTTCAATCGCGACGAGGCGAAGATCACCGTCATGGGCGTGCCCGATCGACCCGGAATCGCCTACGCCATCCTCGGGCCGATCGGCGACGCCAACATCGACGTCGACATGATCATCCAGAACGCCAGCGTCGACGGCATGACCGATTTTTCATTTACGGTGCACCGGAACGAATACCAGAAGGCGCTCGACGTGCTCAACCGGAAGGTGAAGGACCACATCAAGGCCGCCGACATCCGCGGCGACCACAAGATCTGCAAGGTCTCGATGGTGGGCGTCGGCATGCGCACCCACGCCGGAATCGCAAGCCAGATGTTCCGCACCCTCGCCGAGGAGGGCATCAACATTCAGATGATCTCCACCTCGGAGATCAAGATCTCCGTCGTCATCGACGAAAAATACATGGAGCTCGCCGTGCGGGCCCTGCACAAGGCGTTCGGCCTCGATCAACCGTCCTGATGCGGGAAGGAAGCACGGACGCGTGTGATATAGTGCGCCGCACGACCGGAGAGATGCCCGAGCGGTCGAAGGGGGCGCCCTGCTAAGGCGTTATACGGATTAACCCCGTATCGAGGGTTCGAATCCCTCTCTCTCCGCCAGTTTTATGAATGGAATCTCAAAGCTGATCTTGGCGGCCTCGGCATTGCTCCTGTCCGGTGAGCTTGCGGCGCAGACCTTTAAGTGCACAAATGCAGCCGGAAAGATCACCTACTCCGGCACGAATTGCAGGGAGCTTGGCCTGAAAGACGCCGGCGAAGTCAAAGACCGGCTCAATGTGAATCCGGCCTACCGGCCGCCAGCACCGGCAATCGGGTCGCCGCGCCCCTCCGCACCGGCACCGGCCCCGGAAGCCTCGAACACCGGCGCGCCTGCCGCCGCCGCAGAACCCGCCAGTCCGGAGCGCCGCTGCTTCACCGTACATACCGCCAAGGGCAACATCACCCGCTGCAACGACAAGCCCGAAGAATGACCGCATCCAACAATGGGGAATGAACTCATTTTACTGATCAGGGGTGGGAATATCAGCTGGATTTAACGCGACGCGAATAATTGCGGAGCACAGATGGCGGAATCCACTGCTGCACGGGCATTGTTGCGGGTACACAACGTCGGGGTGCGCTTCGGCGGGATCGTCGCGCTCGACGACGTTTCGTTTGACGTCGCGCCCAATTGCATCGTCGGGCTGATCGGCCCCAACGGCGCCGGCAAGACCACTCTCTTCAACTGCCTGTCGCGCCTTTACCAATGCGACTGCGGCGACATCGTATTCGGCGAAAGGTCTCTGCTTCGCGTTCCGCGGCACCGCATCGCCGCGCTCGGTATCGGCAGGACGTTCCAGAACCTGGCGCTGTTCGGCACCATGACGGTGCTCGACAACGTGATGATCGGTCACCACAGCCGCATGCGCAGTGGCTTCCTATCCAACGCTCTGCGGCTGCCGAGCGTGGGGCGCGACGAGAGCGCGGCGACCGGCAAGGCTGAAGCGCTCATCGAATTCCTCGGCCTCAAGGCGGTTGCCGGGAGAAGAGTATCGGATTTGCCCATCGGCACACAGAAGCGGGTCGAGCTCGCGCGGGCCCTCGCGAGCGACCCGACGCTGCTGCTGCTCGACGAGCCAGCGAGCGGCCTCAACCACGAGGAAGTCGGCATTCTGGGCGCGGTGATCCGCGAAATCCGCGACCGGCTGGGAGTGACCATCCTGCTGGTCGAGCACCACATGAACCTCGTGATGAGCATCTCCGATCTGGTGGTGGCGCTCGACTTCGGGCGCAAGATCGCGCAGGGCACGCCCGACGAGGTGCGCGCCCACCCGGAAGTGGTTCAGGCCTATCTGGGGAGCGCATGCTGATGGCCCTGCTCGAAGTGAAGGGCCTGCACGCCTCGTACGGCCCGACCCGCGTGCTGCACGGGATGAACTTCGCGATCGACGAGGGCTCGATCACCGCGGTACTCGGCGCGAACGGCGCCGGCAAGACGACAACGTTGCGCGCGCTGTGCGGCATGGTGAAAACCGAGGGCGAAGTGCGATTCGGCGGCGCGCGCATCGACGGCCGTTTGACCGAGGACATCGTGCGGCTGGGAATCGCCCACGTGCCCGACGGCCGCGGCACCTTCGTCAACCTGACGACCGAGGAGAATTTGAGGCTGGGCGCTTACACGCACAAGGACCCGGCCGCGGTCGAATCGGACCTGGAGCGCGTCTTCGGCTACTTTCCGCGCCTAAAGGAGCGCCTGCGCCAGCAGGCCGGCACGCTCTCGGGCGGCGAGCAGCAGATGCTCGCGGTATCGCGCGCGATGATGCTCAGGCCGAGGCTGCTGCTGCTCGACGAGCCGTCGTTCGGGCTGGCGCCGCTCCTCGTGCGCGAGCTTTTCGAGATCATGCGGACCGTCAACCAGCGCGAGCGGGTGAGCATCCTGCTGGTCGAGCAGAACGCCGCGATGGCGCTCGACCTCGCCGACCATGCCTACCTCATCGAGACCGGACGGGTCGTGCTTTCCGGCCCCGCCGATGAGATCAAACGCGACGACGCCGTGCGGCGTTCGTATCTCGGATACTAGGAGGAAGACCGTGGACGCCTTCATCCATCAGGTCCTGTCGGGGCTGGCCACGGGCGGCATCTATGCCAGTCTCGCGCTCGCGCTGGTGATGATCTATCAGGTGACGCACCTGGTGAACTTCGCGCAGGGCGAGATGGCGATGTTCTCGACCTACGCTGCCTGGAGCCTGATCAACGCCGGCATGGGCTACTGGCCGGCCTTCCTGCTCACCGTGCTGTTCGCGTTCGCGCTCGGCGTGGTGATCGAGCGGGTCGTGATCCGGCCGGTCGAGGACGCGCCGGTGCTCGCGATCGTGGTCATTTTCATCGCGCTGCTTGTAATCCTCAACAGCGCGACCGGCTGGATCTACAGCTACACGATCAAGACCTTTCCGAGCCCGTTCCCCAAGGAACCTTTGTTCGGCAATACCTACGTTTCCTCGCACGAGCTCGGCGCAATCGGCGTCACCTTGGTGGTGCTGGTGCTGCTCTATGTCTTCTTCCGCTTCACCCCGCTGGGGCTCGCAATGCGCGCCGTGGCGCAGAACCCGGAATCGAGCCGGCTGGTGGGCATTCGCGTGGGCTGGATGCTTGCCCTCGGCTGGGGGCTCGCGGCCGCCGTCGGCGCGGTCGCCGGCATGATGATCGCGCCCATCGTGTACCTCGATCCGAACATGATGGGCGGGATTCTGCTCTACGCGTTTGCCGCGGCGCTGCTCGGGGGCATCGAGAGTCCCTTCGGCGCGGTGCTCGGCGGCTTCGTCGTCGGCGTGCTCGAGAACGTGCTCGGCGCCTACGTGATCGGCAACGACCTCAAGCTCTCGGTGGCCCTGGGGCTCATCATCGGCGTGCTGCTGGTGAGGCCCTCGGGCTTCTTCGGCAGGGTGCACGTGACCCGCGTATGACGCGACGCGCGTCCATCGGCGTTGCGGTGCTCCTCGTGATCGCGTGCCTGCTGCTGCCTTTCGTAGTCAGCAACTACCGCACATTCCAGTTCACGCTGGTGCTGGTCTACGCGATCGCGCTTCTCGGGCTGAACATCCTCACCGGCTACAACGGTCAGATCTCCCTCGGGCACGGCGCCTTCTACGCGATCGGCGCGTATACCGCGGCCGTCCTGATGGACCGGCTCGGCGCGCCTTACTGGGCGACCGTTCCCGCGGCGGGCGCGGTATGCCTGGTGGCCGGATTCCTCTTCGGGCTGCCGGCGCTGCGCCTGGAGGGCCTGTACCTCGCGCTCGCCACCTTCGCGCTCGGCGTTTCCATGCCGCAGCTCCTCAAGTACCACCACCTCGAGAAATGGACCGGCGGCGTGCAGGGCATCGTGATCGCCAAGCCCGAACCGCCCGCCTTCCTGCACGAGGCCGGTTTGCGGATGAATTCCGACCAGTGGCTCTACTTCTTCGCCCTCACGGTGGCCGCGGTCATGTTCGTGCTCGGATGGAACCTGCTGCGCGGGCGCGTCGGGCGCGCGCTCATCGCGATCCGCGACCAGCACATCGCGGCCGAGGCGATGGGCATCAACAGCGCGCTCTACAAGTCGCTCGCCTTCGGCGTGTCGGCCATGTACACCGGAGTCGCCGGGGCGCTGGGGGCGATCGCGGTGCAGTACGTCGCGCCGGACAGCTTCACCATCTTCCTTTCCCTGGTCTTCTTGGTCGGGATCGTGGTCGGCGGGCTCGCGTCCATTTCGGGCGCGCTCTACGGCGCGCTCTTCATCCAGTTCGTGCCGAACGTCGCGGACGAGATCTCGAAGGCCGCCCCGTGGGCGATCTTCGGCCTGTTCTTGATCGGGTTCGTGTACTTGATGCCCACGGGGGTCGCCGGCGCCGTTCGCATGCTGCTGGTGCGATTCACGCGAAAAGGGGCAAAATAACGGTCCCAGCCTGGCCGGAGAAAGCGACCGGCATAACTCAAAGGACGAAGTCACCATGAAAAGCAAGCTCGTTCCAATCGCAGCACTGCTTGCCGCCGCGCTCGCGTCCCCGGCGACCCTCGCGCAGAAGAAATACGATCCGGGCGCGTCCGACACCGAGATCCGCATCGGTAACACCAATCCCTACAGCGGCCCGGCCTCGGCCTATGGCACGATCGGCAAGACCATCACGGCCTACTTCAAGATGGTCGACGACCAGGGCGGCATCAACGGCCGCAAGATCAACTTCATTTCGTACGACGACGCCTACAGCCCGCCGAAGACGGTGGAGATGGTGAGGAAGCTGGTCGAGCAGGACAACGTGCTGTTCGTGTTCCAGACGCTAGGCACGCCGTCGAACACGGCCATCCACAAGTACATGAACATGAAGAAGGTGCCGCAGCTCCATGTCGCGACCGGCGCCTCGAAGTGGAACGACCCGAAGAACTTCCCGTGGACGATGGGCTGGCAGCCGAACTACCAGACCGAAGCGCGCATCTACGCCAAGAGCATCCTGCAGACCAAGCCCGACGTCAAGATCGGGGTTCTCTACCAGAACGACGACTACGGCAAGGACTACCTGAAGGGCCTGAAGGACGGGCTCGGCGACAAGGCCGCCAAGGCGATCGTCGCCGAGGTCTCGTACGAGGTGAGCGATCCGACCGTGGACTCGCAGATTGTGCAGCTGCAGGCCTCAGGCGCCAACGTTTTCTTCAACGTGGGCACCCCGAAGTTCGCGGCGCAGGCGATCCGCAAAGCCTACGACATCGGCTGGAAGCCGGTGCAGTATCTCAATAACGTCTCTTCGTCGATCGGCGCGGTGCTCACGCCCGCGGGACTGGAGAAGTCGGTGGGCATCATCACCACCGCCTATCTCAAGGACTACAGCGACAGCCAGTGGGCGAACGACCCTGCGGTGAAGAGGTGGGAAAGCTTCATGAAGAAGTACTACCCTACTGGCGATCTGAACGACAGCTCGAATATGTACGGCTACACCGTGGCGCGCACCCTCGAGCAGGTGCTGAAGCAGTGCGGCGACAACCTCACGCGCGAAAACGTGATGAAGCAGGCCGCTTCGATGAAAGGCCAGTACATCGATACGCTGCTGCCGGGGATCACCATCACGACCAGCGACAACGACTACGCTCCTATCGAGTCAGTGCAGATGCAGCGCTTCAACGGCAAGCGCTGGGAGCGGTTCGGCGAGGTGATGGGTAATTAGCCCTGCCGGCCGGACAGGCGGGTGGCCGCTACGCGCTCGCCTGCCTGCTGTTCTCTTGCTCTTGCAGCAGGCGCCACTGCACTTTGCCGGTGGCCGATTTCGGCAGCGCATCGACGAACTCGACGATGCGCGGATACTTGTACGCAGCCATCTGCTTTGACGCCCATTCGATGATGTCCTGTCCCGATACTTTGCCGCGTGCATCGGGCTTCAGCACGACCACCGCTTTCACCGTTTCGCCGCGGTGCGGATCGCGTGCGGCAATGATGCACGCCTCCTGCACGGCCGGATGCTCAAACAGCATGCTCTCCACCTCCGCCGGCCACACTTTGAAGCCCGAGGCGTTGATCATGCGCTTCAGCCGATCGACCAGGAAGAAGTAGCCGTCCTCGTCGATGCGCGCCAAATCGCCGGTGCGGAAAAAACGCTTGCCGTCGATCTCGATGAACGCTTCCGCCGTCGCTTTCGGATTGTTCCAGTAGCCGAGCAACACTTGCGGCCCGTTCACGACGATTTCGCCGACCTCGCCGGGTGGCAGCTCGCGGAAGGTTTCCGTGTCGACCACGCGCGCGTCGACGTCGAAAATCGGTATGCCGAGGCATTGCCTCTTGGGCCGCTCCGGCGGATTGATGTGGCTCGGCGCCATCGTTTCCGTGAGCCCGTAGCCTTCGACGAACTCGATATCGAATTTGTCTTGCAGCCGCTTGGCGACGGCCTCGGGCATGGCCGCGCCCCCGCCGCTCAAGCGTTCTAGGCTCTTGAGGTCGTAGTCGAAGACTTTGGGATTGGCGAGAAAATCCACCACCATCGTCGGGATGCATTGCCACGCGGTGATCTTGTAGCGCTGGATCAGCTGCGCCGCTGCTTCCCGATCCCAGCGCGGCAGCAGGACGATGGTGTTGCCCGAGTAGATCGTCCCGTTCATGCTGCCCTGCATGCCGGTCACGTGGAAAAACGGCAGCACCGCGAGTGTCGTCTGGCTGGGGTCGGGCCCGAACCAATGCACTCCCGCAACCATGGTGAACATCACGGTGCGATGCGTGTGCATGCATCCCTTGGGGCGGCCGGTGGTGCCGGAGGTGTAGGGCATGACGCAGAGATCGTCGGGGCGGGCCGTCATCGGGCCGGGGCGGAGGTCGCGCGCCATGGCGTCGCTCCACAGCGTCACCCCGGGATCGCCGATGGGCCGGCGCGGGGCCGCGATGGGCTCCGGGATGCGCAGATCGGTCGGTTGTTTCAAATAGTCCGAGTACGCCGCGACGATGACGCGTTTCAACTCCCGGCCGATCAGCGGCTTCACCTGCGGATAGAGCTCCTGGGCGACGAGAGCGGTCTCGGCGCCGCTGTCGACGACGTATTGGCGCAGCTCGTTCGTCAAGTTCATGGTATTGATCGGCACCACCGCCGCGTTGGCGCGGAGGATGGCGTAGTACGCAATGACGAACTGCGGGCTGTTCTGCATGAAGAGCAGCACGCGATCGCCCTTTTTTACCCCGCACTCGCGCTCGAGGAACCCGGCCATGCGCTCGGCTTCGTCTTGCAGCTCGGGGAAGGTGATCGAGGTATCGTAGTAGATCAAATACGGCTTCTTCGGATAGCGATGGGCCGAAACCTCGAGATTGTAGAAGACGTTCGTCTCCGGTATGACGAGATGTCGCGGCACGTTTTCGGGCCAATAGGCAAGATGACGGTCGGACATGGCTTCTCCTCCTCTGCTGATTTTGGAGACGATGGCAGTATCCGTCGGGCCGGCGCTAGACGAGTCTGATCAGCTGTTTGCCGAAATTCTTGCCGCTCAGCAGGCCGATGAAAGCCTTGGGCGCATTGCGCAGTCCCTCGACAACGCTTTCCCTGTACTTGAGCCGTCCCTCCCGCACCCACTCCTCGAGATCCTTGCTCGCGGCCGCGTGGCGCGCCGCGTGATCCGAAACGATAAAACCCTGCAACTTCACGCGGTTTATCAAGAGGGCTCCGATGTTTTTCAGGCAGTAGGGCTCGGTCAGGTTGTATTGCGAAATGAGCCCGCACAACGGGACGCGGGCAGACCGGTTCAAGCGCCGCAGCACGGTGTCGAGGATCTCGCCCCCGACGTTCTCGAAATAGATGTCGATGCCCTTCGGCGTCGCCCCGGCCAGATCGTCCGCCAGCCGGCCCGCCTTGTAGTCCACGCAAGCGTCAAAGCCGAGTTCCTCGACGACGTAGCGGCACTTTTCGGGTCCGCCGGCGATGCCGACCGCACGGCAGCCTTTGATCTTCGCGATCTGCCCGACCGCGCTTCCGACCGCGCCCGAGGCGGCGGACACGACCACGGTTTCGCCGCTCTTCGGCTCACCGATGTCGAGGAGACCGATGTACGCGGTGCGGCCCGGCATGCCGAGGACGCCGAGATACGCCGAGATCGGGATGTCGGTGCCTTCGATCTTGCGCACGTTCGTGCCGTCGCTCACGCCGTACGCCTGCCACCCGGTACGCGCGACCACTTTGTCGCCCGGCTTGAAGCCGGTGTGCCGCGAGGCGATGACTTCGCCCGCGGCCTCGCCTTCCATCACGTCGCCGATTCCGACCGGCTTGGCATACGACTTCGCGTCGTTCATGCGTCCGCGCATGTACGGATCGAGCGAAAGATAATGGTTGCGGACGAGAAATTGCCCGTCGCGGATGCCGGGGATCGCCGTCTCGACGATGTGAAAATCGCTCTCCTGAGCTGCGTCCTTCGGCCGGCGAGCCAGCAACACCTGCACATTTTTATCGTTCATCGCGTTTCCCCCTGCGATTCGGCTGCGTCGGCCGCACTGCGCCGCAGCTCGAAGGAAGCGAAGAGCGCAGCTCCTTCAGGCCTTCGCGAAACGCTCGAGGTGGTGATCGGCGTCGCCAAACTGTTGCGCGATCATGGTGAGGCGCCGGAAGCTGTGGCTCACCTTCAACTCCTCGGTCATGCCCATGGCGCCATGCAGCTGCACTGATTCCTGGCTGACGTGCCGGCAGGCGTCGGCGATCTTGATCTTCGCCGCCGAGATCGAGCGAGCGCGCTCGCGGGCGTCGGACGCCGCGTCCGCTTTGGTGCAGGCGAGGCAAGCCATGGATTTCGCCTGCTCGTAGCTGATCACCATGTCCACCATGCGGTGCTGCAGCGCCTGGAACATGCCGATCGGTACCCCGAACTGCTTGCGCGTCTTCATGTACGCGAGGGTTGCGTCGTTCGCGTACTTGATCGCGCCGACCGCCTCGGCGCATAAGAGCGCGGTGGCGTAGTCCACGACTTCCTCGATGAGCGCCAACGCTGCGCCTTCCTTCCCCAGCAGTGCATCGGCCCCCACCGTCACGCCCTTGAGGGAAATATCCGCGGCGCGCAACTCGTCCACGGTGCGGTAGGGCTTGAGCGCCATGCCTTTCGCCTCGCGCTCCACCAGGAACAGGCTGATACCGCCCGTGTCCGCGGACCGCGCCGAGACGACGAGCATCTCGGCAATCGGCGCGCCGATCACGGCGCATTTCCCGCCGTCGAGCTGCCAGCCGCCGCCCGCTTTCCTCGCCGTCGCCGCGACGTGCGCGAGGTTGTAGCGCGCATCCTTCTCGGTCTGCGCAAACGCCATTTTCAGCTTGCCCTCCACGACCCGCGGCAGAATGCGTTTTTTCTGCGCCGCAGTGCCCGCCCGGGCGACGAACTGTGCCCCGAGGCCGACGGTGGCGAGGTAAGGCTCGACCACCAGCGCCTCCCCGAACAATTCCATGACGCTCATCAGGTCGACGGCGCCGCCGCCGAACCCGCCGTAGTCCGGCGAGAGCGGCAGCCCGAGCAGCCCCATCTCGGCGAAGGTGCCCCATATCTTCTCGCTCCATCCCTCGGCCGAGGCGACGATCTTTCTTCGCGATTCGAAGTCGTAGTCCTTGCGGATGAAGCGCCGCACCGAGTCGGCGAGCAGCTGCTGTTCTTCGTTGTAATCGAAGTTCATAGCGCCAGAATCGCCTTGGAAATGATGTTGCGCTGGATCTCGTTTGAGCCCGCGTAGATCGTGGTCTTGCGGAAGTTGCAGTAGCGTGGCGCCAGCCCGGCCGCGAATTCGTCGAAGTCGCCGGCGCCGCCGAGCGGCCGGAACGGCTGCGCAAGCGGCCCGACCGCCTGCATCATCAGTTCGGTCAGCGTCTGCTGGATCTCGGTGCCCCTGATCTTGAGCATCGATACTTCGGCGCCCGGGACGCGGCCGCTGCGCAGCTGGTCGAGGAAGCGCAAGTTCGTGATCTCGAGCGCGGTGAGCTCGACCTCAACCCGCGAGACCTTGTCGCGAAAGCGAGCCTCCTCCATGAGCGGCCTGCCGTCCTTCATCTGCTTGGAGGCGATTTCCTTGAGCCTGGCCAGCTCGCGCTTGGAGGCGCCGATGCGGCCGGTGGTCAGGCGTTCGTGACCGAGCAGGTACTTTGCCACCGTCCAGCCCTTGCCTTCCTCGTGCACCAAGTTCTCGACCGGCACCTTGACGTCGTCGAAGAACACCTCGTTCACTTCGTGCTCCCCGTCCATCAGGATCAGCGGCCGCACGGAAATGCCCGGCGTCTTCATGTCGATGAGGAGGAACGATATGCCTTCCTGCCGCTTCTCCACGTTCGGATCGGTGCGCACCAGGCAGAAGATCCAGTCGGCGTAGTGCGCGAGCGTGGTCCACGTCTTCTGGCCGTTCACCACGTAATGATCCTCGCGTCGCACCGCTCTGGTCTTGAGCGAGGCAAGGTCCGAACCGGAGCCGGGCTCTGAGTAGCCCTGGCACCAGAAATCGTCGCCGTTGTAGATGCGCGGCAGGAACCGTTTCTTCTGCGCTTCCGTCCCGAAGCGCAGCAGCACCGCAGCGCACATCGTCGGGCCGAACGGGATGAGCGGCGGGGCGCCGACGTAACCGCATTCCTCCTCGAAGATGTAGCGCTGCGCCACGCTCCAGCCGGTGCCGCCCCATTCCCTGGGCCAGGCCGGCGCAACCCAGCCCGCCCTGGCGAGGATCCGGTGCCAGCGCATCAGGTCTTCCTTCGACAATCTCTCGTAGTCGGCGACCTTTCGCCGCAGGTCGTCGGGAAGGTTGGCGTCGAGCC
>Ga0209377_1002698_pt1 | contig 11520 bp, 10 predicted proteins | sample GraSoiAngelo_141_FD_185898 | JGI IMG/M metagenome (GOLD analysis project Ga0209377, IMG submission 185898) | Grasslands soil microbial communities from the Angelo Coastal Reserve, California, USA - 14_0929_12_40cm (SPAdes) (version 2) | ecosystem: Environmental > Terrestrial > Soil > Grasslands ...
CGCCCAACCCGCAGGCGCGGATGATGACGTACACGATGCCGCTGGTGATGACGCTGGTGCTGTTTCGCTTCGCCTCGGGCCTGAACCTGTACTACGCCGTCCAGAACGTCTTCAGCATTCCGCAGCAGTACCTGATCGCGCGGCGGCGGCTGCGGCAGCAGGGCAGGCCCCCGACTTAGCCGGGACCCGTGCTGTCCGATCCCATCGTGGCCCTGGCCACCCCGCCCGGCCGTTCTGCGCTGGCGCTGCTCCGTCTTTCCGGCACGGGGGCGTTTGACGTCGCGGCCCGTTGCCTCCGCCCATTCCTCTCCGCGCCGCCCCGCACGGCGCGCCGCGCGCGCCTCGTCCACCCCTCCAGCGGCGAGTCGCTCGATGAGGTCCTGACGGCGTGCTTTCCCGGGCCGCGCTCGTTCACGGGCGAGGATCTGGTGGAGGTCACGACGCACGGCGGGCTCCTCGTTCCTGCCGCGTGCGTGGCCGCCTTCGTCGTGGCGGGTGCCCGCCCGGCCCAGCCCGGTGAGTTCACGCGCCGCGCGCTCCTGAACGGCAAGCTGGACTTGTTGCAGGCCGAAGCGACGGGCGACCTGATCGACGCCGGCGCCCCGGCACAGCGGCGCCGCGCGCTGCAGCAGCTCGATCGCGGGCTGTCGCAGCGGCTCGAGACGCTGCGCGTCGAGATCCTCCAGCTCGAGGCGCTGATCGCCTACGACATCGACTTCCCGGAGGAGGACGAGGGTCCCGTGGCGCCGGAGCGGGTGCGTGGTGCGTGGGAGGTGGTGCGTGGGTGCCTGGCGAATCTCCTCGCGACCGCGCCCGAAGGGGAGCGGCTGCACGAGGGGGCGCTGCTCGTCATCGCGGGCCGCCCCAACGCGGGGAAATCGTCGCTCTTCAACGCGCTCCTGGGGCGCGAGCGGGCGATCGTCACGGAGGTCCCGGGCACGACCCGCGACGCCATCGAGGCCGCCGCCGTGATCGAGGGATTCCCGTTCCGGTTGGTCGATACGGCGGGACTGCGGGACAGCGACGATCGCGTCGAACGCCTGGGGATCGAGGTGAGCCGGAAGTACTTGGCCGCCGCCGACCTGATCTTGTTCTGTGAAGAAAGAGGGGACGTGGGGCGTGGGGCGGGGGACGATTCGGCGCGAGATCAGTTCCTGGCTCAGTGTAGCGGGCCCGTCGTGATTGTCGAGACCAAGATCGATCTTGTAGACGGGCTGACCGTCCGAGCGCCCGACCGCCTAGGAGCGTCGGCGGTGACGGGGGAAGGGCTCGACGCGCTCAAGCGGCGGCTCGCGGAGGTGGCGTTCGGGCGGCTGCTCGAGCTGGGCGACGTGGAGCCCGTCGTGACGCGGGCGCGACATCGGCTGGCACTGGAGCAGGCGCTTGGGGAGGTCGACGCGTTCTGGGCGGCGCGGCAGGGTGGGGTGGATGCGGCGGCCGCGGCGACGCACCTGCGCGCGGCGGTGGGCGCGCTCGACGACTTGATCGGCGTCGTGACGCCGGACGACGTGCTGGACCGGGTGTTCGCGAGCTTCTGCGTGGGGAAGTGAGCCGGCGGCCACGTGCCGGTCGCCGGGGTAGCTAGGGAGGCGGGGAGGCGGTCTATTTCCAGCCGAGGAGGACCTCAGTCGATGGATGTCCAGCCGCTGGCGGTTCCGACGATGCGTTCACCCGAGCGCTGGCTCGCGGTCCTGCGGATCGCCGTCGGCCTGTGGTTCCTGAAGGCGCTCGTCACGAAGCTGAGCGTGACCCTGCTGTGGGGTTTCCTGCCGTTGCCCACCGCGTCCGAGCGATGGCTCCACGTCTTGCCGATCCTCGTCGGGAAGTACGGCGAAGGCAATCCCGTCGGTTTCTTCCGCGACTTCATGCAGAACACGGTGATTCCACACAGTCAGGTCTTCGCTCAGCTCACCGCCTTCGGCGAGGTCGCCGTGGGACTCGGCCTCACCTGCGGCTTCCTCACGGCGCTCGCCGCGGGCCTGGGCCTGTTCCTGGTCGCCAACTACGGGCTGGCAGTGCAGTGGCAGGGCTCCGCGCAACAGGGCTTCCACTACATGCTCATCGTGAGCCTGGTGGTCATTCTGTCCGCGCGGGCGGGACGCTACTGGGGGTTGGACGGCTGGCTGCGGCTGCGCCGGCCCGGATCACTGCTCGCCCGCTTGCCGCTCGGCTGAGCGGCCTCCCCGTCACGGAATGTAGAGCAGGTCGTTGGGCCGCTCGCCCACGGGGATGGCCGCGACCACTTTCCGGGTCTTGGTGTCGATCACCGAAACAGTGTTCGACCGTCCGTCGGCCGTGTAGAGCCGGCTGCCGTCGGGCGTGAGCGCGATCCCCCACGGGCGCCGCCCCACGACGATCGTGTCGATCACCCGGCGCGCCGCCACGTCGACCACGCTGACGCTTCCAGCCGCTCCCTCCGTCACGTACGCGAGGCGTCCGTCCGGCGAGAAGGCGACGCGCACGGGCTTCGTCTTCTGGTCGCGGATCGGGAACTGCCCGAGCACGCTGTCTGTGTTCATGTCGAGGATCGTGACGTTGCCGCCCGCTTCCGCCGTCACCCACGCGTGGCGGCCGTCCGGCGTGAAGGCGACGGTGCGGGGATTGTCGCCGACGTGGATCGTTCGCAGCTCCCGGCCGGTCGCGGCGTCGAGGACCGAAACGTTGTTGCTCGTTTCCGCGGTGACGTACACCTTCTTGCCGTCCCGCGTGATGCCGATCCCCTCGGGCTCGACCCCCACCGGCGTGGAAAACCGGATCTGTCCCGTCGCGACATCGATCGCCGATGCGTGGGCGATCTCCTCGTTCGACACGAACAGCGTGTGGCCGTCGGGGCTCACGACCACGAGCTCGGGATCCCGCCCCGCCGGCACGGTCCCCGTCACCGCGGCCCTGGCGACGTCGATCACGCCGATCGCATCGTCCTGGCCGAGCGCGACATAGACGGTGTGCCCGTCGGGGCTCAGCGCCATCCCGCGCGGCCGCTTGCCCACGGCGATGGTGCGCACCACCGAGCCGCTCGCAGGCGCGATCACGCTGATGGTGTTCGCGATTTCATTGCTGACGTACAACAGCGGCCCGGGACTCTGCGCCGGTGCGGCCGTCGCACACAGCGCGAGCGCCACGACGCTGGAAGCGCGTGCGGCCATCAGATACCTCCCCGATGCGATGTCAGTCGTTGAAGATCGCCTGGTCTCGATTGAGGGCCTTGTCGAGCCCCCGGATGCGGTCCCGGCCCCGGATAGTACGCAAGATGGTCCCCGTGAGGTCCGCGCCGGTGACGTCGGCGTCGGTGAGGTCGACTCCGGTCAGGTTGGCACGCGTGAAATTGACCTTGCGCAGGTTCGCGCCCGTGAGGTCGGCGCCAGAGAGGTCGGCGCTCGTCACGTCGGTGCGCATCACCCCCATCGATTGGTTCCCCGGATCGGCGCCCAGGTTGGCGTGCGCCAGCGTGGCACGCACGAGCTGGGCATTGGTCATGACGGCGATGACACGGGCGCCCGTGAGGTCGGCGTCCGAGAGGTCGGCGCCCATCAGGATGGTCGCGAACAGACTCGCATCGCGCAGATTGGCGTGGCGCAAGTCGACGCGGTACATGACGGCGACATCGAGGGTCGTCCCGGCGAAGACCGCCTGGCTCGCCACGGCGTCCGACAGCGTGACGGAGAACATCTGGGCTTTGGAGAAGTTGGTGCCCACGCAGCGGCAGCGGGACAAGTTGGCCCGCTTGAAGTCTACCCCCGCCAGATCGAGCCCGGAGAGGTCCTTGCCCGTCAGGTCCGCGGGGTGCTGCGGGGTGGCTGCGGCGAGGGCCGCGAGCACTTGCTCGCGGGTAAGCCGCTCCCGCTGGGGCCCCTGTGCAGGGGGCTCGACAGCCGGCGAGTCGGCGGTCGCGAGCCGCCGCGCCATCGCCAGTGTCGCCTTCGGCAGCAGGTCGACGATGTCACCCTTGATCTCGAACTCGTCGCGATAGCGGACCCGGCCCGTCGCCACGTCCACCATCGCCCCGTACAGCAACCAGATCAGGTTGGAGAGCCGGCTGATGCGCCCGGTCACGACCCGGTCCACGCCCAGGGCCCGGCCCAGGGCCACGGCGCAGGTGAGGTCGCTGCAGTCGCGGGGAGTGAGCCCGCGGGCGGTGAGCGCGGCTGCGACGCGGGGCTCCGCGGTAGGGACGTAGCGTCCGCTCGCCATGAGGTCGGCGGCGAGCCAGCCTTCTGGCGTGTGGCCGCTCGAGCCCAGTGCGGTGCGCACGCTGTCCGCATTGGGATAGGCGCTGGCGTCTACGGTGACGAACTCCACGACGGCGACCGAGGTGCGCGTCGCCCCGTCTTGCGCCGGGCCCGGCGCGGGTGCGAGGGCGCTCAGGGCCGCCAGGGCCAAGGCGACATCCCTCGCGCCGTGTGTCACTGGGTCTTCTTGAGGTCCGACTCGCGGTGGGGCCGCCCGGGCTTGAGCCAGCCGTCGCTGCGCGCCTTCGCGTAGAGGTAGATCTCTTTAATGGCGGACGTGTCCAGCAACACCTTCCACGCCGGCATCCCCTTTTCGGGGCGGCCGTTCCATGCCGTGTACTCGAACGAGTCGCGGGGGAAGGCCTTGCCCGCGGTACTCAGCACCCAGCGGAGGTCGGGCGCGGCGGGGTTCACGCCGCCGATCGCATCCTCGCCGTGGCACCGGAAGCAGTACACGTGCCACCACTTCCATCCTTGGTAGATCGAGTCCGATACGAGAAGACTGTCGCGCCCGGTGTCCCGCGCCGCTGGGTCGGGTGCGGTAGGCTGACGAGCGCTGTGCAGCTCCAGCATGGGGACGTCGTAGTCGTGCAGGATGCCGAGGATCTCGCCACGCCGCCGGTCGATGACGGAGTCGAGCTGCGCCTTGAGCTCCTTGTCGCGGTGGCGGACGCCCATCGCCATGCTGAAGGCGAACGGCAGGCCGGAGACGACGTCTGAATCAGGGAGCGGGACCATCGTCAGCCGCACGGACTGACGCTTCACCCAGTAGCCCGCCTTTGGGCCCCACACGACCGCGACGTTGATCGAGTCCTTCGCGACCGCCTCGACGATGTCTTGCGGGTGGTCGGCGTGCGGGTCCGGATTGAGGAAATTCCCGAAGCCGACCAGGCCGAGGATGCCGCGGGCGCTCAGCGCGTGCGCGGGCGGCGTTTGCGTGTAGTCGTAGCCGATCATGTTGACGCCGATCTTGAGGTGCTTGAGCAGCGTGTCATCGAGCGAGCGGAGGTTCAGCCCGCGGTCGGCGCGGTACACGAGGTAGTACGTCGAGCGGTAGTACGGCTTGGTGGTCGCGACGGGATCGAAACCGACGGGCACGTTGATGAGGACGTCGCAGAAGCCCCCGAGGATGGAGTTGCGCAGAAAGCCGCGCCGCTCGGGCCACCAGTAGTTGATCACCGCGGCGTTCAAGTCGGTCGCGACGAGCTGCGCGATCTTGTTCTCGAAGCCCTCCCCGCGGTCGTTCGAGAAGGGGAGGTTGTACGGGTCGGCGCAGACTCGCAGCTCGGTGATTCCCCGCCGCGGCCCGCTGCCCAGGGTGATGGCTACGAGCGCTGCGACGAGGGCAGCCCCCGCGAGCTTCATCGGTGTGCGGCGCATCGATCGTCCCGTCGTGTGGTTGTGGAGAGCTGGCTCAATACTACACCCGGTGCCGGAGCCTGCTTCGCTCCGACACCGGGTGCCTTGCCCACAGCGGAAGCCTGTGGGAGTCTACTCTGCCTCGGCCCTACAGCGAGAACACGAGCAGTGTGCCGCCCGCGTTGCTGATGTTGATGTAGTCGCCGAAGGCGCCAATCGCGCCCAGCGCGGCCGTCGGATCTTCAGGTCCGATCCCGAGCGCCACGCCGGCCCCGGCCCATCCGCCGACCCCCGAGAGCACGGCGACGTACTGCTTGCCGTCCGGCCCGAGGTAGGTCATGGGGTTGCCGATGATGCCCGACGGGCACTTGAACCGCCACAGCTCCGTGCCGGTGTTCTGGTCTACGGCCTTCAGCCAGCCTTCCATCGTGCCGTAGAACACCACGCCGCCGGCGGTCGCAAGGGCGCCGCCGTAGGCCGCCAGGTTCTCCTTGATCTCCCACTTGATCGTGCCGGTCGTCGGATCCCACGCGATGAAGCGGCCGCGGTTACCGCCCGGGCCGGGGAACATGCGCACGATCGCGCCGACGTACGGCTGACCGGCGGAGTACTTCACTTCCACGCCCTCGTAGTCCATGCAGATGTTGTTCACGGGAACGTAGAAGAGTTTGGTCTGCGGCGAGTACGCTGACGGCTGCTGGTCCTTGAAGCCGATCGCGGCGGGACAGATCCCCTCGGTGTTCTTCTTCGAGGTGGTGCCGTACTGCGGATTGCGCACCGGCACGCCCGTCGTCAGATCGATGCTCGAGGCCCAGTTCACCGGCCCGAAGGGCTTGGCCACCAGCACCTTGCCGTTGGTCCGGTCGACCGTGTAGCCGAAGCCGTTGCGGTCGAAGTGCACCAGTGCCTTCGTCGGCTTGCCACCGATGGTGAGGTCGACGAGCACGTTCTCATTCACGCCATCGTAGTCCCACTCGTCGTGCGGCGTCATCTGGTACGCCCACTTGACCTTGCCGGTTTCCGGATTGCGGGCCCAGATGGTCATCGACCACTTGTTGTCGCCCGGCCGCTGATCGGGATTCCAGCTGCCCGGGTTGCCGCTGCTGTAGTAGAACAGGTTCAGCTCGGGGTCGTACGAATACCAGCCCCAGGTCGTCCCGCCGCCGCGCGTCCACTCGTCGCCGGTCCACGTGCTGACGCCGAGGTCCTTCCCCCGGTGCGACGCGTAGTTGGCGTTGGCGTCTCCTTCAATCCCGACCTCTGCGTCGGGCCCCGTGCTGTACATCGTCCACCGCTTCTGGCCGGTGTTGACGTCGAACGCACTCACCCGGCCGCGGACCCCGAACTCACCGCCCGAGATCCCCGCGATCACGATGTCCTTGATCACGATCGGCGCATTGGTCATGGTCGAGCCGGTCTTGTAGTCGGCGTGCGGAACGCGCCACAGCTGCTTGCCCGTCTTCGCATCCAGCGCCAGCAGGTCGCCCGCGAGCAGCTCGATGAACAGCTTGCCACTCGGATGGTAGGCGAGCCCACGGTTCACCAGATCGCAGCACGCGATCGGCTTCGCCTCGGCGGGCTGGGCCGGGACGTGCTTCCAAATCATCGGCGCGCCCGGCTTGGTGAGATCGAGGGCGAACACGATGTTCGGGAACGCGCTGTGCACGTACATGACGTTGTTGATCACCAGCGGATTGCCCTCGTGGCCGTTGAGGACGCCGGTCGAGAACGTCCACGAGGCCTTGAGGCCCTTCACATTCGCCTTGGTAATCTGAGTGAGCGGACTGAACCGCTGCAGGTCGGGAGTCCGACCCGTCATGGTCCACTCGCCCGGATTCTGGGCGACGGCGGACGCCGCGAGCACCATCACGCTCGCCGCGATGCCGGACAGCAGTTTAAATCGGTTCATAGCTGACCTCATGTTGAGTGATGAGGATGGTGAAAGTGTTTCACGCAACCTTGCCTGTCAGCGTGCGAGCACCTGCGCGCGTCACGGGGGTCCACGTTCCCAACAGGCCCGACACATACCGGACTTTCCTCCAGGCAGATTTCCACCGGGGAGTTAGGTTATATCCCCCCTTCGCCCCACTGTCAATCAGGGTCAAAAGCCCCACGTTTTCAGGGGGAATCGGGGGGCGCCCCACGCGTCACGCGCGCCCCCTGCGCGCTGAAGCCGCCGTCGTATACCACCCCCCCTGAGCCGAGCACGGCGCGGGCGCGAGCGGCGATGACCTGCGACTCCTCCGCGCTCGCCGTGATCCCGTATACCGCCGGGCCCCACGAGCTCTGCCCCACGCCCGCCGCGCCCCAGTCCCGCAGCCGCTCGACCATCTCACCCGTTTGACCGGGAGCGAACACACCCCCTTGGGCGGGGGCGAACCAGCCGCCCGTGATCCGCTGCACTTCGGCGAGCGCCGCCCCGAAGGTCGGCAGGTCCGCCTCGGCGATCGCGGGCAAGAGCTGCATGAGCACGAGATGGGCGACCCGCTCGACGTCGTGCGCCGCCGGCGCGGGCAGGCGGGCGAACGCCGCCGCCTCCTCCTCACCAGTGAGGCCGGGCTTGCCGCGCGGCACGACCACGACGCAGCGCCACTCGCTGGGGAGCGGCAGGCGGGCGAGCAGCGGCGCCACGGCGCCGTCCTCTCCCTTGCGGCCACCCTCCAGCACGAAGCCGCCGTGGGCGAAGGTCCAGGTCCCGATGGCGGAGCGGCGGGCCCGCCCCACGGCGCGCGCCAGCGCGGTCACCTCGGTCGGCAATCCCTGCAGCTCGGCGAGGGCCCGGGCCACCGCGAGGGCGAGCTGCGTGCCGGAGCCCAACCCTGCGTGCGCGGGGATGGCACGGTGGACGACCAGGTGCGCCCCTGCACCGGCCCCGGCGAGGCCGTGATACCCGGCGAAGCGGCGCGCGAACTCGAGGGCGCGGTCGGCGTCTGGGCCTGCGGCCGAAAGCGCGGGGGCGGGGCGGGCCTCGACGAGGAGCGAGGGCGACGGCACCGCCGCGCCCACGCCGCCGAAGCGGCGGCCCAGGTCGCCGCGCAGGTCGAGGACGCCGAAGTGGAGGCGCGCCGGCGCCTCGACGAAGACGGGGCCCGGCGCGCTCATGACGCCGCCGGCTGGGGGCGTGGCGCCGCGCGCACGTACTCAGTGAGCAGCGCCATCGCGTCCCGCTCCCGCGGGCCGGCCGTCTTGTCCACGATGACCTGGAGCCGTGCGAACTCGTCGCGGATCTGGTCCGGCGGCAAGAGATGCGTCCGGGTGGCGAGGATCGCCGCCTCGATGACGGCGTGCTTCGCTCGGTTGAAGCCGAGGAACTCGCGCCGGAAGCCCCGGTGCACGACGGCCGTGACGACGCGCGAGCGCGGCGGCGTGGCGTCGATCGCGCGGACCTCGAGCTCGCGCCAGGAGCACGCGGCCTCGAGCACGGCCCCGCGGACCACGGACGCCGGCCCCGCCGGAAACTGCGGGCTCGAAATCGCGGCGCGCGCGAACAGCAGGACGTCGTCCGTGAGGTTCACCACCGCCGCCCTGGTGGCGCTCAGATTCCTGAACGTGGCGGTCTCGAGGAACGGCTTGATGACGATCTCGTCCTCGCCCCACTCGACGCCCATGGGAGCGAAGTTCACCGCGCCGGCGGGGTCCAGCGTCGTGAGGATCGACTCGATGATCACGCGCGGAATGCGAGCGGAGCGACGTCCGGCACGCGCACGCCGCCGTCGGCCCGCACGGGCAGCGCGCGACCGTCAGGGAGTCCTGTAGGGTGGGCTGGTGCCTCCGCACCGCGCAGGAATCGGGCGAGCAGGCGGTACCCGTGCTCGGTGAGCACCGATTCAGGGTGAAACTGCAGGCCGATCACGCGATGCCGCGCGTGCTCGACCGCCATGATCTCACCGTCCTCCGCGGTGGCGGTGACGCGGAGCTCGCCCGGCAGCGAGTCCCGGCCGATCACGAGGGAGTGGTAGCGCGCTGCGGGGAAGGGGTTGGGGAGCCCGGCGAAGATGCCCCGGCCGTCGTGCCGGATGGCGGATGTCTTGCCGTGCATCGGCCGCCCGGCCCGCACGATCGCGGCGCCGTAGGCCGCCCCGATGCACTGGTGGCCGAGGCAGACCCCGAGAATGGGAATCGTGGGCCCGAAGCGCCGCACGACCTCGATCGAGATCCCGGCCTCGGCGGGTGAGCACGGGCCCGGCGAGATGATGATGTGCGACGGCCGCAGCGCTTCGATGTCCCCGGGCGACGTGGCGTCGTGACGGCGGACGACGGGATCCTCCCCCAGCTCGCGCACGTAACGGGCCAGGTTGTAGACGAAGGAGTCGTAGTTGTCGATGAGCAGGATCATGAGGTTCCGGCGAGCGCGGCGATCACGCCGCCCGCCTTGTCGAGCGTTTCCCGGTATTCCTGCTCGGGATCGGAGTCGGCCACGATCCCGCCCCCGACCTGAAAATACACGTCGCGGCCGAGCGCGAGACAAGTGCGGATGACGATGCTCAGATCGAGGGTCCCGCTCGTGCTCCAATAGCCGATCGAGCCGCAGTACACGGCGCGCTGGGTCGGCTCGAGCTCGGCGATGATCTGCATCGCCCGCACTTTGGGCGCTCCCGTGATCGAGCCGCCGGGAAACGCCGCGCGCACGAGGTCCGCCGCGTCGTGCTCCGGGGCGAGCTCCCCCACGACCGTCGAGACGAGATGGTGCACGGTGGCGTAGTGCTCGAGCGCGAACAACTCGGGCACGCGCACGCTCCCCGGGCGGCACACGCGCGACAGGTCGTTGCGGAGGAGGTCCACGATCATGACGTTCTCGGCGCGGTCCTTCTCGCTCTCGGCGAGCGACAGCGCGAGCAGCAGGTCGTGCTCCGGGCTGATTCCTCGCGGGCGCGTGCCCTTGATCGGTCGCGCCTCGACCAGCGGGCCGTCGTGCACCCGCAGGAACCGCTCCGGGGACGCGCTCGCCACCACGAAGTCCCCGAAGTCGAGGTACGCCGCGAAGGGAGCGGGGTTCACTCGCCGCAGCCGCGCGTACAGCTCGAGCGGCGGCTCGGAGAGCGGCGCCTGGAGCCGTTGCGACAGGTTCGCCTGGAAGATGTCGCCGGCGTAGATGTACTCGATGGTGCGGGCGACTGCGTCGAGGTACGCCGCGCGGGTGAAGTTGGAGCGCACGCCGGGGAGGTCGGGAACGGCATACGAAGGGGCGGATAGGCGGTCAGGCGCATAGGCAGTGAGACGGGCTGCGTCGCGCTCTCTCACCGCCAGTCTTTCCTTCGCGAACGCCAGTCGGCGCGCCGCCCGCTCCGTACGAGCCGTCCCCTGCTCGGGAATCCCCGTCGAGATCACCCACGCCCGCTGCGCTTGGTGGTCCCACGCGATCACCCAGTCGTAGAGACCGAGGACGACGTCGGGGATGGCGAGGTCGTCGTAGCGAGGGCGCGGGATGCGCTCGAGCATCGCGCCCCAATCGTAGCCGAGGTAGCCGGCCGCCCCGCCCTGGAACGGCGGCACCTCGGCGACGGGCTCGGCGTGGTGGGGCGCGAGCAGCGTCCGCATGTGCGTCAACGGATCCCCTGCAACGCGGATCCACGCTCCGGCCGGGGAGCGCTGCTGGGTCAGGACGTTCTTGCTGCGCACTACGGTCGCCGGGTCCGCGGCGAGGAAGGAGTAACGCCCGAGGTGCTCGGGGTCGGTCGCGCTGTCCAGGAACAGGAAGAACGGCAGGTCCGCGAAGCGCCGGCAGGCGGCCAGCGGGTCGGGGAGCGGGGCCAGCTCCTCGACCAACGGGAGCGCCCCGCTCACCGCCGAGCCCGGCGGCGGCGGGAGCGCTGGGTGAGCCGGACGTGCTTGGAGGGCTCTTCCGGGGGCGTGAGGTACCCCCACTGGAGCTGGCCTTCCTGACGGTAGGTCTTGCCGAGCGTGATCGCGATCTTCGCCTTCATCAGCTCGC
>Ga0209377_1002702_pt1 | contig 11511 bp, 11 predicted proteins | sample GraSoiAngelo_141_FD_185898 | JGI IMG/M metagenome (GOLD analysis project Ga0209377, IMG submission 185898) | Grasslands soil microbial communities from the Angelo Coastal Reserve, California, USA - 14_0929_12_40cm (SPAdes) (version 2) | ecosystem: Environmental > Terrestrial > Soil > Grasslands ...
CAGACGTAACGTCCAATTAGTTCAAGGAGAAGCCAATTGTCCTCCAGAAATCGTTATTTGTTTACCTCGGAGTCGGTCACCGAAGGACACCCCGATAAAATCGCCGACCAGATTTCGGACGCAATTCTAGATGCCTGCCTCACCGAAGATCCCTCCAGCCGCGTCGCCTGCGAGACCCTGACCGCCACCGGCCTCATCGTCATCGCCGGCGAGATCACCACCAAAGCCTATGTAGATTTCCAAACCCTGGTGCGCGGTACCATCTCCTCCATCGGCTACAACAACGCGCTCTACGGTTTCGATTCCAACACCTGCGCCGTAATCTCCAGCATCAACAAGCAGTCCGGCGACATCGCCATGGGCGTAGACACCGGCGGCGCCGGCGACCAGGGAATGATGTTTGGGTATGCGTGCAATGACACGCAGGAATTGATGCCCATGCCGATTTCGCTGGCCCACAAGCTGGCCATGCGGCTTTCCGACGTTCGCAAACATGGGAAGCTGCCTTACTTGCGGCCGGATGGCAAATCGCAGGTGACCGTTGAATATGACGACAACCGCAGGCCGGTCCGGGTAGATGCAGTCGTCATTTCCACCCAGCATGCGGAGACCGTTACCAACGACGAGCTGCGGAGCGACATTCTGAAGCATGTCATCCAGGCCACCATCCCCGCACGACTGCTCGACGCCGACACCAAATACCACATCAATCCCACCGGACGGTTCGTGATCGGCGGCCCTATGGGCGACACCGGTCTTACCGGGCGCAAGATCATCGTGGACACTTATGGTGGCATGGGACGTCACGGCGGCGGCGCCTTCAGCGGCAAAGATCCGACCAAAGTCGATCGCTCGGCGGCCTACATGGCGCGTCATATTGCCAAGAATATTGTGGCGGCGGGCCTGGCTGACCGTTGCGAAGTGCAACTGGCATACGCCATTGGCGTGGCGGAACCGGTGAGCATTCTGGTGGATACCTTTGGCACCAACAAAGTCGATGCAGCGATCCTGCCCGACTTGATACGAGCCAATTTCAAGCTCACGCCCAAGGGTATTATCGAGTCACTCGATTTGCGGCGGCCGATTTACTGCAAGACCGCGGCCTATGGCCATTTTGGACGCAACGATCCCGACTTCACCTGGGAATCCACCGACAAATCCGCCAAGCTGGCCAGCGACGCCGGTCTGCGCGAGCCGGTGGGGCAGACGGTGCGAAGGTAACCTTGTCGGACGCTGGGCCGCGCTTGGCTTGAGAATCGTTGGTCCGGCGGGCACATGTTCAACTGGACGGCAATGACCAGCCCACAGGACGGCTAAGATATTGGCCATCCGAGCGCGACGCCTCACTTACGTATTTCCCCCGTTCGTGTATTCTGATGTTAGGAAGTTGAACCGCAATTAGAATTTCATATCAAAGCGCCACAGGAGAAGCATGTCTACTACAGCCGCGCAAATCAACTGCGACATCAAGAACATCGATCTCGCCGACTTGGGAAAAAAGCGCATCGAGTGGGCGAACCAGTCCATGAAGGTGCTGCAAATCATCCGCAAGGAATTTATTAAGAACCAGCCGCTGACCGGCATTCGCATCTCGGCCTGTCTCCATGTCACCGCGGAGACCGCAAACCTCGGAATCGCGCTGCGCGACGGCGGCGCTGAAGTGGTGCTGTGCGCTTCCAATCCGCTCTCCACGCAGGACGACGTGGCGGCCAGCCTGGTGCGCGATCACGGCATCCCGGTGTTTGCCATCAAGGGCGAGGACAACGAAACTTATTACAGTCACATTCTGGCGGCGATCGATCACAAGCCGCACATCACCATGGACGACGGCGCGGACCTGGTGAACGTGCTGCACACCAAGCGTCAGGACGCGATTGACGGCGTGCTGGGCGGGACGGAAGAGACCACGACCGGCGTGATCCGGTTGCGTGCCATGGCGAAAGAAGGCGTGTTGCGCTATCCCATCGTCGCGGTCAACGATGCCGATACCAAGCACTTGTTCGACAACCGCTACGGCACCGGGCAATCCACTATTGATGGCATCATTCGTGCCACCAACTTCCTGCTGGCGGGATCAAAATTTATTGTCGCGGGATATGGATGGTGCGGACGCGGGCTGGCCAGCCGGGCGCGGGGCGCGGGCGCTGAAGTCATCATCACCGAAGTGGATCCTACAAAAGCGCTGGAAGCGGTGATGGACGGCTTCCGTGTAATGTCCATGTCTGACGCGGCCAAGATCGGCGACGTGTTCTGCACCGTGACCGGAAACAAGAACGTGCTCACTAAAGATCACTTCGAGCACATGAAAGATGGGGCGATCATCGCGAATTCCGGCCACTTCAATGTGGAGATAGATATTCCCGCTCTCGAGAAGATGGCGTCGGCGAAGCGCACCACGCGCAGCTTCGTCGAAGAGTATTCGATGAAAGACGGCCGCAAGATCAATCTCCTGGGCGAAGGCCGGCTCATCAACCTGGCGGCGGCGGAAGGGCATCCGCCATCAGTGATGGACATGAGCTTCGCCGACCAAGCTCTTTCGGTCGAGTACATGGTCAAGAATAATGCGACGCTCGAGAAAACCGTTTATCGCGTCCCCGAGGAACTCGACAAGCGAGTGGCGAAACTGAAGCTGGAGTCGATGGGCATCAAGATCGACAAGCTGACGCCGGAGCAGGAGGAGTATTTGGCGAGTTGGTCAGAAGGAACGTAGGGACAATTCAGTACTCAGCATTCAGCCAACCGCGGCAGCGTGAGCTGCCCGGTTGTTTTTTTGTTTTGTGCGAACCGGTGCTGGGAATAGCCGGCGTCCAGGCAGCCTTCATCCTGTCTTGAAACACGAAAAGGGCGGGACATGTAGCTATCAATTCTTCACTTGCATTCGGGCCTCACGGGATTTCTCAGCAGCGGGGTCGCGGCTGACTGGCCGAACCAGTGAATCCGCGGTACCTACCAGGGACGTGAAGAGGCATTTCGAGTCACATCCGCGCTCCGGTTCTTTGTCGAGCGCGCCAGTTACAAAGTGATAATTCTGATCACCCAAATTGTGGATAGGACCAAGCACTAATGCGGCCAACTGCCTGACTTCGAATGCAGCTAGTGACGTGCTGAACGGAAAAACATTTTCATGCCGTAACAGAACGTCATTCTGTTCGAGTTGCGCTAGGTAAGAGGGATCGTCCAGCAAGCCCTCGCGTTCCATACCAACAATCGAGGCATTGTATGCGCCCGCACATTCTAGGCACCCAGCGGCCAGGAGCGAACGTCCGTGCATGCCAGTCCGCACCCACCAGTCGCTCCCTCCGCAACCGTACCAGAATGCCGCCGTCGATTACCAGGACGCAGTGGGCATATGCAATGTGGTTGAGAACGCGCCGAGGAAGGTGACGGTCCACAGAGCTGAAAATACAAGCGCCTAGATATTGAGCGGGCGGCCGCACACTTGCATGGCATGATTGAGGGACGCAGACAGAAGGCCGCCTGAGACGGCGCTTGATTTTCGGGGCCGCCAACGGAGAAGAAATTTGGCTGACGAGGAGATCAAAAGGAAAGCCCCATGTTCCTCGCAAAAGAGGCGAGATACGGGGCTTCCGTTTTCTTTCGAGGCCTCGAGTCTAATGGCAGTTGGTTCCGATGAAGGCGGTGTGTTCCCAAACTGCACGGCTTGGTAGACGCCCGCCAGGTCACCCTTAGCATTCACGCCGAAAACAATGTTGGACGCGGTGTTCGGGATATTGACCGGGTGGAAAGTGCCGTTGCTGTACACAAACCCGTAGGGAATCTGGTCGGGACCAGGACCTAAGTAGTATCCAGAAATCTCGCCGGCATCATTTACTCCAGTGAGTATGGTCCCGGTCGAACCGGGATACGAGACATTCTGAAACTGGCCGTGGTTGTAGATGAACCCGGATTGGTTGATGCTCGAAGCCTCCCACATGCCGACAATTTCTCCGGATTTGTTGATCCCCCAAGCCACGGTAGCGAACGCGCCCGGATAAGAGAAGCTGCTAAACTGGCCGCCGCTGAGTCGAAACCCGGCTCCCGGAGAGTTGGGTAACGCGTACCAGCCGACGATGTCGCCCTTCTTGTTAATTCCGTGTGGCTCGGTGTAGGTAGCGCCGGGATAGGTAATGTGACTTACCTCGCCATCCCCGATCTTGAAGCCATTTGCACTACCGTTGTCAGAAACATTCTGAAAGTAGCCCACGATCGTGCCGCGATCGTTTATGCCCTGCGGGTACGTGTTGACGGCCTTGGGAATGCTGAAGCGAACTATTTTTCCCTGGGGTGAGCGATAGAAGCCGTGAGCGTTAAAGCTGGTATCGGCCCACGTCCCGACGGTGGCGTCGAATCGGTTGATGCCGTAGGCGCCTGATCCGGGGCCAGTGTTGGCAGCTTCGGACGACGTGTAGGTGCAAGTTACCGATTGCGCGGTCGAATTGGTGGAGACAAGACTCGCGAGCCCGAACATCACTATTGTACAAATTAACCTGGTCTTTACTGACATCCCTGACATCTCTTAGGTCCTCCTCAGAACAGGTTGTGGGATGAGCGGCCCTAATAGGCAGGTTGCTCAAAGTGGGCGCGGGAAAAGGCGCCCGTTGAGCGTCGCTTGACCTCGGTTTGAGATAATCGTACGGTGGTATGGCGACACGGAAGTGGTGGAAGCAACTAAGCCTTCGGCGCCGAATGTTTTAAGTTCGAGTTCGTGGTTCGGCACATTGGGGCGGTGGAGGCGCATCCTGAAGACCGCGGGTATTTATTCCCACCGGAGAAAAACCCTCTTTCAGAGTCATCACCAAAAGTTCTAATGAGCATGCGCCACATCGCTGACTGGGCTTTGAATGTTGCCAACCTTCGCGGCGCGTCCTATGCGGACGCTCGTATTGTTGACGACCGCAGCCGCGGACTCGCTACCAAAAATGGCAAGGTCAGCCATGTCTCGGATGGCGAGTCATTGGGTATGGGAGTTCGCGTGATCGCTGATGGAGCCTGGGGATACGCCGCCTCCGACGATCTCAGCCGAGCCGCGGTGGAAGACACGGCGGCGCATGCGGTGGCAATTGCAAAGGCTTCTGCGCGGGTGAAGCAAAGTGATGTTCGACTCGCACCGGAGAAAGCAGTTACCGCGCAATGGACCACGCCTTACCAGATCGATCCCTTCATGATTTCGGTCGAGCAGAATATCGATCTGCTGCTCAAGGTCGATTCTGAGCTGCGTTCGGTTGCCGGCGTGACTATGGCTGAGACGAATATGAATTTCCATCGCGAGGAGCAGTGGTTTGTGTCGTCGGAGGGGGCGAATATTCGTCAGACGAAATATTCCACCGGCGCGGGCTACGCTGCGCACGCGTTCGCCGGGACGGAGATCCAAAAACGCTCTTACCCAACTTCGTATGGTGGGCAATGGCAGAACAAAGGTTACGAGCTGATCCAGGAACTTAAGCTGGTAGAGAACGCGCGACGGATCGGCGAGGAAGCGGTAGCGCTGCATCAGGCGGACCAGTGTCCGGAAGGTGCGTTCACGATCATCCTGGAGGGCGCGCAGCTTGGCCTGCAGATTCATGAATCCATCGGGCATCCCATCGAACTGGATCGCGTGCTCGGCATGGAAGCCAATTTTGCGGGCACGTCGTTTCTTACGATAGACAAGCTACGCAAGCTGCGCTACGGCAGCGACCTGGTCAATGTGGTCGCGGATGCGCGCCAGGAGCATGGGCCGGGGCTGGGCACGTTTGGGTTCGACGATGAGGGCGTTCCGGCGCAATGTACGCCGATCATCACAAAAGGATTGTTCACCGGATATCTCAGCTCCCGGGAGACGGCGCATACCATCGGCGCAGAACGCTCCGGCGGAACTCTGCGCGCGGAAGGCTGGAACCGGCTGCCAATCATTCGTATGACGAACATCAGCCTCCTGCCTGGGGATAAGCCGCTGACTCTGGAACAACTCATCGCTTCGACGGATCATGGCATCTTCATGCAGACGAATCGCTCATGGTCAATCGATGACAAGCGCTACAACTTCCAGTTCGGTACGGAGATTGGTTGGGAGATCAAGAATGGCAAGCGCACGCGCATGCTGAAAAACTGTTCCTATTCCGGAATTACTACTGAGTTCTGGAATTCGCTGGATGCGATCTGCTCGCGCGATGAGTGGACGCTGTGGGGAACCCCCAACTGCGGCAAAGGGCAACCACAGCAGGTGATGGGCACGGGCCACGGGGCGGCGCCGTCGAGGTTTCGCGGGGTCAAAGTGGGATCGGCGTTTAGGGGGAATTGACTTGCCACGGAGACACAGAGGCACGGAGAAATTCGTAGCGAGAACCTCGGACCTTAGTGCTGGGTGCTAACTGCTGAATGCTAGGTGCTGAATGCCGAATGCTAAGCGCTAACTGCCGAATGCTAACCTTCGAATGCTAGATAAATCCAAAGCCGCTGACATCTTCGACAAAATTAAGAATTATTCCACCGCCGACGAGGTGGAAGCGTTGTTCTATGGCGGCAGGAGCGCGCTCACTCGCTTCGCGAATAATACGATTCATCAGAATGTGGCGGAAGAGAATTACGGAGTTTCCGTGCGCACTGTGTTTGGCGGACGGACCGCTCGGGCTTCGACCAACAAACTCGATGACGAAAGCCTGCGACGGGTGGTGCAGGCCTCGGAGAGTCTGGCGAAAGTGCAGCATCCCGACCCTGAATTGTTGCCGATGCCGGCGAGCGGGGGCCAGAAGGTGTCGTTTCCCATCCGGTATTTTGACGAGACTGCCGCGGTCACGCCCGAGCAGCGTGCCGAAGCCGTCCATAAGATTGTTTCCATAGCGCAGCGACATAAGCTGACTACCGCTGGAATTTTCGCGACTGCGGAATCGATCGAAGCTATTTTCAATTCACGCAGCCTCAGCGATTGGCACACGCAGACGTCTTCGGAGATTTCGATCACGATGCTGGCGGCGGACTCCTCGGGATGGCAAAAGGCCAATTCTCCTAATGTGGCGCATCTTGACGCTGTGACTCTGGGAGAAGTCGCCGCCCGCAAAGCCCTGGAGTCAGCGGCGCCACGGGAGATTCCGGCAGGGAAGTACACCGTGATTCTGGAACCGGCAGCCGTGCTCGACATTGTGGGTTTCATGTTTTTCGACTTTGGCGGGTTGGCGATTCTCGATCAGCGCTCATTTCTTAACAACCGGGTGGGCGCGAAAATCTTCGGCGACAACATAAACATCATTGACAACGTCGGCCATCCTCTGCAATCCGGCGCGCCGTTTGATGGCGAAGGGATCCGCCGCCAACGGGTGCATCTAGTCGAGGATGGAATTGTCAAGCAGCTGGTCTACGCACGAGCCACCGCAGAGAAGATGAAGCGATCCGAATACAAAGAGAAGGTTGGAAGGATCGAGCCCACTGGTCACGGCTTTCCGCTCCCCAACGAAATGGGAGAGGCCCCGATGAACATCGTTTTCGGAGTGACGAAAGATCCGAGAACCGTCGAGCAGATGATCGCCTCCACCGAGCGTGGGGTGCTGGTGACGCGTCTGTGGTATATCCGCGAAGTCGAGCCTTACGAAAAGATACTGACCGGCATGACTCGCGATGGAACCTTCCTGGTGGAGGGCGGCAAGGTCCGCCACGGTGTGCGCAACTTCCGCTTCAACGAGAGCCTGCTGCACATGCTCTCAAACGTGCAAGAAATGGGAACTCCGGTAAGGGCCAGCGGCGAGGAGTCCTTCGATATGGTGGTACCGCCGATGAAGATTCGAGAGTTTAACTTTACCGAAGTGACGAAGTTCTAACGGCAGCATTCAGTATTCAGCACTTAGCATTCAGCCCGCCAGGCGATCGGCTTCGACTTTGAGAGCCAATGAGAGGCTAGCATTCGTTAAGTGAGCTTTGTGTCACACGTGTAGGTCTCTGAAGTCTTTCATTTCGGCTGTTCCCTTCACTTCACCGGCTGAATGCTAACTTCACTGAAGCGCTTAGCACTTGTCGCAATCACGTCTCTTCATACGCGCGGCCGACTGAAGGCCGGCATTTCGCCTGCAATTCCGTGATTCCCAAGCATTTATGGCCGGAAGTTTCATGACTTCCGTAACTTTGCACCCCTGATTCCGGGGTGTAAGCTTCGTTCGAAATGCCCAAAAATGGCCAATCGGGAGAAGGCCCAAGCGACGGCAAGGAAAGTGCGTCGCCGGTAGCGTCGAAAGAAATGATTGCGCAACCAAATTCGCAAAATCCTCCGCGGCGTAAACCGTACACGGACATGCAGAGTGCGGCGCGATTCCCCATAAAACTGCCGGTCGAAGTGAAATCCAAAAGCGGCAATCGCCCGGGAGAGACGCAGAACATTTCGGCGAACGGGGTGTTGCTGCAAATGGATGCGGAAATGCCAGTGGGGTCGCTGGTGGACTTCACCATTTCGCTTCCGGCGGATGTGGTGGGCGCAGACAGCGACGTGCAGCTTGATTGCAAAGGCAGAGTAGTGCGCAACTATGAGGATGGTGGCCGGCGTGGTGTGGGCGTGGTGATCGACGAATATAGTTTTGAGCGCAGCTAAGGCGCAAGGACATTGATGGCAAGCACTTCACTGGGTGTGGACGAGAATTTCGACAAGCCGCACGAGGCCGCCGGGAAGGGACAGCCCATTCGGGTCATCCTGGCCGACACCCAGGCGATCTTCCGCGCTGGGCTGCGTAAGATTTTCGCCCTGGAAGATGATATCCGGGTTGTGGGTCAAGCCGAGACGCTGGCGCAAACCATGTCAGCGGCAAAGAAATTCTCCGCGGACATTCTCATGTTCGAGGCATCCCTGGTGCCGAATCCTGTGGAAGTAGTTTGCGACCTGCTCAAGCAGGGAGCCAATTGCAAGCTGGTTGTGGTCATTCAAGAACCCAACGAAGAACTGACTCTGGAGTTGTTCCGCCGGGGCGCTCATGGCATCGTCTCACGCGACGTGGAACCGGAACTCCTGGTGCAGTGCCTGCGCAAGGTAGCACAAGGCGAGCCCTGGCTCGACACGCAAGCCGTGAACTGGGTGCTGGAAGCTTATCGGACACAGGCCACGCGGCCTATATCCGCGCGCACCAAGGTCCAGCTTACGCCCAAAGAATCGCTGATCGTTTCCTGCGTCACTCAAGGCATGAAGAATAAGGAAATCGCTCTCCGGGTTGGCACTACTGAGCAGGTGGTGAAGAATTATTTGCGCAAAGTGTATGACAAGCTGGGAGTGGCCGACCGCCTGGAACTGGCGCTCTATTGCCTGCACAACCGAGTACTGGAAAATGCAGCCAAGCCAGCGGTTACCGCAACCCCTGCCCCTGGAAACGGGGCGACTGCGGAAGTCCGCGCTGCTCTACTTCCTTCCGGACCTGAAAAACTCGCGTAAGCCGCAATCGACAAGATTCACAAAAAATGAAAGAGTCTTAAGCTGTTTCGCGCTCCCTCTGGACGCGTTCGGAAAGCGCCCTCTTCTTCTGGTACTCCTGCAATTCGTGATTGAGTTCCGCGATGAGGGCTGTCAGTTTTTCGGGATCCCTGGACTTAAGCGCCTCGCACCAGAGGCTGTTCCAGTCTTTCCATTCCCACTTATCTTCGGCCATGATGATCCTCCACGGCGAAGTCGACCGCAAACTTATAACACGGATGTCAATGCGGTTACGGTCTTAAACCGGACAGTGCCCCCGGGCACGGCAATTGAATCAATTTTCGCTGCTGGAGTTATCCGGCGTGGCCAGGCACAGGACAGTAAACCGGCGGAATGAGGAAGGAATCGAACCCGGCTAGGGCGCTTTGGCAATCCACCACAGGACTCGTCCGATGATTCGCCAGTCGCGGCCTGCGCCCAGAGTCGTTGACTCGTACTCGCGATTCTCCGGTTCCAGCACTTCGACCCCGCGATAGCGGTGAAATCGGGAGATGGTGAGCCCCTTTTCTTCGTGCGAAACGACAACAATTTTGCCGTCAAGTTCGGAGCGCTCAGTCTGCGAGGAATCAACCGCCACGATAGCGCCATCGTGGATCAAAGGACCCATGGACTCGCCTTTAACCCGAAGGCAGACGGTGTAGGCAGGGTTGGGACACCACTCCGAAGGGGCACCCATCACATCTACGGCGTGGATCTGATTTAGATCGGGCGCCTTGTCTCCGATTTCACCGTGAGTTCCGGCATGAACCTTCAACAGCGGAACCGCGATCAATCGGCCGCTCTTGGGAATGTGCCTTTTATTTCCCGTGCCAGCGACCACGATATCGAGATTCGGGAAGGCGGTGGTTCGAACACGCTGACTTTGGGTATCAGGCAGGACACGCATGAGATCGGAACTCTGCAATCCGGCTCGTCCCCAGAAATACCAGCAGTCGGGGTCGCCGGAGAGATTGCCGAGCTGAATATAGGACTCCGCGGAAGGTTCAAGCATGCCGCGTTCCCACCGGGAAACGGTCATCGCGGAACAACGAAGCCTACGTCCGAACTCCATCTGGCTGAAGCCATGGTGGCGGCGCAGGGAGGAAACCCGTTGAGCCCACTCTGTTACGCTACTTTGTCGCCGGGCCATTTTACTAGTTACTTTCTCTATCACATAGGATATAACAATTCTGTTAGGTTGTCACGGTCTAGGACATCTGGAAACTGATCGAGACGACTGAAAGGTGGTCATGAATCGTGACAATCGCGATGGTAACACGATATCGACTAGTTTGCCTTCACTTTTTAGAGGGCTTTATAGCCGGGTAGCAGAAAAACTGGGAATAGATCCTTCCTATGTGAGCCGGGTGGCACGTGGCGATCGGAATTCAGAAGAAATCTCTGAGGCGTTAGAGGCTGAAATCCGGCGAGTCTCGATTTTGGCGAGCCGGAACGGGCACGCCGGCCGGGATGGACACGCGGGCAGAGACGGGCACGCGGGCCAGGGCGCACATGCTAAGAAGAAGAAGATGGTAAAGGCGGGGAAGTCCCGCTAGCACTGCTTGGATGTTGTTCGATCATTGACGGACAAAGAGTTAGGTGAGCGGTGAGTGCCGGGGCAGGTGACGTGTTTTCGGCAGGCCCCGCCCTCGCCGTCTAAAATTGAGCCTGCAAGAAGACTCGCTAACGATCAGCGCGAGTTGCGATTCCTCTAAGCGCACAATAAAATTCCAATCGCCACGCAGGATATGCTGGGCGCGCGAGCCAGTAGCATACTTTGCTGCAGATCTCCTGAAGGCAAAGAAATTTATATCGGAGAGATGGCCGAGTGGCTGAAGGCGCACGCTTGGAAAGCGTGTTTACTCGAAAGGGTAACGTGGGTTCGAATCCCACTCTCTCCGCCAACCTTTAGTCTTACAAATACCGCATGAACACTGCCTTTCCTTGATGGTTACCGAAGATATCTAGAATGTGTGCTAATTCTGTGCTTAGCTGTACTGATGAGCGCACCCGTAATCACAATCTTCGTGCGTCACTCGCCTGGATGTAAGTACGCCGGGGATGAGTTTCGCAAGACTTGCAATTGCCGGAAACATCTCCGCTGGACTCACAAG
>Ga0209377_1002705_pt1 | contig 11493 bp, 13 predicted proteins | sample GraSoiAngelo_141_FD_185898 | JGI IMG/M metagenome (GOLD analysis project Ga0209377, IMG submission 185898) | Grasslands soil microbial communities from the Angelo Coastal Reserve, California, USA - 14_0929_12_40cm (SPAdes) (version 2) | ecosystem: Environmental > Terrestrial > Soil > Grasslands ...
CGTCCGGGGTCCCTTTCTTGAAGAATCCGCCAACACCGGCGTAGAGGCCTTCGGTGTTTTCGCGGATGACCACCAGGCGGATGTCTTTTTCCGTGCGGTCGCGAAGCGGGGTAAGACGGTTGTGGAGCAGCTCAACGGGCCGGGCATTGACGTAGAGGTCCAGCTTGAAGCGCAGGCCCAGCAGAATGTCGGCGGCATGCTGGTTCGAGGGAACGCGCGGATCGCCAAGCGCACCAAAGAGAATGGCGTCAAATTCATCGCGCAACATTTCGACAGCGCCGGGCGGCAGCGTGATGCCTTCGCGCAGATACTTGTCGGCGCCCCAATCAAATTCGACGAATTCGAGCGGCCGATTGGCGGTGGCTGCGACGGCCTTCAAGACTTTGACGGCCTGTGGGGTCACTTCGGTGCCGATGCCGTCCCCGGGAATGACCGCGATGCGCGCTTTCGGACCGCCACTTCGCATGGGAATGCCAGGCAAGCTCTTCCCTCCTCGACGGCCGCTATTCGTGCCGCCTGATGGATTGCTTGGGCTGAAAAGGCCGGGCGCTATTCTTCCACCAAAGTGGGACGCGCGCCAGCGCCATGGGTATTCGTGTCAGTGACTGGAGCGCTCCAATGGATAGCTATTTCAGCTTGGCGAATTCGGCGCGGGCAGACTTGAGAATAGGGACGTCAGCGTCCGCAGATTTCCAAAGATCGAAGAATCGCTGGTAGGAATTGCGCGCAGCGTTTGTGGAACCTGACAGCGCCTGTGCGCGCGCTCGGCCCAACTGGGCCAGCGCACCGGACCAGCAATTCCCAACAATTCCGCGGCTGTTCAACAACTTCTGGAATTCTGCGAGAGCCTGCGGACCCTGCTTCGTTCCCAGATAAGCCTCACCCCGCAGATAGACCGGGATCATGCAGGAATAACTCAAATTGCCAATGAGTTGGCCCCGTTCGTATGCCTTTGCCTCCTGCAATGAGTCCAAAGCCTGGGCAGGTTTTTGATTGATCAGGCTGGCTTGTGCCCGGATGGTGGGAAGCCAGGCAGATTGCACGATAGTGTTAGAAATGTTGGCGGCAGCCAGATCGTCCAGCATCGTCCGCGAGCGGCGCTGGTCGCCTGCGCGGGCAAGGACCAGGCATGCAAGCGTCTGCGCGTCGCGGCTCTTTGGTGCGATCTCGAGCATTTTGTCCACGCCGGCGCGAGCTTCCTGCATGTTGCCATACATCGCCTCGCGCAACGCGGCCATACCCTGCCAGATGGCCGCAGGCTCGGAGAGTTGCGCACCTTGGGCGGCTACCACGGCGCGGCGGGAAAGTTCCCGGGCCTTTTGTACACGCCCCGCGTATGCTTCCGTGTCCGCTTGCAAAGCAAGCAAGGCATCCTCGCCGCCAGCCTTGCCAACGGACCATTCCATCTCGTGCTGCATCGCTGCGACGTCGCCATGCAAAAAGGCCAGGGCATAAAGATCAGAGTGCATGGCGGGATCGTCGAGTTTGCGGGTGAAGGCCTGGTTCAAGACCTCGTGCGCCTCTTCGAGGCGCTGAAGCGCAATGTAGGCAGTGGCCAGGTTTTCATACCAAGCCGCGCTTCCGGGCTCGAGGCGAAGAGCCTCCTGGGCAAAGCTGGCCGCCTGCTGGTAATTTCCAATCAAGAAATACTCCGAAGAGAGATTGCCTCTGGCGATGTCGTCGCGGGGATAAAGCTGAACCCATTGCTTGTAGCTCGCGATCGCTTTCTGAACGTCACCAGTGCCTAGATCGTAGTAAAGCGTGGTGATGTGAAGGCGGTCGCGCACGGTCTGCCGGTCGGCAAGTTCGAATGCCTGGCGGATGTGATCCGCTGCCAGGACATTCTGGTTGAGATTGTAATAAGTGACGGCCAGATTGGAGTAGGCAAGAGCAAACCTGGGGTCGAGCTCGAGCGCTCTCTTGAGGGCAGGGACCGCCTCGATGGAGCCTTGTTCGCGGGTCAGACGGCGCCCTTCGGCAAAGGATTTGAGCGCGTCCAGGGAGGGACTGGCGGCGCGCTCGAGATGCAAATCAAAGTTCTTCAGAGAGGTAGGATCTTCACCGAATTCGCTGCGAAGATGGGTCGCGGCACCACCGAGCGCGTGGACGACTTCGTTCTTACTCCCGGCTCCCCGCTTCACGCTCGCGAGTTCCTTGGAAGTGGCACACTGAAAGGCGCTGAGTTTGAGGAGATAATCACCGCCGTCCTTCGAGATGCTTCCTGTCAGGAATATCGTGGCGCCAAGGCTCCGGCAGAGTTTGGGGGCTATATTCAGGGTGATACGTGTATTCGCGGGCAGCGATTGAGAGCGAAGCCCTTCAGCCACCTTTTCTTCGGAGACAAGATTCAGAAGTGGCGACTGGGCGAGGCTGATAGCCAAGGCTTCGGGAAGTGAACCGTCGAAAACCGGATCGCCGGTAGAATTGGCGAAATCCCCTAGGACAATGCTGTCCGTTTCAGTGAGCTTTGCGCCGCCACGAAAATGCCAAATAGCTCCACCCACCAGCAGGAAGATAGACAGTCCGGCGAGGATGAGCTTAGGCCGCAAGGACAAAACCTCTTCTAAGCGAGAATCAGCTGACCCGGATGGAAACCTCGAATGGCCTGCATCTCCGACTCAGTAAGTTGCGGCGTGAATCAGTTATGCAGCACCACCTAGGCGCGATAGTAGCGGTGGAGGACGAAGCGGGTCAACGGAGACTTGAGTGAAGAGTTACGAAACGGTATTAACCTTCACGACCGGGCTGCGGCCAGACTCAATCCAATAAACACCGCCTAGCGCCAAAACCCCGCCGAGTACCTGGCTCCACGAGCCCCTTTCGCCCAGCCAGAGGATTCCGAGAATGGTAGCGAGGACCGGAAGCAGGTAGGTGAAAGCGCTCAATTGCGAAGCTTCGAGATACCGCAACAACCAGAAGTAGAACACATAAGCCAACGCCGAACCGAAGATGGCCATGTAAAGCAGTGCCGCCCAGGCTTGCCAGGGAAGCGGCCAATTGCCGGCGCCGCGCAGATTGGCGGCTTCGCAGATTGCTACCGGCAGGGCGATCAGCGCTCCGGCAAAATGATTGAAGGCGGTCATGGTCAAGCTATCGTACTTCCCGGTTACCCGCTTTCCGAGGACCGCATAGATGGCGAAGCCGATCGAACCGGTCATGGTAATGGCATCACCTTCAATGGAAGCAGAATGCGCGGAAATGCCATTTTCGGAGGCGAGTACCGCAACTCCGACAAGAGCGATGAGCATGCCGACAACTTTGTGCCCGGTGGCGCGCTCCAGGCCAAGGAGGACAGCCAAGATAAGGATGTAGATGGGCCCCAGACCGACAAGTACGGCGGCGTGGCTAACGTGGGTGAAATATAGACCAATGGTGAAGCACATCTGATTCACCGTTACACCGAAAAAGCCAAGATAGAAGAAGGTCCACACGTCACGTGCTGTGAACCTCCCTCGACGAAGAGCGGCGGCCTCCGCGAATGCCGGCAAGCGGGAGCCGAAGAGATAGAGAGGAACCATGACGGCGCCTGCCAGCACCACGCGGAAGGAGGCCATGGCCAAAGGAGGCAGATAGAGTAGGCCGATTTTGGCAGCGATGAAATTGATGGCCCAGACGGCGACCAAGATCGTGATGGAGGCTGCGATGGCGATGCGGCTGGGGGCTCGCCCAGTAGAAGACTCGATCTTCACTGGGTCAGACCAGGTGCTCTTTGCGAACAGTGAATTTTTCGATGAGATCGAGGCGCGGTTTGAGGCCGATTCCCGGGCCCACCGGAACGCGGATCGTTCCCTGCGGCGAGACGGTAACTTCGGGAGAAATAATGTCTTCAGCCCAGTAGCGTTTGGTGGCCGTCACGTCGCCAGGAAGTGTGAAGTTGGGTAGCGTCGAGAGCGCAATATTGTGAGCACGGCCGATGCCTGATTCCAGCATCCCGCCGCACCACACGGGGACACCATGATCCTGGCAGAGATCGTGAATGCGGCGCGCCACTGTGTATCCTCCAATCCGGCCCAGCTTGATATTGATGATCTTGCAGGCGCCCAGTTCGACGGCGGCGCGTGCCTGTTCTTCGGTGTGGATGCATTCATCGAGGCAAATGGGAGTGTCGAGCTTTTTCTGAAGTTCGATGTGGCTATAGAGATCGTCCCAGCCGAGAGGCTGCTCGATCATCATCAGATAGAAGCCTTCGAGCTGCTTCAGAAGAGGCCAGTCCTCCAGCGTGTAGGCGGAGTTGGCGTCGACCATCAGCTTAATGCGCGGAAATTCCTGCCGTAGCCGGCGCACCGGCTCTAGGTCACTTCCGGGCTTGATTTTTATCTTGATGCGCTGGTAGCCGGCGGCAAGTTCCTCCTTCACCGCGGCGACAAGTTCATCAAGCGATGGCTTGATTCCGATGGAGACGCCGCAAGCAATTTCCTCGCGGGTGCCGCCGATGAGTTTCGCGAGAGACATGTCCTTCTGCTTGGCCTCCGCGTCCCAGACGGCGGCTTCCAGTGCCGCCTTCGCCATATTGTGACCGCGAACATGGGCGAGGAGGGCCCACACGTCCGATGCGGCTTTAAATTGCTGGCCTTTCACCAGCGGCCACAAGAAATTGCGAAGGACCAGCCATGCGGTGTCCGTGTATTCCGGACTGTAGAAGGGCGACTCGCCCGCAACGCATTCGCCCCACCCGATCACGCCGTCCACGTTGGCTTCAACGAGGATGATGCGGCGGATTTCGCTGCGGTCCATACTGGTTTCGAATGGGGCCACCAGTTTCATGGAAATTTCGCGAAGAGTGATTTCTCGAATGAGCATATTTGCGCGGCGACACCTTTCCTAAAAGTCACTCCACGGAGTAAGCAGGTACGCACGGTTCCCGGGCCCGGTGCGCAAGGCGATCGCAGCGTAACCTTTGTGAAACCATTTGGTGAACTCTTCCCGCAGCCGCGTCTGAACTTTGCCGACTTCCGGTGAATCGGCGCCTAGCCAGTGTTCCAAGTCGGAAGGTATTTCGATAATTGCAGGCGCCTCCGCCGGGTCTTTGACGAGATTCTCAATGGCGGCTACTGTACGCGCGGAGTCGAGCTGCCATTCGACCAGCAACCGGTCAGTCGCCAAGCCGCGATGCAGCGGGCTGGTCGTGACCCCGTACAAATTAGGAAGATATTCTCGGCAAATCGCGCCGAGGCGGTTCAAGTTGAAGTGCGCATTGCGAAGCTCGAGCGGATCGAAGGTCCATTGAATGAGGCGAATGCCACGGCTCAGAGCTTCTTCGCGTTGAAGCAATTTGAGCCTGCGACCAACGCCGCGGTCGCGATAGTCGGCGTGGACGCCGGTCATGTGCGAGTGGAGGAAGGGCTTGCCATTGCGCAGACCAACCAATGCGAGTGTATAGCCGATAAGCCGGTTGCCATCAAACGCGCCAAGTACCTGGCCGCCGGTGTGTGCCGCAACGACGAATATGGTGGCGGGCTCGACTTCCAAGTCCTTCTCGCCCCAGATTTCGCGTTGGAGATCCACGCAACCATGGAACTCTTCGAGCGTTTGACATTTGCGCACAATGATGTTCTGGATCATTTCCGCGCCTGGGCTTCGGACAGTTCTCTCAAGCCCGACTTCCCTTCTGTGGTCTTCGCAGCGTTCCACAGGGCTTCCATTTCTTCGCGCGGGAGATCCTTGAATTCACGGCCCGTTTCGCGCGCCCAAGCTTCCATGGTCCGGAATCTGCGGGAGAATTTTGCGTTGGCTTTCTTGAGCGCAATTTCTGGATCGACGTGCAAGAATCGTGAAAGGTTTACCGCGGCAAAGAGGAGATCGCCCAGTTCCTCTTCGATTCTCGGCTGGTTCTTTATCTTCAATGCAGCTCTTAGCTCTTCGGTCTCCTCTAGCATCTTTGCGATGACACCGCTTGCGTCGTTCCAGTCAAAACCGATTCGAGCCGCCTTACGTGTGAGTTGAAGGCCTTCCAGAGTTGCTGGAAGTCCGGAGGACACGCCATCGAGCAAGGAAGGCTCATCCGGCGCGGACTTTCCGGCACGTGATTTATCTTTCTTGTTCGAGCGGCGCTCTTCGGCCTTGATTTGCTCCCAATTCCTTAACACTTCCCTGGAATCCTTCACGCGCGCTTCACCAAAAACATGCGGATGGCGGCGGATCAATTTGTCATGAATCTCGCAAATCACGTCGGCCACCGTGAAGCGGCCCTCTTCCCGTGCAATCTGCGAATGAAAGACTATTTGGAGCAGCAGATCGCCCATCTCTTCGGCAAACTTGGCGTCGTTTCCGCTTTCCAGAGCTTCCAGAACTTCGTAGGCCTCTTCGATGAGGTAGGTTCGCAGAGATTGATGCGTCTGCTCGCGATCCCACGGGCATCCGCCCGGCGCGCGCAATCTGGCTTGAACACCAATGAGCTTTTCGAACCATTGACCGGCGCTCCACTGTTTCTGATTCGCCCGTGGAATCTTCCCGCGGCGGGGTCGGCCCGTTTTCTTTCTCTGTTTCGTGCGTGCAGGCATGCGGTTATGAAATATTTGCGATGGGAATCAAACGTTCCACTTTAAGGGGCTATTCGCACTTTTACAAGGCGTTCCGGCGACTTGCACTGGCAAGGCGTGCTAAACTGAGAGTCGGATAAACGGATTATTGAGGAAAGTGCTTTGTCTGACCACAAACAGGACGAATCGTTCCGCGTGATAGACCGACGCCCGTTCACCTCGGAGGGCGAACTGCGCAAGGATGTCGTCGAAGAACAGGAGCGCGAAACCAAGCGAGAGGCTGCAAAAACGCCGCCTGCACCTGCTGGGGAGACAAAAGCGCCGGTCACTCCGCCTCCGGTAGAAACGCCCAAACGCCTCGGCGCATTCGAGAATCTCGTGCGCATGCTCGGGCAAAACGCAGCGATGGTTCTTGGCGCGTATGCCGATCCGCAGACGGGGCAGCCCATGATCGATCCGGAAGCGGCACGCGAATTGATCGACATGCTCGACGCTTTGCACGAAAAAACCAAGGGCAATCTCGCGCCGGAAGAAGAGAATCTCCTCCTAGACTTGCTTGGCAAGCTGAAGATGACCTATGTGGAGATCAACCAGGCAGTGGCGGCGCAAGCCACGACACAAGCCAAAGCCAAAACTCGCTCCTAAGATGCGCAACGCGCCCTGTGTCCGCCTCGCGTGACCATTACTCCAGGCGTTTTCACCATGCCTCGCACCCCTCTAAAAATCACGGTTCTCGGTTCGGGCACTTCGATGGGCGTTCCTACGCTCGGTTGCCCCTGTCGCGTTTGTAGTTCCGCCGATCCGCGCGACAAGCGTCTCCGCCCTTCCCTGCTGCTATCCCGCAACAGTCAGAGCGTGGTCATTGACACGACGCCGGACTTTCGACAGCAAGCGCTGCGCGCGGGGTTGGATCGTCTCGATGCCATCCTGCTGACGCACGGCCACGCCGACCACATTCTTGGCTTCGATGACATTCGGCCTTACAACATCCGGCAGCGCGTGGCGTTACCGGTCTACGGCAACGAAGAAACGTTTCAAATTCTCCGCCGCGTCTTCGCTTATGTTTTCGACGATAAGCCGACGCTTAGCACGGTGCCGAGCGTGAACCTAAACGTCATCGACCGGGAAGTGGAATTGCTCGGCATGCCCTTCGTACCCGTGCCCTTGCTCCACGGCGACATGAACGTTCTCGGTTTCCGCTTCGGACGCGCAGCCTATCTCACGGACTTCAGTTCCATCCCGGATTCCTCGATGGCGTTGCTGGAAGGCCTCGACGAATTGATTCTCGACGCACTGCGGGACATCCCTCATCCCATGCACCAGACCGTGGATCAGGCTCTTGCGTTGATCGAAGGGCTTAAGCCGCGGCGCGCCTGGTTCACGCATATCGCCCATGACCTCGCGCACGCGGAAACGAACGAACGACTGGAGAAGTTGGGATATCCGCACGTGCAACTGGCTTTCGATGGATTGCAATTCGAAGTCCAGGTGGACGCCGCGGATGAAGCGGCCTCTGGACGAGAGGAACCCCGTGAAGCGAGTGTCAGCGTTGGCGGGACAAACACGCCGCGCTTTTCCACGTTCACTTCTTCAGAAGCCTGGGCTTCCCGCTTTGCATCGTTTGGTCATCGCAGTGTGCTCACGATTGGCAGCTTCGATGGCATCCATCTCGGACATCAAGCCGTATTGCGATCCACGGTCGAACGTGCGCGAGCTCTGAAGGCCGTTCCGACGGTACTCACCTTTGATCCTTCGCCGCGCAAGGTTCTTCGACCGGAGACGGCGCCGCCGCAGCTCTCGACGATGGAGCAGCGCCTGGACTGCTTCAGGGCCATAGGTCTCGAAGCTGCCGTGGTGCTGCCATTCACGCTGGAATTGTCGCGTCTCTCACCGGAGGAATTTGTTCTGCAAATCCTGGTTCGCAATCTGCGAATCAAAGCCGTATTGGTGGGCGAAGATTTCCGCTTCGGTCATCGACAAACAGGGGATGTAAAATTGTTAAGGGAATTAGGCGCCGAGCATGGATTCGAGGTCGGGGTTCTACCTCCGGTGGTCTACCGGGGAGAAGTCGTCTCCAGCACGCTCATTCGCGGGGAAGTAGCCAATGGCGATGTGTCGCACGCCGCGCGGCTCCTCGGGCGGCCGTTCGCGCTTACTGGAGAAATCATCACCGGCACGGGAACGGGCCGGCGCTTCACCTTCCCCACGTTAAACCTTGTTGCGGAGCAAGGGCTGCTGCCCGGGCGGGGCGTGTACATCACGCGCACCTGCCTAAACCTCGAGGGTCATAGCCACCGCTCGGTTACCAATATCGGCATGCGTCCGACGTTTGATGGCTCGGCGCTTAGCGTGGAGACGCACCTTCTGGATGTTCAGCTCCCCGCCACGCCGAAGGACATGGAAGTGCGCTTTTGGAAACGCCTGCGGGACGAGAAAAAGTTCAGCGGACCCGAAGAGCTGTGTGCGCAAATTGCCCGAGACATCGCCCGCGCCAACAAATTCTTCTCCCGTCTGCGCCGCTTCCGCTCGATTCGTCAGCCTGCCACAGCAAGAGGTTGACAATACAGAGAGGTTCTCGGCCTGCGTCTAGCGGATTTATGAGGTTGCAGGTATCGTGGTGTTGAAGTCTGGATGAATGAGCCATGCCGAACTCCATGCGTTACTGCCAAACCTGCCGGCTCCAATTTGACAAACGTGGTTTTTGGCGGCACGCGCTTTCCGTTTTTCACAGAAAGGCTAAACTGATCCGCGCCATGTTGGAGCGGAATTGCATCACCCATGCCGAGATTGCCAGGCGCATCGGCGTAACGCGGGAACGCGTGCGTCAACTAGCTCTGCAAATGGGTTTCGCCGACGGGAGATCGCGGCACGCCATTTGCAGAATGGAGCGCCGCAAGAAAGAAATGGCAGAGTTTTTTGTGGAAGCGCAAAAACGCGGGTTTCCAGTTGAACCGCTCGGGAGGAAGAGTGCTTACATAAACGGGAAGATTTGTGTTCAAAGGCAAGCGTGCTGGCACGACATAGGGAAAGGCAAATACAAATATACGTACCTTAGCATTTATCGGCCCACGGGCCGGTTTGATTTCTGCGCGTGGAAACTTCCGGATGGCCGCTTCCTGATCCTGCCTGAGGAGCTAGTGGGTTTCACGCAAACAACCTTCAACCCGAAGGAAAGCGGGCGCCAAGGTACGGATAGCTCGTCGCACTACTATCGAGAATACATAGAAAGATGGAGCCTGCTCGGGCGACCCCGCCGCGCAAAATGAGGCTCGGGCAATCCCCGCAAGGGTGCTCCGCCCGTCTTCCCAAAGCTTGTCATCCCGAACCCGGTCGCGCACTGGCACGCGGTAAGCGAGCTGCAAAGAATTGGCGCGAACGGCGGTGAGGGATCTGCTTTGCGGTTTCCGTCATCTGGCATCTGGTATTGGTGTGACCAGCTCCACGCGGCCTTTGCGGTAGACTTGGCACATGGTCCGTCAGATTGCGCCTGTGTTCTTCACCATGGACATTCCCGCAACGCTCGCCTATTACACAGGCAAGCTTGGTTTCGCATGTCTGGGGACGTGGCAGGATCCGCCGGTCTACGCCATCGTGGCGCGCGACCAGCAGGTGATTCATTTCCGCTGCGCCGAGCCGCCCACCGCCAATCCGGACAAATACCGGGACGAATTGCTCGACGCCTACCTGTTCGTTGAAGATGCCGACGCACTTTATGCCGAGTACGGAGCCCAAGGCGTGGAATTCACTCGGGGACTTGGCAACATGCCATGGCACAAGCGGGAGTTCGTGGTGAAGGATTGCGATGGCCGTCTGCTGGCTTTCGGCGCGAACCTGTAGAGGCCGGGCTTCAGCCCGGCTCTTCGTTCTCGCTCGCCACCGCTTTTCGTTTTCTCGCCACTCGTTTACCCCGAGCTTCGAGGGGCCACTCGCCACTGTTTTTGTGCTATCCTGTGCTCATGGCGAACACACGCAGCGCCACTCTCAGCATACGACTCAAGTCCGAAACCAAGCGCCGCCTCGCCAGGCTGGCGGAAGCCTCGGGCCGCAGCTCCAATTTTCTGATTTCCGATGCCGTCGAATCTTATGTCGCCGACCAGGAGCGTATGCTGGCGGAAATGCGCCAGGCCGACCGCCAAGTGAAGTCCGGCCATTACGTGCGGCACGAAGACATGAAGGCTTGGCTCCTTTCCTGGGGTACGGATCGCGAGTTGCCGCCGCCCAAATGTGTCTGCGGCAAAGTCCACGCTGACGAGTCGCCGCGTCCACGCTCGCGCGGCTGAGATCGCACTTGGCAAAAAAAACATGGCCCGCTAGAGATCGTCTGGTCGCCCCTGGCTTTGGCCCGCCTCCAGGAGATTCGCGGCTTTATCGCCTTGGACAAGCCGGACGCCGCCGAACGCCTGGCCACCCGCATCGTTTCGGTCGTTGAGGCTCTGCGAATTCATCCCTACCTCGGCCGCGTCGGCCCTAAACCCGGCATCCGTGAACTCATCATCGGCGGCACTCCGTATTCCATCCTCTATCGCGTCCGCGCCAACCGCCTCATCATCTCCACCATCTCCCACGCCTCCCAATCTAGATAAGCTCCCAACCCCGCACGTGTGCCAAGGAGCAAAGAGAGATCCTTCGACTCGCTGCGCTCGCTCAGGATGACCATCCTTCGTCGGATGGTCATCTGGGGTAGACTTGGCCTATGGTCCGTCAGATTGCGCCGGTGTTCTTCACCATGGACATTCCCGCAACGCTCGCCTATTACACAGGCAAGCTTGGTTTCGAATGTTTGGGGACGTGGATGTCTGCGTAGTCGCGCAGCCGGATCCGCCGGTCAATGCCATAGTGGGCCATCGTGGCGCGCGACCAGCAGGTGATTCATTTCCGCTGCGCCCAGCCGCCCACCGCCAACCCGGACAAATACGCGGACGAATTGCTCGACGCGTACCTCGTCGTTGAAGATGCCGACGCGCTTTATGCCGAGTACGCCGCCCAAGGCGTGGAATTCACTCGGGGACTGGGC
>Ga0209377_1002707_pt1 | contig 11485 bp, 11 predicted proteins | sample GraSoiAngelo_141_FD_185898 | JGI IMG/M metagenome (GOLD analysis project Ga0209377, IMG submission 185898) | Grasslands soil microbial communities from the Angelo Coastal Reserve, California, USA - 14_0929_12_40cm (SPAdes) (version 2) | ecosystem: Environmental > Terrestrial > Soil > Grasslands ...
GGGCAATTCATTCCCGCGGTAGTAGCAGATGCGCGCGAGCTCGGCGAGGGTGATGCCCTGCTCGGTTCCCTTCCTCACTACTTTGCCGTCGACGATGTCGAGATCGGAGGCGTTGGTTTTCAGGATCACCGCGCCGGCCTGGAGTATGTTCGCCTTCAGCGCGAGCCCGGCCAGGAGCACGGCTTCCCCGCCGATTCCCGCAGCGCGCGAGGCCCAGGTGCCCCCGCCGTAAGGCACCTTGTCGGTGTCGCCGGTGAGCACTTTCACGCAGCTCATCTCGACGCCGAGCGCGGTCGCGGCGATCTGCGCCATGATCGTCTCCGTTCCCTGCCCCTGCTCGGTGACGCCGGTGGCGGCGACGATTGCGCCGCTCGCGTCCAGCTTGATGGTGCAGCCGTCCTGGGCGGCGATCCTCGCGCCGCCCACGCCGTAGAACATCGGGCTCGGGTTGGTGACTTCGATGAATGAAGAGAGCCCGATGCCGCGGTAAACGCCTTTTTTTCGAAGCTCGGTTTGCTCCTTGCGCAATTCGCCGTACTTCATCAGCGCGAGCAGCTTGTCCAGGCACTGGTGGTGCGACAGCGCCTCGAAGCGCATTCCCGAAGGCGACTTGCAGGGATAGGCGTCGTCGGCGATGAGGTTCCTCTTCCTCATCTCGGCCGGATCGATGCCCAACTTCGCCGCGGCCTGATCCACCATGTGCTCGGCGACCGCAACGGCGATCGGATGACCCACGGCGCGGTACTGGCACATCATGTTCTTGTTCTGGAACACCACCGTGCCCTTCGCGCGGTATTCCTTGTGCTTGTACGGCCCGCCGGTGAGATTGAGGATCTGGTTGCACTCGACCCCGGAGGAGCGCGGGAACATCGAATACGGCCCGACGCCGGTGAGATCGTCGATCTCGAGGGCCGTCATGTTGCCGTCGCGGTCCACGGCGAGCTTCGCCTTCACGCGGTGGTCGCGCGCGTGGATGTCCGAGACGAAGGACTCGTAGCGGTCGGCCGCGAACTTCACCGGGCGCCCGAGCATGAGCGAGAGAGCGCAGGCGGCGATCTCGTCGCCGTAAGTGTGGATCTTGATGCCGAAGGAGCCGCCGACGTCGCGTGCGACGATGCGCACGCGGTGCTCATCCAGTGAGAGCCGGCTCGCGATAATCCCCTGCATCATGTGCGGCGACTGGCCGCAGTGATACACGGTCATGCTCTCCTCCGCCGGGTTGTAGTCGGCGAGGATCGCGCGCGGCTCCATGGTGACGCCGGTGTGGCGGCCGAATCGGATCGTGTCCTCGACCACGAGGTGCGCCGATTTCATCGCCGCGTCCACGCCGCCTGTATCGACGGTCCGCGTAAAGCACAGGTTGCTGTCGAACTCCTTGTGGATCTTCGGCTCGGTCGGATCGAGAGCGCGCTCCGCGTCGAGCGCCGCGGGCAGCTCCTCGTACGCGACTTCGACTGCCTCCGCCGCGTCCTCGGCCTCGGCGCGCGAATGCGCGACCACCGCGACCACCGGCTCGCCCTGCCAGCGCGCGACTTCCATCGCGAGCGGGTACTGCGGCGGCGAGCGCATTCCCGCGAGGTGCGTGAGCACGCCGACGTAGGGCTTGCACACCATCGCGATTTCCGCGCCGGTGACGACGCGCACCACGCCCGGCATCGCCGCGGATTTCTTCGTTCCGATTTTCACGATCTTCGCGTGCGCGTGCGGCGAGCGCACGTAGGCGACGTGCAGCATGCGCGGCAGCACGATGTCGTCGACGTACTGGCCTCTCCCTTGCGTGAGACGCCGTGCGTTCGGGCGCGTCACCGAGCGCCCGACGTAGCTGTTCGGCGAATCGAAGGCCAGCGTCTTTGCCGTTTCGTCGAATTCGCTCATGCGCCTATGCTCCAAACGGTGTCATTCTGAGGCCGCAGGCCGAAGAATCTGCTTTTCGATTGCCGCAAAAGCAGATCCTTCGCTTCGCTCAGGATGACGATCATTTGGATCTTGCCGCGCGAGCCTTCGCCACAGCCTCGATCGCGTCCACTATCGCCTGGTAGCCGGTGCAGCGGCAGTAGTTGCCGGAGAGATATTCGCGGATGCGCTCGCGCGAAGGGTTCGGCTCGTCGCGCAGGAGCGCCTGCGCCGCCATCAGGACGCCGGGCGTGCAGAAGCCGCACTGCAGCGCGTTGGTGAGGACGAAGGCGCTCTGCAGCTCCTCGATCTCGCGCGAGTCGGACAGGCCCTCGATCGTGTCCACCTTGCACCCGTCGGCCTGCGCCGCGAACATGAGGCAGGAGCGCACGATCTCTCCGTCCACGCGCACCGTGCATGCGCCGCACACGCCGTGCTCGCAGCCGACGTGGGTGCCGGTGAGCTCGAGCTCGTGGCGGAGAAAATCTGCGAGGTTGAGCCGCGCGGGCACGCTGCGCTTGACGCGCTCGCCGTTGACGATGAGCGCGATCTCGACGGTTTCGAGCGGCGCGCTCACGCGATGAGTTGCTTGAGCACTCGCCCGGCGAGCACCTTGGCGAGGTGCAGCTTGGTCGCTGCCGAGGCGTGGAGATCGGCGCGCGGCTCGAGGTCGGTCTCGACTTTCGAGAGTAAGCCGTCGACCGTGTCAGCCTCAAAGACCTCAGGCCGGTCGCCCACTCCGAAAAAGGCGGCGCGCACGCTTTTCCCGGATCCGTGCGCCGCCACGCCCACCATGGCGTAGTCGCCGTGCCGGCGCGCGAGCTCGCCGAAGGCCGAGGTGTCGCCGGGCCTTGGCAGCGGAAACTCGGCGGCGACGAGTAGTTCGCCTGGCTTGAGTGCCGTCGCGTACAGGCCCTTGAAGAAATCCCCGGCGGCGATGCGCCGCTCGCCTTTTTTCCCGGCGACGACGAAGGTCGCGCCCAGGGCGAGCGCGCAGGCCGGCAGCTCGGCCGCGGGGTCGGCGAGGGCGCAGCTGCCGCCGAAAGTGCCGCGGTTGCGGATCGCGGGATGCGCGATGTGCGGCATGGCGGCGGCGACCAGCGGGAGATGCTTCGCAACGTCGGCGGAGCGCTCGATCTCGGCGTGGCGGGTGAGCGCGCCGATGCGCACGTGGGCCTTGGCGATCTTGATGCCGGCGAGCGCGGAAATTCGGTTGATGTCGACCAGCACCTTGGGAGCGGCGACGCGGAAATTCAGCATCGGCACCAGGCTCTGGCCGCCGGCGAGCACGCGCGCGTCGTCCTTGTGCTTGTCGAGCAGGGCGATCGCTTCTGCGATCGACGCCGGCCGCGCGTAGGCAAAGCGTGGTGCTTTCACCCGTCCCCCTTCAGGCCCGTATTATGCAACAGGGAAAAAGAGGGTGGCCGAGAGTGGAATTTCGAGAAACCTTCGGCCGCAAGCACTACGCCGGGGTTGTGACAGCGCGGCCCATTCCGCGGGGTTATCATGCATCCGCGCCGCGGTCGGGCGCATTGCAAACCACCAGAGAGGAGGCACCATGTCTATCAGGAGCATCCTTGTCACCACGGCAATCGCGATATTCGCAACCGGCGTCGTCGCGGAAGCCCGCGCTCAGGGGCAGAAGGATTGGAGGAAAGAAGGGCCTTGCTCGGAGGAGGTCAAGAATTTCTGCGCTCGTGTCGAGCCGGGAGAGGCCCGGATCGCCGATTGCATGGCTGACAACTTCCGCAGGCTCAGGCCCTCGTGCCGGGGCGCGATTACGGCTGCTCGCAACAAGTTCGACAGAATGGTGGACGCGTGCAAGGGCGACGCTGAAAAATTCTGCAAGGGCATTCCGTACCGGGAAGGGCGCGTCCTGTCCTGCCTCAAAGGGCGGCAGTCCGATCTAGGTCCCGCGTGCGCGACCCAATTCAAGCGCGCGGGCAGCGACCCCGCAATATTCCAATGACAGGAGGCGCGCCGGGCAGGGTCCTGGCGAGCACCATCGCGCCTGCCGATGAACGGGATGGGCCTAAGGTCCAATTGCTTCCACCGATAGTGTCCGGGCAGACTTCACGCAGGGCATTCGTCAGGGGTAAGGGGCTTGAACAGGCGGGAAGCGTCGGACGAGGACCTTGAACGCGTCATGCGCGAGGTGCCGCGCGGCGCCTTTGCGCTTGCCGGGCTCGCGGTCGGAGCGCTCCTCGCCGCCTGGCTGCTGATCTACTTCCTGGTTTTCTTGCCGCGCGGCATGGTGGGCTGATCCTTGCCCATCTCCGAAGAAATCATCGTCCGCTCCGAGCTGCGCTGGGCCGCGATCTCGGTCGGGGTGGTGAGCGTCATCATGATCGCCCTCATCTACGCCGGGCTCGTGCACCACATCAACCCGCCGAGCAATATCGAAAGGATCGACCCGAAGACGCTCCATCTCGGCGGCGAATTCACCGAGGCGAACCTCGGCACGCGCGTGTCCGGCGACGGTCAGGTCACCAGCCGGATCGTCGCCACGCAGTTCACGTTCCAGCCGCGCTGCGTCGTCCTGCCGGCCAACCGCCGCGTGACGCTGCGCTTCGCCACGCCCGACGTGATCCACGGCATCCTCGTCAGCGGGACGAACGTGAATACCATGATCGTTCCAGGGTACGTGAGCCAGGTTCACACCGTCTTCACGCGTACCGGCGACCTGCTCATGCCATGCCACGAGTATTGTGGCCTGGGCCACAGCGAAATGTCGGCAACGGTACGCGTCGTCCCGCCGGATGAATTCAAGCCGGACGCCGAGGGCAGGGTTGCTTGTGACGCACGCTAGGCAGCTCACCTTTGCCCATCTTTGGCTGGCGTTCCTCGCGTTCGCGGTCGCGCTTGTCCTCGGCGTGTGGCAGATGTGGGCGCGCAGTCCGCTGCCGGCGCCTTTTGTCGCCGCCTCGACGTACTTCAGCGCGGTGACGGCACACGGCACCGCCATGGCCTACGTCATGCCGGTCTTCATGATCATGGGGTTCGGCTATTACGTCGCTGAAACGGCCCTCGACCGGCCCCTTCCGGCGCCGCGATGGGCATGGTCCGCTTTCGCGTTGGGGCTCGCGGGCGCGCTGATGGCCACCGTGACGATCTTTTCCGGGCGCGCCGCCGTGCTCTTTACGTTCTATCCGCCGCTGACGGCCAGCGTTTTCTTTTACCTCGGCCTCGTCATGGTCGTCGCCGCATCGTGGATCTGGTGCGTGCTGATGATGGTGGCGATGGCACAGTGGAAGCGCGCGAATCCCGGACGGCCGGTCCCGCTCGCGATGTTCGCCACCGTGGCCAACGCCGTCATGTGGCTGTGGACGACGATCGGCGTGGCTGCGGAGCTCCTCTTCCAGGTCATTCCCGCGGCGCTCGGCCTCAAGGCGCAGCTCGACGTCGGTCTGTCGCGCACGCTCTTCTCCTGGACGCTGCACGCCATCGTTTACTTCTGGCTCATTCCTTCATACATAGCGTTCTACACAATGGTGCCGCAGGCGGCCGGCGGCCGGCTCTACAGCGACACGATGGGACGCCTCACGTTCATCCTGTTCCTGATCTACAGCCTGCCGGTCGGGCTGCATCACCTGCTGATGGACCCGCAGCAGTCCAACGCCTTCAAGTTCCTGCAGGTGGCGCTGACGGCGCTCGTTTCGGTGCCGACCCTGCTGACCGTGTTCACCATCGGCGCATCGCTCGAGATCGCCGGCCGTTTGCGCGGCGGCCGCGGACTGCTCGGCTGGATTGGCGCCCTGCCGTGGGACCGGCCCCTCGTGCTGGCGACCGGCCTCGCGTTCCTGATGCTCGGGTTCGGCGGCTTCGGCGGCCTGGTCAACATGAGCTATGGAATGAACGCCATGGTCCACAACACGTCGTGGGTTACGGCGCATTTCCATCTCATCTTCGGCGGCACGGTGGTCATCATGTATTTCGCGATCGCTTACGCCATCTGGCCGGCGGTGACCGGCCGCGCCGCGCCGTCGCTCGCCGCGCAGCGGCTGCAGCTATGGCTGTGGTTCGCCGGCATGCTGGTCATGACGCTGCCCTGGCACTACCTTGGGCTGCTCGGCCAGTGGCGCCGGGTCGCCACCTTCAACTATGCGGATCCGATCATCGCCGGTTGGGGGCCCTGGGTCGTCGTGTCGCTGATCGGCGGAGTGATCCTGCTGGGGAGCGGATTGCTCTTCGTGCTCAACCTGCTTCAGTTCAACGTGAGTCGCGAGCCGCATGCGGCGGCGCCGGGCGAGCTCTATGCGAGCGCGGTGCATCCGCCCGCGCGCGTGCCGGCGGCGCTGAACGGCTTCCGGCTGTGGAACGCGCTCGTCCTCGTGTTGATGATCCTCGCCTACGGCTATCCCATCGCCCAGTTCTTCGTCGGCGATTCGCCGCAGGCGCTCGTGCATCGCGTGGACGAGCGCAGGTAGGTCATGAACGATCCTGACCGGCTCGAGCAACCGTGGCGCCTTTGGGCGAGCGTGGCGATCCTCTCGGTGTTCGCCTTCTCGGTGCTTTTCGGCTTCGTCCTCATGCCGGTCATGCAGGGACGCGCGGCCGGCATCGACGCGTTCGAAGCCATCTGCCGCGCGCTCGGTATCACGCCCGGCTCGCCGGCCGCGCGGCAACCCACAACCAACGCGAAGGCGCAGCCCGCCACCCGCGTCGCCTGGAGCGCCGACCTGTTGAATTCCCTCACCAAGGCAACCGCCGCCGGCGAATCACTGGCCGGCAGCTGCGCCGGATGCCACGGACGGGACGGACGCGCCGTGGAGGTCAAGCTGTATCCGGATCTCGCCGGCCAATCGGCCGCGGCGATCTACAAGCAGCTCCATGATTTCAAGACCGGGAGCCGGCCCAGTGCGCTGATGACGCCTATGGTACAAGCGCTTACCGAGGAGCAAATGGTGGCCGTGTCAGCGCACTTCGCGGCGTTTCCCGTGCGGCCGATTCCCGCTGCGCAGCTTCCCGCCGCCGGCGCGGCGATCGAAGGCCTGGTCGCGCGCGGAGACTCGGGACGCGGGATGCCCGCCTGCAACGCCTGCCACGGCGACCAGTCTGGCGGACCGACGGAGGCGCCGCGTCTCAGTCGCCAGAGCCGCGAATACCTGGCCGCGCAGTTGCGCGCCTTCAAGACCGGCGAACGGCGCAACGACATCTACTCGCGCATGCGCAGCGTGGCGGCGCCCCTCACCGAAAGCGAAATCGACGGACTGGCGCTCTTCTACGCGAGCACGCGGACCTACTAGGCATACGTAACCGTGGCGGATTGAACCGCGGTGCTTTCATCGCTCTTCCTCCGTGGGTATTATGAAGCATAGTCCCGCGAGCAAGGAGGACCTCATGGATTTCCACGAGACGCTGTCGCGCCGCGGCTACTCCAGAAAAGAGATGATGAAGCGAGTGGCTCGCTTCAAGAAGCTCAAAGGCTCCGACGGCGGGCTGCCCGACTCGAAGATGCCCGGCTGCGAGCGCATCCTCTACAACGTCATCGGCTTCCAGCCGCCTGCGACCGAGCGCGGCGGCAAGCAGTCGCCGGTGGGGGTGAAGGCCGCGAGAATGGCCGCGATCAAGATCTCCGAGGGCTTCAACCTCGGCTATTGCCGGGCGCGCCCGGGCAAGGGCCCGATGCTGCACAACCACGACACCAACGAGACCTTCATCGCCATGACAGGAACCTGGCGCGCTCTCTGGGAAAACGAGCGCGGCAAGCTCGAGCACGTGGACCTGAAGCCGCTCGACCTGATCTCCTTCCCGCCCGGTGCCATCCGCCGCTTTATGAACGTCACGCGCGGACCGAAGAACAAGTACTCGACCCTGATGTTCGTGATCGGCGGCAACGCGCCGAGCTCGGAGTTCACGAACAAGTCGATGCGCGAGATCGAGGCGGCGGGGGCGATGCCGCGCCAGCGCGCGACGCGGAAAGCGGCGCGGTAAGCAAAACGACGGAAAACGGCGTGGTAAGCAATGGGGTTTCCCCTCCTTGGATAAGGAGGGGTGGCGCGAAGCGCCGGGGTGGTTTGATATTTGCCGCATTACCGCCCCGCCGCCTCCGGCGGCACCCCTCCTCGAAGAGGAGGGGAAAATGACGAGGATCCGGCGGCACCCCTCCTCGTAGAGGAGGGGAAAATGACAAGGACCATCATGGAATTCGGAGTCTTCGATCACCTCGACCTGGGCGAGCGCCCGCACGAGCGGTTCTACCGCGAGCGCCTGGAGATCGTGGAGGCCTACGAGCGCGCGGGCTTCGCCTCCTACCACGTCGCCGAGCACCATCTCACGCCTCTGGGCATGGCGCCTTCGCCTTCCGTGTTTCTCGCGGCGGTGGCGCAGCGCACGAAACGCCTGCGCTTCGGGCCCATGGTCTACGTCGCGCCCCTCTATCATCCCTTGAGGCTGCTCGAGGAGATCTGCATGCTCGACCAGATGAGCGGCGGGCGGCTGGAAGTCGCATTCGGCCGCGGCGCCCTGCCCGCCGAGGTGCGCTTCTTCGACGTCGATCCGGCGCAGACCGAGAAGCTGCACCAGGAAGCGCTCGGCTTCATCCTCGAGGCTTTTAGCGAAGGCAAAGTCACGGTCACGGCCGAGGGCGGAAAGCGGCGCCTGCCGCTCGCCATCCCGCCCTTGCAGAAGCCGCACCCGCCGCTGTGGTACGGCGTGCATTCGCCGGAGGCCGCCGAGCGTGCCGCGCGGCGTGGAATGAACGTGGTCGGCCTGGACACCGTCGCGGAGCTCAGGCCCGCCTTCGCGCGGTTTCGCGCGGTCTGGAAAGAGGCGCGCGGCGACGCCGGCTTGCCCAGGATCGGGCTGGGGCGGTTCATCGTCGTCGGAAAAAATGCAAACGAGGCGCGCGCCGCCGCGCGCAGGGCGTACCGCAGCTGGCACGAGAGCTTCACCTATCTCTCCTCGCGCATGGGATTCGGCCACCGGCACTCGCGTCCGCCGGAATTCGACGCGATGGCCGAGGACGGGCGCGCGTTCGCCGGCGACCCCGAGGGCGTCGCCGGGTACGTGCGGGCGCAGCTCGCGGAATCGGGCGCGAACTACTTCGTCGGGCAATTCGCCTTCGGCAACCTCACGCTGGAAGAGACGCTGCGCTCGATCGACCTATTCGCAGGCGAAGTGATGACGATGCTCGAGCGCGCTCCTGCGCGCGTCGCCTCGGCCTAGAGGAGGAGCGCGCGAATGCGCACTCTCCTAATCGCCCTGGCGATCAGCGTTCTCGTGCCGGTTCCCGCCGCCGCTCAGGGCTATCCGTCGAGGACGGTGAGGGTCGTCGTCGGCACCTCGCCGGGGGGCTCGCCCGACGTGTTCGCGCGCCTGATCGCGCAGAAGATGAGCGAGTCCTGGGGCGCGGTCGTGGTCGAGAATCGCATCGGCGCGAACGGGAACATCGCGGCCGAAATGGTCTCCAAGTCCGCGCCCGACGGCTACACCGCGTACATCTGCGACAGCGCGATCTGGGCGATCAACCCGCACTTGTACGCGAAAGTGCCTTACCGGCCCCTCGAGGATTTCGCGGGCATCAGCACCATCTCCACGCTCCCGACCTTCCTCACGGTGCATCCCTCGGTCCCGGCGGCAACTTACGCGGAGTTCATCGCCTACGCCAAGCAGAACCCCGGCAAGCTCGCGTACGCTTCGGCGGGCAACGGCTCGATCCACCACATCACCACGGAGCTGTTCAAGTCGCTCGCGGGAATCAGCATGGTGCACGTGCCCTACAAGGGGATGGGACAGGCCGGGCCGGCGCTGATCGCCGGCGACGTGCAGGTTGCGTTCTCCAGCTATACCGCGATGGCGCAGTACGCCAAGGCGGGAAAGGTGCGCATCCTCGCGAGCGCCGACGGCAAGCGCACGCCCGCGCTGCCCGACATCCCGACGATCTCCGAGCTCGGCATTCCCGGCTTCGACATGGCTTCCATGCTGGGCGCGCTCGCGCCGGCGGGAACCCCGCGCGACATCGTCGCGAAGCTGAACGCCGGCGTCGTCGCCGCCGTGGCCTCGCCCGAGGTCCACGAGAAGATCGCCGGGTTCGGCGTCCGCATCGGCACCAGCACGCCCGGGGAGTTCGACGCGCTGATGCGCGCGGAGTACGATAAGTACGCAAGACTGGTGAAGCTCTCCGGCGCGAAGCTGGATTGAGCGGCTCAAACATTCGGGGCACTTGTCAACGTATTTTCCAAAGGGGAGATCGTCATGATCCAGTTCAGTCGAGCAATGTCTTACGCGGCGTTCGCCATCGTGGGTGCCGTGTCGCTTGAAGTCCCGCAAGCCTACGGTGACGAAACCTGCAACTCGCCCTACGTCACGAAATTGATCAAGGGACAGGAAGACTACGTTTATGTCTGGGCGCTGGGCGTGGAGGGCCTGGGCGACGGCTCGGACAAAATGGTGACGGTGGATGTCAATCCGAAGTCGAAGAAATACGGCAAGGTGATTCAACAGGTCTCGGTCGGGTCACGCGGCGAGGCTCATCACATGGGCTTCACGGACGACCGGCGCTACCTCTGGGCGGGCGGCCTGGAAAACAGCAGGATCCACGTTTTTGACATCGCGACCGATCCCGGCAAACCCCGGCTCGTCAACACCATCGCGAACCTCGGGGAGAAGACCGGCTATGTCGGTCCGCACACCTACTATGCTCTGCCCGGGCGGATGCTGGTCCAGGCGCTCTCAAACACGAAGGACAAGGGCGGAGTCACGGGGATGGCCTTGTACAACAACAAAGGCGACTTCATCGCGAGCTACGCGATGCCGGTCGATAACGGCGGGGACGGCTACGGCTACGATCTCGCAGTGAATCCCAGGAAAAACGTGCTGCTCACCTCGAGCTTCACCGGCTACGACAACTATATGCGCTCCCTGGGCGAAGTCGTGAAGGACCCGGAGGCAATGAAGCGTTTCGGCAATACCATGGTGCTGTGGGACTTGAAGGCCATGAAGCCGCAAAAAGTCTTCAGCGTGCCCGGCGCGCCGCTCGAGATTCGCTGGTCCTTGAAGCCCGGCGACAACTGGGCGGTCGCGGCGAGCGCGCTCACATCGAAAATCTGGCTGGTGAAGCAGGACGCCAAGGGCGAGTGGCAGGCGAAGGACGTGGCGACGATCGGCGACCCGGCCAAGATCCCGCTGCCCGTCGATATCAGCATCACGCGCGACGGCAAGGGCCTGTGGGTCAACACCTTCATGGACGGGAAGACGCGCTATTTCGACCTTTCCAATCCCGAGGCGCCCAAGCAGACCTACGAAAAGCAAACGGGCAAGCAGGTCAACATGATTTCGCAGAGCTGGGACGGCAAGCGGGTCTACATCACCTCGTCGCTGCTCGCGAACTGGGACAAGGGCGGCGCGGACAACGAGCAGTTCCTGCGCGGGTTCACCTGGAACGGCAAGGAGCTGAAGCAGGTGTTCGAGGTGGATTTCACCAGGGAGAAACTGGGCCGCGCCCATCACATGAAGCTGGGGTCGAAGACCTTGCGCACGGCCTATACGCCGCCGGACGCGTCCCGGCAGCTCGCGCTTGGCCGATGATCGTGCGCCGCGATGCGACCATCGCGCGTCTCTTGGCGCTCTTCGCAGTCATGCTGGTGTCCCG
>Ga0209377_1002714_pt1 | contig 11470 bp, 12 predicted proteins | sample GraSoiAngelo_141_FD_185898 | JGI IMG/M metagenome (GOLD analysis project Ga0209377, IMG submission 185898) | Grasslands soil microbial communities from the Angelo Coastal Reserve, California, USA - 14_0929_12_40cm (SPAdes) (version 2) | ecosystem: Environmental > Terrestrial > Soil > Grasslands ...
TCATGTCCTCGGTCGCCGGCACGCTGGGCGGATTCGGCCAGGCGAGCTACTCCTCGACGAAAGCCGGCCTGATCGGTCTGGCCAAGACCGCGGCGCTCGAAGGCGGCCGCCACAATATCACCTCCAACGCCATCGCGCCGGGCATCATCGAATCCGAGGCCGGCAAGGCCGCAGCCGCCAACAACCCGATGTACGACCGCTTCAGGTCGCGAACCGTCTTCAAGCGCTTCGGCCAGCCCGAGGACATCGCGAACACGATCGCGTTCCTCTGCACGGAGGAGGCGGGCTACATCACGGGCGCGGTGATCGAGGTGGCCGGCGGCATCCCGCTGTTCACGGCATAAGTTGGACAAGCAGGGCGAGCTCCTCGATGTCCGACGCGAAGGCGGGATCGCGCGCGTCGTCATGCACCGCAAGGGAAACAACTCGATCGCCGAAGAGCTGATGGCCGAGCTGGCTGCGGCGTTTGACGAGCTCGGCTCCGACCCTTCCGTCCGCGCCGTCATCCTGACGTCGGAGTACGAGAAGTACTTCAGCGTCGGAGCGGACCTGACGTCGCTGGCGGGCATCGACCGCGGCGACCCCGACGCCGCCGACCAGATCGCCCTTTTCATGCGCCGGATGAACCACCACTTCAACTCCATCGAGCGCTGCCCGAAGCCCGTCATCGCGGCCATCAACGGCCATGCGCTCGGCGGAGGCAGCGAGCTCACGCTCTGCTGCGACTTCCGGATCATGGTCGAGGATGGACGCTCGCGGATCGGCCAGACCGAGTCCGCGCTCGGCATCATCCCCGGCGGCGGCGGCACCCAGCGTCTGCCGCGACTGATCGGCCAGGCACGCGCGACGCGTTACCTCATCGAGTCGACGCGGCTTTCAGCAAAGGAAGCGGAGGCGGTCGGTTGGGTCGACCGAGCCCCGGCGCCCGAGGAGTTCCAGGCTGCGGTCGACGAGCTGGCCGGCAGGCTGGCCAGGGCGGCGACGTTTGCCATCGCCATGATCAAGGACGCGGTGCGCCGCGGTGGGGACCTGCGGCTCGACGAGGCGTTGGAGATCGAGTCGCAGAACTTCGCCCGGGCCGCTCTGAGCACCGACGCGGCGATCGGCATCATGTCCTTCCTCAGCAAGCAGGAGCCGGAGTTCACCGGTTCTTGAGCGATCTCCTAACTGTCGAAATCGAGCCGGGCTGATCGTCATCAGGGCAGGAGGTACTGCATGAAATACGTCTTGTTGTTCGGCGGCACGATGGAGCCGGAGGAGCGGGCGAAGAATCCGGAGATGGCGGCCGCCTATGAGCGAATCGGTCGCTGGTTCGAGGAGTACGGCCGCGCCGGCAAGATCGTCGGCGGCCACGAGCTGAAGGGGCCGCACACCGCGACCACGGTGCGCTTCAAGGACGGCACGGCGATGGTGACCGACGGTCCGTTCATCGAGTCCAAGGAGGTCATCGGGGGCTACGCGGAGGTTGAGGTCGCCGACCTCGACGAGGCCCTGGAGATCGCCAAGACGTGGCCCGGCCAGACGAGCGTTGAGGTCCGGCCGGTCGTGGGCGACGCGTAACCCTGGCCGAGACACGCGCAGCCACCGACGCGGCGCTCACGGCGGTGTTCCGCGAGGAGGCCGCGAAGCTGACGGGCGCGATGGTGCGAGTGATCGGCAACTTCGACATCGCCGAGGAGGTGGTCCAGGACAGCCTGCTCGCGGCGCTCGAAAAGTGGCCCGAGCAGGGCATTCCGGACCGGCCGGGCGCATGGCTGATGACCACCGCGCGTCGGCGGGCCATCGACCTCCTGCGTCGGGATCAGCGCTACGCGGAGAAGGTGGCGCTGCTGGAGCGTTCGGCGTTGCCCGCTGACGCGCCTGAGGTGGACGACCGCCTGCGGTTGATATTCACGTGCTGCCACCCGGCGCTGGCCCAGGAGGCGCAGGTCGCGTTGACCCTCAGGGCCGTCGCAGGCTTTACGACCCGGGAGATCGCCGCCGCGTTCCTCGTGTCTGAGCGGACGATGGCCCAGCGGATCGTCCGCGCCAAGCGCAAGATCGTCGAGGCGAACATCCCCTACCGCATGCCCCAAGGGGCCGAGCTGGTACCGCGTGTTGACGCGGTGCTGGCGGTGCTATATCTCATGTTCAACGAGGGCTACTTGAGTCGCGGGCCGGATGTGGCCGCGCGACGCGACCTGGCCCAGGACGCGCTCTGGCTGGCGAGCCTGACCGCCCGCCTGCTTCCCGACCAGCCTGAGGTCCTCGGCCTGGTCGCGCTCATGAAGCTGCACCTCGCCCGCGCCCGCGCGCGATTTGACGCCGCCGGCGAGATGGTGCTTTTGCCCGAGCAGGATCGCTCGCTGTGGGACGAGGCTGCGATCGCCGAGGCGGTCGAGGTCCTGCGTCGCGCGGCCGGGATGAACATGCCGGGGCCGTATCAGCTCCAGGCCGCGATCGCCGCCGTCCATTCGGAGGCCAGGTCCTGGGTCGCGACCGACTGGGCGCAGATCGTCGTCCTCTATGACGCGCTCCTGCGCCTGAGCGACACCCCTGTCGTTCGCCTTAATCGCGCGGTGGCGCTGAGCCACGTGCGTGGACCGCAGGTCGCGCTGGGCGAGGTCAATGACCTGGCCATCTCCCTTGGCGGGTATCACCTCTTTCACGCAACGCGCGCGGAGCTGCTCGAGGAGCTCGGGGAGACTGCGCTGGCGCGAGAATCGCGGCTGCGCGCGTTGGAACTCTGCCAGAACCCGGCTGAGCGGTCGCTGCTAATGCGAAAGCTTGGAAGCTAGGCCGGCGCTCTCTTTCTGATCACTTCCAGCGCTTCCTCGACACGCTTCGGATCGCCGCCCAGGACGCGAATCACGAGCTCCTTCGTCTCGAAGTTCGGATACGAGCCGACCGAAACATCTGGATAGCTCTCCTCCAGCTCGCGCATCAGTGGATAGAAGCGAGCTTCCACCGCGAAGGTGAACCGCAGCTCGCGCACGGTGGCGGCGGATCCCGCGGAGAGAAACTCTGGCTCGATCTCTTCGGTGAAGATTCCCTTCATCTCCATCGGCACACCGGGCATCACGAAGATGCGCTTGCCCTTCGCCTTGTAGATGGCGCCCGGCGCCATGCCGCGCCGGTTTTTGAACACGTGCGCCGGATCGGCCGGGATCCGCGCCATGCGCAGGTTGCCTTCGGTCAGTTCCGGTGACTCGAGCAACCCCATAGAGTGCATTCGCTGCACCCGCCGCTCAATCCGCGCGCGGGTCTCTTCCCAGATGATCAGCTCTTTGCCGAGTGCCTCGGCAAGAGCCGCGAACGTCCGGTCGTCCGGCGTCGGACCCAGCCCGCCGCTGAGAAAAACATCGGTGACGTCTGGGTCGTCGAGCTCGCGGGCGACTTGATCGATGATCTCCCGCGGCTTGTCGCGGATCTGGGTGACGCGCTTGAGGGGGTAGCCGAGCAGGCGGAGGCGCTCCGCCATCCAGTGGGAGTTGGTGTCGAGTGTGAAGCCGCCGACCAGCTCGTCGCCGATTGCGACGATGCTGGAAATGGGCATCGTGCAAGCTTAAGCCCCTCTCCCTTCGCCCTTTTTCCCGATGGGGAGACGGGTAACCTCCAGACCATGGAGCGATTGCACGCCGTCGTCCGAGGCGACGTGCAGGGTGTCGGCTTTCGCTATTTCGTGCAGCGCGAAGCGCGGCAGCTCGGCCTTCACGGCTGGGTCCGAAACAACGACGACGGCACGGTGGAGCTCGTGGCTGAGGGTCCACGCGAGGCTCTCGAGGAGCTCAAGCGCTTGGCCCAGGAAGGGCCGCGCTCGGCCCGCGTCGACCGGGTGGACGCGCAGTGGTCAAACGCGACCGGCAAGCTGCAGGCGTTCGATCTCGCCTGGTGAGAATGGCCGGCTTCCGGTTCCTTTAACCTATCGCTCCGCGGGATTCAGTTCCGCATCCGCGGTTAGAGGGAGTTAGATGGACCCCAGCACAGCTTGGTTCGGCGTGGCCGGCGGATTGGCCGCGGTCGGGTTCGCGGTCGTTCTGATCTTTCTCGTCCTCAGCCGGCCAAGCGGCAACGACCGCATGCGCGAGATCGCGTCCGCGATCCAGGAAGGGGCAGCCGCCTACCTCAACCGGCAATACACGGTGATCGCGATCATCGGCGTGATCATCGCGATCGTCATCGGCTTTTTCATCAACTGGACGACCGCGGCGCTGTACATTGTCGGCGCCATCCTCTCTGCTGTCGCCGGCTACGTCGGAATGAACATCGCCGTGCGGGCAAACGTGCGTACCGCCGAAGCGGCGCGTGGCGGGTTGGACAAGGCGCTTCAGGTCGCGTTCCGCGGCGGCGCCGTGACCGGCTTCATGGTGGTGGGTCTCGGCCTGTTGGGAGTTTCGGCGGCTTACCTGGTTTTCAAGAACCCTGACGTTTTGGTCGGCCTTGCGTTCGGCGCAAGCCTCGTATCGGTATTCGCTCGCCTGGGCGGCGGCATCTACACGAAAGCCGCCGACGTCGGGGCGGATCTCGTGGGAAAGGTCGAGGCGGGCATCCCGGAGGACGACCCGCGCAACCCCGCTGTCATCGCCGACAACGTCGGCGACAACGTCGGGGACTGCGCCGGGATGGCGGCCGACTTGTTCGAGACCTACGCCGTGACCATGATCGCCGCGATACTGCTCGCGTCGCTCTTGTTCAAGGACCAGGTCGGGTGGGTGATTTATCCGCTCCTGCTCGGCTCGGTGAGCGTGGTCGGATCGATCGTCGGCACCTTCTTCGTCCGCATCTTCAACCTGCGATGGATCATGGGCGCGCTTTACGCTGGTCTCCTCGTCGCGGTTGCGGTGGCGATCGTCGGGTTCTACTTCGTGACCGCATACATGAAGAGCAACGGGTACCTCCAGGGGTTCGACCACGATCCGATGAATCTCTTCGTCGCCGCGCTGGTCGGCGTGATCATCACGGTCCTGATCGTCGCCATAACCGAGTTCTTCACGGAAACCAGGTACTGGCCGGTCCACCTCATCGCGAAGGCATCGGTGACCGGGCACGCGACGAACATCATCGCCGGGCAGGCGATCGGCATGATGGCGACTGCGCTGCCCGTGATCGTCATCGCGACCGGAATTCTCGTCAGCTATGCGCTCGGCGGCCTGTTCGGGATCGCGATCGCCGCGACCGCAATGCTGTCGATGACCGGCATCATCGTCGCCATCGACTCATACGGGCCGATCACCGACAACGCCGGCGGCATCGCCGAGATGGCCAAGCTGCCGAGCGAGGTCCGAGCCGTGACCGATCCGCTCGACGCCGTGGGAAACACGACGAAGGCAGTGACCAAGGGTTACGCGATCGGTTCGGCGGGCCTGGCGGCGCTCGTTCTCTTCGCCTCGTACACCCAGGAGCTCGCGCGGGCAGGCCACCCCACGAAATTCGAACTCTCCGACCCCCTGGTGATCGCGGGCCTCTTTCTGGGCGGCATCCTGCCGTTCCTGTTCGGCTCCCTCGCCATGCTTGCCGTTGGGCGCGCCGGAGGTCTGGTCGTCGAGGAGGTGAGGCGGCAGTTCCGCGACATCCCGGGCATCTTGCAGGGCACCGGCCGTCCGGAATACGGAACCGCCGTGCGGATCGTCACCGCCGCGGCGCAGCGGGAGATGATCCTGCCTGGACCGCGGGCGCTCGGCGGCTTGCTCCTGGGCGCGATCGTGACCGGCTTGTTCCTCGCCCTTCAGATGACCAGCGGCGGGGCCGCCTGGGACAACGCCAAGAAGTACATCGAGGAAGGCCAGCTGGGCGGCAAAGGGTCCGAAGCGCACAAGGCCGCGGTCACCGGCGACACCGTCGGCGATCCCAACAAGGACACCGCGGGTCCGGCGATCAACCCCATGATCAAGGTTGTCAACATCATTGCGATTCTCATCGCGGCGGCGGTCTCCACGAACTATTTGATCCACTAAGCGCGCAGTAAACTCGACCATGGAGTTGGTGGGGGGTGGACGATTACCAGAAGGAGATCGCCGACCTCGAAGCGCAGGTCGAGCAGCTGGTGGAGGAGGAGGGCGACGCCAGGACCATCGCCGAGCTCAGCATGCAGCTGGAGGTCCTCAAAGCAATCTACGCCTGCGCGACGGACCTGCTCCAGCGCGCCCTCGCTGACGAAAGCCTTCGCTACGGGCTGCGCATCCAGGGATACGGCGACTGGACGATCGACAACGTCTATGCCTTCGTCTACGAGCGCTCGGTCGAGCTCGAGCCGAAGGCACACCGCGCGTTCGTGGGTGGCATCAAGACCACCGACTTCGCGCTGATGCTCAATTCATAAGGAGAATGAAAGCACATGGAAACGCCGCTGACGCCTCTCGAGTTCGCGCGGCGCACCCGCAAGCTGTACGGAGACCGCGAGGGCGTCGTTGACGCCGACCTGCGGATGACGTACGAGCAGTTTTTCGAGCGCTGCGACCGATGGTCCGCGGCGCTGCAGGCGATGGGAGTGGGGAAGGGTGATCGCGTCGCGTACATCGCGCCCAATACGCATGAGCAGCTGGAATCGTTCTACGCGGTGCCGCAGATCGGGGCGGTTCTCGTGCCGATCAACTTCCGACTGACGGCGGAGGACTTCGTCTACATCACGTCGCATTCGGGGGCCAAGGTGCTGTGCGTCCATCCCGATTACGTCGCCGTGGTCGACGGGGTTCGCGATCAGCTACGCGGAGTCCAGCACTTTGTCGTCCTGGGACCCGCCGAGGGTCGCACCGGCTGGCGAGAGTACGACGCCGAGATCGCGCGCGCCAAGCCGTCGTTCAAGGGCGTCGACGTCAAGGAGGACGACCTCCTCTCGCTGAACTACACCAGCGGCACGACGGCCAAGCCCAAGGGCGTGATGATCACGCATCGCAATGCCTGGATGAACGTCATGGACACGCTCGTCCACTTCCACATCACAGTCGACGACACGTACCTGTGGACGCTGCCGATGTTTCACGCCAACGGGTGGACGTTCGTCTGGATCATCACCGCGGTGGGCGGGCGCCACATCTGCTTGCCCAAGGTCGAGCCGGCGCGCGTATTCGAGCTGATCCGGAAAGAGAAGGTTGGCTGGCTGTGCGCGGCGCCGACAGTGTTGATCGCGCTGGCAAACGCGCCGAATGAGGTACGTGGCGAGGTTCCGGGCGGGGTGCACGTGGTCACCGCCGGTGCGCCTCCGGCGGCTGCCACTATCGAGCGCATGGAGGGCGAGTTCGGCTGGGAGGTGACCCAGGTCTACGGCCTCACCGAGACCTCTCCCTTCTTGACCATCTGTGAGCCGCGCCCGGAGCACGGCTCGATGTCCGCCAGCGACCGCGCGGTGATCAAGGCGCGAACCGGCGTCGAGATGATCGGCGCTTGCGAGCTGCGCGTCGTTGACGGCGAAGGCCGCGACGTCCCGGCCGACGGTCAGACCCTCGGCGAGATCGTGGCACGCGGCAACGTGATCATGACGGGTTACTACAACGACCCCGAGGCGACGCAGAAGGTGATGGGCGACGGCTGGTTCCAGACCGGCGACGCGGCGGTGCTGCATCCGGACGGCTACGTCGAGATCCGCGACCGGATCAAGGACGTGATTATCAGCGGCGGCGAGAACATCTCCTCGATCGAGGTCGAGGGCGTGCTGCTCCGGCACCCGGCCGTGCAGGAGGCAGCGATCGTCGGCCTGCCGCATGAGAAGTGGGGCGAGGCGCCGTTTGCCTACGTCGTGCTCAAGCCGGGTACGAATGCGACGGAGGCGGAGCTGATCGCGTTCACCCGTGACCGTCTGGCGCACTTCAAGGCGCCACATGGGGTGACGTTTGTGCCGGAGCTGCCCAAGACCGCAACGGGCAAGATCCAGAAGTTTGTTTTGAGGAAGGGCGCTGCGGCTATCGTCCGCCAGTAGCCGGGAGTCTAGACCCAGACCTCGGTCTTCGACCAGGCGAGACCGTCGCGGGTTACGCGCGCAGTGACGATCGTGCCGCCTGCAAGGGAGCGCTCGTCGAAGAGCTTCACCGCGCGCGGCCTGAAACGGTAGTAGGGCAGGTCGTTCTCCTCGGGATCGAAGTCACGAAACCTGCGCGCATAGGCGTTCCTGGAGTCGCGGCTGGTCGATTCGTGCGCTGTGCCAAGGAGCTGGATGCCCCGATCGGGCTTGCCCCAGATCTGGTTCGACGCATAGATCGTCACCGCCGCCGAGCTGTTGCGCACAACGTTCCGCGAGTGAGTCGAATCGCGATCGGAGATCCAGAACACGTCGAAGCGGTCATTCCACGCGAAGTACATGTGGTTGATGTGCGCGCGACCGCCCGGCGATACGGTCGCGAGGGAGCAGAGGGAAGAGGCGTTCATCAAACGGCGCGCCACGCGCTCGAGCCGAGCGGAAGAGAAACGACGTGATCTGCGCTCGACCGTCATCGATTCCTAGTCTGGCCCCCTTGGCGGGCTGAACATCGTTCGTGGCGGGATGGTGATGATCTTGCCTTGGTCGGTCCGGATCAGCTGCCAGGCGCCTTCATGGACCTTCCAGTGGTGACGGCTGCAGAGCAAGACCATGTTCTCGAGCTCATCGCCGCCTCCGACCATCCAGAAGACGATGTGATGGCCGTCGCACCATGAGCCCGGCCGCTCGCATCCCGGCCACTGGCAGTGCTGGTCGCGCGCGATCAGCGCTCGTCGCTTGGGGCCGCGGATCGTGCGCTCGGCTTGGCCGACATCGATCACAACCGAGTCCTTCTCAGCTGCACCTGGATGTTTCGGACGTTGCACATGAGCACCGCGACCGACGGCTCGCTCTACCTCACCGGCTATCTCGACTCGGTCGGCGGAGCGGTCGTCCGCAACGCGCTCGAGCCCCTGACGCATCCAATCGATGGCGCTGGTGGCGCCCCGGTGGTCCCAGTGCTTGCTCTCCTGGAACTCGGCCGCCAGCTCCGAGAAGGCCAGCTCCAGCTGGTCGATGCATTGCCGGATCTAGAGGAGACGATAAGCGGTGTCAGCGTCCTCCGGCACCATGTGGAGCATGCGGAAAGTCTACAAAAAGATGTTCGAGAAGTCTAGCGTAAACGAGTAAATTTATATTATATTCGCGATCCTACCAGCCGCCAGACCCAACCCTTGTTACCCTCTTCACAGAAATCGTCCCTTACGTGCCAAGATTGCCTGAGTGGATCTGCCCGACCGCTACAACGTTGGCGCCGACCTGATCGAGCGCAACCTCCCCGCCCGGGCCGCCAAGATCGCCATCCACTCCGCCTCCGGCGACATCACGTACGCCGATCTCTTCCAGCTGACCAACGGGGCCGCCCGCGCCCTCCTCGACCTCGGCGTCCGCCGTGAGGAGCGTGTCCTGCTCGTGGGCTACGACTCCCCGGGCTGGGTCGCCTCCTTCCTCGGCGCGATTCGCATCGGCGCAATCCCCGTCCCCGTCAACCCCCTCCTCCAGCGCAGCGAGGACTACGACCACTACATCGATGACTCCCTGGCCAGGCTGATCGTCGTCGACGTCAACACCGGAGAGAAGCTCCAGTCCGCGGCCGGCCGAGCCGCGAGCAAACCGCGTCTTCTCCGCGCCGACCAGATCAAGCCGGGCCCCGAGATCGCAGGCGCGCCCACGCGCCGCGACGACATGGCCTTCTGGCTCTACAGCTCCGGCTCCACCGGCAAGCCGAAGGCGGTGGTCCATCTCCAGCACGACATCCCCTACACCTGCGTCACCTACGCGGAGCAGGTCCTCGGCATCACTGAAAGGGACACGACGTTCTCGACCACCGGCCTATTTCACGCCTATGGCTTCGGCAACAACCTCACCTTTCCCTATTGGGCGGGTGCATCGACGGTGCTGCACGCCGGCCGGCACACACCGGCCACTGTCCTCGACACCATCGAGAAACAAAGGCCCACGCTCTTCTTCTCCGCCCCGACGCTCTACAACGCAATCCTCAACTTCGAGGGCGCGAAGAGTCGCGACCTGTCGAGCGTCCGGCACTGCGTGGCGGCCGCCGAAGCGCTGCCCGCCGAGGTCTGGCGTCGCTGGAAGGACACGTTCGGCCTGACCATCCTCGACGGAGTCGGCTCGACTGAGTTGCTGCACATCTACTGCTCGAACCGCCTCGACGACCTGAAGCCCGGAAGCAGCGGCAAGCCGGTGCCAGGCTACGAGCTGAAGATCCTGGACGACGAAGGGAAGCCGGCGCCCAAGGGTGAGGCGGGCGACCTCTACGTCAAGGGCGACAGTGCCCTTGCGCTTTATTGGGCGCAGCACGAAAAGTCAAAGCGCTCGATCCTCGGCGAATGGTTCTTCACCGGCGATCGCTACAGGGTCGATGGCGACGGCTTCTACTGGCACGAAGGCCGCTCCGACGACATGATCAAGGTCAGCGGCCTCTGGGTCTCGCCCATCGAGATCGAGTCCGCGCTTCTCGAGCATCCCGCGGTCGCCGAAAGCGCCGTGGTCGGCCTGTCGGTGGAAGGCTTCACGAGGATCAAGGCGTTCGTGATCGCGAAGAACGATGCGGTGACCGGCGACGCGCTCGTCGCCGAGCTGCAGGAGCACTGCAAGTCCCGGCTCCAACGCTTCCAGTACCCGCACGTGATCGAGTTCGTCGCTGAGCTGCCCAAGACCGTGACCGGCAAGATCCAGCGCTACAAGCTCCGCGAGAAGGAAACCGCAACTGCGTAAGCACATCGCGGTCCTGCCCTGCGACGGCGCGGGCAAGGAAGTTGTTCCCGAGGCGCTCAAGGTGCTTCGCGCTGCAGGCGCAGACTTTGAGTTCCAGGAGTACGAAGTCAGCGCCGACCAGTACATGCGCACTGGACAGCCGATCCCGGCGGACGTCTGGCCGGAGCTCGCCAAGGCCGATTCCATCCTCTTCGGCGCCGTCGGCGATCCCCGGGTGAACGATGCCGCCTATCTCGCCGGCGTCCTGCTGCGCCTGCGCTTCGAGCTCGACCTCTACGTCAACCTGCGCCCGGCCAAGCTCTATGACGACCGGCTCTCACCCCTGCGGCGGGAGGACAGGAGAAAGATCGACCTGCTCATCGTCCGCGAGAACACCGAAGGCCTTTACGTCGGAATGGGCGGCCGCTTCAAAAGGGGCACCGAAGAAGAAGTCGCGATCCAGGAGGATCTCAACACCTACCTCGGCGTGACCCGGATCCTCGACTACGCCTTCGGCGTGGCCCAACGTGAGGTCGTCATGGTCGACAAGTCGAACGCCATGACCCACGCCGGCGGGCTATGGCAGCAGCAGTGGAAGGCGGTGGCGAAGAAGCACCAGGACATCAAGACGCGCCATCTCTACGTGGACGCAATGGCGATGCAGCTGGTCCGCGACCCCACGCAGTTCGAGGTCATCGTCACCGGCAACCTGTTCGGCGACATCCTGTCCGACCTCACCGCTGAGCTGATCGGCGGCATGGGCGTCGCGCCGTCTGGAAACATCAACCCGGAGACCAAACGGGGCCTCTTCGAGCCCGTGCACGG
>Ga0209377_1002721_pt1 | contig 11460 bp, 7 predicted proteins | sample GraSoiAngelo_141_FD_185898 | JGI IMG/M metagenome (GOLD analysis project Ga0209377, IMG submission 185898) | Grasslands soil microbial communities from the Angelo Coastal Reserve, California, USA - 14_0929_12_40cm (SPAdes) (version 2) | ecosystem: Environmental > Terrestrial > Soil > Grasslands ...
AGCAGCGACGCGCTTTGTGCTCGACCCGTTCGACCCCTCCTCTCGATCTTCACCAAATGAATCGGAGCTCCATTTGCGAGCGTCGGTGTCAAGCGCGCCGGCGACAGAAGCTGGCACAAATTTTCTCGCACGCGTTTCGTCCAGGTTTCACGCGAAGGGTAAAGGGAAGAGAACGACCGGAGCGGGGGATTGTCTGTTGACCGCTTTGCGGGCACATTTGACATGCTACGGCCTCCAGGCCCGCCGTCGAATCGAGCTGTCGGCCCCTCTTTCGTGGCGGGCCGCAATCGCTACGTCAGAATCCGCAGATGGTGGGAGGGTTGCCTGAAAATCCGTCAGGCGCCAGCATGCCTCGCAGAGGAGCTAGGAGCTTACTCGGCCCGCGACCGTGCTGCGCCTGGAGCCGCTAGGACTTATGCGGAATCAGTAGAGATGGAAAGTGACCTCAACGGTGAGACTCACCGGGACCGGTTTGCCATTGGGGCCAAGCGCTGGCTTTAGCTTCCAGGTAAGAACTTTTTCTATGGCTTTCTCTTCGAGACCCATACCCGGGCCCTTCGCAGCCGTGGCCTTCATAACACGGCCATCGGCGCTGACTATAATCTGCAGCAGCACAGTGCCCTGATATTTGGCCTTGCGAGCCTCGTCCGAGTATTCGGGGTCGGGGCAGTAGATGCATTGCGGCGTTCCCACTCCATTGATGCCCGCGCGGAACACGCCGCCGCCCGTGCCTCCGCCGGATCCAGGCCCAAGGCCGCCGCCGGAGCCGCTGCCGATGCCGCCACCGCTGCCCGGTCCGTTCGACCCGTTGACCACGCTGGCCAGCGGATCACCGAAATTCACAAGCGCCGGATTCACAATCTTCAGCTCCGGAGGGCCCAGTAGCGAGGGATCCATTGCCAGCTTTGGATTCGGATTCTTGATCGTTGCCGAAGGCGGCGTGAACTGCGTCCAATTGAACTTCGGAGCGCGGCCTTTTGTGCGGGGTGTGGGTGACCGGTCGCCGCCGCCGCCTCCGCCACCAGCCTTATTTGCGCCTGCGGGTAGCTTCGATACGTAGGGCGAAAGCTCAATCTGTGTAATGTCAATGCCTGTCTTGGTGTTCGCCTGTGTGGTATGCGGAATGATGTTCCACCAAATCGGTAGCACCCCCAGCAGGATCAAACCACCATGCAAGAACATCGAGACAGCCTGCGTCCAGCCGAAATTTTCGTCCTTCGTCCAGATGTCTCTTACCTTCACCGGCTTGCTCGTCACTCGCAGAGGCGGCAGCCTGGTTGGGGCAAAAAATTCCTTCAGCCGGTGTCCGAAGCCGCCAAAATTGGCGCCCCATTGCACTGCGAGCCGGCTTGCCCCGGGCCTCATGGCTATGCGGGGGGTCGGCTTGAAGAATTCCCAGAGATTCTCCCAGAATCCCGAGCGATAGCCTGTCCGGGAGAACGGCGCTCCGGCCTTTGTCGGGCCGATCTTCGGCGGTCGCTCGGTCAAAAAATCCCTCAAATTGGACCAGAAATCGTCGGAGACAAGATGCGGCGGCGCTCCAAACCTCGGCACCCCGTAATTCGCAAAAGGACTTACGGATCGCGCGCTCGGGCGAGACACTCCCGCTCTTGTAGGATCGGGTGGGAGCGGTTTGTAAAGATTTCCTGGCACGTTCTTCACCTGTTTAGACGCAAATTTCCCCGCTTGGGTGTCTCCTCCCGAATAGATTCCACTGGGCGGGCTAAGGTTGCACCGTTCGATTCGGCTGACACCGGTCGAAGTTCATTGTAACATACGGAATTCCACTTCCCGCCGATGTTTCGCACTGTGTAACGTCAATTGCGGAGCCCCGAGCGGCAGAGATTGCAGACGAGAGCCCGCGCAACGATGCCACAACCGCTGGAACTGAAGAAAACCCTCAACCTGCTCAAGACCGATTTCCCCATGAAGGCGGGCCTGCCGCAGAACGAGCCCAAGCAGCTCGCCGCGTGGCAGGAATCGCGCCTTTACGACCGCATCCTCGCCGCGCGCAAAGGCCGCCCGCTTTTCGTCCTCCACGACGGACCGCCTTATCCGACGGGCACGATCCATCTTGGCACCGGTTTGAACAAAATCGTGAAAGACTTGATTGTCAAGTCCAGGAGCATGGCGGGCTACTACGCCCCGTATGTGCCCGGCTGGGATTGCCATGGCCTGCCCATCGAGACCCAAGTCGAAAAAGAGCTCGGCGGCAAGGGCAAAGTTCCTCCCGATGAATTTCGCCGCAAGTGCCGCGAATTTGCCACGCGCTACGTGGACCAGCACCGCCGCGACTTCAAGCGCCTCGGCATCCTCGGCCGCTGGGAGCAGCCTTACCTGACGATGGACTTCTCTTACGAGGCGAAGACCGCCGAGACCTTTCTCGACTTCATGGAAAAAGGCTACGTCTATCGCGGCCGCAAGCCCGTCTATTGGTGTATCTACGACAGCACGGCTCTCGCCGAAGCCGAAGTCGAGTACGAAGACCACTCCAGTCCGTCGATTTGGGTCGCCTTTGACGTGATTGGCGGAGGCACAGGCAGTGCCGCGAACCTCGGCCGCGAGATCAAAGCTGTCATTTGGACGACCACTCCCTGGACTCTTCCGCACAACCGCGCCCTGGCTTTTCATCCCGATTTCGACTATGCCGTCGTGGACACGGAGCGCGGCGCCTTTCTGATTGCCGCCGATCGTGTCGATGCTTTGCGGAGCGAGTTCGGCCTTCGGGAATCCCGCGTTCGTGCCACGATCAAAGGCCGCGAATTCGAGGGCATGAAATTCCAGCATCCCTTCCTGCCCATCGAAGTCCCCGGCGTTCTTGCCGATTACGTCACGCTCGAGCAAGGCAGCGGAATCGTCCATACCGCCCCGGGCCACGGCGTCGAGGACTTCCTCACCGGCCAGAAATATGGCCTCGAAACTGCCGCTCCGCTGGACGACCGCGGCGTCTATACCGAAGGCCTGCCCGAATACAAGGGCAAGGACGTCTTCACTGCCAATCCGATCATCGTCGAGCTTCTCCGCAAGCGCGGCGCGCTTCTTTCCGCCGCGGACTATACGCACAGCTACCCGCACTGCTGGCGCTGCCACAATCCTGTGATCTTCCGCGCCACCGAGCAGTGGTTCATCCAAATGGATCAGGTCGCACGCCCCGGAAAGAGCCCGGGAAGTGCTGCAACCAAATCTCTTCGCCAAGAAGCGCTCGAGGAAATTCGCAGGGTCAAGTGGATTCCCGCCTGGGGCCAGCAGCGCATGCACGACATGGTCTCTGGCCGGCCCGACTGGTGCGTTTCCCGCCAGCGCTTCTGGGGCGTGCCCATCATCGTTTTCTACTGCGACGCCTGCGGCAAGCAGCTCCGGGATTTCGCCGCTCTCCGCAATGTTATTCGCTGGTTCGAAAAAGAGGGCGCTGACGCCTGGTATCGCCATTCGCCGGAAGAATTGCTTCCCGCCGGAACGAAATGCTCGTGTGGCGCTGCCAAATGGCGCAAGGAGAACGACATTCTCGATGTCTGGTTCGATTCCGGCTCATCGAACCTGGCTGTCTTGACGGCGAAGGAGGGACTTACGGAAAACGGCGCGCCCTGGCGGCCGTCGGACGTTTATACGGAAGGCCCCGATCAGTACCGCGGCTGGTTTCAAAGTTCCTTGCTCGTCGCGGTCGGAATCAAGGATCAGGCGCCGTACAAAACAGTGGTCGGGCACGGCTGGACGCTTGATGAGCAAGGCCGCGCAATGTCCAAATCCCTCGGCAACGCTATCGAGCCCAACGAAATCTGCGAGAGATGGGGCGCGGACCTCCTCCGCCTCTGGGTCGCTTCGGTGGAGTATCAGTCGGATGTGCGCATGTCCGAGCGCGTCATGACCCAGCTCTCCGAAGCCTATCGCAAAATTCGCAACACCTTCCGCTTCGCGCTCATCAACGTGAGTGATTTCGATCCTTCGCGCGACGCGCTTCCGGCCGGCGAAATGGAAGAGCTCGATCGCTGGATGCTCGAGCGCGCCGCCGAACTCGTCAAGAAATGCCGCGACTGGTGCGAGGCCTATGAATTCCACCGCGTCTATCACGCCATCCACGATTTTTGCGTCGTGGACCTCAGCGCATTCTACTTCGACGTATTGAAAGATCGCCTTTACACCAAGGCGCCGCGCAGCAAAACTCGCCGCTCCGCCCTCGTTCGCCTCCTCGCGCCGATCCTCGTCTTCACCGCCGAAGAAATCTGGAAGCATCTGCCCAAGCAATCGGGCGATCCGGCCAGTATTCATATGTCCGTTTTCCCGAACGAATCCGATCTCGGCACTGGTCTATCGCCGAAACAGATGGTGAATTGGGAGAGACTGCTCAACCTTCGCCGAAGTGTTCTAATCTCGCTTGAGGAAGCTAGAAAACACAATGACATATCAGCATCACTTGAAGCCAAGGTTCGACTAACAGGAGCGGCCAAAGAAGATGTTGAGTTATGGCGCGCTTACAAGGCGTGGCTGCCCCCGCTTTTCATTGTCTCGCAGGTGGAAATAGACGAGCCGTCAGATATCGTCGCGTTTAATCCTGGCGTTTCCCGCGCAGATGGGAAGAAGTGCGAACGCTGTTGGAACTATTCCAGGCACGTTGGCGAGAACTCGCGTTACCCGACGATTTGCGAACGTTGTTCCGAAGCCCTCGTGGAAATCGAGGGAGAGCAAGTTTCCGTCTAGGAGCGCAGCATGCCTGCCTGCCGCAGGCGGGCTGCGCTCCTATAAATGGTGAATGATTGCACTTGACCGCCCGCATTCGCTGGCTCTGGCTCACTCTCGCCGTCGTCTTCCTCGACCGCGCCACCAAAGCCTGGTTCGAGACGCAAACACCCGAAGGTTATCGCCGCGAGCTTCTCCACAATTTCGTCTATCTTGTTCACAGCCGGAATCCGGGTATCGCTTTCGGCGTCTTCTCTGATTCCAGCTCGGCGTGGATGAGGCTCGCATTGATTGCCGGCTCGGTTCTCGTCATCGGCATCCTCTCTTGGCTTCTCGTCACAGGACATGGCGGCCGCCTCACTGCCGCCGGTCTGGCTCTTCTTCTTGGCGGCGCCACCGGCAACGTCACCGACCGCATCGTCCGCGGTGCCGTCACCGATTTCTTCGAAGTTTTACTCGGCGCCTACCACTGGCCTGCCTTCAACGTCGCCGATTCGGCCATCTCCATCGGCGCCGTCCTTGTCATCCTCGACGTCCTGTTCGGCGCCAAGACAAGCGCACACGAATCTGCTAAAAATCAAACGCAATGAAGCAGGAATTTTCTGTCGCCGCGGAAGACGCCGGCGCGCGTCTCGATCGCTATGTCGCCGCTCGTGTGGCCGAGCTCAGCCGCACCCGCATTCAGGAACTTATCGAAGCGGGGCTCGTCCGCGTCAACGACCGAGCCGCAAAGGGCTCGCATCGTCTCCGCTCCGGCGAGCGCGTTGCGGTGGACGCGCAGCCTCGCCCGCAACTCCGCGCTGAACCGGAAGCCATTCCGCTGGGCATTCTCTACGAAGACGAAGACCTTCTCGTCGTCAGCAAGCCCGCCGGCATGACGGTCCACGCCGGCGCGGGCCATGCTCGCGGCACACTCGTCAATGCCCTGCTCGGCCGCGGTCAGGCGCTCTCGCGCGCCGGCGATGCCCTTCGCCCGGGTATCGTCCATCGCCTGGACAAAGAAACCTCGGGCGCCATCCTCGTCGCCAAGAATGATGCCGCACACGCCGGTCTTGCCGAAGCGTTTCGCCGCCGCGAAGTCAAGAAGACCTACTTGGCGCTGGTCGAAAGGAAACTCAAAGAAGATCATGGCCGCATCGATCTGGCTATTTCTCGCGATCCTCGCCGCCGCGCCCGCATGACTGCCCGGGCTAGCTCGGCGCAATCCGGGCGGGGCGTCATCGGCAAAGCCCGCGAAGCCCGCACTGACTGGCGTGTTCTCGCCCGCGTCGGCGGCTTCACGCTTCTCGAAATCCAGCTTCACACCGGCCGCACGCATCAAATCCGCGCCCACTTCGCCGCTCTTCATCATCCCGTTGTCGGCGACACGCTCTACGGAGCCGCACGCCAGGAGCGCGTCGGTAAAGTCGCCTTGCCCGCGTTAGGCCGCAATTTTCTCCATGCTGCGCGCCTCGGCTTCATTCACCCCCGTACCAAAGCGCCCATCGAAGTCGTTGCCACATTGCCTGCCGAACTACTCGCCTACCTCCGGCAGCTCGCCGCCGCTGTAGGCGAAGCTCCAGGCCGCGTTGACCGCTCTGCGGTCACGCGTGGAGTTGACCCCGATAGGATCGGGGTCACACTTGAAATTGACGCTGCGCTCCGCGGTTACCTATAATCGAATTTCTCCCCCATGCGACGCATATTCATTGCGCTCCTGCTCTGCTCCGCGCTGCTTCTCGCTGCCGCGGGCGAACGCGCCCAGCAGCGCGCGCAGTCTCAGCAACCGCCACCGTCCCAGGAGCCCGCTCCGCCGTCGGGCCAGCAACCGCTCAAGACCGGCCAGACGATCGTCCGCGAGATCAATCTCGTCGATGTTCTCTTCACCGTCCTGAACCGCCGCAACAAGCTCGTCATCAATCTCGATAAGCCAAATTTCAGGGTCTTGGACGACGGCGTTCCGCAAGAGATCCGCTATTTCAGCCGCCAGACCGATTTGCCGCTGCGCATCGGCATGCTCCTCGACACCTCCAACAGCATCCGCGACCGCCTTCAGTTCGAGCAGGACGCCGCCGTCGGATTCCTCTTCAGCGTCCTCCGCCGCGGCAAGGACCAGTCCTTCCTGATGACCTTCGACGACCAGCCCTATGTCGCGCAGGATTACACCGACGATGGCGGCAAGCTTCGCGATGAGATCATGAAGATGCGCGCTGGCGGCGGCACCGCCGTCTACGACGCCATCTACAAAGCCTGCCGCGACCTCCTAAGCCATCCTCCACGGCCCGCCGGCGATCGCCCCGACGTCGTCCGCCGCGTCATGGTTCTCATCAGCGACGGCGACGACAACCTCTCCGACCGTACGCGCGCCGAGGCCATTGAGATGGCCCAGCGGACCAGCGTCGTTATCTACGCCATCAGCACCAGCACGCAGTGGGTTACGCTCACGCAAAACAATGAGCGCGAGAAGTCCGGCAATCGCAAACTGCATCTCACCGAAGGCGACCAGATTCTGCGGGACATTGCCGAAGAGACCGGCGGCCGCGCCTTCTTCCCTTACCACGTGGATGACTTGGATCAGTCTTTCCAGGACATCGGCGATGAGCTGCGCTCCCAGTACTCGCTGGCCTACAATCCCTCGAACTACGTCTCCAACGGCAAATACCACAAAATTAGAATCGAAGTCCCGGAACACAAGAGCCTGCAAGTACGCGCCCGCCGCGGCTACTATGCGCGCACCACCACCCTCGAGCCGCCCTCAAAACCCTCCGGCTCCTCCGATCAGTAGCCAAGACGCTTTTTGCAAATCGGGATCAGCGCGGCTTGCGAGAAAAACTAAAAGTTGTATGGGATTAGGAGAATCCGCTCCGCTTCAAATCGTCGCCTCAGCTCTTCGGCGCGTAATACCCCTTGCGCGCCATCACTTTCAAATCCTTGTTCACCGTTTCCACCTTGATCTTATGAAACTTTCCATCCCGGGACGCGTAATAGCCTAGCGTGTACTCGTTTCGGAGTTCTTCCGAAATCTGGTCGAACGCCTCTTCCAAGCGCTTTTCCGAGGTCACGTCTATCATGCGGCCGCCGGTTTCGTCGGTGATTTTCTTCGCGACGTCCGGCCTCCAGCCTCCTCCGAAGCCGAACCCCCCTCGCTCGTGGATCAGGAGGACGTGGACCACGGTATCCGTCCGCTGCGCCGCTTCGATGGCTTCCTCCAGCCGGAGCTTGCTCCCAACATCTTCGGCGTCCGTCAGGATTACGATCGCTTTGCGTCCGGCTTCCGATGCGAGCTTATCGGCGCACGCCAGATAGATGGCGTCATACAGGTGAGTGCCGTTCGGCGCGGTCGAAGTCGGCAATGGACCTGGCGTCACCGCCACATTGCCGCCGGCCGTATTGATGCGCGTCCGGCGGATGGCGCGTTCCAACTGGCTGCGGTCGTCTGTAAAATCCGATAGCAGGTCCACATCCAGGTCAAAGGAAATGACCATCGCCTCGTCGCCTTTGCGCATCACCCGGCTCAAAAACCTCGATCCGCCGTCCTGGATCGCTCCGATCATGTGCTCTTCGCTCCCGCTCGTATCGATCAGCATTCCGATCGTGATCGGCAGCGCGCTCTCCGCGGAAAAAAAGGCGATCTTCTGCTCTGTATTGTCCTCAAGGATTTTGAAGTCTTCCTTTTTCAGCCCGGTCACAATTCGTTTATTCTTGTTGCGCACCGTCGCGAAGATATTGACCAAGCCTACTTCCCTGCGGATGCCCGGCTCCTGACTGGAGGGCTCTTGCGGCTGTTGGGGGGTGGGACTTGCCTGCGAGCCTCCCCGTGGCGCCAGGGCCAGTAGCCCTGCCGCGAACAGCCCTGCGCACATCCCCAACTGCTTCATCGCATTTCGCATTGTATAATCGCCCCGTTGAGGAAACTTGCTTCGGAAGCAGCCCGCAGAAGAAAGCCTCCGTCACCCTAGATGCGGCCACGCGCCGCGGAGGATGCATTGACCGTGCCGCTAGTGCCGCAATCTATGGTGGCTTCACGCGCATGAATTGTCCATCCAAGATTCTGACGCTTGTTTGCGTTCTTACACTCGCTGCGCCTCCCGGCGTGCCCCAGCAGCAGAAACCCGGGCCACCCGCTCCTCAGGAGCAACCGCAGGCGCGCATCCGCATCATCACCAACGTCGTCATCGTTCCCGTCACGGTTAAGGACGGCGACGGCCACCTGGTCCCCGATCTCCGCAAGGAAGAATTCCGCATCTTCGAGGATAACGTCGAGCAGAAAGGCGATCAGTTCTTCAACGAGCCCTTTCCCCTTTCGATGGTCGTCCTCATCGACAACGACCTGCCGAAGGGTGTCGCCCAGGAGGTCGAATCCAGCCTTCCCGCCATTGTCGGCGGCCTGAGCGACCAGGATGAAGTCTTTGTCTGCCGTTTCGATCTCACGTTTCACCCCGGCAAAGGCTTTACGCGCGACCCGGACAAGCTCCTCACCGAGCTCAAGCGCACCACGCTCCAGAGTTCCCCGAGTAACGTCGACACGGGAGGTCCCCTGACAAGCGGGCCCTCCATCAATGGGCGTCCGGCAAACGGCCCTTCGCCCTCACCTCCCAACATCATCTTGAAGGGCGAGCGCGGGCGCAGCAAGGCGTTGGACGATGCTGTTTATGAAGCCGCCGATCTTCTCAAGGACCGTGGACGCGACCGTAGAAAAATGATCCTTCTCGTTTCCGATGGCGAGAACGCCAAGAAATACAACTATTCCTTCGAGGATGCGGTCAAAAAGCTCCAGCAAAGCGATATTTCTGTCTTCAGTATTGGCGTCGGCAGTGCCTATCTCAAGCGCAAGTTCACCCCGCTGCCGAAATATGCCCATGCCACCGGCGGCGACGTCTATTACGCCGCGAGGCTGGAGGCTATCGAGGAACTCTATTCCCGCATCACCGAAGAGGCCCGCAATCAGTACACCCTTACCTACAGCCCCCGGGACACCGACCGCTCCCTCGACTACCACTCCATCGAAGTTCGCGTGAAGCGCCCCGGCCTCTCCATCCAGACGCGCGACGGTTACTACGCCCCGTCTCCTTCGCCCTGACCCGCCACAAATTCTTCAGAAATTCTCTTGACACCGTCGAACGCTGCCCGTATAGAACGTGACGACGGCTGCGCGTCTGCGGCCATCGCCTGAGTCTGGGGTTGACCGCTTTGCGGTCACCCATAAAAAGGAGTTCCTCCATGAAGAAGAAGGGCAAGAAGGACGACAAGAAGAAGGGCAAGTAGGTTTCGATTTCGGTGGAGTGATTTCAGGGGCGCCGCTGGTCACCTCAGCCGCGCCCCGTTTTCATCGCCAGCCTTGCCTGTCATTCCGGGCAAAGAACCTGCTCATACGCCGGGCAAATCGGTTTGAATGCGCAGTTCCGGCAATGGTACCCCGGCTTTGGCGAGAACTCCCCCGCTCGAATGTTCGCCGCCGCCTCCCGCACAATCGCCACCGCTTCGTCGAGTTGTTTCTTTTCCCTCGTGGTCACTTGCCTTTCGTTCGTCAGCAGGTAATGAAAGACGAGCGCGACCGGGTTCAGCTCCAGCACCTCTCTCGCCGCCAGCGCGTACAAACTCAGTTGTAGGTCGCGTCGCGCATCCGCTTCTTTCTTCGGCTTCCCCGTTTTGTAATCCACGATTTCAACGTCACGATTCCCCAGTTGGTTGATCTGGTCCATCCGCCCCGCGATGACCACGTTATCTTCCAACGGCAGCTCGAATGCCTTCTCTTGCTCGAGCACCACCGGCGGTTCCGCGAGCACTCCCGCATGGAACGCCCGCAACTGTTCGATCCCGTCTTTTTTGTATTCCCCTTCCTGATACTCGTCTTCGTACCCCGCCGAGCTCCATTCCGTCTCGAAAATCCGCGTCACTTCCTCGAACGGCAGCTTCATTCCTTTGCGCAACTGTTCCGCAAATCGCTTGATCGTCGTGTGCATCACGCTGCCGAAGCTCATGTTCGCCCGCGGGCCTTCGCGCAGCGACCAGAGATACCCGAACAAGAATTGTTGCGGGCACCGGCGGTAATTTTCCACCGCCGTAGGGCTGAGCTTCAGGGGCTCGGGCGTCGGCGGATGAAAGCTCTCCGCCCAGCCCGCGATTTGCGAAAAAATCCTCGGCGGCCCCGCCGGCGCTGGGAAAAGAGTTGTATCCGCCGTCTCCGCCCGCTTTTTCGGTTCGGCGCCAGCCACGTCCGTTGACCCCGACCTAGTCGGGGTCACCCGTGAATCGGGTGGCAATTTCGGCGCGATCTGCACGATATCCCGCCGCTTGACGCCGGCGTCCATCAAAATATCTTCAATAAACGCCGGCGTTTTGCCCTTCTTTTCCGTCAGCGTCGTGATCGTCAGCCGGTCCTGCGCCCGCGTCAGCGCCACGTAAAAGAGCCGCCGCTCCTCTTGAATGTGAAAGTCGCCCGCCGGCAGCTCCTCTTTCATCAACTCCAGCGGAAATTCAAACGTCCGGGGTCTCTCCGTCGCCGGAAATGCCCGGTTATTCACCCGCACGATGAACACATGCGGGAATTCCAGCCCCTTCGCCGCATGCACGGTCATCAGCCGCACCCCGTCGCCCGGCTCGTCGTCCTCGAGACTCAGTGTCCCGCCCGCCTGCTCGTAGTAGTCCAGGTACTCCAGAAATTCCGCCAGCCCGCGCGTCTCGCTCTTCGGCTCCCACTCCTTCATGAATTCTGCTAGCCGCTTGACGTATTTTCCGTCGTGTTCCTTCGCGCGCTGCGGGATCTCCAGCCACTCGACCAGACTCCCCAGAATCTCCCGCGCGGTA
>Ga0209377_1002725_pt1 | contig 11450 bp, 10 predicted proteins | sample GraSoiAngelo_141_FD_185898 | JGI IMG/M metagenome (GOLD analysis project Ga0209377, IMG submission 185898) | Grasslands soil microbial communities from the Angelo Coastal Reserve, California, USA - 14_0929_12_40cm (SPAdes) (version 2) | ecosystem: Environmental > Terrestrial > Soil > Grasslands ...
CGTTTTCCTTGAAGGTAGCCAGCAATTTCCGGCGGCAGAGCCAGCTTACGGCCGCCTGGACGGAACTCTTTGAAATGCCGATGTTTTCGGCGAGCTCCTGGTAGCTGATTTGAACGGTGGCGCCGCGGCGGGCGTGCTCGGCGGCGAGCCAAAGGTAGACCAGAAAGCTGACGGGGCGACGATCGTGGCCGACAAGGTCGCGCAGGAGCACGTCGGTGATGTAATCGTCGAGCGCGGGCATCGCTATACCAGCTATTAGTATAGCATCGAATGGCTGATTTGCAGGACGTTCGAGTGCGGCTATGCCCCGGCCCTCGACAAGGAGGTCGACCATGATTCGAGGGATCAAGTTTGTGAGCATTCCGGTGCGTGAACAGGATGCAAAGTGACAACGGACCAGCCGATGACCGAGACGCAGCGGTGGATCGAATTGATGATTCCCGGGGCAGACTCCGGACTGGCGCTGTTCACTCCGAAGGGGCACGAGAACCGCATCGGCGAGTTTCAATCTGTATCGTTCTGGTGCGATGACGTATTCGCGACGGCGAAAGTGCTCAAATCGAAAGGCGTGCAGTTCGAGGTTGAACCGAAGAAGGAGCAGTGGGGATCAACGGCTATCTTCATAGATGCGGACGAGAACAAATTCGTACAGTCGAGCCGGTAGACGCGGTTTAGTGGCGCCAGCATTCAGAACGAACGGGAGCCGGCCGAATCGGAGATAAGAGTGGCCCGCCTCGGAAGGCGAGCCCTACAAGAGCCTGCGAGCGGGCTAGATCACATTCCAGGGTTTGCGGTACTGCTTGGTGAGCAGCTTGTTGGCCTCGGGGTCGTTGACAAACTGCTCTTCGTCGCGGTTCCAACGCAATTTGCGCCCCAGGTGGAAGGCGATGTTGGCTACATGGGGCGCGCTGGTGGAGCGGTGCGTGGTTTCAATGTCGGAGTTGGACTTCTGCCGCGAGCGCATACATTCCAGGAAGTTGAGCACGTGAGGGTAGTGTTGCGCGGAGCCTTCGCTGCGGATGGTGGCGAACGCCGTAACGCTCTCGCCTCCGACGGGTTTGCGTTCCGGCCACACGGTGTAGCCTTCGCGGTCGATAAATAATGTACCTTCGGTGCCGTAAAACTGGATGCCATAGCCGTGACCGTCTGGCCCACGCGAGTTAGCGTGGCGATTGCTCCAGGTCACGATAAATTCCTTGCCGCTTACCGGCGAGGCGGGATATTCAAAGACTACTTCGAGCGTGTCCGGAATTTCGCCGTTGTCCTGGATGACGTATTTCCCGCCGAAGGCGCTGACTTCTTTTGGCGCATCAACGTCCATCGCCCAGTGCACGACGTCCAGCAGATGCACGCCCCAGTCAGTGAGTGTGCCTCCGGAATAGTCCCAAAAAGAGCGAAACGTGCCGATGCAGCGATTGCGGTTGTAGGCGTGATAAAGAGCGGGTCCAAGCCAAAGGTCCCAGTCCAGCCAGGGGGGCGGATCGCCGTCCGGAGGATTGCCCATGCCTTCCGGCGAGCTGTTACTGTGAATCCATGTTTCGGCGAGCGTGACCTTGCCGATCTTTCCGCTGCGGACAAGCTCGACAGCCTTTTGAAAGTGTTCGCCCGAACGTTGCTGCGTGCCGACTTGCACGATACGGTTGTGTTTTGCCGCCGCCAGGACCATTTTGCGGCCCTCGGCCAGTGTGTGCGAGAGAGGCTTTTCGACGTAAACATCCTTGCCGGCTTCGCACGCCATGATCATGGGGATGGCGTGCCAATGGTCGGGGGTGGCGATGATTACCGCTTGGATGTCTTTGTTGTCGAGGACAGCACGAAAATCCTTGAAACCCTTGGCCTTGCCGTCGGTAAGTTCGAGAGCGCGGTCCAGATTGGGCTGGAACGGATCGGCGATGGCGATAGCATCGACCTGGCCGGAGCGGAGGAAGTCCCTTAGGTCGAATTGACCCATTCCGCCGGCGCCGATCAGGCCGACGCCGATCCGATCGTTGGCTCCCAAGACGGTGCGGGTGAGCGGCCCAGGGGAAGCGGCAATGCTCACGGCGGCTCCTGCGAGACCCTTGCTAAAATCCCTTCGGGTAATTTCAAAGTCGGCCATTTTCCCGTGTACCTCCTTACGCGGATTGCGAGCGGCGGCAGAGCGTTGCGCCCGGCGGCCCGGACCATTTTCGCGCAAGACCGAGCCGAGAGAGAAATGAAATTCGAGGGAACAAGGAATGCGTGCTATGGGAGCCAGTGGTGGACGAGTTGGAAGAGGGTACCGCCGAAGAGGGCGGCGCCGGGAATGGTGAGAACCCAGGCATACACGATGCGGCGCGTTATGCCCCAACGGACGGCGGAAAGCCGACGGGTAGTGCCGACGCCAACGATGGCTCCCGTGACGGTGTGCGTGGTGCTGACAGGAATGCCGAATTTTGCGGTGGCAAAAAGCGTGACGGCGCTGGCGGTTTCCGCCGCGAAGCCGCCGAACGGATTAAGCTTGGTGATGCGTTGGCCCATGGTTTTGATGATGCGCCAGCCTCCCGCCATGGTGCCGCCGGCCATGGCCAAATGGCAGCAGATGATGACCCAATAGGGGACTTCGAAGGTCTTGAGCAGACCACCTGTCACCAAAGCCGCGGTAATGATCCCCATGCCTTTTTGAGCGTCGTTGGTGCCGTGGCCCAGGCTATAGAGAGCCGCGGAAATGAGTTGCAGCCTGCGGAACCAGCGATCAACCTTGAGCGGACGCTGTCTGCGCACGATCCAACTGGTCAGGACAGTGACGAGGATCGCGACCAGCATCCCGACCAGAGGAGAAAGGAAAATGAAAAGAACGGGCTTAAGCCAGCCGCCAAAGATAATGGCTTGGAAACCGGCGTGCGCGACAGCGGCGCCACCGTAACCGGCGATCAGCGCATGCGAGGAACTAGTGGGCAGGCCGAGAACGAGAGTGATTAGATTCCAAGCGATAGCGCCGAGAAGCCCGGCAAGAATCACTTTTTCGTCGACCATTTCGAGATGAACCAAGCCCTTGGTAATGGTCTTGGCGACGGCCGTGCCGAACCAGAAGGCGGCCACAAAATTAAAGAAAGCGGCCCAAACGACGGCGCGGAACGGCGTAAGGACGCGAGTGGATACGACGGTGGCGATGGAATTGGCGGCGTCGTGCCAGCCATTGGAGAATTCAAAGGTGAGAGTAACAGTGATGACGACGAGGAGGAGAGTGAAGCTGCTCACAGGTCAGGCGCTCTTGAGGATGACGCCTTCGATGACGTTGGCGACGTCTTCGCACTTGTCGACGGCGGTTTCGATAACCTCAAAGATTTCTTTCCACTTGATGATCTGGACGGGATCCTTCTCTTCGTCGAAAAGCTGGGCGATGAGCGTGCGGCAAAGGCGGTCGCTTTCGTTTTCGTAGCGATTGATCTCGATGCAGTGCTTGAGGGCTTCTTGCGGCGTTCCCAGGGCGCGGACGGCAGCATCTACCTCGGCTGTGGCCGAGACGAGAACTTTGACGAGGTCAACGGTACCGGTGCGGACGGTGTCCACCCGGTAGAGGACAAAACGGCTGGCGGCGGCGTCGATGAGGTCAATCACGTCGTCGAGGCGGCTGCAGAGCTCGTAAATGTCTTCGCGGTCAAAGGGAGTGATGAAGGTTTGATTGAGCTTGGTGAAGAGCGCGTGAGTAATCTCGTCGCCTTCGTGTTCAATGGCTTTGACGATTTGCACCTGTTCCGGCACGCCAGTATAGTGCGAGAGCATTTTCAAAAGGGCCTCGGCCCCCACATGGATATTCGCTGCTTGTTTGGCAAAGAGGTCAAAGAAGCCCTCTTCGCGCGGCAAGAACCGCTGCAAAAGTCCCAGCATGACGTGTGACTCTCCCCTGAAGAGTCTGTGTCTTGAGGCCTACGGACGATATCAGAGGGGGAAGAGAGTAGGCAAGGGAGCGATGGAGGTTGGGCCATAGGGATAATCAAATAAAAAGGGCGGCCCGCGAGGACCGCCCTTTTAGGATTGAGGTTACGGGCGAGCTGGAGAACTTAGTACATGCCGCCCATGCCGCCTGCGCCGGGGGCTCCGGCAGCGGCAGCCTTCTTATCTTCTTCCTTGATGTCAGCGATGAGGGCTTCGGTGGTGAGCATGAGGCCCGCGATGGACGCTGCGTTCTGCAGCGCGAGGCGGGTGACCTTGGCTGGGTCGATGACACCCATCTTCACCATGTCGCCGTACTCGCCGGTCTCAGCGTTGAAGCCGAAGTTTTCTTCCTTGGAGTCGCGGATCCTGCCGATCACAACAGCGCCTTCGTGGCCGGCATTGAGAGCGATCTGCCGAGAAGGCTCCTCGAGAGCGCGCCGCACGATGCCTGCGCCAACGGCTTCGTCATCGTGGAGCTTGAGCTTCTCGACGGCCGCGATGCAACGGAGCAGGGCCGAGCCGCCGCCGGGGACGATACCTTCCTCGACAGCCGCGCGGGTGGCGTGCATAGCGTCCTCGACACGGGCTTTCTTTTCCTTCAGTTCGGTTTCCGTGGCTGCGCCGACCTTGATGACGGCGACGCCGCCGACCAGCTTGGCAAGGCGCTCCTGGAGCTTTTCCTTGTCATAGTCGCTGGTGGTGTTTTCGACCTGCGAGCGGATCTGCTTCACCCTGCCTTCGATGTCGGCAGACTTGCCGGCGCCTTCGATGATCGTGGTGTTGTCCTTGTCAATGGCGCGGCCGAGGTCCTCAAGCTTGACGTTTTCGAGCTTGATGCCGAGGTCTTCGGTGATGGCTTTGCCGCCGGTGAGGGTGGCGATGTCTTCGAGCATGGCCTTGCGGCGGTCGCCAAAGCCAGGGGCCTTGACGGCGGCGCACTGCAAGGTGCCGCGGAGCTTGTTCACCACGAGAGTGGCCAGCGCTTCGCCTTCCACGTCCTCAGCGACGATCAAGAGCGGCTTGCCCATCTTGGCGGTCTGCTCGAGCAACGGGAGTAGGTCCTTCATCGAGCTGATTTTCTTTTCGTGGATGAGGATGCGGACGTCCTCCAGGACGCATTCCATGCGCTCGGGGTCGGTGATGAAGTAGGGCGAGAGGTAGCCGCGGTCAAACTGCATACCTTCGACGACTTCAAGGGTGGTCTCCATCGTCTTGGATTCCTCGACAGTGATGACGCCATCCTTGCCGACCTTCTTCATGGCTTCGGCGATGATGCCGCCGATCTGCTTGTCATTGTTGGCGGAGATGGTGCCAACCTGGGCGATCATTTCGCCCTTGACGTCCTTGTGAAGCTTCTGGATTTCGGCAACCGCGACTTCGACGGCCTTCTCAATGCCGCGCTTGAGAGCGGTGGGGCTGGCGCCGGCGGCGACAGTCTTGACGCCCTCGCGGAAGATGGCCTGGGCGAGCACGGTCGCAGTGGTCGTGCCGTCGCCGGCAACGTCGGAAGTCTTGGAAGCGACTTCGCGGACCATCTGCGCGCCCATGTTCTCGAGAGGATCGCGGAGTTCAATTTCCTTGGCCACGGTCACGCCGTCCTTGGTAATGATGGGCGCGCCGAACTTCTTTTCGATTACCGCGTTGCGGCCCTTGGGACCGAGCGTAATCTTTACTGCGTCGGCGAGGGCATTCACGCCGCGCAAAATCGCCTGGCGGGAATTCTCACCTGTTACAATCTGCTTCGCCATACTGGTCATTCCTCCTGATATTTTCTTTTGCGAACTGCGAATTCTGTTAAGAACACCGCCCCGACCGGGTCGGGGCCACTACCCGGAACAGAGTTACTTCCTGGCTGCTTTCGCCGCGCCGCTCAACTTCGCCAGAATTTCTTCTTCGCGAAGGATGAGATATTCCTCGTCTTCGATTTTGATTTCTGTACCGCTGTACTTGCCGAAGAGGACTCGGTCGCCGGGCTTGACGTCGAGAGGGATCAATTCGCCCTTCTCACGCTTGCCGGCGCCGACGGCGATGATTTCGCCTTCCATCGGCTTTTCTTTCGCGGTGTCAGGGATGATGATGCCACCCTTGACGGTTTCTTTCTCTTCAATGCGCTTCACGATGACACGGTCGTGGAGCGGGGTCAGATTCACTGCCATCTTGAAAAACCTCCATAGGTGAACTTGCGGTTTGTTTATAGTGCGGCTGCAAGGCAAAGAGATTTAGCACTCCTCGCAGCCGACTGCTAATATAGCAGAAACTTCTGTCATGTCAAGGATTTAGCGGACGATTTGGGTGATTCCCTGTGGATTTCATGGTATGCTTAAGCTGTTTATTTATAGCAAGTTAGGTGGTGCAAGGAAAATATGGCACTTGGAGATTGTTCTGCAGGTCAGCTGGGCGTAGAATCCGGCACAATGGAGTTGCATGGGGTTGCTGCTCTACATTCGGCTGATTGTGTACACCGCAGGAACGCTGCTGCAGCTCTTTTGGATGGTGGTGATCCTTGGCTACCGGCGCCAGCGGAATTTTGAGCGGGTGTTCTTCTTTCTGTGCCTGGCGCTGTTCTTTTTTTATGGCGGATCCCTTCTCGCACTGAATGCACAGATTCACTACGCGGTTCCCCCGCCGACGTTGCAAGCGTTTGCCGGAGCGCTGCTGTACCTTGGGCTATGTACGTTGCCGCCGATTCTGATTCATCTGCATTTTGAGTACGCCGCTACGCGAGGGTTGCTGAAGAAATCAGACAGGAAACGCGTGGTGTTGCTGGCCGCGTACGCGCCGATCGTTTTTTTTGGCTTGCGGGTCTATCCGTTGCTGGCGAATAACTCCGCATTGGCTTTGCTGGCGCCGGGGAGGGCCCTGGGCTTCGTGTACGGCCTATGGTTAGCGGCGGCGTTCTTGATTTGTTTTTGGTTGCAACGGCGGTTCTTGGCGGAAGCGCCGGACGCGCCTCAGCGGACGTTTCACAAACAACTCGCGAGGTTCTTTCTTGCCATCGGCGTACTAGTCGTGCTGCTGCATGCCGCACCGGGAGGCCTGAGCCTTGCCGGGGCGGAAAAATTAAGCACGGGGTTGGCGCTTCTCGCCATGATCCCTTTCGCGGTGATGATGTGGATGGTGCTGCAGTTCAATTTTCTGAATATCGGCCGGCAAAAGAACCTCGTTTATGCGGTGTCCATTACTTTCTTGGCGTTGCTTTACCTGAGCCTGGTGCGCAGGGTGGGCACGTGGCTTGAGCCGGTGCTGCCGCCCGAGGCGACTGCCGCCGTGCTGTTATTTGTTCTGGTTGTCTTCATCGAGCCCATCCAGCGGATTTTTGGAAGGAGGCTTCAGGCGACTGCTCAGCATGAGATGGACAGGGTACAACGCTTGACAAAGGAGATTCAAGAAGAAGCGCGGCAAGGCGATCTGGCCAGGCTTGAGAAGTTCATCGAGCGGCGAGTAAAAGAGCAGTTTGAGCTTCGCGAGGTGCGGTTGCAATTGAACCAGAAGGGAAGCTCGCCGTCAGATGACAATATCTCCGCGGAGCCAAGGGCCGCACTGGCCTTCGATCCGAGGGAATTCCCGCTTGTTCAAGGGAATCGGAGTCAGGGTGTCCTTCGCGTTGAACCTCATGGGGCTATTATTTCCGGCGACACGCGGGCGGCCCTGGAGTTTTTGTGCGAGCAATTGCCGGGGGCACTGGATTTGTGCCGGCTGATCGAAGAAAAGCTTCGGCTGGAAAGAGAATTGGCGGAGCGCGAACGGCTGGCGCTCGTGGGGCAGATGGCGGCGAGCATTTCGCATAACTTGAAGAACCCGCTTGGGTCGATGAAAACGATCCTGCAAGTGCAATTGGAGAATCCGGGGCTGCCGGGATCGATTCGCGGCGAAACGAAGATGGTGCTGGAGGAAATTGGGCGGTTGTCGACGAAGCTGAATCAGTTGTTGCAATTCAGCCGGCCGGCTGTGCGAGGAGGCAGCGCCATTGGCAGTTGCGACGCGCGGGCAGCCGTGGAAGAGGTAGCAGGCGTCTTGTCGCACGAAGCAGAGCGGCGAGGAGTGAAGATGCAAATCAAAGTTTCCGGCGGAAGCGCGATGGTGGCAGCGAGCGCGGAATCAGTCAACGACATCGTGTCTAACCTGCTGGTGAATGCATTGGAGGCCGCGCCACGCGGAGGGCACGTCATGGTTTGTGCTTCCTCGCGCGATGGCGTTTGCACCCTCGAGGTGGAAGACGATGGGCCGGGAATTCCGGCAGCGCTGCGCGAAAAGATTCTCCAGCCCTTTTTCACGACCAAGTCGCAAGGGACAGGATTGGGTCTGGCGATTGTGGCGCGGCGCGTCGCGGAGTTTGGCGGCAAGTTGGATTGGGAGAGTCCCGCAGGGAATGGAAGCGTCACGCGGTTCCGCGTCACGCTGCCGATGCAGGAGACGAGAAAATAGGCAAGCAGGGAAAGCGAATGATGAAGACCATTTTGATCGTGGATGACGAACCTGCCGCGAGATACGGGCTGCGAAAGGCGCTGGAGGCCAAGTATCGGATCGCGGAAGCGGATTCTGCCGAAGCGGCGCGAGAAGCGCTTCCTCGCGAACAGCCGGACCTGGTGCTGCTGGATGTAGTGTTGCCCGGGCAGGATGGACTTTCGTTTCTGCGCTGGATGCGCGAGCAGGGGAGCGAAGTTCCAGTGCTGATAGTTTCGGCGCTGGACACGGCGAAAACGGCGGTCGAAGCGCTGCAGCTTGGTGCGGCGGATTACCTGGTGAAAGGATTCGAGCTGGAGGAGCTGCGCCAGCGCGTAGCGAATTTGCTGAAGCTGGTGACCCTGGAAAAAGAGAATGATGTGCTGCGGCGCCGTTTGACCACGGAAGGGCAGTTCGGGCAAATGATCGGACGCTCGGCGGAGATGCGGCGGGCTTTCGAAATGGCGGACCGTGTGGCGGCAACGGATTCGACGGTGCTGATTTTAGGCGAGAGCGGGACGGGAAAGGATTTGCTGGCGCAGGAGATTCATGCGCGTTCGCCACGGAGCGGCAAAGCGTATGTGGCGGTGAATTGCGCGGCACTGCCGGAGACACTCATCGAATCGGAATTGTTTGGTTACGAGCGGGGAGCGTTTACGGGCGCGGCGCAGCAGAAAAAAGGGAAATTCGAGCTGGCTTCGGGCGGCACGATTTTCCTGGACGAAATTGGGGACATGAATCCAGTGACCCAGGCGAAAGTCTTGCGGGTACTGGAAAATCGCACCATTGAGCGGCTTGGCGGGACGCAGTCGATCTCCGTGGACGTTCGGGTGATCAGCGCGACGCACCGCAATCTGCAGGCGGAAATTCGCGCGGGGAAATTTCGCGAAGATTTGTTCTACCGGCTCCGAGTAGTGACTATCGAGCTGCCGCCGCTGCGTGCCCACAAGGAAGATATCGCCCTTCTGGCGGGAGGTTTTTTGCAATTGCATGGAGCACGCCTGGGGCGGACGGCGCGCCTGAAGCGCGAAGCAATGACGGCCATCGAGAAATATGATTGGCCGGGCAATGTGCGCGAATTGAAAAACGCGCTGGAACGGAGCGTAGTACTTTCTCGCGGTGATGAAATTAGCGTCGAAGATTTGCCCGGCGAAGTGGTGCGCGGCGAGGCCATCTCCCACAAACACTGCGGTGAAGAGATGGACAATGGTATTGGCGAAAGGGATTTTCGGGAGGCCAAGCGGAAATTCGAGGTGGCCTACTTGACCAGACAATTAGCGCAGCATCGGTGGAATGTCTCGCGAACTGCGGCGACCATCGGGTTGCACCGGCAGAGCTTGCAGGAGAAACTTCGCGAGCTGGGCATCCGGCGGCCGGGACGCGAGCCGCTTGAAGACGAATAGAATTTGACACAGAGACCACAGAGCGCCGAGGACACAGGCAAGAGAAATGAAACAGAGAGTCAAAGGATGAGTGCCGGGGAAACTGAGACGAAAGTCGCCGGATACATTTTGGCGGGGGGTGGGAGCACGCGATTCGGGAGGGATAAGGCGCTTGTGGAAGTTGGCGGGACTCCGATGCTAGAGCGGATAACCGAACTTTTGCGGGGCGTCACAAAACAAGTGAAATTAGTGGCGACCCGGGGTAAGTACTCCGAATTCGGAGTGGGGACTATCGAAGACCGCTGGCCGGGAGAAGGGCCGCTTGGCGGAATTATCACGGCGCTTGAGGATTCGGCGAAGAATGCTGCGAATAACGAATGGAATTTGATCGTGAGTTGCGACATGCCGTTTCTGACACGCGAGTGGCTGGCCTTTGTTTGCGAACGTGCAATAAGAAGCCAAGCGCAGGTTGTGGTTCCATATTCGGCGTCGGGGCCCGAGCCGCTCTGTGCTTGCTGGCATACGGCGGCCGCAGGGAAGCTGCGTTCCGGATTCGAACGCGGCGTGCGCAAAGTGACAGAAGGAATCGCACTGCTTCGCGCGGAAGTCCTTGACGACGCTGACTGGAAACGATTTGATAGCGAGGGACGGTTGTTCTGGAACATGAATACGGCGGCGGATTACGAAGAAGCGCGGCGGGTTCTGGAGGCAGAGCGATAGTGAACGAAGAGAAGCCCGTAAATTACTTCGAGTTTCGTGACGTGTGCAAGAGCTTCGACGAGCGGCTGGTGCTCGATCAAGTCAGCTTCACGGTGAAGCGCGGGGAGACGTGCGTGATCATGGGGCGCAGCGGCGTGGGCAAGTCTGTATCGCTAAAGCACATCATGGGTTTCCTGAAAGCGGATTCGGGGCGGATTCTCATTGATGGACAAGACGTCACCGATTACAAGGAAGAGGACTTCGAAGAAGTGCGGCGAAGAGTGACGATGGTTTTTCAGTCCGGCGCACTCTTCGACTCGCTCACGGTTGGTGAGAACATTGCATTTCCACTCGAAGGCCAGACGGGCCTGACCGCTCAGGATGTCGACGAGTACGTCATGAAAATTGCGCACACGGTGGAAGTCGAGAACGTCATGGAAAAATTGCCGAGCGAGCTTTCCACCGGCATGAAGCGCGCGGTGGCCATCGGGCGGGCCCTGGCGCAGAATCCCGAGGCCATTCTGTTCGACGAGCCGACGACGATGGTGGATCCGATCATGGCGGGGCACATGGGCGAATTGATTCTGCGCCTGAAGAAAGCGTTTCAAAAGACATCCATCGTTGTGACTCATGACACGCATTTGGCAAAAAAGCTCGCGGATGTAGTCGTCTTTCTTCAGGAGGGCCGGGTAACGCTTTTCGGGCCGTGGGAGGAATTTGAGAATTCGGACGATCCTTTCCTCAAGAATTTCCGCATGCAGGATGAACTGATTCCCGCGCTGGACGTGACTCTGTGAGCCAAACGGCGGACGGCTCTCCCGATCCAATCAAACAACTGCGCAAGGAGATGGGCTTCTGGGACGTCCTGCTGTTCAACATCGCCACGGTGCTGGGTCCGCGATGGGTGGCGGCAGCGGCGCACAACGGAACTTCGTCGATCAGTTTGTGGATTCTTGCGGCGCTTTTGTTTTTCGTGCCTTCGGCGCTGGTAATCAATGAATTGTCGTCACGATTTCCGGAAGAAGGCGG
>Ga0209377_1002726_pt1 | contig 11449 bp, 15 predicted proteins | sample GraSoiAngelo_141_FD_185898 | JGI IMG/M metagenome (GOLD analysis project Ga0209377, IMG submission 185898) | Grasslands soil microbial communities from the Angelo Coastal Reserve, California, USA - 14_0929_12_40cm (SPAdes) (version 2) | ecosystem: Environmental > Terrestrial > Soil > Grasslands ...
GTATCGGCAAGCTGGATCCGGTTAGTGGGCGCTTCAGTGAGTACTCCACAGCCTCAGCAGGCGCCAATCCACATGGCGTCACTGTGGATTCCGCCGGCATTGTGTGGTATGCCGCATCGCAGCACGGCCGGATTGGCCGCATCGACCCGGTGACCGGTCGCAGTCGGGAGTTCTCCCTCCCTAAGGAGATACGATTTGTGCACACGGTGCTCGTACACGCGGGCCAGGTCTGGTTCACGGGTAATCCGGTATCCCCTGACTGGGGGACACTCGACCCCAACACCGGCGATGCGCGGATCTACGAGCATCGGTACCTCCTTGTCACGGCATCTGATGGTGCCGTCTGGATCGGCTTGGCGCCGACCGACCCACTGATTCGTTTTCCGGTGACCGCTGTTCCGCCCGATCGTTGGCTGGCTATTCCCGACACCTGGGCTCAAGCCCATAGCGGAGCCGCGGGGCAGTGGCTTTGGTGGCGCTTGCCTACGCACGATGCACGCCTGAATCCCGTGACGACCGACCCCGCGGGCCGAGTGTGGTACAACGCGCGCGACCGCAGCGTCATTGGCGTCCTTGACCGTGCCTCCGTCCACGCTCGGGAATTCCCAACGGCAAGCGAGCGGGCGTTCGTCGATGACCTCGCTGTCGGCTCGGACGGGCTCATATGGTTCTATGAGGTCCGTACGAGTTCCCTCGTCGGGTTCGACCCTGCCGCTCGTACCTACGAGTCCGTCGAGATAGGTGTGCCCGATGTGAGAGTGACGGACATGACTACCGACCCCTGGCGCGGCCACGTGTGGCTTGGGCTCGACGGTGTCGACGGAGGGGCACTCGCGAGGATCGAACGGACCGGTGACGCGGGCGCACCGCCTAACAAGCGCTTGAAGCTGCCGGGCGCTCGCCACTAGGGAAGAATTGCGTTGCTTCGCCAGCCAGCCTTTTTCTCTGCCGCTCCACAGCCTTGCGCCACTGGGCGTTGCGCCCGCAGCTTAAGCGCGATCCGTTAGGCCGCCCGATCAGGATCGTAGCGGCTCGGAATCCCCATCACGTGTGGTCGAGATATACTGAACCTCTCATGAGGCCTGAGCCACAGGATCCAGACTTCCGCACGCGGGTGAAGGCCAGCTTCTCACGTCAAGCATTCATGGCAACTATCGGCGCTTCATTGGAACTCGTTGAACCGGGCGAAGTGCACATCGCCCAGCCGTTTTCGACGCACCTGTCGCAGCAACATGGGTACTTGCATGCGGGGGCGACAACCGCAATCGCCGATAGTGCAAATGGATATGCCGCGCTCACATTAGCACCTGCGGATGCCGAGGTACTGGCGGTGGAATTCAAGATCAACCTAATGGCCCCGGCATCGGCGGGCCGATTCCTCGCCCGCGGAAGAGTCCTCAGGCCAGGTCGTCGCCTTTCTGTTTGTCTTGCCGAAGTCGTCGCCTTAAACGGTGCGGATCAGGAGGTATTCGCGACCATGCTCTCGACGATCAGCATCAGACCAGGTGGTCGGGCGGCCTAACAAGCGCTTGACGCTGGCGGCGCGCGTAGCTTAGGGAATGAATCGTTCACCAGCGCGCCGCAGCTTAAGCGCGGTCCGTTAGGCCGCACCACGTAGGACGCCGCAGGAGCTAACTATGAGTTCCACCCTCGTTGACATTGTGCGGGCTGCGCTCTTTGCCATGGGGCATCTGCTCGGTGGCAGTATGGGCGCAGCCATTTTCGCGGTGTCGTTGCTGGTCCGCCTGGCTCTGCTTCCCCTGACGATCCGCTTGGCGCGCCGCGCCATGGCCCAGCAGGCTATTCTCACATCGTTGCAGCCTCAACTCGAGCGCCTCAAAGTGCGTCATCGCGACCAGCCAAAAGAACTCTGGCGTCGAACCAGAGCGCTCTATCGCAAAGCCGGTTATCGCCCGTTCAGCCCCGCTTCCATTCTCGGAACGGTGGTTCAAGCCCCGCTCCTCGCCGGCGTCTACGGCGCGGTACGCAGCGGGATCGCTACCGGCGTCCGGTTCCTTTGGATTCCGAACTTGGCTCGTCCTGACGCCCTCCTCGCTCTAACTGTTGCCGCGCTTACCGCCGCAGTTACTTATCTCGGCATGAGACACGCCACACCGCCCGGGCGTTCCGTCTCGCTGCCCGTCCTCGTGGGGACACTCGTCGGCCTGGTTCTGTTTTGGCGAACCTCCGCGGCCCTCCTTCTCTCTTGGGGCGCGACGACTGTAGGAAACGTCCTGCAAGCGTCACTCCTGGCGCGCCGACACCCTCCAAGGGGTGCGGCCTAACAAGCGCTTGAAGCTGACGGGCGGTGATCGCCTTAAGGGAAGCGGAGTGTTGTGCGCTGGCGGGCACGGACTGTCGTCCGTCACCCTTGCGCCGGCGGGCGAGTCGCCCGCAGCTTAAGCGCGATCCGTTAGACGGCCCACCAATGTCTCGCACCCTTCTCGCGCACCTTCTTTTGGTGATGGTTCTCGGTGCACCGTTGAGCGCCCAGGTTAGGCCGGCTGATACCTTGGACTCCTCACGGCGCTGTCTATTCACACGTGGGCGTCGCGAATCTACGTCCGAGTTTCTCAGGCGTTGCGCTGAAGATTTTGTCGCTCGCAACGGATACACGTCGGCCCCGCCCACCTCCGACTCTACCCTTTGGTCGCCGGAGAGCATTGAGTTCGCATCGTCGTGGCAAGAGGTATTTCAGCGCCGTCACAACAGGCTTATGCCGAAGGCTGAGAGTGCTGGCTGTAATAGGGGTGGTTGCGCAGCGACGTTCCGGTATGCAGATCCGTCGATTCGGTGCGTTGTACGCGTGGTGACCATGTCCAAGACAGGCAGCGGGATGCGGATGGAACATCAAGAAGCGGTGCCCCGTCCGGGGTCCGCCGAAGAACGAAAATGTCGGAACGGGTGAACTCGTTGCGCGGGCCGTCTAACAAGCGCTTGAAGCTGACAGCGCACGTAGGGGTATTTGATCTTTCACCTGTGCACTGCAGCTTAAGCGCGATCCGTTACGCGGCACGCCGCTCGCCAACGGTATTTGTGACGAAGGTCCCGTTCAATAGCAAACCAGGAGGAACGCCATGCGCGTTGATTCAGCTGCCACACTCCCCTTTATCGCCATCATCGCGTTTACCTCAGGAATCTTCATTGCCAAGACACCTTTTGCCACGCCGGCGATCGCAGCACAGTCACAGGCACGACTCGACAATATCGTGCCGATCGGTATGACGCTCCAGGTAGCAGTCTTGTTTGATAAGAACACCGGGGACATTTGGTATTACAATCTCGACAAACCGACGGAGGTCGGCTACGCGGGGACGATTGAAGCGCTCGGGAAACCACTAACTAGAAGAGCAGGTGCTCCCGTAGCGCGTGCCCAGGAGACTCGAGAGGACGCCTACATAGTAGCCGGGATGAAATCTGATCTGCGGAACCTGGTGACCGCGGAGGAGGCCTTCTTCGCGGATTACGTCAAGTACACATCACGAATCGGCCCGGGAGGATTGCAGTTCGCTGGGACGAGGGGCAATTCATCGCCAGTCATTCGCCTGACTGCCAACGGGTGGGGAGCGACGATTCGGAACGCCAATTCAGCCACTATCTGCGCCATCTTCATCGGTTCCACTCCAACGCCGCCCGCGACGAAGGAGGGAGAGCCGCAGTGTCAATGACCATAGCTAGCGCGTCGTGGTCTCTGCTCAGGAGGCGTGCCGCCTAACCAGCGCTTGAAGCGCGATCCGTTAGGCGCCTACGAGTGTCCGTGACCAGGCCGCGCAGGCTCGGGATGAGATGGCTTGTGCTCGCACTCGCTTCTGCGGCGGGCGCGTGCAGCGGTGCGAGCCGCCGGCCGGCAGACGCTCGGGCCCAAGCGGATAGCGGCTTCGCTGCAATGCAGGGACGCGGTGAAATGGTTATGGGAGTCAATCAGTACACCTCGGCCCACGTCTTTGAAGACCTCCCTGATGGTGGGCGGATCGTCCTCGATCGCGACACAAGCTCGGACACGGCAGGCGTCGCGCGGATCCGCCAGCACATGCGCGACATCACCGCCTCCTTCCAAGCCGGAGATTTCGCCAAGCCCTTCCAAGTGCACGCTGAAGCCGTGCCGGGCACTGCCGTCATGGCGGCTCGCCGCGGCGCCATTACCTATCAAGAGCTTGATCGACCGCGGGGCGCTGAGGTCCGGATTCACACGAGGGACGCAGCCGCCGTGGCGGCGGTCCACGAGTTTCTGGCCTTCCAACGCGGCGCCCATTCTGCCCCGGGGCATGAAGGAGAAATGCACCATGTTCCCTGAGCAGGCGCCTAACAAGCGCTTGAAGCTGGCGGGCGGTGATCGCTCTAGGGGAACCGGAGTGTTGTGCCCCTGACGGGGCAGGGACGGGCGTCCAACGGCCTTGCGCCGGCGGACGAGTCGCCCGCAGCTTAAGCGCGATCCGTTAGGCCGCGCAGCAGGTTCTTGCAGTGATCGCCGATACCATTACGCCGCGCATTCATCTCGTCCGATCGCTTCGAGGGGTGAGCCCCCAGGCCGAAGCCCCGAGAAGAGGAGAGGAGTAGATGGGCGTGCAGAAGATGATGGTCGATGCGGTTGACCCAGATCAGAAATGGTTGTACCGGGTGGGCGGTGTCTCCGCACTCGTCTTAGGAATAGCGTATATCGCCATCATTGGGTTGTACGTGCCCGTGGGAGCTCCACCGAGTGGTGCCGAGGCACGGCTCACGTATCTGGCTGGGAAAACGACGGTATGGTGGGCTATCCTTGCTCTCTCTGTTCTAACGGACTTTCTCTTCGTACCTGTCGCGTTATCGCTCTACCTCGCGTTGAAACGGATCAACAGAAACGCGATGCTCCTAGCAACCGCGTGTGTGGGTTTGTTCGTTGTGTTGGACTTGGCTGTTACCTGGACGAGTTATGCCTCGCTCATCACTCTCAGCGGTACCTACGCCGCGGCCACGAACGACGTCCAGAGGGCGGTCGTCGTCGCGACAGCGAACTATCCGTCCGCGGTGCTAGAGTCCAAGCTCTTAGGCGTCTACGCCATTCTCGTTCCTGCCGTCGGCATCCTCATGACTAGCGTGGTCATGTTAAAGGGTATCTTCAGTAAGACTACGGCTTATTTGGGTTTGGTCTCTGGCATCCTTGGGATCGTTTCGGTAGCGGGCCCCTTTCTTGTGAGTTCGTTGGGTGCAGCCGTTATCATGAGTTCCGTTGTCACTACAGTCTGGGTGTTGTTTGTAGGCTACAGACTCTACAGGCTCGGTCAGCAGTGATTCCTACTCACCTGCGATTTCCTCAGCGCCCGCCTAACAAGCGCTTGAAGCTGGCGGCGCGCGTAGGGCCGCAGCTTAAGCGCGATCCGTTAGGCCGCTGCTGACAGCGGAGACGCCCATGCCCATCACCCTGTCCCAAGACGCCAGGAAGCAGGTCCTAGCCTCCATCAAGCGGTACGTCGCCGAGAACATGGACCAGGACATCGGCGATCTCAAAGCGGGCATGCTGCTCGATTACTTCCTCAAAGAGATTGGGCCGACGGTTTACAATCAGGCGATCGCCGACGCCCAGGCGTACTTCCAAGGCCGCGTCGCCGATCTCGACGGTGTGTGCTTCGAGAAAGAGTTTACGTACTGGGCGCAACTCTCAACCCGTCGCGAGGCCAAGTGACACTTCCGGCAGCGGCCTAACAAGCGCTTGAAGCTGGCGGGCGGTGATCGCTCTAGGGGAAACGGAGCGTTTGCGCCCTGGCGGGCGCGGACTGTCGTCCCACATCCTTGCGCCGGCGGCCGAGTCGCCCGCAGCTTAGCGCGATCCGTTAGGCCGCTGCCAGTGGGTGACCAACCGTGAAGCCGACCGCGCATCTATCAGGCTTTGCCCTCGTGGTCACTCTGCTTGTGTCCTGGAACACAGCCTCCACGGCTCACGGGCAAGACCTTGGGCCCCCGATCCGCCTTCTCAAGGCTCAGGACTACTACGGGCGCCGTGCGTTTGAGTCGAGCGGCAGCCTTTGGTTCGGGCTCTACGAGATCAATGGCGTGTGGGAACTCCGCTCCTCCCGCGTTTCGATCGATACCATCACGACACCGGGCGGCTGCACCCCCGAAGCAACGAGAGTTTCGGTAGATCGCCGTCAGGAGCCCCTGTTCTCAATTCAGGGTCTGCCAGGGCTATCTGAGGGTCGCATCGAGGTCGCGTTTGTCGGGAGCGCGTTCGTAGATCCCGGTAGACCGCTTGAGTTGCCCCTGGAGGAGAGCGATGCATACCGGGTTCGGGCTCAAGGCACTCGTCGGGGGCGGCCCGGTGATGTGACCTTTGCCGATTACGCGTTGCTGCTTGAACACCGAACTAAGAGCCAAGAGCTTGCAGAGCTAGGCCTAGTCGAGGCGGCCGGGCCCAACGTAGTGTTCGCCGGCGATCTCGATCGCGACCCTCGCCTCGATCTCATCGTCGACCTGCGTCGAAGCTATGTCGGCCATCATTTTGCTCTGTTCGCGTCCTCTCCGACGCGTCGGGACAGTCTGGTCGTCAAGGTCGCAGAATTGCTGGTCTCAGGCTGTTAGAGGGTCGATCCGTTAGGCAGCAAGCGCACCTTCCAACTGTTCACTTCCCAACTTCAGGAACCCCTATGAGGCCATCCAGCCCTCTTGAGCAACGCGTCGCTGATCGAGAAATTGCCCTTCGCCGTACACACGTCGTGGCGTCGCTTGTCGTAGTGGCGGCCGTCGTTGGTCTCGCAGCGGGGTTCACCAATCGCGGACTTCAGGTCGCGGATGAGGTGCGCACGCGTCGTCTAGTTGTGCTCGATGACTCTGGGCGCACACGAGCAACGATCGGCCAAGACGCAGCAAACGTGCAGCGTATAGCTCGTGCAGCTGGCCTGCTTCTCTACGACGACAAGGGAAATGAGAGGGGTGGATTCTCGACCTTGAGCGACGGCAGCGTGGTAATTGGGCTCGATGCACCGGTTGGAGTGGGGGCGCCCATGCGTGATCGGATTGGCCTCAAGGTCTTTCGAAATGGCGCTGCCTACGTCATGCTGATCGACAACCAGACCGGCGCGGTCGCCCGTTTCATTTCGGAGGTCGGCCCCGACGGTGCCCGGGGAGTCCAGGTGTTCAAATGGGCCGGCTCGCGCCCATATGTTCGCACGATCAGTTATGATGGTGACATGCGTGACTCAACCGGCCATTGACGGAGCACACGCGTGAGCTTGCTGCCTAACAAGCGCTTGAAGCTGGCAGCGCACGTAGGGGAATTTGATCTTTCACCAGTGCGCTGCAGCTTAAGCGCGATCCGTTAGACACCACGCCGCCTACATGAACTCTCGCATCTTCGCTTTGATCACGCTCGTCCTCAAGACGCTGCCGGCCAATGCGCAGGATACCACGCGGACGGCCGAACCGGACTTGGACACGATGACATCCGGTCCGTCCTTCGCGTTCACCGGCCGCGAGGACCCTCAGCTGCTTGCGCTCGTGTTCCGCCGCACGTATGAGCTCGCTGAGCGGCCTAACGGCACCACGATTGTCTGCCTCGGCCTCGGTCGGCGGAACACCGTCAACGCGCCCGCACCCGTCGTACAGGCACTGTTGTCAAACGACATGTCTGCTCGTCCGCACTCCGCCTGCACCATCGCGCCGGGATTTCGCCACTTCAAGGTCACAGAATCTTCCACCGGGAAGCTGGCCTTTCTTATCCACATCACGTCGATTGCGCACAAGCGCGGGGACAACGTCGTCGTCTACAGTACCTACTATGTGGGTGTGCTCTGGGCCTCCGGCTTTGCGTGCCCAGCTTGGCGAGAGCGCGGCCAATGGGCCTTGGGCACCTGTAAGCGGAGGTGGATCTCGTAGGGCGGCGTGGTGCCTAACATGCGCTTGAAGCTGACGCACGCTCACAAGTAGGGAAGAATGGGGTTGACTCGCCGGCGAGCCTCGTCTGCCGCTCCACCACCTGGCGCCCGCGAGTATTTCGCCCGCAGCTTAAGCGCGATCCGTTAGGCTGCTCCCAAGTTTCGACGGAGGCGGGGAATGCCGTCACTCTTCGACGCCCAACGTCGCCATGAAGTTCTCGAGCGCATTGGTCGCTTAGCCCCGGATCGCAAGCCTCTGTGGGGTCGCTTCACGGCTCCGGAGATGGTGTGCCACGTGAGCTGCGACCTTCGCCAAGGCCTCGGAGAGCTCGAGACCGGACCACCCACGGGACCGCTCGCGCACGCGCCACTCAACTGGCTGGCGATCTACGTGGTGCCCTGGCCGAAAGGGAAGGGACGAAGCCCGCCGGAGTTTCTTGCCACGCGTCCAACGACGTGGCAGGCGGACGTGAGCCGGCTGTGTACCCTGATTGGGCGCTTTGCTGATCGGGGGCCGGCGGGTGAGTGGCCAGCAAGCCGTGTGTTTGGCCGCATTTCCGGACGAAGCTGGGGGGTGATGCTGTACAAGCATCTCGATCATCACCTCCGCCACGCTTGAAGCTGGCGGGCGGTGATCGCTCTAACGGAAACGGAGTGTTGTGCCCTGACGGGCACGGAAGGTCGTCCAACACTCTTGCCCGGGCGGGCGCGTCGCCCGCAGCTTAAGCGCGATCCGTTAGGCAGCTCACCACGGAAGCACGACACCCCTGGCCCGTGATACTGGAGGGAGCTCTTACCATGCGTACCATCGTCAATCGTAACTTCGCCCTTGTGGCGATCTCGGCCATGGCGCTTGGCGTCCCAAACGCGACCGTATCGGGGCAGACGCCAGCTGAGCGTCCGCAATTCCCGCCTCCGAAGCCCGAGGTTGAACCGCCCACCGTTGAAGCCAACCTCAAGACGTTCGATGTCCTCGACTTCGACGTCTTTAGTAATCAGAAGTGGGACCGGCTCCAAGAGAGTCACGCGCAAGACATCATCGTCACCTGGCCAGACGGTCATGAGACAAGAGGGATCGACAAGCACATCGAGAATTTGAAGGCGCTCTTCGTCTACGCCCCCGGCATCACAATCAAAGTGCACCCGATTCGCTTCGGCTCTGGCAGCTGGACGGCGGTCACCGGCGTCATGACTGGCACCTTTACACGGCCCATGCCCCTCCCTGATGGAACGAGCATACCCCCCACTGGCAAGCGCTTCGCAATCGGGATGGTAACCATTGGCCACTGGGTCAACGGGCGCATGGATCACGAGTGGTTGTTCTGGGATAGCGGCGACTTCATGAAGCAACTCGGCCTCCCCAAGTAACGGGTCTCGCAGAGCGCCGCCGGCGCGGCGTTTGTTGAACTGTCGCGCGGTTCGCTCGCCGCCTAACAAGCGCTTGAAGCTGGCGGGCGCGGCCAAGTAAGGTACAATTCCATCTGTGCGCCAGATAAGTCTCCAAGACCGCATGAGCCTGCGGTGCGCCCGCGCGCTTGGCGCCCGCAGCGTAAGCGCGATCCGTTAGGCAGCACATGAGGGTGGATCGTATGTCCTGTATGAAACGAGCGCCGGTCCGCGTAACCGCCATCCTGCTCGCCCTCGCCTGTGGCGAGAACCCATTCGAGCCCCTCTACCAAGCGTGCGCCGACGAGATGGCGACAGTTCGCAGCAATTACGTTGACACCCCCAGTCGTGAAGATCGAGTCACGCTCGCGGACGGTAGGCGGGCTGTCGTTTGGGGCATTGCGATCCAGCCCGGGCCGGTCCCGACGCCCAGAGGTGTAGCGTTCATTTGGAGTGCCGCCTCCTCCGCGTCGTGCACGGTCTGTTGGCCAGCCGATTCCTGCTGGACAGGTGACATCCTCCCCGCCCTGAACTAATCACGACCCGCGTGCTGCCTAACAAGCGCTTGAACCTGGCGGGCGGTGATCGCCTTAAGGGAAGCGGAGTGTTTGCGCGCCAACGCGCACGAACTATCGTTCAACGACAGTTGCGCCGGCGGGCGAGTCGCCCGCAGCTTAAGCGCGATCCGTTAGGCAGCACGCCAAAACAGCGACGAACAGCAACCCTCGTATGCCCCAGCCGGAAGCCCGCGACCAGTCCTGGTCCCTCGCACGCCTCGCCGCGTACTTCGGACTGGTCCTCGCGCTCACGGTGCTGGCCTTCGCTATAACCCTGTGTCTCCCAATCTCGTTCGACCGTACCTTCTTGATCGTCTTTGGCGTCGTTGTGCTTGGCGCCAGCTATTGGAGGCCTTGGTGGTTTTGGAAACACCGTGACGCGTTTTGGTTACGGGGAATGGTGGGTGACCGCCTCGCATCGCTCATCTATGCCGGGGCGGGCATCACCATGCTCTACTTCGGCATTTTCACTGATGCTCATGTATTCCATCGCTGAAACGCCTTGCGTGCTGCCTAACAAGCGGTTGAAGCTGACGTGGCCTGCTTTTAGAGGAAGCGTCCGCTTGTGCCCCAGCCCGCAGATACCGCAGCACGGGGCGCTTGCGCTGGCCGGCGCTCGCCCCGCAGCTTAAGCGCGATCCGTTAGGCGGCCAGGGTCACGATGGGAGGACCACGCCCGTTGACCGTTCCCGACGTACGTAGCCGCCGGCGGGTTTGGATCAGTGCGCTGCTCCTTGCCGCTGGCCTGCTCGGCCATCTTCTTGCAGCGCAGGCAATCGGTGGAAGCTACGTGGCCTACAGGGACCACATCTTTGGTTTCTTCATCCTTTCCCTCGTGTCGGGGGCTGTCATCGCGGGCTTGGGCTGGCGATTCTGGAGAGGTCGCCATGACATCACACTGTTGATTCTCGGCGTGGTTCAGGCGCTCCTGGGCCTCGTGATATATCTCGAGAGATTCCATATTGGCTGACCATGCTCGGGCCTGGCCGCCTAACAAGCGCTTGAAGCTGGCGGGCGGTGACCGCTCTAAAGGAAGCCGAGTGTTGTGCCCTGGTGGGCACGGACTCGCGTTGACTACTCTTGCCTCGGCGGGCGAGTCGCCCGCAGCTTAAGCGCGAGCCGTTAGGCGGCGGCGAGAATTACTACACAAACTCCCTCACGTGGAGAAACGAATTCCGACCTGGTCGCATACACATTCCTGAGCGGAGGGGCCCATGAATCGCGCCGGAAGTCTGGCCAGTATGCTCGCCGTAGCGCTGGCGCGCTGCGGCGGTGATGGGGGTACCTCGCCTAATCCTCGTTTAATCTTCGCCGCGATCGAGGCTGGCTCTCAGCACACCTGCGGCGTGACGACGGCAAGCTCCGCGTACTGCTGGGGGTCCAATGACCGTGGCCAGCTCGGCGAGGGGACGACGACCGCTCGGTCAAGACCTGTACTCGTCGCGGCGGGCGGGCTGACCTTCGCCGCTGTGAGTCTGAATGGCCACACTTGCGCGTTGGTGCCGGCGCGCGTCGCCTACTGCTGGGGGCGAAACGACTTCGGCCAGCTCGGCGTCGGGACGACTACCGGTCCCGAATCCTGTGCCACTCCATCTGGCCCGTTTTCGTGCAGCACCGTCCCGATGCCGGTTGTAGGGGCTGTTCCCTTTGCCGCCATCA
>Ga0209377_1002727_pt1 | contig 11449 bp, 9 predicted proteins | sample GraSoiAngelo_141_FD_185898 | JGI IMG/M metagenome (GOLD analysis project Ga0209377, IMG submission 185898) | Grasslands soil microbial communities from the Angelo Coastal Reserve, California, USA - 14_0929_12_40cm (SPAdes) (version 2) | ecosystem: Environmental > Terrestrial > Soil > Grasslands ...
GGCGCTGGAGATGCTCGAGAAGGACGACGTGGTGCGGGACGCGCTGGGCCCGCACATCTACGAGCGGTTCGTCGAAGCGAAGCGCGAGGAGTGGCAGGCGTATATCGGTCGGGTGAGCGAGTGGGAGCTGAGGCGGTATTTGGGGCAGTACTAACTGCGTCGAGGAACGACGTCGAGGGACATCGTCTAGGAAAGGGCGTCGAGGAGAGACGTAGTCTAGCGGTCCGGCGGTGGATGGTCGTGCAGGCGGCTCAAGAGCTTGACTACCAAGCTCGTCCGGCTCTCCAGCCCGAGAATGGCGCCTCTTCGATTGGGATCGAGCAGTCGCGCCACACGGAGTTGCGCGCGAAGTTCATGCGCAGACCCCCTTGCGTATAATAGGAATCGGCGAAATTCGGGGACGGACCCCCGACCGCACGCCTCCGCGATGTTGGCGACGATTGACAAGGCGGCTCGGACGAGCTGATCGCCACGGACGAACGCGCCCGGGCCCCTGAAGGTTCGTGCGAGTGCGGCCGAGTCCCTGGCGATCTCGGAGGCCACTTCGTGGACCAAGAGTCGCCCAGCGTTCGCGCGAAGAACCATGTCGAACTGTAAGCCAACTCGGAGGCGTGCTAGGCATCTTTTTTACGCCTCTCCTCGACGTTTTTCCTCGACGCCCGTCTGCTGGACGGTTTTCTGCTTGACGGTGTCAGGCTGCGACCAAGCCTCCCGCCCCGGCGACACCACGGGCCTCCAGAGCTACGGTCGCTGGGAGTGGCACGGGCGGATCGTGGCGGCGCCCGACTCGTCCCTCACCCTCATGCGGATCCGCATCGACACGACGCGCGGTGGCGGAGACGTGGCGCTCGTCCGCTACGACTTCGACCCCTCGCCCGGCGCGGGCGACGAGTATGCCCTCACGCTGGGGCTCGACTTCGGGAACGTGCGCGCGTTGCGGCCGGGGGTCCCCTACGAGCTCGGCTCGCCGCCGGCCCGGATTCCCGCCTCCGCGACCGCCACCTGTTTCTGCCGCCCGCTCCGGCCCGATTCGGTGCGCGGCACGTTCACGCTGGTCACGCGCGGGATGCGCCAGATCACCGGCCGCGTAGACGCCGCCCTCTACTTCACGGCGTGGAACGACTCCTCGCGCCACGTGACGTACCCGCTGCACCAGCGCCTTGACGCGGTCAAGTAGCCGGCCGGACGGTCGGACGGTCGGACGGTCCATCGGCCTCCTGACGATCCTGCTGTCCGTCTGCCCGACCGCCCGCCTGCGAGCGCAAGCCATCGACACCGTCGTCGTCGTCAGTCAGAACGTCTTTCCCGCGGGCGAGGCCGATGCGCCCGGGTTCATCGCCCGGCTCGCGAACGCGCTCCACATCCGCACCCGCCCATCCGTGATCCGCCGGCTGCTGCTCGTCAGCCCCGGCGACCCCTACGACTCGGCGCGGGTGGCCGAGAGCGAACGGGCGTTGCGTGCCATGAACGTCTTCAGCCGCGTGCGCGTGGACAGCGCGCGCGTCGACGGCCGCCTCGCGCTGCTGGTCCACACGACCGACGGCTGGAGCACGAAGCCGCAGCTCGGCTATTCAGCTGCGGGGGGCGATGTGTCCTGGCTCGTGGGCTTGGTCGACGAAAACGTGCTGGGCACCGCGAGCACGCTCCGCGCCGTATACAACCGCACCCCCGATCGGAGCGTCTTCTCGCTCGAGTACTTCAGCCAGCACTTCGTCGGACGGCGTGCGCAGCTGGACCTCGGGTACCAGAACCTGTCGGACGGCCGCAAGGGCCAGTGGCTCTTCGGCGAGCCGTTCTACGAGACCGCGGCCCGCGCCGCGCTCGCGACGGACGGCGACGCGGCCTCCGAGCGCATCCTGGTGTTCCGCGACGGCGTGCTGGACACGACCTTCGCGCGGCGCGCGCTGCGCATCGGCGTCGCGGGTGGCTGGGCGGCGCGCGCGACGAGTCGGGGCTACGTGCGCATCTGGTACGGCGCAAGCTGGCGGCGCGAGGACTTCGCGGCCGAGACGACCAGCGTGATCCCGCGCTCGCTGTTCGCGAGCGCGGGCGCGGGCGTGGAGCTCAGTCATGTGCGCTTCCAGGTGCTCGAGCGGTTCAACTCCTACGCCCGCCGCGAGGACGTGGACCTGTCGCAGACGCTGCGCCTCGGCGTCTGGGCCGCGCCGCGCGCCTGGGGCTATCCGGCGGGTCGGGCCGGCGCCGGCCCCGAGGCGCGGGCCCAGGTCAGCGCCCTCTGGCCGCGTGGCTTCGCAGTGCTCCGGGGCCAGGCGAACGGGCTCTACACCGGGGCGGGCCTCGATTCGGGTCGGGTCCGCGTCGGCGTGACGGTGGCCAGCCAGAACCTGCCCCGGCAGACGCTGATCCTGCACCTCGAGGGGGGGGCGCTGGAGCGGACTCGCCCCGGGAGCGAGTTCGACCTGTGGCTCGACAAGCGAGGTCCGCGCGTGTTCGGCGCGCACGAGTTCACGGGCACCCGCATGGCGTGGCTCGCGCTCGAGGACCGCATCCTCGTCACCGACGAGTTGTGGGGGCTCGTGGGGGTCGGCGTCACGCCGTTCTTCGACTGGGGGGGCGCCTGGTACGCGGACGAAGGGTCCCGTCTGGGCGGCGACGTGGGGATCGCGCTGCGGCTGGGCCCGACGCGCGCCGTGCGTGGTGACGTGGGGGAAATCGCGCTAGGATACCGCTTCGGTGAGGGCTTCCGCCCCGGGAGCCGCTGGGCCGTCGCCGTGCGCAAGGGCGTCGCATTCTGATCGTCTTCTAGAAGGAGCAGGCACATGGATGCGCGGTCGTGGTCACGGGTGGCAGTGGCGGGCCTCGCGCTCGCCGGCGCTGGGCTGCTGGTCACGTTTCTCGCGGGCTTCGGCTACCACCACGGCTGGTGGAGCCTGCGGCTCGCGTTCGGCCGGCGGCTCTTGGGCCTGCCGCTGCTCGGCGTCCTGCCGATCGGCACGCTGCTCGCCATGCTTGGCGCGCTGCTGTCGCTCGCGGGGATCGTGCACGCGCTGCGAGCCCACGTGGGGGGGGTCGCTCTCGGCGCGGTCGGTTTCGTCGTGGGCGTCGTGCCGTCCGTCATGGTGCTGCATCAGTACCGACTCGCGCGCACCGTTCCCCCCATCAACGACATCTCGACCGACCTCCAGAACCCGCCTCCGTACGTCGCTGCGGCGGCGAACGAATTCTGGAAGGGGAAGGAGATGAGCTACCCGGCGGGCTTCGCCGATTCGGTGCGGCGCGGCTACCCCGACCTCGCCGCGCTGGCGCTCCCGATACCGGCGGGCCGGGCGTTCGGGGTGGCGCACCGCACCGCCGCGGGCATGCCCGCGTGGGAGATCACCGCGATCGACTCGGCCGCCGGGCGGATCGAGGCGACGGCGACGACGCGCTGGTTCGGGTTCAAGGATGACATCGTGATCCGCGTGACCCCGCGGGGCACGGACAGCTCGGTCGTGGACATGCGGTCCAAGTCGCGAGTCGGGAAGAGCGACGTGGGGGCGAACGCCGCGCGCATCCGGACGTATCTTGCGGCGCTCGCACGGGCGGCGGGAAGGAGCCCATGAGCGCGGCGCAGGAGATCTTCGACGTCATCCGGGAGGGGAATACGGCGCGCCTGGGGGCGCTGCTCACGGCGGACCCGTCGCTGGCGGGCGTGCGCAACGAGCGTGGTCATTCGCCGGTGTTGATCGCCCAGTACCATCACCGGCGGGAGTGCGTCGCGCTGCTGCTCGCCGCCGGGCCGGAGCTTGATGTGTTCGATGCGGCCTCGGTGGGCGCGACGGCGCGCGTGGCGGAGCTGCTCGACCGCGAGCCGTCGCTCGTCAACGCCTACTCGAGTGATGGTTTCTATCCTCTCGGTCTGGCCGCCTTCTTCGCGCACCCGGAGACCGTGCGGCTGCTGCTCACCCGCGGCGCCGACGTCGCGCAGGCGGCGCAGAACCCGATGAAGGTGCAGCCGCTACACGCCGCGGCGGCGGGCCGGAGCTTCGAGGCCGTGAAGCTGCTCGTCGACGCGGGGGCGCCGGTGAACGCTCGCCAGCAGGAGGGCTGGACCCCGTTGCACGAGGTGGTACGGCACGGGGACGTCGAGACGACGCGCTATCTCCTCGCCCACGGGGCCGATCCGCGTCAGCAGAACGACGCGGGGAAGAGCGCGATCGGCCTAGCGGCGGAGGGGGGAAACGCGGAGATTCTGAAACTCCTCAAGGCCCGGGCTCCGTGACGGTCTTCGCCTACCCCGAGAGTCACGTCTTCTACCGGAAGTTGACGCGCAGCTTCCCGCGGATCGTGCGGGCGGAGGGCTGCTACGTCTACGACGACCGGGGCAGGCGCTACCTCGACGCCTGCGGCGGTGCGTTCGTCGTGAACGTCGGCCACGGCGTCGCCGAGATCGCGGACGCGCTGGCGCGCCAGGCGCGCCAGGTGGCCTACCTCAGCGGCAGCGCCTTCACGCACGAGCCCGCGGAGCAGCTCGCGGCCGAGCTGGCGGACACGCTCCCCGGCGATCTCGACAAGCTCTACTTCCTCTCGAGCGGCTCCGAAGCCGTGGAGGCGGCCTTGAAGCTCGCCCGTCAATACTGGGCCGAGTCGGGCCGTCCGGCGAAGCACAAGATCATCGCCCTCGCGCCGAGCTATCACGGCAACACGCTGCTCGCCCTCTCGGTGTCGGCGCGCGAGCAGTACCGCACGTTGTTCCGCGAGTGGCTCGTGGACGTGCGGCGCATCCCGGCGCCCTATCCCTACCGCTGCGCCTGCGGCGGGCGGGAGCCGCTGTGCCCGGCATGCAGCGGCGCGGCGTTGGAGGCGGCCATCGAGCGCGAGGGGCCCGACTCGGTGGCCGCGTTCATCGCGGAGCCGGTGGGCGGCTCCTCGACCGGCGCGTCGGTGCCGCGACCGGAATACCTGCGCGCCGTCCGGGCGATCTGCGATCGCCACGACGTCCTCTTCGTCGCCGACGAGATCCTGTGCGGCGCCGGCCGCACCGGCACCTGGTGGGCGCTGGAACGCGCCGGCGTCACCCCCGACATCATGACCCTCGGCAAGGGGATCACGGGCGGGTACGCGCCGCTCTCCGCCGTCGCGGCCCCCGAGCGCCTGCTCGACGTCCTGGCACGGCACTCGGGTGCCCTGCTGCACGCCCAGACGTACGGTCACCACCCGGTCGCCTGCGCCGCGGGGCTCGCGGCCGTGCGCCACCTCAAGGCGCGGCGCCTGGTCGAGCGCTGCGCGCATATGGGCGACGTGCTGCACCGCCGGCTCGCCGGGCTGCGGGCGCTGCCGCACGTCGGCGACGTGCGCGGCATCGGGCTGCTCGCGGGAGTGGAATTCGTGGAGGACAAGGACACCCGGGCGCCGTTCGCGCGCTCGCTCCACTTCGCCGAAACCTTCACCGAGGCGGCGCAGGAGGCCGGCCTCGTCGTCTGGCCCAACGTGGGCCACGCGGACGGCGAGAACGGTGACCTCGTGATGATCGCGCCGCCGTTCGTCGTCACGGAGGAGCAAATCGACGAGCTGGTCACGCTCTTCCAGGCGGCGCTGGAACGGACGTTCGCGGCGAGGCCGGCGTGACCGCCGCCCCCGCCGCTGCCGCTCAATTCAAGGTTACCTACACCTCCGCCAACGTCGATTGGGAGCTGTTCCATCGCCTGTTCGACGAAGCCCTGGCCGCGGTGCGGGCGCAGTGCGGGCGCGACCACTCGCTCTACATCGGCGGCGAGCCGGTGGCCGTGGCGGGCGACGCGATCGTGGACGTTGCGCCCGCCGACACCAGCCTGGTGCTGGGCCGGTTCGCGCCCGCGGGGGTCGAGCACGTGGACCGCGCCGTCCGCGCCGCGCACGCCGCCCAGGGGGGCTGGGCGCGCCGGCCGTGGCTCGAGCGCGTGGCGACGCTGCGGCGCGCCGCCGCTCTGATTCGGGAGCGCAAGTTCCAGCTCGCGGCGCTGATGAGCCTGGAGGTGGGCAAGAGCCGGCTCGAGGCGATGGGCGACGCTGAGGAGTCGGCCGACCTGATCGACTACTACTGCCAGCAGGTAGAGGACGCGAGGGGCTTCGTCCGCCAGATGGCGAAGGTCACCCCGGTCGAGCGCAATACCGACGTGCTGCGCCCCTACGGGGTGTTCGCCTGCATCGCGCCGTTCAACTTCCCGCTCGCCCTCTCAACGGGCATGTCGTCCGCGGCGCTCGTCGCCGGCAACGCCGTGGTCTACAAGCCCGCCCAAGACACGCCGTGGACCGGCCTCAAGCTGTACGAGGTGTACCGCGACGCGGGGCTCCCGCCGGGGGTCTTCAACTACCTCACGGGCCGCGGCGCGGTGATCGGAGACGCCCTGTGGCAGCACCCGGGCGTCGACGGCGTGGTCTTCACCGGGTCGCAGGCCGTGGGGATGCGCATCTACCGCGGCCTGTCGCAGCGGTGGGTGAAGCCCTGCCTGCTGGAGATGGGCGGCAAGAATGCCTGCCTTGTGACGGACTCGGCCGACCTCGACGCCGCGGCGGAAGGGGTGATGCGCTCCGCCTTCAGCCTGCAGAACCAGAAGTGCAGCGCCACCTCGCGTGTGTACGTGCACCGCGCGGTGGCCCGACCCTTCCTCGAACGGCTGCTCGAGAAGACGCGCACGATGAAAATGGGCGATCCGGCCGCGCGCGATGTCTTTTACGGACCGGTGATCAACGCCGACGCCGTACAGAAATTCGAGCGGGCGGTTGCCCAGGCCCGGCGCGAGGGGACGATCCTGTTGGGTGGGGAGCGACTCACGGGCGGGGGCTTCGACCGTGGCCACTTCGTCGCTCCAACGATCGCCGAGCTGCCGCTCACGAGCTCGCTCTTTCTGGAGGAGCTGTTCGTGCCGCTGGTCGCGGTGGGCCAGGTGGCCGGGCTGGACGAGGCGATCGCCGAGACGAACAAGGCGGAGTACGGGCTCACGGCAGGGATTTTCTCCAAGAAGCCGGAGGAGATCGAGCGGTTCTTCGACGAGATCGAGGCGGGCGTCTGCTACGTGAACAAGCGCACCGGGGCCACGACCGGCGCGTGGCCCGGCGCCCAGCCGTTCACGGGCTGGAAGGGGTCGGGCTCCACGGGGAAGGGCGGGTGCGGTCCGTACTACGTCGCCCAGTTCATGCGGGAGCAGAGCCGCACGGTGATCGAGGCATGACCCCGGCCGCGCGCGACTATCCCCGCATTACCGTCCCCCCGCCCGGGCCCAAGGCCCGGGAGATCGTGGCGCGACACGACCGCTACGCGTCGACCTCGCTGCCGAACGAGTATCCGCTCGTGGTCGCCCGCGGTGAGCGCGCCGTGGTTGAGGACGTGGACGGCAACCGCTACCTCGACTTCATGGCGGGGATCGCGGTCGCCTCGACCGGGTATGGCCACCCCAAGGTCGTCAAGGCGATCCAGGACGCCGCAGCGCGCTTTCTGCACATCTGCGGCGCCGACTTCTACTACGAGGGCTACGCCGCGCTGCTCGAGCGGCTGGCGACGCTCGCTCCCGGAACGAGCAAGAAGCGTGTCTTTCTCTCGAACTCGGGGGCCGAAGCGGTCGAGGGCGCGATCAAGCTGGCGCGCCACTCCACCGGGCGCCCGGCGCTTATCGCCTTCAGCGGCGCCTTCCACGGCCGCACCTACGGCGCCATGACGCTCACGGCGAGCAAGGCCGTGCAGCGCGCGGGGTTCGCGCCGTTCGTCCCAGAGGTCTATCACGTGCCGTACGGCTACCGCTACCGCTGCGACTTCTGTCGCGGTGAAGCGGCGTGCACGATGCGGTGCGTCTCGAGCATCGAGGACGATCTGTTCGCGCGCCGGCTCGACCCGAAGAGCGTGGCCGCCGTGTTCGTCGAGCCGGTGCAGGGCGAAGGGGGCTACGTCGTGCCGCCGCCCGGGTATCTGCGGGCCCTGCGGGAGCTGTGCGACCGCTACGGCATCCTGCTGGTGTGCGACGAAGTGCAGAGCGGGATCGGGCGCACGGGCAAGCTGTTCGCGTGCGAGCACGAGGGGATCGAGCCCGACATCCTGCTCGCCGCCAAGGGCCTCGGCTCCGGGATGCCGATCGGCGCGATCATCGCGAAGGAGTCGGTAATGAAGTGGGGACCGGGCGCCCACGGCACGACGTTCGGCGGCAACCCCGTGTGCTGCGCGGCCGCGCTTGCCACGCTCGACATCGTGACGGGCGAGCTGCTCCCGAACGCGCAGCGCATGGGCGAGCGGCTGCTCGCCGGCGTCCGCCGGCTCGAGCAGCAGCACGCCGCGATCGGCGAGGTACGCGGATTGGGCCTGATGATCGGGATCGAGTTCGTGAAGGATCGGGCCACCCGCGAGCCGGCGCCGGAGCTGGTGCACGACCTCGTGGTGCGGGCCTTCCGCAAGGGGCTGTTGCTGCTCGGCGCCGGCAAGAGCTCGCTCCGCCTCGCGCCGCCGCTCGTGATCGACGAGTACGACGTGGATACGGCGTTACGGATCATCGACGAATGCCTGGCGGAACTGACGGACTAGACATCAGACGTCAGACCTCAGACGTCAGATGTCGGCCTGATCACCTTCTGATGTCTGAGGTCTGATGTCTGACGTCTCGAAGCTCATGTCGATGCGTGACGCCGTCGCCCGGTTCGTGCACGACGGCGATACGGTGGTCATCGAAGGGTTCACGCACCTCATCTGCTTCGCCGCCGGCCACGAGATCATCCGGCAGGGCCGCACGAACCTGACGCTCGCCCGACTGACCCCGGACCTGATCTACGACCAGATGATCGCCGCCGGGTGCGCCCGGAAGCTCGTGTTCTCGTGGGCGGGGAACCCCGGCGTCGGCTCGCTGCACGCCTTCCGGCGCGCGGTGGAAGGGCGGGACGGACCGCGCCTCGAGCTCGAGGAGTACTCCCACTTCGGCATGGTCGCGCGCTTCGCGGCGGGCGCGGCGCGGCTCCCGTTCTGGCCGCTGCGGAACTACATGGGTACCGACCTGCCGCGCGCCAACCCGTATATCAGGACCGTGACGTGTCCGTACACCGGCGAGCCGCTCGCCACCGTGCCAGCGCTCCATCCCGACGTGACCATCGTCCACGCCCAGCGGGCCGACGCCGCGGGAAACACCCAGATCTGGGGGCTCGTGGGCGTCCAGAAGGAAGCGGCGTTCGCGTCGCGGCGCGTGATCGTGGTCGTGGAAGAGCTCGTGGACGAGAGCGTGATCCGCTCCGACCCGAACCGCACGCTCATCCCCGGGATGATCGTCGACGCCGTGGTGCTCGAGCCCTGGGGTGCGCATCCCTCCTACGCGCAGGGCTACTACGACCGCGACAACGACTTCTACGTCACGTGGGAGCGGATCTCCCGCGATCCCGGCAAGTTGCGACGCTATCTCGACGAGTTCGTGCACGGCGTCCCGGATCGGGCCGCTTACATGGAGAAGCGTCCGGGGCTGGCGACGCGGCTCCAGGCGAAGCAGCGCCGCTCGAGCGGGGTGAACTACGGCTTCTGACACGGCCCCCCCCTACACGCCCGACGAGATGATGGCCACGGTCGCCGCGCGCGAGCTCGCGGACGGCGAAGTGGTCTTCGTGGGCATCGGGCTCCCCAACCTCGCGTGTAACCTCGCCCGCGTGACCCACGCCCCCAACCTCGTCCTGATCTACGAGTCGGGCGCGGTGGGCGCGGTGCCGGAGCGGCTTCCCGTCTCGATCGGCGATCCCGCTCTCGTTACGGGGTCGCTCATGGTGTGCGGGATGGCCGATGTGTTTCAGCTCATCCTCCAGAATGGCAGGATCGACGTGGGCTTCCTGGGCGGCGCCCAGGTGGACCGTTACGGCAACATCAACACGACCGTGATCGGGCCGTACGAGCGGCCGCGCGTGCGGCTGCCGGGATCGGGCGGGGCGGCCGAGATCGCGATCCACGCGCGGCGTACGGTCGTCGTCTCCAAGCTGTCGCCGCGCGCGTTTCCCGAGCAGGTGGACTTCGTGACGAGCCCGGGCCACCGCTCGGGCGGCGTGCGTCGCGCCGAGCTGGGGATGCCGGGCGCCGGGCCGGTCAGGGTGATCACCGACAAGGCGATCCTCGCGGCCGACGCCGTGGCGAACGAGCTCATCCTCGCCGCGCTGTACCCCGGGGTGACGGCCGCAGAGGTCAAGGCGAGCGTGGGGTGGCCCCTCGAGTCCGGACGCGATGTGGGATGCGTCGATCCGCCGACAGCGCGCGACCTCGAGCTGCTGCGTTGTGTGCTCGATCCCAAGAAGCTGTACCTCAGGGGATGAAGCTCGCGGCCGCGGTGCTGATCCTGCTCGCGCAAGGCGGAGCGAGGGGGACGGACTCGCTCGCCGGGCGAGTGCGGCAGCTGGTCGATTCGTACGTGGCCGCCTACTTCGAGCGCCATCCCGATGAGGCGACCCTCGCCGGCGTCGCGGGCGTCCGCCACGACCGCTGGCCGGACAACTCGCCCAATGGGATCGCGCATTGGTGGCTGCGCGAGAACGCGTGGCTCGCGGCGCTCGAGGCCACGCACGCGGAATCGCTCGCGGGCCGCCCGGAATGGACCGCCGCCGGGATCATGCGGGACGCGCTCGAGGGCTCGGTGGGGATGCGACTGTGCCGGTTCGAGCTCTGGAACGTGAGCCACACGAACGGCGGCTGGATTCCCACAGTCACGTCGCTCGCGGCGGCGCAGCCCGTGGGCACGGCCGCGGCCCGGAGCCAGGCCCTCGCCCGCTGGCGGGCCGTCCCCCGCTACATCGCGACCGAGATCGCGAATCAACGCGAGGGGCTGCGGGTCGGCTACACGGCGCCCCAGGGGAACGTGCGGATCGTGCTGACCCAGCTCGACACCCTGCTCGCGACGCCGCTCGAAGAATCGCCGCTCTATGATCCGGCCCGGCGTGACTCGACGCCCGCTTTTCGCAGCGCAGTGGCGCGGGTAATCGAGCGTGAGATCGTCCCGGCGATGCGCCGCTACCGCGACTTCCTCGCCCAGGAGTACCTGCCGCGGGCCCGCGCGACGATCGGCGTGTCGAGCAATCCCTATGGGGAAGAGTGTTATCGGGCGAGCATCCGGGCCACGACGGGCCTCGAGCTGTCGGCCGATTCGATCCATCGGCTCGGCCTCGCCACCGTGGCGGAGCTCGAGGATGCGATGCGGCGCATCGCGGAGCGGAGCTTCGGGACCTCGGACGTCGCCACGCTGCTGCAAAGACTCCGCTCGGACCCGGGCTCCACCTTCGGGGTCCGGGAGGAGATGATCGCCTCCGCGACCAGCGCGCTCGAGCGGGCGAAAGGGGCGTTGCCCCGGTGGTTCGGGACGCTGCCGCGGGCGCCCGTCGTGGTCCGGCCCTACCCGGCCTATCGGGAGCGGCAGAGCGTCGGCGAGTGGGACCCGCCGGCCGAGGATGGCAGTCGCCCGGGCGTCTATCTCCTCAGTACGTACGATCCCGTGCACAAGTCCCGGGCCGATCTCGAGCCGCTCACGTTTCA
>Ga0209377_1002729_pt1 | contig 11446 bp, 11 predicted proteins | sample GraSoiAngelo_141_FD_185898 | JGI IMG/M metagenome (GOLD analysis project Ga0209377, IMG submission 185898) | Grasslands soil microbial communities from the Angelo Coastal Reserve, California, USA - 14_0929_12_40cm (SPAdes) (version 2) | ecosystem: Environmental > Terrestrial > Soil > Grasslands ...
GACCTTGAGGTCGAGCGCGATGGGCTCCGGATCCGGCTGCGGCGCGAAGGGACAGGCGTGCCTTCCCCACCGGTCGAGGTGTCTGTGCCCGTTTCCGCTGCCGGGCTTGCGGTCGCTCCGACGGACGCGCCGACCGCCGAGCCGTCCACGGAAGGCCTGGTCACTGTGCGCTCGCCCATCGTGGGGACCTTCTACCGGTCGGCGTCTCCTTACGCCGACGTGTATGTGGAGGAAGGCTCGTACGTGAAGAAAGGCCAGGTCCTTTGCATCGTCGAGGCCATGAAGCTGATGAACGAGATCGAGTCCGACATCGATGGGCGCGTGGTCAAGATTCTCATGGAGAACGCCAAGCCGGTCGAGTACGGCGAGCCGCTCTTCCTGATCGAGCCGGGCGCCCAACCGGAGGGCTGAGAGGTGTTCAAGAAAATCCTCGTGGCCAACCGCGGGGAGATCGCGGTGCGGGTCATCCGGGCCTGCAAGGAACTGGGCGTCCGCAGCGTGGCCGTTCATTCTGAAGTGGACAAGGACGCCCTCCACGTGCGGCTCGCGGACGAGCACCTGTGCATCGGACCCCCCGATCCGTCACTCAGCTATCGCAACATCCCGAACATCCTCAGCGCGGCGGAGATCACCGCCTGCGATGCCATCCACCCGGGGTACGGTTTCCTGGCCGAGAATGCCCACTTCGCGGAGGTGTGCGAGTCGATCGGCATCAAGTTCATCGGGCCGACCTCCGAGAACATCGGCACGATGGGGGACAAGGCGAAGGCGCGCGACATCATGAGCCGCCACGGCTTGCCGGTGCTGCCCGGTAGCGAGGGGGAGATCACGAGCGAGCAGGAGGCCGCGGAGGTGGCGGCGAAAATCGGCTACCCGGTGATCATCAAGGCGTCGGCAGGCGGTGGGGGGCGCGGGATGCGGGTGGTGAACAAGGAGGATGAACTGGCGCACGCCTTCGAGGCGGCCCGCGCGGAAGCCAACGCGGCGTTCGGCAATCAGAGCGTGTACGTGGAGCGGTACTTCCTCGAGCCGCGGCACATTGAAGTCCAGATCCTCGCGGACGAGCGCGGCCGGACGATCTATCTCGGCGAGCGGGACTGTTCCGTCCAGCGCCGCTACCAGAAGCTCATCGAGGAGACGCCGTCGCCGGCGGTGGACGACCGCCTCCGGCGCGAACTAGGCCGCGTGGCGGTCGAAGCCGCCCAGGCGGTCCGGTACCGGAACGCCGGGACCGTGGAGTTCCTGCTGGACAAGGAGCGGCGGTTCTATTTCATGGAGATGAACACGCGGATCCAGGTCGAGCATCCCATCACCGAAGAGGTCACGGGGATTGATCTCGTCAAGGAGCAGATCAGGATCGCCACGGGCCAGCCGCTGTCCTGGAAGCAGCAGGACGTGAAGATGATCGGCCACAGCATCGAGTGCCGGATCAATGCCGAGTGTCCGGACACCTTCGCGCCGTGCGCGGGGCTGATCACGCGCTGCCAGATGCCGGGAGGCCCGGGGGTCCGGGTGGATACGGCGATCGAGCCGGGGTCCGAGATCACCCCGCACTACGACTCGCTGATTGCGAAACTGATCGTCCACGGCCTGACGCGCGAGGAGGCTCTGGCCCGGATGCGGCGCGCTGTGGATGAGTGCGTGGTGGAAGGGATCAAGACCACGATCCCGCTGCACCGCCGCATCCTCGACGATCCCGACTTCCAAAAGGGCCGCTTCTCCACCGCCTTCCTCGAGCGCTTCTCCTCTCCGCCGCCGACCAGCTGAGTGTGGGGGGCGCGTGAGCCGCTCACACGCACTGCCACGAGGGCTCTATCTGATCCTGGACCCCGCCGTCGCGGGTTTTCGTCTGCACCCTCCCGCCCCGGACGCGCCGAGACGCGTCCCTTTCCCGGCCCTGGTCGAGCTCGTCAAGCCCGCGCTCACGACCGGAGTGCGCCTTTTTCAACTGCGCATGAAAACCCCGCACACAGGCGAGTTCTATGACCTGGCGGCTCAGTTCTGCGCGCTGGTCCGGGCCGGTGGAGGAACGTTCATCGTGAACGACCGGGCGGATGTCGCGAAGGGGGTCGGCGCGGATGGGGTGCATCTGGGGCAGGAGGACTTGCCCCTGGCCGACGCACGGAAGATTATGGGACCCGACAAGCTGATCGGGATCTCGACGCACAACCTGAGGCAGGCGGTGGAGGCGGAAGCTGGCGGCGCGGATTACATCGGCTTCGGGCCGATCTTTCCGACGTCCACGAAGGAGCATCCGGACCCGGTCGTGGGTCTCGCAGGGCTGCGGGAGGTGCGCGCGAAGGTGCATCTGCCGATCGTGGCGATCGGCGGAATCACTACCAAGAACGTCCGTGAGGTCGTCGCCGCGGGTGCCGACTGCGTGGCGGTGATCTCCGCCGTGCTCGCGGCTCCAGATCCAGGCAACGCAATGTCGGAATTGGTGAAGGAAATCGAAGGTAAGGTTTAGCGGAGGGCGCCTTGGTGCAGGTTGACGATGGCGAAGAGGGTCAACAACATCGCCCTCATCGGTCCTTTCTTCTTAGCGTTCTTTTTCTTTTCTGCTTTCTTCTTATTAGCGTGTTTCTTCTTAGCGTTCTTTTTCTTTTCTTTTTTTCCGGAACGTTTCTGCTTGACTGTCAAAGGCGCCGTCGGTTCAGCGGGAGTTGGCAGCAGCGTCGTTTCCCCGTTCGGTTCACTCGTTGCCGGATCCGGCATCGCGCTCACGGCAGGAGAGGCCATCACGAGTGTCAAGGCAAGGATCACCGCGAAGACGAGGATTCCTGGACTTTTCCTCTCTGTAGCCATGGCACATCCCCTCCGTCCGGAAGCTCAGACCTGCATGGAGTGCAGGTGGGAGGGTGCAAAGTACGTGCCCTTGGGTAGAGTCTCGATCGGCCTGACAGGATAAGACAGGGTGTGACCTGGAACCTGTTAGGTACATCCGGTGTGTGCGGAAAACGCACACACTGAAGGCTTTTGTGTTCAGGAAGGGACAAGACCGACGATGCTGCTAGTTCCCCTCCCTCTCCTCTTTCTTGACAATGTGGTTTGCCAGATTCGGGGTCTTCTGCGCGGCGGGCGAGCCGGCCAGCAGCGGGGCCTCGAATTCCAGCCCCGCCGCATCTCCGCGCTGCCACACAAGCGTCGCCGTCACCTCCTCGGTAAGCTCCCGACCACCCTCGCCTTGGAAGCGAAACCGCAGCGTGGCCTTGCTGTGCAGCTTCAGAGATTGCCGGATGTACAGCGTGGCCCCGGTTCGGCTGATATTGGCGATCGCTCCCCACAAGGGATCGGCGCTGCCGGCTACCACCACGTCCACGCGAGAGATGAGGTAGAACCGGGGCGTCCGCCTTCGTTCGAATTCGGCCATGTATTCCTCCTTAGGTTCCCTTGCGCGATTTGGCCTTGGGCTTCGCGGCAAGGGAGGTCTTCTGTTTGGGGTTGCGCCTGGCCTTGGGTTTGGCCGCAGCCTTGGTCTCCAACGCTTTCAACCGATCTGCCAATTCGCGGACCTGCTGGCGGAGCTCGGGGAGCTTGGCCACGATGGCCATGGCCTTGAGCCACTCCATGCGCGGCAGGGCGGGGAACCCGGCGACGACCTCCTTGGCGGGCACGTCGCGGTTGAGACCCGAGCGCGCGGCGATCATGGCGAAGTCGCCGATGGTCACGTGATCGGCGATGCCCGCCTGCCCACCAACCATCACATGATGGCCCGTCTTGCTGCTGCCGGCGATGCCTACCTGCGCCACCAGGATGTTATGCTCACCGACCTCGACGTTGTGGGCGATCTGGACCAGGTTGTCCACTTTCGTGCCGCGACGGACGATCGTCTTGCCGAAGGTGGCGCGGTCCACGGTCACGTTCGCGCCCAGCTCCACGTCGTCCTCAAGGACCACGGTTCCAACCTGGGGGATCTTTCGGTGCCGTCCGCCTTCCTGGACGTAGCCGAACCCGTCGCTGCCGACGACCGTGCCCGGATGGATGATCACCCGATTGCCGATGGTCACCCGCTCGCGGATCGTCACATTGGGATAGATCACGCAGTCCTCCCCGATGATGCTGCCTTCGCCGACAAACACGTTGGGATAGAGCGTTGTGCCCCGTCCGATGGAGACCCGGTCATCAAGCGTGACGAACGGCCAGACCGACACGCCTTCGCCGAGGACGACCTCAGTTCCGCGACTGACGAACTTGCTGACGCCGATGGCGGGGCGTTGGGGGACGAAAAACTTCTCCACGACCTGCGCCATGGCCAAGGCGGGGTTGGTCACGACGATCTGGGCGCACTCAAGTCCGTCGATGGGCCGGGGAACCAGCAGAGCAGCGGCCCGCGTGGACGTGCCCTCCGCAGATGCGGCCTCGCCGGCCACAAAGGAGAGATCACCGGGACTGGCCTCGCTCAGCCCGGCGACGCCGGTGATGACGAGATCGGGACGTCCCATCAGCGTTCCCTTGGTAAGAGCGGCGATCTGTTCGAGGGGGACGACGAATGCCGACATGGTTAGGTGCGGTCACGCATGGGCTGGCTTTTCCTTGGTCGTTTCCATCATTTCGTCTGAGAGTGCCTGGGACTCGACCAACTGCAGCCAGGACAGGACGTGATCGTCCTCCGCCGATGGGTCTTGCTCAACCGAGAAGCGAAGCGAAAGAAAGAAGTCCGTCCACCGCAGGTTGTGGTGCAGAATCTGGTTCAGCCAGACACTATCGAGGGTGACCGTACACGCGGCTGTCTGAACTCCAGTGCGTTCGAACGTCAGCGCTCCGGCATCGCATCGGGTGAGGAAGTCCCCGCCGTGGGAGCCTTCCACCACGAACCGGAGCTCCAGCTTGGGTTCTTCCAACCTGGACGCGCCCGATTCTCCCAAACCCTGCACGTACGCCCGGAATGGTTCGAAGAGATCTTCAGTTGGTCGCGGCAGAGACTCACGACAAGCTGCGAGAGCAGGGCGCATCCGGTCGGCATAGGCAGTCAGATATTCGTCTTTCCGGTCGAATGAGAACTCCTTGCGGATCGTCGCATCCGGCACAAACTCGCCGTTGATCAAATTCAGCCGATCCCCCGGCAGGGGGATCTCCAGGCGACGCGTGTAACCGCGGACGCGCAGCCAATCGTGAGCGCGCTTTTGGTCAGGCACGATGCTTTTCCCGCCCAGGTCATCGTTGAATCGGAACAGGGAGTCCTCCAGGAAGGCCGGAGGACCGGCGGAGGGCAGCCCGATCCGCGGCGGCATCCGGTCCAGCGTCTGGAAGGCATACTCAAGCTGCTCGACGCGCTTCTGCACGGAAAGGGCCAGCATCTTCTCTTCAGGATGGCGGTAACAGATCGGGTTCCAGTCCACCCTGGCGCATTGGACGAGCAGCGCGTCGATCCGGCCCCTGAGGCGATATTTCAAGGTGTCGCGCTGTTTCACAGAAAGCCGGGCGTTGCTCATGTTGATCAACACGGTCTCCCTGGTTTGGAAGGTCGCTGCCGCACACGGGGTGATCGGCGTGTCTTCGGTGGTGAACAGAACCCGCAAGCCTTCGCCGAGTTGGTGGTCAACACCGGGTTTGACCTCCGTGATGGGATTTGCGCACGCGGCTCGAATTTTGCTCCAGAGCGAGCGGGACGGGTACTGAGGGATGATTATGGGAATGCCCGTCGCGATCTTCTGTGAGAGGAACGCGGCATCGAGATGATCCTGGTGCTCATGGGTGATGACGAGGGCGGTGAGATGGCGGTAGTCTCGGTCCCACAAGTGATGGTTGCACGGGAATTGGAACCAGCTCGTGTGAAAGGCCCCGCGCGGGGAAACCCACGGATCGCAGGCGACGCGCATCTGGCCAGACGTGATGATGAACCCGCCGTGCCCGAGGAACTCAACCTGCATTGATCGACCCCCTCACGTGGAGGTCTCAGCATAAACGGTTCTCGCAATTCATTCAAGACACGCGTGTTTGCAACGGGTCGCCCGGTCCTCTACAATCCGCCCCTATGGTCAAAGTCAAAATCTGCGGCAACGCCAACCTGGACGATGCGATGGTGGCGGTGCAGGCCGGCGCGGACGCCATTGGGTTCGTGTTCTATGCCAAGAGTCCGCGAGCGGTGGACTCGAAGACGGCCGTCGAGATCATCTCCCGGCTGCCGCCGTTCGTGGTGCCGGTGGGGGTGTTCGTCAACGAGGAGCTGAGTGTCGTTCGCCGGATCATGGACGAGTGCAACATCCCCCTGGCCCAATTGCATGGCGAGGAGTCTCCTCACTATTGCGCCGAACTCGGACGCTCGGTCATCAAGGCCATCCGCGTCCGCGACAGCCGGGACCTGGAGCGCATGGCGGCCTACCAGGTCAGCGGGTTCGTCCTGGACGCCTTCGTCGAGGGGACGCCGGGGGGAACGGGCGTCACAATCGACTGGGACCTGGCTGCGCAGGCCCAAATGCTGGGCCCCATCATCCTGGCCGGCGGCCTCACTCCCGACAACGTGCTCGAGGCGGTCCGCCAGGTCCGGCCGTACGCCGTGGATGTCACCAGCGGGGTGGAGGCCTCACCTGGCAAGAAGGACCACGCGAAGGTGCAGGCGTTCATTACCAACGCCAAGAGTTGGACGTGGTAGTGCCCTGTAGCCTATACTGCGCTCTATGACGCCACTTCCTAATGCGCGCGGCCGCTTCGGCGCCTTCGGCGGGCGGTACGTCCCCGAAACGTTGATTCCCGCCCTTGACGAGCTCGCCCGGGAGTACGAGAAGGCGCGCCGCGATCCGCGGTTCAAAGTCGAGCTGGACTCCTACCTCCGCGAGTACGTGGGCCGGCCGACGCCGCTGTACTATGCCGAGCGGCTGAGCAAGAAGCTCGGCGGGGCGAAGATCTACCTCAAGCGCGAGGATCTCTGCCATACCGGCGCGCACAAGATCAACAACACGATCGGCCAGGGCCTTTTGACCCGTCGAATGGGCAAGCGGCGGGTCATCGCCGAGACCGGCGCGGGCCAGCACGGCGTGGCCGTGGCCACAGTGGCGGCGTTGTTCGGCCTGCAGTGCGAAGTATACATGGGCACGGAGGATATGGAGCGCCAGGCGCTGAATGTGTTCCGGATGCGTCTGCTCGGGACGACCGTGACGGCCGTGAACGCCGGAAGCCGCACGCTGAAGGACGCCATCAGCGAGGCCATGCGGGACTGGACGACCAACGTCCGCACCACGCACTACATCCTCGGCTCGGTCCTGGGCCCGCACCCGTACCCCATGATGATCCGGGACTTCCAATCCATCATAGGCCGCGAGACGCGCAAGCAAATCCTCCAGGCCGAAGGTAAGCTCCCGGACTACCTCGTCGCGTGCGTAGGCGGGGGCAGCAACGCGATCGGCATGTTCACGGCGTTCCTCAAGGACAAGAAGGTCAAGATGGTCGGGGTCGAGGCGGGCGGGCTCGGGATCGAGAGCGGCAAGCACGCGGCGCGGTTCGCTACAGGCTCCGTGGGCGTCCTGCACGGGACCATGACGTATCTCCTTCAGGACGACGACGGGCAGATCCAACTGACCCATTCCGTCTCGGCGGGGCTCGACTACGCGGCGGTCGGGCCGGAACACGCCTTTTATAAGGAGGCGGAGCGCATCAGCTACACCTATGCCACGGATGAAGAAGCGATGGCGGCGTTCGATCTGCTATGCCAGACCGAGGGGCTCATGCCCGCCCTCGAGTCCGCCCACGCTGTCGCCCATGTGGTGAAGCTGGCGCCGAAGCTCACACGCAGCCAGGTCATCGTGATCAACCTTTCCGGCCGCGGCGACAAGGACGTGAATCAAGTCGCAAGAATTAAAGGCGTAAGCCTGTAGCTCTGTCAGGCGATGGAACTCTATGATTGTCATTGCGAGGAGCGTAGCGACGAAGCAATCTCTGTCCCATGATGCAGTCGAAACCCGAGATTGCTTCGCTGCGCTCGCAATGACAGGCAGACACGATCTATGAATAGATTAGAAACGACATTCACAAGGTTACGCGACAAAGGCGAGAAGGCCTTGATCGCCTACCTCATGGCGGGCGATCCGACGTTGGAAGATACAGAGGCGTACGTTCAGCAACTGGCGCAGGCCGGGGCCGATATCATCGAACTCGGCGTGCCGTTCTCCGATCCCATCGCCGACGGACCGGTCATCCAGCAGGCGGCGGAGCGGGCGCTCCGTTCCGGCACCTCGCTGAAAAAAATCCTGGCCACGGTCCGGTCGCTCCGGAAGAAGACCCAGATCCCGCTCGTCCTGATGGCCTACTACAACTCGATCTTCCGGTACGGGGAGGCGGCCTTCTGCCGCGATGCGGTGGCGGCGGGCGTGGATGGGCTCATCGTGCCAGACATGCCGCCGGACGAGGCCGGGACGATTCACCCCTTGGCGGAGAAGGCGGGCCTTGATGTGATCTTCCTCTTGGCTCCGACGAGCACGGCCAAGCGCCAGACGAGCGTCGCGCGCCTCTCGCGCGGCTTCATCTACTATGTGTCGCTGACCGGGATCACGGGGGCGAAGCTGACGGACAAGGCGGATGTGGAGGAGAAGGTGCGGGAGATCCGCCGCTATACCAAGACGCCGGTGGCGGTGGGGTTCGGGATTGCCACGCCGGAGGACGCCCGCGAGGTCGCGCGCATCGCCGACGGGGTGATCGTCGGCAGCGCGCTCGTCAAGGTCATTGCTGAGGGCAACCACGCCGCTGTCACCAACCGTCTCACTTCCTTCACCCGCTCCCTCAAATCCGCGACCCTCCCGGCGTAACGTTTCGCTTCAGCTACGCGATCTGACCGTCGACCATGCGGATGATGCGGTCGGCTTGATTGGACAGCGCCTCGTTGTGGGTCACAATGACGAACGTGATCCCCTTGGCGCGGTTCAGGTCCCGCATCAGCTTAAAGACCTCTCCCCCCGTATGCGTGTCCAGGTTGCCGGTCGGCTCGTCGGCGAGCACCAGATCAGGACGCAGGACCAAGGCGCGCGCGACCGCGACGCGCTGCTGCTCGCCGCCGGACAGTTCCCCGATGCGGTGCGCCAGCCGATGCTCCAGCCCCACTTCCTTCAACACCGCCTCCGCGGCGGCCCGTGCCTCAGCCTGATCGTGCCGGCGGATCAGGGCCGGCAGCATGACGTTCTCGAGCGCCGTGAACTCTGGGAGCAGATGGTGGAACTGGAAGACGAACCCGATCTTCCGGTTGCGAAATTCCGCCAGTGCCTGGTCGTCCATGGCGAACACATCGTTCCTGTCAAAGCGCACGGTCCCGCTGGTCGGGCGATCCAGAGTGCCGAGGATGTGGAGCAGAGTCGTCTTGCCGACACCGGAGGCGCCGACGATGGCCGCCAGCTCGCCGCGCTTGATCTCCAGGCTCACGCCCTTCAGCACGTGGACCACGGTCTGGTCCAGCTTGAAGGATTTTTTGAGATCGCGCGCTTCGATCATGTGAGGATCATTCGTACCGGAGCGCCTCGGCCGGATCGAGACGAGCGGCCTGCCGGCAGGGATGGATCGTGGCCAGGAACGTGATGGTGATCGCCGACACGGCGACCGTCACCACATCCACGATCTTGATGTTCACCGGGATGCGGCTCAGATAGTAGACGTCCCCCGGCAGGGTGTAGAAAGTCTGGATCGCCCAGCAGAAGCTGTAGCCCAGTGGGATGCCGATGACCGTGCCGACGATGCCGATCACGAGTCCGTTCAGCATGAAGATGCGCGTCACGGCCTGGCCGGTCGCGCCCATCGCCTTCAGGATGGCGATCTCCCGGTGCTTCTCGACGACGATCATGGTGAGCGTGCTCACGATGTTGAAGGAGGCGACGATCACGACCAGCACCAGCAGGATGAACATCATGAACTTCTCCAGCTTGAGCGCCGAGAACAGGTTTTTGTTGAGCTTCATCCAGTCGCGCGCCCAGTAGGGGAAGCCGATCGCGTGCTCGATCGCCTGGGCGATGCGGTCCGCCGCGAAGATGTCCGCGACCTTCACCTCGATGCCGGTTACCGCGTCGCCCATGTTGAAGAACTCCTGCGCCTGCTTGATCGACACGTAGACCAGCGACGAATCGTACTCGTACATCCCGGATTCGAACACGCCGACCACACGGAAGCCCCGCACCTTCGGGAGCATGCCCAGGGCGCTGATGGGGCCGACCGGCGAGATGACGTTCAGCCGATCGCCCATGAAGGCGCCCAGCCGCAGCGACAGCTCCTTGCCGATGATGATGCCGGGGAGCCGCGGTGGGGACGCGGCCGGCTGGTCCGCCTCCAGGTCCTCCAGCTTGCCGGCGCGGAGGTTCTTCGCGATCTCCGTGACCGTCGATTCGCGCCGCACATCGATACCGCGCAGCACGACGCCGTGCGAGCCGCTCTCTGACGTGAGCAACACCTGCTTGAAGATGAACGGGGTGGCGGCGATCACCTCCGGGACGGCGGCCACTTTGTCCGTCAGCGCGGCGTAGTCCTTGATCGTCTCGCCGGTCCTCGTGGTGACGATGATGTGCGAGTTGGTGCCGAGGATCTTGGATTGCAAGTCTTCCTTGAAGCCCGTCATGATGCCCAGCGTGGCGATCAGGGCCGCCACGCCGATGGTCACGCCGATGATGGAGATGAGCGTATTGAACGAGATGGTGCGGTTGCGGCGCTTGGCCCGGAGGTAGCGGAGACCGACGAAGACCTCATACGGGAAGTTCATGGCCTATTTTTCCGGACGGAGTTGCGGGAAGAGGATCACGTCGCGAATGGACGTCTGGTTGGTCAGCAGCATGACGAGCCGGTCAATGCCGATCCCTTCGCCGGCCGTGGGCGGCATGCCGTGCTCGAGCGCGCGCAGGAAGTCCTCATCCAGGCGCTGGGCCGCCAGGTCTCCCTTGGCCCGCTCGGCCATCTGCGCCTCGAAGCGTCGGCGCTGGTCCAGGGGGTCGTTCAGCTCCGAGAAGGCGTTGGCGATCTCGCGGGTGGCGATGTAGAGCTCGAAGCGATCGGTCAGCTCCGGGTCGCTCGCCTTGCGTTTGGCCAGGGGGGAGATCTCAACCGGGAAGTCGGTGATGAACGTCGGCTGGATCAGCGTGGACTCGACCACTTGCTCGAACAACAGAATCATGAGCTGCCAGTACGATTCGCCGCCCTTGATCTCGCAGTGATGCTTCTTGGCCTGACTCAGGACATACGCGGGGTCGGTGATCTGCTGGAGTGTCGCGCCGAGCCGATCGGCGATCGCGGCCCGGTAGCTGATGCGTTTCCAGGGGCGAGTGAAGGAGATCGTGATCGCCTTGTCCTCGTTCGGGTGCAGGCGGTAGGGAATGGTCTGCGTCCCCTTGCCGTGGACGGTCTCGACGAGCTCCACGATCAATTTCTCGGTCAGGGGTATCAGGTCCGCGTAGTCCGCATACGCCATGTAGAACTCGAGCATCGTGAACTCGGGGTTGTGAATGGTCGAGATGCCCTCGTTCCGGAAGTTGCGGTTGATCTCGTA
>Ga0209377_1002730_pt1 | contig 11443 bp, 7 predicted proteins | sample GraSoiAngelo_141_FD_185898 | JGI IMG/M metagenome (GOLD analysis project Ga0209377, IMG submission 185898) | Grasslands soil microbial communities from the Angelo Coastal Reserve, California, USA - 14_0929_12_40cm (SPAdes) (version 2) | ecosystem: Environmental > Terrestrial > Soil > Grasslands ...
CTTGAGATGTGATCGTCGAATGTCGCTTCCTTCCAAAATCGACATGAGATGTTTAGCTACCTTTCTCTGGCCGGGATGGGGCCGGGCGTCTTGCAAGCGCGGATCGAAAGCGGCAGGAGTGCCTTTTAGCGCCTCGAGGCTCGTTGCGCCAGCAACATCGACAACGCGAATGAGCCGCTTGGCACGGAGAAGTGCGAGCCCGCCGACGGCGTGCATCGCCTGTGTGCCGTTGAGCAGCGCCAGCCCCTCTTTTGCCTGCAACTCGACCGGCTTTAGTCCAGCGCGACGGAGCGCTTCGCGGCTTTCCATTCGTTCACCTTGGAAAAATGCCTCGCCTTCGCCAATCAAACTCAGCGCAAGGTGCGCCAGCGGAGCGAGATCGCCGCTGGCGCCGACCGAACCCTTTTCTGGAATCACCGGGCAGACATGTTGGTTTAATAGTTCACAAAGCGCCTCGATGATTTCGAGGCGGATTCCGCTGAAGCCGAGGGCAAGCACATTCGCGCGTAGTAACATCATTGCGCGCGCTTCGGGCTCCGAAAGGGGAGTGCCAATTCCGCAAGCGTGACTGCGAACAAGATTGAACTGGAGCTCGGCCAAAGCATCGTGCGGGATGCGAACATCGGATAGCTTGCCAAAGCCCGTGCTGACACCGTAAACGATGTCATCGCGCCCTACGATATCTTCGATGACTTTACGCGAAGCAAGAACGCGAGGGCGTGCAGACGAGGAAATCTTCACGGGCGCTTCTCCGAACGCCACCGTGGCGATCTCGGTCAGCGTCAGCGTTTGGCCGTTCAATTCCATCGCGGCAAGTTAAACGTCGAACGCTCAATTTCCAACGTTCAACGTTCAACGTTCAATCTCAATTCTTGCGATGGTCACAGATCGTCGCTATAGAAAAAGAAAAAGGCCAGGTCGAACACGACCTAGCCTTTTTGCGCAAAATTGACCGCAGACAGCAAGCTCGGCGCCGGAACTATTTCCCGTATGTGGTCGGAGCTGGGGCCACTACTTCCTTGTGTTGCGCACAAGCACCTAGTCCCAAAGCAGTGACCAGTAAGGCCACAATCATGATCATTTTTACAAATTTCACTCTATCTCGCCTCCTTTCCCAGCAGGTTGCTGCACTGTTCTAGGTGGGGAAGTTCGCGGGCGCAACGCTTTTTTCCATTTTTTCGGGTGTCTGAGATGCAAACGTTATTCCTCCATTATTACGTGTGTACTCTTGTCGATAAGCATAAATAACTCCGCGAGATCAGCGTCTCGCATCCGCGCACAGCCGTGGCTGTCTCCGGTACCGATTTTGTCTTCGTGTTTTTGGCATGACTGTAAGTGAAGCGGTCGCGCGTACTGGTGTTGTGCTCGTCCAAACCATCGAGCATAAGATCCGCGATATGACCAAAGTCTCCGTTGGAGGAAGCGGATCGGCCGACAATAAACTCAGCCGCCCGATCTATTTCGCGTAACCGGTCGTGCCAGCACTGGTGGTCACTGCCTCCTTGTGTTGAGCACAAGCCCCCAGACCCAAAGCCGTGACCAATAAGGCCACGATCATAATCGTTTTCATTAATTTCACTCTATCTCGCCTCCTTTCCGAGCAGGTTGCTGTCATGTTCTAGGCGGGGAAGTTCGCGGGCGCAACGCTTTTTCTCCATTTTTCGCGTCCCTGAACTGCGAACGTTATTCCTCTATTACTACGTGTGTCCCTTCATCGACCAGCTTAAATAATTCTGCGACATCACCGTTTCGCATCCGCACACAGCCGTGGCTGTCTGGGATGCCGATTTTGTCCTCATGTTTTGTCCCGTGGATATAGATGAAGCGGTCGCGCGTATTGGCGTTGTCCTCGTCTAAGCCATCGAGCCATAAAATTCGCGACATAACCAAATCCTCGGTCGGAGGAAGCGGATCGCCGGGCTTGAGGGCCACGCGAGCACGGAAAACGGTGTCGCTCGGCATTTCGCCGCCGATTTTCTCTCCGATGCGGAACCGTCCAGTCGGCGTTTTCATGCTTCCTTCGTCAGTCCCGATTCCAAATCGCGAAGTAGAGACGGGATAATCCCGAATTGGCGTGTCATCTTTCTTCAGTGTAAGCCGCTGATCGCGAATCGAGATATGGATACTTGTCTGTGAAGTTTGCATCAAATCAGGCCGGCGATAGAATCCGGCTCCTGATGAAAGGTTATCACATCGCCGTCGTTGGCGCGACCGGCGCAGTTGGTGCGGAACTTTTGGGTGTGATCGAGAGAAGAAATTTTTCCGTCGCGAGCCTGCGCGCGATTGGTTCGGCGCGATCAGCCGGAAAATCCGTTCGATTTCATAATGATTCAATCCCGGTGGAAGAACTCACTGATCGTTCATTCGACAAGATCGACGTCGCCTTTTTCAGCGCAGGCGGAGAGATCTCGCGAAAATATGTTCCGATTGCCTGCCAGGCAGACGCCATTGCAATCGACAACTCGTCGGTTTTCCGGATGGAGCCTCACGTGCCGTTGGTTATTCCCGAGATAAACGCGGAAGATGTGCGCGGTCATCGCGGTCTCATCGCGAATCCAAATTGCACGGCAGCGATCGCATTGATGGCGATCTATCCGCTGCACCGGGTCTTTGCCGTGCGTCGTGTTTTTGGAGCCAGTTATCAAGCCGTCTCTGGCAGCGGTGCGCGCGCGATCAATGAATTGAGGCAACAGGTCGAAGACGCATCGCAAAATCGACAGATGAGATCACAAATTTATCCGTATCCGATCGCTTTCAATGTTCTGCCGCATGTTGATTCATTTCTCGAGAATGGTTACACCAAAGAGGAGATGAAGTTTCAAAACGAAGGCCGCAAGATCATGCATTTGCCGGAGTTTCGGGCCTCCCTGACCTGTGTGCGCGTCCCGGTTTACCGTGCCCACTCAGTCGCGGTCAGCGCGGAATTTGAGCGACCGGTCCCAGTCGAACAGGCGCGCGAGGTTTTGGCAAAAGCGCCGGGAATCGAGTTAGTCGATGAACCGCAGAGCAATCGTTATCCGATGCCGCTAAGCGTCGCAGAAAAGGACAATTGTCAGGTGGGCCGCGTGCGTGTGGACTGCGCTTTTGAGAACGGACTTTCTTTTTGGGTATCAGGCGATCAATTGCTCAAAGGCGCAGCGCTAAATGCGGTGCAGATCGCAGAGTTGCTTTAAACTCCCTTTAGAAGCGTGCATGTCGCCCGCGGTCCGAAGCTAACCAGCGAGTCTCGCAGCCAACCCGATTGCCACTACTGCAATCCATGTACGCTAAACGGTCCCGGATTACTCCGGGACGGTTGTCTATCCCCAAATTTAAGTTTACGTCATTGAGGGCCAGGGGGAGTTGGAGAACCTTGCTCGCCTTTTTTCTTTCCGCCCTTCGGTTTCTCTTGCCCACCACCAGCGGGCGGTCCCCCGCCTGGAGCGCCGCCGGGTTGCGCGTAGGCTCCCTGGCCTTTCTGCTTTCCGCCGCGGGTTTCACCTGGAGCCGCACCAGTGGGGGGCGGAGCGCTGGGTTGTGCGAAGGCCCCTTGGCCTTTTTGCTTGCCACCTCGACTCTCATAGGGAGCCGCCCCCGTAGTCGGTGCAGCAGTTTGCTCAGTTCCACGGCCCCTATATTGACCCTGCGGCAGTTGATTTGCAGCACCCCCGGGCTGTTCCGGAGTAGGCTTGGCAACACCACGCTCGAATTGTCCTTTGTGTTTACCCGGAGGTTGCGTTGCCTCCGGAGCGACTGGAGCCGCGCCCGTTTGTCCGGGTGGTGGTGGGCTGGTTTCCAGCCTTCCTCTTCCTGGCCTGCCCCGCTCTTTCCCAGCCGGAGGACCACCTTGGATGTTTGGCGGAGCCGCTTCTGGCGGAGATGCTATCGGCGCGCCGCTCATACCAGGTTGAGGTCGTTCGCCGGGTCTGCCTTTACCTTTGCCCCTTTCAAACGGCGCAGCTGAAGTTGCCGGGGCACCTGTAGCCGTTGGACTGGCGCCAGCGGTTGGTGGAGTCCCGGCTGGTCTGCCTTTTCCTCGGCCCCTTTCAAATGGCGCGGTGGGCGCCGTTGGCGAAGTAATGCCAGCGGGAGATGCGGGAGGTGTTCCCATGGCGCCGGGACGGCCTGGCCGTTTCCCTCTTTCAGGTCCCGCAACCGGAGCCGTTGGCGCAGGCGAAGTAATGCCAGCTGGGGGAACCGTTGGAGAAATTCCGCCTGGGGCCCCCGCCGCGGTGGCTCCGGTTGGCGGTGGAACGTTCTTCGGATTCTCGGTCTTAATTTTTTCCTTTAACTGCGCCGCATTAGCAACGCCAGCCCAACCTTTCTCGATCTTCGGCTGAGCGACTTTGGTCTTCACCGTCGGGGGCGCGATCGCTTGCGCTGGCTTGTTGATCTTTGCGGGAGCGGCAACCACGAGCCTATCTCCCTGCACTTTCGTCAATGCGCCGGATCTTGCAGCTACAGACAAATCGGCAGCTGGTTGACGCTCGATCTTGAGACGCTGAATTGGCCGGGCTGAACGCGCACTCAACGCATCGTAGTCGGGGCCATAATTATAAACCACATTGTTCCGAACGCTGATGTTGGTCACGTTTACTGTATTGTTGATGTAGGTAATGTTCTGTGACGGCGCGAAAATTCGATCGCGCAAGACGGGCTCACCGATAAAGCGAGCATCGATAAAGTTGTAATATTGAGGACCGATATCGAAGTCGATGTCCACGCGAGCGCTGATAGGCCCTCCTGAATAAACAACTCCCGGCCCGCGCGGCGGCAGTGGTGCCCAGCCAACGTAATCGCCACCTGTCCGCCAGGAGACCCAGGCTGGCCCCCAGTCGAGATCGGTGCCGGGGAACCAGAGCCAGCCATAATCAGCCAGGTTAGCCCAGCGGCCATAGTGATATGTGGCCCATCCGAAATCCTCGTAAGATATCCATGTCCAACCGTCGTCGGTATATCCCCAGTAGCCATCAGCATACGGACGCCAGTTCGAATCGTTCACTGCCACGTCCGGCTGCCAACCGTAGCCGTAGCCTTCAACCTCGATCCAGTTGCCACCTGTGAGATTATTGTAAAAGAAATCGACGCTTACATCGGCTTTAAGCGGTTGCCACCCGGGCAAACAAAGGGCCGATAGCGTTAACGCAAGAAATATTCTTTTCATATCGTGATAAAAAGGTTTTGAGGCGTTGGACTTTCGCGCCTCGCGCTTTATTCACTTCTAAATTCGAACATCGTGAAGTCGACGCGCGTGTTCGCATGGTTTATGGAGGAACGCCCACCAATTCATTGTCCCGCGCTGTACGTCGCTTTCAATAATTCCATCTCATAAAAACAGGCTGTGCCTATTTCTATTTCTTAATCCCTTCGGAACGCTTTGATTCTGCGAGCGGCCGCTTAAAGCATCTTCAGTTCTTCTTTTGATGCCCGCCCACTGGAACACCTGTCGCTACGACTCGGCTGGCGCGAGTAGGATCCATGCCGATTGTGAGACTCACCGTCATGCCCGGTTTTAGATCGACGATAGTGGCTCTTTGCCCGTTTACATTGATTTCCGTGAACTGTGTAATGATAAATGTTCGCGTCGTTTTTTCTTCGCTTACAGTGATAGCGTTGCCCGTCACCCTCGAAATGACCGGCGTATGATACGCTGGTGTCGCCTTCTTTTTCTTACTCCCGCCGAAAGCGGGAGTGGCCGTAATTACAGCAAGTGTCGTACAGACCGCGACCAATAAAAGGAAAAGGGATTCCTTCATGGACTTTGTCTCGCAGCGTATCGGAAGCGGCACCATGCGGCGATATTACTCCTCTCGCTTTATGGAGTCTCCCCCTTATGGGCACGCCGCAAAACTGAGAGCAAACCGGCGCTTATTTTTTATACGCTGGAATCTCTGGCAAAACCGGAGGTTGCAACAGTCCTTCTTCTTCCTCTCCCGGATTCACCGGCAGACCACCGGGAGTGATCAGGCGCGCGGTCACGAAAATGACCAGGTTGCGTTTGATGTGTTGATCGACGTTCGTGCGGAAGAGGCGCCCAACCAGTGGAATGTCGCCGACGATCGGGACCTTATCTTCCGTCTTCTGCACGTCCTCGCGCATCAAACCGCCGAGCACAACAGTTTGGCCGTCCCAGACACTTACGCTCGTTGTCACCTTGCGTGTGCTGAAAATCGGTTGGTTAATCACGTTGTTGGTGAGAAGAACGGTTGGGACCGTTGTTCCGCTTATCAGATTAGGATTCACGCCAAAGATAGCGCTGCCGTAATTAATGAAGCCTTCGAACTCGACGACCTGTGGCACTAGGTTCAGGTCGATGGTCACGCCATCGGGCCCTACCACGGGTTCAACCTCCAGGGTAACGCCGGTATTCCGAGTTTCGAAAGTTTGAGGCGTAGTAGGTGTCACGACTTCAATTGAAACCGTTCCGGTTCCGCCCGTGCCACCAGTGATGCTGGGAACCTGCGGCGGGGTAAACGTCGTCGGATAGCGAAATTCTCTGACAATTTCGATGACGGCGCGCTGCCCGCTCTTGGTCGTCACTTTGGGCGCGGACAGAAGATCGACGCCCTTTTTCTGGTTGAGCGCGCGAATGACGACCTGAAATTGCGGATCGGTAAAAACACCCGCCAAGCCAAAAATTCCCGGAGCCACGCTGCTAGCTCCCAAGGTCGGAAACAAAAGCGCGTCGATCGCATTCGCGCTGATCGCGATGTTTCCGCTGCGATTTCCAGCCGTCACGGGGCCGCCCGCGGTCCCGTCGCCGGCGATTGGGGTTCCTGGGCCACCAGTCGGATTTGGGTTATTGAACGGGAAATTAGCCGAATTAATCGGTACACCGGTTCCAGCAGTTCCACCGGATCCAAAGACCTTGTGGTTGCCAATGTTGAACGGTCCGAGCAGCCAATCGAACCCAAGTTCTTTCAGATTATTTTGTGTGATCTCGACAAACTTGGACTCGATCTCGACCTGTTTCGGCACTGCGAGGTTCGCCTGTTCAACCAATGCATCGACCAGATCCAAATTATCTTGCGTGTTACGAACGATCAGGCGGCTGCTCTCAGGAAGGAAGTTGGCGCTGGCGCCTTCCGGGAACGGCACGCCCAGAGCTTCGAGATATTCCTTCGCGCCTTCGCGATTTACGAGTTGTTGGCCGCCAGTTGATTCCTGCGTGTCTTTGCCAGTGCCCGCAGGAAGTGCGGTGCTTTGCGCTGTTTTGTAAGCGCCCCGCTGCAGTAGCGAAGTCCCAGGTAGGACACCCGTGCTGATGAAACCCGGTGGAACGCGATATTGTTTCGTGATCAAATCGTTGCTCTGTTCGGTAATTGGAATAACCGATACTGCGTACGGTTCGACTTTTACTTTCAAGCCAGCCTGGCTTGCGATGTAACGCAGTGCTTCACCAAGGGGAACTTGGTTGAGTGTAATTGTAATGCGTGCATCAGCTGGAGACGTCGCGGCAGCGGCAACCACTGGGCGGGCCACAACCGGACGCGCGGTAACAGGCGCCCCGCCTGTTGCCGGGGCAGTGCCTGGCGCAGCGGCACCGGCCCCAGCCGGCGCGGCAGTAACCGGGGATTGCGCAGGCTGAACTGGAACCGGCGGAGGAGCAATCTGGCCAAGGGGCGCCAAGCGCAGGACAATATCGACACCCTTCTTTCCCTCCGTCGCGGGATCATTCTCCACTGCCTGCTGCCGGAGAAAATCGATCGCCTCACGAATGCTGGCATCGCGAAACTCAACCCGCGGGATAATGATGGTGTTCAGCTTGGTCGTGATCCGGGCCGTGCCGCTTGCATCTCTTGCGAACGCGTCTGCAAAGGGAGCGACGGCCTGGCCGTATTGGCGCACCGGTTCTTCCCAGCCTTTCTCCACCTCCCAGAGGTTGCGCGCCCGGGCTTCGTTGTAGGCTTCCTCGCCGTAACGGTATTTCGCGTTATCGATTTTTTCCTGCCCGCGCCGCGCCGCCACATTGTACGGATCAAGATTGAGGACCTGGTCGTATTTCTTATGCGCAAGATCGTAACGGCCGGAGTTGTAATAGCCGTCGGCCTCTGTCAGCAGCGCTTTTACTTCCTCGACTTTGGCAATGAACTTCGAGCCCATCGTCTTGTTGAAATAGCCGGGCTGCTGTAAATGCGCGAGTAGCTGCGCCGCCGGACGACAGTTGGGGTCGTAGCGATCGCTTAAAATCTCTCCGAGGATCGCCTCGGCCTCGGCATACTTGCCCTCGGCGATGCGCTGTTCCGCCAGGGCTACTCCGCTCTTGCAAAAGCCCTCGACTGCCTTGTCGTGTGCTTTTCCCGAGACCACTGCGTCAGGGAGATACGTGACCGCTGTCCTAAACTCTTCATGCGCCAGCGTGAAATTCTTCGCTTGCATCGCGGCTTTACCACGCGCGAGAGCCGCTTCACCCTGTGGTATCGCGCTCTGGCGCCGTTGAATTTCCCGATCGGCGACTCCTTGGAAATTCTGACCAAAGCTGCTCAGGCAAATAAGGCTTTGCGAAAGAGCGATGAAACCGGGGAGAAGCAAGCTTCGGAGGGCTGAGATTTTTTTCATAATGTAAGATTTATGGCGCGGCAAAGCCGATCTCGATGGGCTCATTTGGTTTCTGAGTGTTCACGATCACGGCCTTGGTCGACTGCACATCCACGAGCTTATACTTGAGGTCATCCAGCGGTTTCAATGAAAATTCTTGATCTTTTCTCACTTCAAATTCGCGGCGTCCACCCCAGGCATAGGCAAAGGTCGCGACGGACTGGGGTGACATCGCGACCTTTTCTTTCACGAGGGTGAGCTGTTCTTTGGTCTCTTGATGTTCGAGAACCAACTCCGAAACATCGAGATTGGTGCCATACTGGTTGCGAGCATGTTTTTCGACAAATTTAACGATCTTAAAGGGCGTGCCATGGATCATGTCTCCTATTTTCAAAAATTGCGTCGGCTCGCTCTGATCGATTGTGTTGATCGCAAACGTGCCGGCGACCCACGATGAAAACATGAATCGGAAGGGTTCTTCGGTGGCCGATACCAAATGCAATTTTGTGAGATAATCAGGGTGCGAATCCTTGTCCGTTGGATTGGTGCCTCCCTGCCACTCGTCGAGATTGGTGAAACCGTCTCCGTCGGGATCTTGATCGAGAACATCCGCATCGACGATTGGCAAACCAAATTGCTCAAACCAGTCATTCGGCACCGGCGGGTGTACCTGTGTGTTTTGTAACGTTGCCGGCAGACCGTTGGCGCCGATAAAATGTTTCTCCGGAACAAAAAGCCCAGAGCGGCCGCTGGACTTCCATTGCGCCGGGTGCTGGAGCTGCTCCGCAGCATGATCAACTTCGAGAGCCTTACCCGGCGGAGTGGCTTTCTTCGGCTGAGGCGCAGTCTGGTGTGCGATTAAATTGTTTCCGAATTGGACTGCGCTCCACCAAATCGAAACCGCGGAAATAAAAAGGAAACTGGCTGCCGCGATGAGCGTGACACGATCATAATGCGTCCGAATCCAATCCATTTGCTAAAATGTAAACCTCAACATCTCGATCGTGGCCAGGATTTCGATGTGTTCATTGCCAACGATAAAACTCAGCGGGGCGCCGCCCGGCTGATCTGGAGCTGTCGGTTGATTTGCAGGCGGATTTGCTTCAGCGGTCTTTTCGCGCGACGGACCTTTGTCCTTTTCATTCCGCACGTATAAAGTGCGGACGATATAGAATTGTCCGTTCGAGCTCGAGATCTGATTCAGGACTTTTCGCGCGGCAGCTGGCGTCGCCTTAAACGTAAGATCGACAATATTGCGCTCGAGTAATTTCGGGGTGGCCACGCTCGTTCCGGCCGGCTTCGGTCCGCGGGAACTGCCCTTTCGTCCAGCGGGCACCGGGGTCGGCGTCGGAGTAGGCGTAATTCCGCGTTCTTCAGGCAATGGCATCCTGTGAAAGGACGTCACGCTATCCACCTTGGCATCCACCAGGATATTCATGAGCATCTGTACCTGGGAGAGCTCCTGCCCAAGCAGCGGCGCCGTCTCTGTTTTCGGCAAGGCAGTGGCAAATTCATCAAACCCAAGATGAAAATTGTCCGGGAGCTTCACGTTATTTGACCGTGCTCTGCTTTGGGCGGCGATCGTCGCCTGGCGCAAACGCGACTGAAATTCGTTGGGCGCAAGCAGCGGCGCCGGAGCCACCTCTGTTTTCAGTTCTTCCTTTAGTTTGTCGAGTGCGGCGCCGTAATTCTCGAGGAGAACTTTCAGTTTCCGTTCATTGACATCGCTTGGGAATGGATCGAGACGCTGAAGGCGGTTCAATTCCGCTACAGCAGCATCCAGTTGCCCTTTGGCATTACTCCAGTTGCTCCTCGCCATGAAGAAAAGGATTCCGGCAACTAATGTGCAAATTCCAAAAGTAATCAGAAACGTGCCGAGCCATCGGTTTTGCCGCAACCAGTTCATGGTAATTTCACCGGCTTCCGAAGATCGAGACGGAGTTCGTACGGAAACGCCCACTCGGTGTCGTTCGGCACCGAGTTCGACTTGATCACGCGCTCCGGATTTTTTGCCTCGATATTGAAAAATGGTGAACTGAGCAGGTTACGAAAATAATCGACGACAATTTCCTGCTGTTTCGGATTGACTAGGTAAAGACCACGTACAAGAATGCCATCGATTGCCGGTCCGCCCGCGGTTTCTGGTTTTGTTTTCGATCTGCTCGCCGGAGACGGCGAACTCCCCGGCGCCGGAGTGACCGCCCTTTCCGCCGCGTGTTTGTCACCAGTTCCCAGCAGTTTTCCACCGGAAATGGCGGCAAGTTCGGTAATCCAGATATCTGCTTCCGGCAGACGTGCATTAAGGTCTTCCAGAATTTCCGGCCAGAAGTTGCGGTCGTTAATTACTGTTATGAGCGGCGTCGCGACACTGTCCAGTGAGGCGGCTTGCTTTTTGAGTTTATCGAGCCGCGTTTCGGCCACCCTCATGGTGTCGATCTTTTGTTGAAGAACCCGCGTGCTCTGCCGCATCACTTGGGCCGCCCGCGTGTAGTAAGCTGACCAGCCAAGCAAAGCGAGAATGAAGCAAGCCGCCGCCATAATGAAGAACGGCTGGCGCCTCTCTAATTCCTGCCTCCGAACTACATTTCGCGGAAGCAGGTTCAACTCCATTGGACAGCTGCTTACACTTCGAAGCGCCAGTCCAACTACTTCACCCAACAAGTGCTCAGACCGCGCAAGTTCGGCCACCGGCGCTGGCTCAGCTGCGGCCACATTGCGAAGCGGATTAAAAAACTCGACCGGCAGCTGCAGTTTTTCGTTAAAAAACTCGCGCATGTAGGGCATTCCCGCGGTGCCACCACAAAGGAAAATGCGCTCGGGCGGATTTCCCTGTTGTTGGCCACGATAATGGCTGATGGAACGCATCAGTTCCCCGTGCAAACGCGTCATTGTACTGCGTACGACCTTCGAAACGCGGGCAACGTCA
>Ga0209377_1002732_pt1 | contig 11441 bp, 11 predicted proteins | sample GraSoiAngelo_141_FD_185898 | JGI IMG/M metagenome (GOLD analysis project Ga0209377, IMG submission 185898) | Grasslands soil microbial communities from the Angelo Coastal Reserve, California, USA - 14_0929_12_40cm (SPAdes) (version 2) | ecosystem: Environmental > Terrestrial > Soil > Grasslands ...
GTAGGCCATCTCCTGATCGATGGTGTTCCAGTAGAACGACCGGATGATCCAGCCCACGTTGACGTAGGTCAGCATTTGCGCAAGCGAAAAGCCGAGGAGAGAACCCGCTGCATTGGCAAAGACGGCTCGCCAGATGAAGTAGTACACGGTGACGTTGATGAGGTAGGTGAGGATGCCGGTGTAGTAGCGCAGACGGAAGGCGAGAATGTTGACGAAGCCGATGCGGATGAATTCGGCATATTTGGCGAACGAGGCTTGCAAGCGGCCGCGGCGCGCTGTGAGCGGATGAGCGGCCGTGGTCATGGTTGCGGGCCGGGCGGCGCGGCGAACACTTCGCCGGAATAGATGCGCTTGACGATTTCCTCGATGGGCTCGTCTTCAATGACGAAGTCGCGGACTTCGACCGCCGCGAGAATGCGCCGGATCAGGTCGGAGGTGGAAACCGAGGAGCGGTCGAAGCGCAAGCGGCAGGTCATTTCGTCGAGGCGCTCGAGATGGAGCAAGCCATTCTGCGCCGAAGCAGAGAGAGAGTGCTCGAAGGCCGCGAGCCGCGGCGCCTGCTCGCCGTCGCGCAGGATGAATTTGATCTGCTTGGTCCGCAGGAGCCGTTCTTTCAGTCCGGCGAGCGGGCCGTCGTACAACAGCGCGCCGCGATCGATGATCATGATACGGCGGCAGAGCTGTTCGATGTCGTCCAGGTCGTGCGTCGTGAGCAGAACGGTAGTTTTGTAACGCTCATTGATGGCGCGGAGAAACTGCCGAATGTGGTCCTTGGCCACGACGTCGAGGCCGATGGTAGGCTCGTCGAGGAAGAGAATCGGCGGGTTATGGAGCAGCGCGGCGGCCAAATCGCAGCGCATGCGCTGGCCGAGCGAGAGCTTGCGAACCGGAGTGTGCAGAAATGCGCGCAGGCCGAGCACCTGATCGAACAGCTCCATGCGCTCGTCGAAGTCGCGCTGCGAAACGTCGTAGATGCGGCGGAGGAGCTTGAAGGACTCGATCACGGCGATGTCCCACCAGAGTTGGGTGCGCTGGCCGAAAACGACGCCGATGGTTTTGACGTAGGCCGCGCGCTGGCGCCAGGGAACGAAACCGTTGGAAAGGATCTCGCCCGAGGTGGGAACGAGAATTCCGGTCAGCATTTTGATGGTAGTGGATTTCCCGGCGCCGTTGGGGCCGATGTAGCCGACCATGTCGCCTCGGCCGATGGAGAACGTAATGTTGTCCACGGCCTTCACGATCCGGTATTCGCGGTGGAAGAGATTGATGAGGCCGCCAACGATGCCTTCCCGCCGCTCGAAAGTGCGGAAGTGCTTGGAGAGCGAACGAACGGAAATCAGCGGGTCAGCGCTCATGAACAAAGAATTCTAGCATTTGGACGCAGGTAAAGAGATTGGGTGAGTCGTGAGCATAAGCGCGATATAGCGCGGTGCGCTTCTCGACCGCGGAGCGATCCTAGGAGCGGAAGAGGACGGATTCGCGCTGGAACATTTTCGTCGCGAGAAAGAGCGCGGCGGCCGCATAGACGCAGGTGGAAAGGAAAATGAGCGCAATGTAGTTCCAGTGGTACGTCCCGCCAACGATTTCCTTGCAGATAAGGCTGGTATTGAGGATGGGGATGACGGCGAGCTTCGGCGACAATTCGATGCCCGGCATGAGCGATGCAACCGCCGGGATGACCACGGCAAAGGTCATCGGCGTGAGATAGCTCTGCGCTTCTTTGTGGCTCTTTGCGAAAAGAGCAATCGTCAAAAGGAGAGCGGAAAAGAGGACGGCAAGCGGCAGCGCCATGAGAAAGACAGCGGCAGCCGACTTCACGCCGATCTGGAGATGTAAATCAGCGCCCTGTCCGCCACTGAAGGCATGGAATTTCCCGAGAATCGAGAACGAACTGCCCATGGAGATGACGGAAAGCGTGGCCGTGGCGAGCGAGGCGGACAAGACGAGGAGAAATTTTCCGAGGACAAGGTCGAGGCGCGCGAGTGGGCTCGAGAGAATCGTCTCCATCGTGCCGCGCTCCTTTTCGCCGGCCGTCAGGTCAATGGCGGGGTACATGGCTCCCGTCATGCACAGAAGGATCACCATGTAGCCGATGAAGCCGCCGAAGGCAGCGCCGCCCACCTTTTCCGGCGGAGCGACGTTTTGCTGCTTGACCTCGAAGGGCTTGAGGATGGTTTCAGGCAGGTTCTTGGCGGCGAGGCGGTCGCGAACGACTCTGTCCCGGTAGTCTTTGAAAAACTTTTCGATTCGGTCGGCGCCGAAGGAAGACTTCAACTCGCCTTCATAGAAATAAATCAGCACAGTTTTGGCTTCGCCGGTGGCAAGCGCAGCTTGGAAGCCATCGGGGATGGCCACGGCGGCACGAATCTCTTTGTTCGAGATCATTTCCTTCCAATTGGGCGTGCTGGGGACAATCTCCAGGTTGTCGAGTTTGTGAAGTCCTTCGAGAACCGCCGGAGAATCCTCGCCGCCCAGGACCATCACTTTTGGTGTTTCTTTCTTAGCTTGGCCGACGAGCATGATGGCCAGCGCGCTGAAGCCGACCATCATGAGCGGAAAGGCAAGGAGAGGAATCACGACCGTCGAAATGAGGGTGCGGCGGTCGCGGAGCCACTCGGTCAGCTCCTTGCGGTAAACGAAACCAACATTGCGTGCGTTCATGGCGGTCACGCCTCCACGGCAACGTGGTGCGGGCCCACGACTTTCACGAAGATTTCTTCCAGATCCTGCTCGCCGTACTTTGCGCGCAATTCGCGAAGCGGGCCCTCGGCGAGAAGCTTGCCGTCGTGGATGATTCCAATGTTGTCGCAGAGCTTTTCGACTTCGCTCATCACGTGGGTGGAAAAAATCACGGTCTTGCCGCGATTGCGGCACTCGCGGATGAATTCCACGATGGTGCGGGCGGTCATCACGTCGAGGCCAAGTGTCGGCTCATCGAAGATCATCACCGGCGGATCGTGGACGAGCGTGCGGGCGATGGAGACCTTCTGCTTCATGCCCGTGGAGAGCTTGTCGCAGCGGCGGTCGCGGAAGCCGTCCATATCGAGCCGGCCGAAGATTTCGTCGATGCGGCGCTTGAGAGTGGCCTCATCGAGGCCGTTCAGGCGGCCGAAATACTCGACCATCTCCTGCGCGGTCAGCCGGGGATAGAGCGCCGTCGCGGTGGAGAGGAAGCCCACGTTGGCACGGACTTTTTCGGGCTGTTCCACGATGTCGTACCCGGCAACGATGGCGGTGCCGTCAGTAGGCTCGAGGATCGTGGCCAGCATACGGAGCGTGGTGGTCTTGCCGGCGCCGTTCGCGCCGAGCAGGCCGTAAATTTGACCGGGCAGGCAGCGAAAACTGACTCCCTCCACGGCGCGGATTTCGCCGCGCTTCTTGTCCTGAAATCGCTTGCACAGACCGCGAGCTTCAATCAACAGAGCATTCCTTTGGATCGACGCTTGTAGCGCGGGGAACAGAGCACCCCGTGGCTATTACGCACCTACTCCGCAAAGTATTACGGCGGATTGTTACTATCGCATGAAACCGGGATGCGGCGCGCCAGGCTCCTTCGGCTCACCCCGAAGAACCATCCGGGGCGCCCCGACCAAGTCGGGGTAGACGCCAACCGCGCTGCGCTCCTCAGGACTGACGAACGTCATCGTTTCGTCAGCCTTTGTGGCAATTGGGGCACTGTTTTGCGTCGTAGTTCTCCGGCGTCACCCGGAACATGTTGTTGCATTGAATGCAAACTCTGTGGAGAAAAGGCCCTTTCGGGTCCACGGGTTTGTGTTCGGGCTTGTGCGCCGTTTGGGCAGGCTCGCCGCTCATGTGCAGATTCTAGCATGAGGGTGAGTGATTGCATGCGCGGCCTTTCGGCAGAGCCCGTGCCCGCGCGAGTTCTGCGGCATCTTGGGTGGAAGCGCACGCATCCAGGAATTTGGACGAAGCGCAAAGAGGCGCCAGGCTGGCACCGACCGTTTGCCGCGGGTGGAGAATGCCGCGAAGGAATTGCTAGAATGTATATCTTTTAGACGAACGGGTTTGCAGCGCAGAACCGTAGGGGGTCAACCGGACAGCGCGGGTTGGCATAGTCTCGCCGCCGAACACCGAAGGAGAACCGATGCGCCGTTCTTGATGGCTATTGCCGCTCCAACCTCTTGGGCCTGAAATCGGGCCGAACTCCCGCTGGGTCCGATGGTATTCTCGGTTGTCGAACTCAGGGGCGAATCAATTTGCATTGACAGTAAATCTTCATGGATCGAAGACTGAGAAACCGCATCTTGCTGTTTCTGGTTCTGGCCGCCGCGGCCGCGTACGGTCTCTATCGTTTGAGCGGGCGGCAGCCGGCGGCCAAAATTGCGGCCGTCATGCCGCAGCGCGAAAATCTGGTGGCCTCGATTTCGAGCAACGGCAAGGTTGAGCCGATCGCCCCGTCGGTGATCCGGGCGGAACTGGCCACGTTTGTGGCGAAGGTCTCGGCGGTGGAAGGCCGCGCGGTGAAGAAGGGCCAGTTGCTCTTGGAACTGGACGTGAAAGATGCCGTTGCGCAGCTCGCGCAAGCCCGCGCCAACCGCTTGCGCGCCGAGGATGACCTGCGCGCCGCCCGCGCGGGCGGCCGAGCGGGCGATGCAGCTCGCGTCAACGGAGATCTCGCGAACGCCATCGCCGACCGCGACCGGCTGCAAAAGAATCACGACGCGCTCGCAAGACTTTTCCAGGAACAGGCCGCTACGCGCGCGGAACTCGCGCAGAATGAATTGGACCTGGCGAAAGCGCAGGATCTTGTCCGGCGTCTTACGGCGGCGAAACAGGAGTTCGACCAGCAGGTGAGACTCGATGCCGAGCGCGCCGCGCTGCAGGTGGACCAATCGAAGGCCGAAATCGAGGTCCTCGAGAAAAAAACGGGCATGGGGCGAATTACCGCGCCGATTGACGGCACGTTATATTCGTTGCCGGTCAGGACCGGCGATCCCGTGAAGGTTGGCGACCTGCTAGCGGAAATGGCCGATCTGCGCAAAGTGCGGGTGCGCGCTTTCATCGACGAGCCGGAGCTGGGCGGGCTCGAACCCGAGCAGCCGGTCGTCATCACCTGGGACGCCCTGCCCAATCGCGCGTGGCAGGGCCGCACGGAGGTAATTCCCAAACAAGTGGTTCCTCGCAATTCGCGCAGCGTGGGCGAATTGCTCTGCTCCGTGAATAACGACAAGCTGGAGCTTCTGCCCAACATCAACGTAAGCGTGAGGATCATCGCGAAGCAGCGGTTCAATGTCCTGGCGGTGCCGCGGGGCGCGGTGGACGTCGAAGGGGGCCACCGTTATGTCTACGTTGTGAAAGACGCTTCGCTGGGTGTCGGCAAAAAATATCTGGAGAAGCGCGAAATTCAGGTGGGCGTTGCCAGCGCGACAAGTTACGAGGTTGCGGGCGGCCTGCAGGAAGGAGAGATGGTCGCGCTCCCGGGTGATGTGGACCTCAAAGATGGAATGGCTGTGCGCGTCGTCAGCACGCGGTAGTTCCGCGTGTCCCAGGAATTCATCATGGTTTTTTTCCGGATGATTTTTGCTCTCGCGTTTTTCCTTTCGATCAGTATGCCCGGTGCTCAGGCATCGCGAGGCGACCTGATTGCGGCGCTGGAAACCGCGCGCAAGGCCTTTGAACTGAGTGAATACACAAAAGCGGCGCAGATTCTTGAGGACGCGGCCTCGAGCGATCCGCAAAATGCGGAAATTCAGTTCTGGATGCTGCGGAGCTACTTCGAGCTCGAGCAGAGCGACAAGGCCGTGCGGAGCGGCGAGCGCGCCGTTGCCCTGGCGCCGCAGAATTCGGAGTATCACCACTGGCTCGGGAAAGCGTATGGAGAAAAAGCCGATCGTGCCATGTGGTTTTCCGCGCTTTCCCTGGCGCGGAAGGCCCACAGGGAATTCGAGACGGCAGTACAGCTCGACGGCCGCAATTTTGCCGCGCGGCAGGACTTGATCGAATACCTCTGCCGGGCGCCGGGAATCGCTGGAGGAAACGATGAGCGCGCCGGAGTACAAATCGCCGAACTCGCCGTGATGGATGCGGCCGAGGGCCATTTCGCGCGGGGAAATTGCCGGCGGCAGAAAAAGGATTTTCTTGGAGCCGATGCGGAATTCGCCAGTGCGCTCGAAGCCTCGCCGAAAAGCGCCGATCTGATCTATGACATCGGCGATTATGCGATGAAGCGGAGCCAGCCGGATCGTTTGCTGGCCGTAGCAGAGGTTGGGCGGAAAGCCGATCCCGCCGATCCCCGCGGCGATTTTTATCGCGCGCTTGCGTTCATATTGCGTGGAGAACAGCCGGAGGAGGCCGAGCACCTGCTGCGCGAGTACCTCAAGCATGCACGGGTGCGCTCCGACTTCCCGCGACTTTCCGCAGTGCACAACTGGCTGGGCCGCCTTCTCGAACAGCAGGGCAAGACCGCCGCTGCCGTGACGGAATACCAGGCCGCCATCGAGCTTGATCCCAAGGACAAGACCGCAAAGGAAGCGCTGAAGCATCTGGCGAAAATCAGGTGATCCTGAAACGGTGCAAGAGCCTTCGAGGAGGCGCGTCTCAACGAATTGGAAGATGGAGCCGTATGGTATCGTTTTTCGGTTACCTGAGTGAAAAGGGATGATGGACCTGCGCGAAACGCTGTCTGTCTCGATTGACGCCCTGCGCGCGAACAAGCTTCGTGCCTGCTTGACCGCATTGGGCGTCGTCATCGGCAGCGCATGCATCGTGCTTGTGGTTACGGTGGCGCTGACGGGCCGCAAGTTTGTCCTGGCGCAGATCGAGAGCATCGGCTCGAACCTCATCTGGGTGGAGCTTGTTCGCGCGCTGGACAGGCCGGAGCCGCTCAGCAATGAGCTGACATGGTCTGACCTCGAGGCGGCACAGTCACTTCCGGGCGTGACTGTGGTAGCGGCAACCCGTGATTGGCCCATGGTCGTGGTGGTCAATGGTGCGGAGCGGCCGGTGACCCTGATCGGCGTGACCATGGGCTTCCAGGCAATCCGCCACCTGGTGATTCTCCGCGGCCGGTATTTCGATGCCGATGACATGCAATCCCGGAACAAGGTCTGCCTCGTTACCAAGGAACTTTCCGACCGCGTATTCGGCCATGAGAACCCGATCGGCGAGACGATTCGACTTGGCGAACTGACGTTCACCGTGATTGGAGTCTTTCGCGAACGCGTGGCCACGTTTGGCCTGTCGGAAATTCAGAAGGAGTCGGCGATCGTCCCGCTCACGTTGATGAAGTATTACACGGGCGAGGACGTTCTCCGGGTCATTTACGCGCAGGCGGCGAAGCCTGAAGACGTGCCGATCGTCGAGCGCGGGCTGAGGCAGCTTATCCGAAGCAGGCACGCTGGCGGAGCCGAGTACAACGTGCAGACACTCACGGCGATACTCGAAGCGGCGCGGCTCATTTCTCTTGCCCTTTCCATTGTGCTGGTGGTGATTGCCTTTATCGCATTGCTGATCAGCGGGGTCGGAATCATGAACATCATGCTCGTTACGGTGAAGGAGCGGACGCGAGAGATCGGCATCCGCAAGGCGATCGGCGCAGCCCGGCGCGAGATCATGTATCAGTTTTTGATTGAAGCGTTTCTGATCAGCGGCGGCGGAGCGATTCTGGGGATTTTGATCGGTTTGGCGATCCCGGTGGCGATCCAGCCGCTCTTGCCCGGGAATTTGCGCGTGCCGGTTTCGGGCCTGTCGGTCATCATCGCGTTTCTGGTCTCCTGCTCGACAGGACTTTTTTTCGGCTACTTGCCGGCGAATCAGGCGGCAAAGCTCCAGCCCATCGAATCTCTCCGCTACGAATGAGCGACGGGCGGGGAGTGGCGATCCCGGCGAGATAGAATGAGCGGGGCGAACGGATTCACTAGAAATCGGCGGGAGGCGAGCATGAAAGCCAAAGGCGAGTATAAGATGTCCGGACGCCCGAGGATCGCGCCGAGATGGGCCGGCGGCGTCGCGCTCGCGCTTCTTATCGGCGGCGCGACACGCGCGCAGGAGAATGCGCCAGCGCCGACGGCTCTCACCCTCAAGCGCGCGGTCGAGCTGGCTCTGCAAAATAGCCGGGACATCCAGATTGCGAAGATCCAGGCAAGCGTCGCGCAGCACGCCGCCCTGATCACCAAAGCCGAATTCCTGCCCAATCTGTATGCCGGATCCGGGCTGGGCTATTCGAACGGCATCCCCGAAACTCCCGGAGGACAAGCGCCATCCGTGTTCAACATGAGCTACCGCGAACAGGTGTTCAACGAGCCGCTTCGCGGACAATCCAGGGAGCTGCAGGAGCAGGCGAAATCCCAAAGACTTGTGCTGGATGATGTGCGCAACGCAGTGATTGTGCGCACCGCGGCTGCTTATTTGGAGTTGGCGAAGGTGCGGCATTCGCTCGATCTTCTGCAAAAGGAACAACAAAGCGCGGATAAGATTCTTGGAGTGACTCAGGAAAGGCAGGCCGAAGGATTCGAGCTGCCCGTGGAAGTGACAAAAGCGCAACTCACGCGGGCGCGCATCACCCAGCGGATTTTGCGGCTCGAAGGCCGTCAGGATGAGTTGGAGGTGCTGCTGCGGAATCAGCTCGGGCTCGCGCAAGACCAACCGATTGAGGTGACCCCCGAGGATTTGCCGGGCGCAGCCGACCAGGCTGGCGCAGACCTGATTGCGGCGGCTCTCGAGAACAACTCCGGGTTGCGGCTGGCAGAATCCGACGTCCGCGCCAAGGAATTCCGCCTAAGAGGCGAAAAGCGGGGCCGATGGCCGATTTTTGAGCTGGGGGGCGTGTATAGCAGGCTTTCGCATTTCCAGAGTTACGACGAATTCTTCCGAAAATTCCAGCACAACAATTACAATCTCGGGATGAATATGCAAATTCCTCTCTTCAGCGCCCACACCAGGGCCGCCATCAACCTGGCACAGATCAACTTCGATGCTGCGAAAGCTACTTTGGCGAACAAGAAAAACGAAGTTTCCGCCGAGGTGCGCCAGAAGACGCGCCGAGTGCGCGAATTAGATGCTGCGAAGGAGGTGGCGCGGCTCGAACTGCAGCTCGCGCAACAGAATGTGGCCGTCCTTCAGTCGCAGTTCGATGAGGGCAAAGCCAGCCTCCGCGACATGGAAAACGCGCGCCTCGAGGAGAATGATAAGTGGATGGCGTTTCTGGACGCCAATTTCCAGCGGCAGCAGGTGCAGCTCGAGTTGCTCAGCGCCGCGGGCCGCCTCGAGAATCTATTTCAGTGATCTCGGATCCCACGGGGGTCAGATGCTCGCCATCGCCGCCTGAGCCGGGCTGATGTTGGACCGCGACACACTCCGGATATTGGAGGAAGCCGCGAAGAGGCTCGATGCGGGCTTCGCGTCGCTGCCCGGATTCCGAGCGGAGCTGCCCGGCCGCGAGCGGCTGATGGAAGTGCTCGCAGAGGTGGCTGAACGCCTGCAAGATAACTACCCCTATTTTCACCCTCTTTACGCGGGCCAGATGCTCAAGCCGCCGCATCCGGTGGCGCGGCTGGCTTACGCGCTGGCGATGTGGGTCAACCCGAATAACCACGCGCTGGACGGCGGGCGCGCCAGCTCCGCGATGGAGAAGGAGGCGGTAGCGCAAATCGCAGCCATGTTTGGCCGGAAGGATTTTCTCGGGCATCTGTGCAGCGGGGCAAGTGCATCCGGGAAAAAAGATCGTCGCTTCCGAACAGGCGCATTACACGCACGGGCGCATCTGCGGGGTCTTGAAGGAGGAATTTGAGGCGATTCCGTGCGACCCGCGCGGACGCATGGATGTAGCAGCGTTGGCAAGCCGGCTCGCGCGCGGCGACGTGGGTACGGTCGTCGCGACCATGGGCACAACCGCGACCGGCTCGGTGGACCCGCTTCCCGAAATCCTTGCTCTGCGCGAGCGCCATGGCTTCCGTCTCCACGCTGACGCGGCGTACGGCGGCTATTTTGTCCTCGCGGACAATCTAGAAGGCCCGGCGCGCCAGGCTTTCGCTCGGCTCGGTGAGGCGGATTCCATCGTCATCGATCCGCACAAACACGGTCTCCAGCCTTACGGTTGCGGGTGCGTGCTTTTCCGCGATCCGGCCGTGGGCCGCTTCTACAAGCACGATTCGCCCTACACGTATTTCAGTTCCACCGAGCTGCATCTGGGGGAAATCAGTCTGGAATGCTCGCGCCCGGGCGCGTCGGCGGTGGCGCTCTGGGCCACGCAAGAACTGCTGCCCCTGACGAAGGGAGGCGAATTCGCAAAGAGTTTGTCGCTGGGAAGGCGGGCGGCCCTGGCGCTGTATGAGAAGCTTAAAACAGAAGCATACTTCATTACTGCGTTTGCGCCCGAGCTGGACATCCTGATATTCGCCCCGCGGGCCGAGAGCGTGAGCCAGGCTTCAGCGCTTTCGCGCAAGATCTTCGACGCCGCAGCGCAGCGCGGATTACACTTTGCCGTGGCGGATTTGCCAGTGAAGTTCTTCGAGAATTCAAACAAACCTTGGAAAAGAGACCGAGAATCCGTCACCTGTCTGCGCTCTGTTTTGATGAAGCCGGAACATCTCGACTGGGTGGATCGAATCTGGGAGCTGCTGAGGACTGCCGCGCGCGAGGCGGGTGTTCCCGGAAGTGCCGCAGAATCGGCCATTTAGCCTTTGGGTGCAAAGGTGCATCTAAACGACGGAAAGTCTTGGGGCCGGGCCATTATGTCCTGTAAAATAACCACTTGGAGATATGGGGCTCTGGGGCCGACCTAAATGCGGCAGGGGCAAGAGGCGCAATCGAAGAGCCAAGTCCGAAATCTGCTCAATTGCTGAGGGTGAAGAATGCCGGATGTAATGAAGACATTATTGCTGAATCCACCCAGCTTCGAAAACTTCGACGGCGGAGCCAGCTCGCGGTGGCCCGCGACCCGTGAGATAGAGTCCTACTGGTACCCGGTCTGGCTCACCTATCCCGCTGGAATGCTCCCCGGCAGCCGTCTTCTCGACGCCTCGCCGCATAAGGTGAATTGGCAGCAGACGATTGAAATTGCGAAAGACTACGAATTTCTGATCCTCTTCACCTCCACCGTGGGCTTCGGAAGCGACGTCAAGCTGATTCGCAAGATCAAGGAGACGAAGCCGGACCTCAAAATCGCCTTCGTGGGTCCCTACGGTCACAACAAGCCGGAAGAGACGCTGAACGCCAGCGAAGACATCGATTTCGTCACGCAGGGGGAGTTCGATCATTCCGTTGTCGAATTCGCGCGGGGAAAGCCGCTCAGCGAAATTCTGGGGATCAGCTATCGGAAGGACGGCAAAATCGTCCACAACGCGCCGCGTCCGCAGTTGCACACCGCTGAGCTGGATGCTCTGCCGTTCGCGACGGAAATCTACAAGCGCGATTTGCAGATCGAGCGTTATAACGTTCCTTTCTTGCTCCATCCGTTCATCTCCTTCTACACGACGCGAGGT
>Ga0209377_1002734_pt1 | contig 11438 bp, 9 predicted proteins | sample GraSoiAngelo_141_FD_185898 | JGI IMG/M metagenome (GOLD analysis project Ga0209377, IMG submission 185898) | Grasslands soil microbial communities from the Angelo Coastal Reserve, California, USA - 14_0929_12_40cm (SPAdes) (version 2) | ecosystem: Environmental > Terrestrial > Soil > Grasslands ...
CCAGCCGCGCGGCGATCGCACCGTAGGACAGCGTCACGCCCGGTGGAATCGTGCGCGCGACCTCGTAGACGCGGCGATCGAACGGCGCGACCCGCCGCATATCGAGCTGGATGAACGACAGATCTTTCGCCTCGCCGCTGAGAAGCGCCACGATGCCCTCGAGGGCGTGCTGCACGTCGGGCGGCGCCGGCGATTCGCGGGCGTCCGGGAACTCGCGGCGTATGCGCGCGCGCGCCGCCGACTCGCTCGCCTCCGGCAGCCGGACGCCCACGACTCCCCGGTCGCCCCACACGATCCCGCAGACGCCGATCGGTGTCTCGAAGAGCAGGAAGCCGAGGTCCGTCACGACGTCCGTTGCCTCCACTCTCGGATCTGGGCGGCGTGCTCTCGGTAGTGTCCGGGGCCCGCGCCATCGAACGAGTCGCGGACGGCGCCGCCCGGCGCGAAGTGCGGCTCCGGCAGCGCTGCGGCGGCGCCGACGAAGCGTCGATGGCTGAGATCCAGCTCGGCCAGGACGTCGGCGGTCTTCACCCCCGTCTTGCGCTCGACGAAGCGCGAGTTCCACGCATCGAAATCATCATACGTCCCCGGTGGGTAGGGTGCTTCGCCCTTGGCGATGTTTCCGAGGGCCGGGATCATCGCCTCGTGCCAGCCGGAGATGTGAATCAGGATCTCGCGGATGCCCCAGCTCCCGAGCCACACGCGACGCATCTGCTCGTCGGTGAGGCCGTCGACCGCCTGACGAAGCTCGGCGAACGTTTCCTCGGCCTGCCGCAGCATCGTGCTCTTGTCGCTCATCGTCTTCCTCCCGCCCGCGGTTGTGATTACGCCTTCTGAGACCCCGGCCGGGCCCCCTTGTGAAAGGCTCCGTCGGAAACTCCCTGACCGGGAGGGCTGGTCACGGTCGGTCCATCCTGGCTGACAGATCGGTCAGAAAGAGCCCGACTGAACCAGGGCAGCCGCCCTGGCCAGCACAATAAGTGCCCGTCAAATTGGAGATGACGAGACTGTCCGGAAATGGTCTGTGTTTTGCCTCTTTCGAGCCCGACTATGATGCTCAACTCCCCCTTTCCATGCGCTATCGGTGCGGGTGCGGTCCGCCGCCATCCGTCGTCGGCGGCGTGTCGGGCGCTTCGGCGCGATCATTGCGCACGATAACGAGGGTGTTCGGCACGCGGCTGGCGGCGAAACCCTTCGCCATCTCGCTGCTCCTCATCGTGGTGCTGGCCGTCGTCGGATACCTGAGCTTCCATGCGGTCGGCAATCTGGTGGCCGTCAATCGAGAGATCGCGACCCGCACGATCCCGGCGGTTCGACTGGCCGCGTCGACTCGGGAGGCGATCACCCAGCTCGTCCGCCTCGAGATGCGCGCGCTGGTTTTGGGTGACCCCGGGTACGCCAAGGCCTGGAACGAGCGGGCGGCGCGCGTGGCGGAGGATCTCGAGCAGCTCGCCGGCTCCGCGCAAAGCGCGCGCGAGACCAACCAGCTCGCCGCGGCGCGGTCCGCCTTCGAGCGGTATCGCGGCGTCGTCATCGCCGAGCAGGAGCTCCTTCAGCGCGGCGACAAAGCACGGGCGCTCGCCCTGACCGACGCCGAGGCGCGGACGCTCGCCGAGGAAGTCCAGGAAAGTCTCGACGGCTTGATGGCGGCGATCCATACGCGAGTCCTCGCCGCGCAGGCCGAGGCCGCGCGGCTCGAAGCCCGCACGTGGACAGGGGTGCTGATCGCGCTGAGCGCGGCCGTCGGCCTGGCGCTGCTCGTCGCGCTCGAGAACGCTCGCCTGCACGCCGAAGCCCAGCGCCACATCCGTCAGCTGACCGAGCAATCGCGGCAGCTCCTCCAGGCCAAGGTCGCGGCCGAGCAGGCCAGCCGGGCCAAGAGCGAGTTCCTCGCCTCGATGAGCCACGAGCTTCGCACGCCGCTCAACGCCGTCATCGGCTTCTCCCAGGTGCTCGCCAACAAGACGTACGGAGACGTGAACGAGCGCCAGCTCGAATATCTGACGTCGATCCTCATCGGCGGCCGCCACCTCCGAAAGCTGGTCGACGACCTGCTCGATCTGGCGAAGGTCGACGCCGGCCACCTGACCCTCGACCTCACGCGCGTGGCTGTCGCCGAGGACATCCCGGAAGTCGTGGGCGTCGTCCAGTCCCTCGCCCAGCAGAAGAACATCACGGTGACCGTGGAGGTGAAGGAGCCGCTGCCGACGATCACCGCCGATCGGATGCGCGTGCAGCAGATGATCTACAACTTGCTGAGCAACGCGATCAAGTTCACCGATCCGGGCGGGCACGTCACGGTGACGGCCGACACGCTCTTCCCCGGCGGCCCGTGCGACTCGTGCTCGCTACGGATCAGAGTCGCGGACACCGGGATCGGCATCAAGGCGGAGGACCAGGCCCGCATCTTCGAGAAGTTCGAGCAGGTCGATGCCTCGCCCGCCCGCGAGCAGGAGGGAACCGGGCTCGGCCTCGCCCTGACGCGCAAGCTCGTCGAGCTTCACGGCGGCCAGATCAGCGTGGAGAGCGACGGCATCAAGGGCCGGGGCAGCATGTTCACGGTGCTCCTACCGCTCGCGCCCCCCGAGACGGAGCCCGCTAGCTGACGCGTCCGCCCCTTCGGTCAGGAGAGCGCCGTCGGCGCGGGCAGCCGCTCGTACATCCGGTGCACGTCGGATCCGTGGAAACGCGCGACGTGATTGGTCGGCGGCAGCGCCTCCGTGTAGAAGAACTCCGGTAGCTCGTCGTCCTTCTCGGTGAATCCGGCGCGGCGGTTGAACTCGTACTCGAGCCGGAGCGCGTCACGCCCCAGCGGCTCGAAGAAGTCCTTGGTCAGGCTCGTTCCGTGCGCGGCGTTGATCGCGTTGACGAGGAACTCCGTGTTCGGATTGGTCACGCTCATGCCGAAGATGCAGAGCCCGAGCGAGTCGTTGGCCGCCACCCGCGCCTGGTGCGCCAGACTCTGCTCGACGATCTGCTCGGCGTTCATCTCGCGCGTCTTGAGCCGCGGGAGGTTGCCCGCGGTGTGGTCGGCGCCCTGCGCGGTCGCCATCATCGTGACGCCGGTGGCCTCGACCACGCGCGGATCGTAGGCACTGATCGCCTGCTTTTTGATGACGGGGACCCGGCGCACGTCGTAGTGAGCGCCGACCCGCGCGGTTCCTTGCGCCCAGAGTCGGCCCTGCTCGGTGCCCCGGCGCATCTCGGCCATGCAGTCAGCCATGAACTTCACGTCGCCGAACACGCCGAGCCCGGCCTCCATCAGGACGGCCAGGGTGGCGCCGAGCTCGATGGTGTCGACGCCCAGGTCGTTCGCGAGGAAATTCATCTGCGCGAGGTCGTCGGGATCACTCAGGCCGCAGTTCGTGCCGAGCAACCCGAGCGTCTCGTACTCCACCGGAGAGACGACTTCTTTGCCGCTCGCATCGACGTAGACGTTGCTGCACTGGATCACACAGCCCGGCATGCAGGCGTGCGTGTGCTCGCCGCCTCGCGAGACGTTGAGCTGGCTGATGTGGTCGCCGCCCATCTTGAATTTCCCGCCGCCGGCGACGTCCACCTGCTGGCCGGCGCTGAAGTTGCGTACCGGCAGGCCGCCCAGCGCGTTCTGGAGGTCGGCCATGCCCATGGTGCCGATCTTCTGGTAGAAGTTCGTGACCATGGAGTCCGCCAGGAGCATCTTCGCGTAGTCCTTGATCGCGACGTTGACCTTCTTGGCGTCGGTGAAGGGGGGGATCTTGTCCAGGTCCACCACGACAGCCTTCACCCTCTTGGATCCCATCACCGCGCCGACGCCGCCGCGTGCCGACAGCCGAGCAGGTCTGCCGTCCTTGTCGCTGAACGCGATGCCCGCCAGGAGACCCTGATACTCGCCGACGGGGCCACAGAGCGCGATCGTGACTTTCCGTCCGTACTTCTTGTGCAGCATCTCCTGGGCCTCGAAGTTGCCTTTGCCCAGGTACGGCGCGGCGTCGTCGAACTCGATGGTGCCGTCCTTCTTGAAATGGATGATGACCCAGTCGGCCGATGCGCCGTGCAAGGTGAAGCCCGCGACCTTGAGCTGCCCCAGCCCGTAGCTGAAGCTGCCGCCACCGTTGGCCTCCTTGATGCCGCCCGTGAGTGGGCTCTTGCAGCCGACGCTCGTGCGATTGGCGTTGGAGAAGCTGGTGCCGGCGAACGGACCGGCCGAGAAGATGAGCGGGTTGGCAGGCGACAGCGGATCGACCGTAGCCGCGTCGAGTTCGAGGAGCGTCCGGGCGATCCAATACCGGCCGGCCCTGACGATCTCCTCGCCGTGCAGCTCGCGCTTCGTGATCCTTCGGCCTGTCAGATCGATGTCGTAGTAGGTACGCATGACACGCTCCTGAAATTCGGTACGTTGTGGCCTGCTGCGTCAAATTAAGCCGCCGGGAGCGCGGTGTCAAATTCGTCCACGACGTCCACGACGGAGCCGCCGGCGGAATTGACACCGCCTCGTGGCCCGCCGACACTGCTTGTTCAGGTGAACCGGTGATGGTCGAGGCGGCGCTCAAAGCCCTTCTCCTGCTCGTCCTGGCCGTTCTGGCCACCGCCTACACGCGGGGGTGGCGTCGGCTCAGCGCTGTCCGACACGCGCCGCCCATCTGGCGGGCGGCGGCGTACGCCCTCGGGCTCTTGACCGTGGCGGGTGCGCTGCTGTCGCCGCTCGATGACCTCGCCGTCTCCCGCTTCTCGGCCCATATGGCTCAACACCTGCTGCTGACGATGATGGCCGCGCCGCTCCTGCTGCTCGGCAATCCGCTGGCGCTCGTCCTCTGGGGCGTGCCGCCGGGCCTTCGGCGCCGGCTCGCGATGCCCCTGCGGCGGGATGCCGTGTCGCGCTCCGCGCTGTCGGCGCTGACGTTCTGGCCCGCGGCGGGCTTTCTCCACGTGGCGTCCGTGTGGGTCTGGCATCTCCCGGTGCTGTACGACGCCGCGGCCGAGCACGAGCTGGTGCACGCCGTCGAGCACGTGATCTTCTTCCTGACGGCGCTCCTGTTCTGGTGGCCGATCATCCGCCCGGCCCCCCGGCTCGGTCCGCGCCTGCACCCCGGCCTGCAGATCGCGTATCTGCTCGCCGCGACCGCGCAGAGCACGGCGCTCGGCATGCTGCTGGCGGTGCCGGAGCGCGCGTTCTATCCTCACTACGCGCGGATCGCGGCGACCCTCGGCATCAGCGCCGTCGACGATCAGATGCTCGGCGGCGGGCTCATGTGGAGCGGCGCGCACATGTACCTGCTGCCGATCCTCGTGATCCTGTGGGGCGTGTCGCGCGACGCCGCGCGGGAGCGCGACGACGCGCCGGCCTAGCTTTGCGCGATCGCACAGACTGAGGAGACAACGCTCATGGGCCTCGATCTCCTGATTCGCAACGGCACCGTCGTCGACGGCTCGGGCGCCGCGCGCTTCCGCGGCGACGTCGGCGTCAAGAACGGCTCGATCGTCGAGATCGGGCGCATCCGGGCGGTGGCCGAGCGCACGATCGACGCCGAGGGCCTGATCGTCGCGCCGGGCTTCATCGACGGTCACACCCACATGGACGCGCAGGTGGCCTGGGACCGGATGGGGAGCTGCTCCTGCTGGCACGGCGTCACCACCGTGATCATGGGCAACTGTGGTTTCGCGCTGGCGCCGTGCACGCCGCAGGAGCGCGAATGGTTCGCGCGCTGTCTGACCGCGGTCGAGGACATCCCGACCGAGGCGATGATGGCGGGGATCGACTGGACGTGGGAGACCTTTCCGGAGTATCTCGCGACCGTCGACCGCCTGCCGAAGGCGATCAACTACGGCGCCTACATCGGCCACTCGGCCTTGCGCATGTACGTCATGGGCAAGCGCGCGTTGAGCGAGCCCGCGACGGAAGACGACCTCACGCGGATGGCCGCGGCGGTGCGGGAAGCGATCCGCGTCGGCGCCATGGGGTTCTCGAGCTCGCGCGCCACGACGCACGTCACGCCGGACGACACCCCGGTGGCGAGCCGGATCGCCGCCTGGTCGGAGGTCGATCGCCTGGTCGGCACCATGGCCGAGCTGAACGCCGGTGTGTTCCAGGTGGGTCCGGATACGTCGGGAGGCGAGGCGCAGCGGAAATTTCTCGCGCGGCTCAAGCAGGTGGCGGTGGAGACCGGGCGGCCGGTCATGTTCGGCACCATCTCGAGCCGCCAGGGCGACAGGCCGAATCCGTGGACGTATCAACTCGACTATCTGGACGACTGCGCGGCCGCCGGGGCGCGGATGTGGGGACAGACCACGACGCGCTCGATCAACGCCATCTTCTCGCTCAAGTCGTACCTACCGTTCGACGTGCTGCCCGCCTGGCGGCAGATCCGCCGCTTGCCGCTGGCCGAGCAGAAGCAGCGTCTGGCCGATCCGGCCACGCGGCGGCAGCTCGTCGCCGAAGAGGCCGGCATGAAGCCGCGCGACAACGTGTTCCAGGGTGGCGGCGCCGCCACGACCGACCCGCGCAAGCCGGACTACGGCAATCTCTACGTGATGAAGGGTGTCGACTGGAACGATCCGACGGTCGCGCAGCTGTCGGCGCAGCTTCGCCGACATCCGGTCGAGGTCATGATCGCTCTGGGTCTCGAGAACGACAATCAGGTGTTCGTGCAGCCCCTCGTCAACGAGGACCCGGAACACGTCCTGGGCATGCTGCGTCACCCCCGCACGCTCGCCACGTTCTCGGATTCCGGCGCGCACGTCTGTCAGGAGATGGGCTCGTCGCTCCAGACTCACTTGCTGAGCTACTGGGTGCGCGTGCGGCAGGCGTTCACCCTCGAAGAGGCGGTGCGGAAGCTCACGTTCGACAACGCCTCGGCGTGGGAGCTCAACGACCGCGGGCTGGTGCGCGCGGGCTACCGGGCGGACCTGGTGGTGTTCGACGAAAAGCGCGTGCGGCCGGCGATGCCGACGGTGGAGACCGATCTGCCCGGCGGTGCCCGCCGCCTCGTGCAGAAGGCGGAGGGCATCGCCGCCACCATCGTCAACGGTCAGGTCACGCTGGAGCAGGGTGAGACCACCGGCCGCACGCCCGGCGTCTTACTGCGCGGGCCCGGCGCGCGGCCGGCCTGACTCGCGTCTTCGTGAGTCGCGATCTCAGAAGATCGCGAGCGGATGCGCCGGGGCGCCCGTCGAGCCGACCAGCCGAATCGGCGTCGCCGTGAAGAGGAACTCGTAGCGCCCTTCCTCGGCGCATGCGCGCGCGAGCCGCTCCGGATTCGAGTTGTCCACGAGCACCAGACCCAGGAACGGAATGGCCAGGTGCGTGCTCATCGCGAAACCCGGATAGCTGGTCGGCCGCTCGTCCATCATGTCCCACGAGATCGCGGCGATGTCCTTCTCGCGAAACCACTCCAGACACGACAGATGCATCCCGGGGTGGGGGGACACGCGCGGCACCCAGTCGGGATTCGCCTTCCGAAAGGCCTCGTCGCCGTTGCGCACGACGACCACGTCGCCCGGCTCGACCTTGATGCCGGCCCGCGCGGCCGCCGCGTCGAGCTCCTTGGGCGTGACCGGCTGGCCGACGGTCACGTAGCCCTCCCTGCGGCCGGCGGCGACGTCGAGGAGCACGCCTCTGGTCGTCAGGCCGTCGAAGTACGCGTCGATCGCGCACCAGGTAGCCCCGGCCGCGGTCAAGCTGTCCTTGAACGCGCGGCCGTTGTAGAGCTCGCCGTCCCAGGCCACGTGACAGAGCGCGTCGATGTGGGTGATCGAGAAACCGTGGTAGACGAGGTCGAAGCGATCGAGCACGACGTCGGCGCGCTCGCGGCTCGACGGGAACGTCACGTTGTACATGATCGCCGGCTGAGGCCCGATGTCCCGCGCCAGCGAAACGGTGCGGCCGGTCCGCACCAGGGACGAGGCCTGCGCGCGCTTGGCGGCGGTGATCAGGTTCGCGGTGCCGCGCTGATCGTCGTGCCCCCAGCGCCCCCAGTTGTTGAGCTCCTTGAAGTACCCCTCGACGCGATCCTGCGTGGGTGGCTTCCAGTCGGCCATCGCCGCTCCTCTCGATGAATTCGGCTAGTAGTACACCGCGCGTCCGGCCCCGCCAGTCGCCACGACCAGCTCGCCGGTGACCGCCCAGGCCTTGTCCGACGCCAGGAAGACCGCGAGATAGGCGATCTCGGACGCGTCCACCATGCGGCCGATTGAATTACCGCGCGGCGAGTCGTGGGCGAAATCGCTCTTCTCGACGTCGTCGGCCGAGATGCCGAGCTCGGCCGCGCGCGCGGCCAGAAGCCGCGGGGTGCGCTCGGTGCGCGTCGTGCCCGGGTGGATGCAGTTGACGGTGATCCCGAACCGGCCGAGCTGTACGGCGAGGGTCTTGGTGAAGTGGACCAGCGAGCCGTTGCGCGCGCCGCCGCTCAGGTTTCCGGCGTTGCGGGCGTTGGTGCCGCTGATGTTGATGATCCGACCCCAGCCCTGCTGCTTGAGATAGGGAATCGCGGCGCGGGCGCATCGCAGCGCGCCGACGTACTTCACGTTGAAGTCCTGCAGCAGGTCCTCGTCGACGATCGTCTCGATCGGACCGGTCGCGGTGGCGGAGCCCCCGGGCGGCGAGCCGCTGTTGACCAGGATGTGCAAGCCGCCCAGTCGGTCGGCGGCCTGGGCGACCGCGCGGTCGACTTGCTCCTTGCTGGTCACGTCGGCGACGAGCGGAAGAACCCGGCGACCCGTCTGGCCTTCCAGCTCGCGCGCGGCAGCCTCCAGCCGGTCCTTCGTGCGCGCCACGATCGCGACGTCGACGCCCTCGCGGGCCAGCTCGAGCGCGATGGCCTTGCCGATGCCGAGACTCCCGCCCGTCACGAGCGCGCGCTTGCCTGTCAGTCCGAAGTCCATCGCGTCACCTCTTCAACGTTTGGGTATGAACAGGTCCACGACCGCGCCCATCTTCAGCACCTCGTCCAGACGCCAGAGCGCCTCGAGCACGCCGGCCGACTGCGCTCCGCCGAGGACGGCCGCGAGAGATCGCGGAACTTCCTTTCGACGTCGGCGTCGGTCATCGGGTTCTTGGCGTGGCCCTTCGGGTAGTCGGCTCGCTCGGTGAATCGCTGGCCGGAGCGCGTGATCACCTCGATCCGCGAGGCCAGCTCTTGAGGAAAGCGTCGCGTGAGCTCCGGGTTCTCGGCGACGCGGATGCGGTTCATGAGCGGCCGCAGGCTCGGATCGAGATATCGCTTCGGCTCGAAGCTGGCAGGGGTGAGCCGGCCGTCCACGAGCGCCACGGCGAGCATGTAGGGAAGACTGTGATCGGCGGTCTCGCGCGTCCGCGGATCCCACTTGGCCGGCTCGCTGCCGATCTCGCTGTGGGCCATCGCGTAGATTTGCACCTCGAGGGCCTCGATCTCCTCCGCCCGCACCCGGTCGCGCAGGCCGAGCGCGATCGCGAGCGGCGCCTGGGCGTGATACTCGGCCGCGAAGAACTTGAAGTTCGTGCGCTCGATCGCGAGGGGCCGGCCGGCGCCGCCGAGGTCGCCGAGCTCGAAGGGCCCCGTCACTTGCTCGCAGAGACCGTGGCGTCCCTCGAACGCGGCCGTCGGCCCGGTCATCCCGGCCTTGGCCAGCTGCGCCGCGAAGAGCCCGGCCTTCGCGGCCGCCGCGGTGGCGCAGCCCTTCCACATCGCAAGCTCGCCGGCCCGCGTCTGACGGGTCGCCACGTTCGCGGTGACCGCGATCGCGATCGCGTCGGCCATCTCCTGCACCGACAGGCCGAGCAGGAGCCCGGCGCCGGCCGCCGAGGCGGGCGCCACGAACACGCCCTGGTCCCAGCCGCGATCACGGAGCGCGACGTGATCGGCCAGGGCGCCGAAAACTTCGTAGCCGGCGACCGTCGCCAGCAAGAAATCCTTTCCCGACGCGCCCTGCATCTCCGCCGCGGCCAGGATTGCCCCGAGCATGTCGCTCGGATGGCCGGAGCCCTGCGTGATGTACGTGTCGTTGGCGTCGAGAAACCGGATCATGACGGAGCTGGCGAAGGCCGCGGCCTCCGGGGTGGTCGCGCGTCCGTCACCGAGGAGCCGCGCCGCCGGCGCGCCGCTCGAGGCCGGCGCGACACGCCGGGCGATGACGGCCGGCTCGCTCGCTGCGCCACCCATGGCGCAGCCGAGCGAGTCGATCACGTGCCGCTTGGCTTCCTGAACCGTGCGCGGTCCCAGATCCTCGTACCGGAGCGAGGTGACGTAGCGAGCCAGCGTCTCGGTCGTTCGATCCATGTTGTCCTTTCGCGCTTCGGCTGGCGGGGCGAGCCCCGACGGCCTGCAGCGCGCACCTCCGCGTCAGGGGAGCAGGATCAGCTTGCCCGTCGATTCACGCGACTCGAGAAGGCGATGGGCCTCTGCCGCCTGCGCCATCGGGAACGTCTTGCTGATGTGGAGCCTGAGGCGCCCCTCGCGGATCAGCGCGAAGCACCGCTCGGAGCCCTCGCGCGTCTTGGCGGGAAAGCCTCTCGTCAGGGTCGGCAGCGAGAACGCGCTCACCTTCTGCGACTTCGGGGAAAGCGCCGAGAGGTTGAGCGGATCCGGCGCGCCACCCGCGCGGCCGTAGAGGATGATGTGCCCGAAGGCGGCCAGACAGCGTAGCCCCTCCTCGAAGGTCGGCTTGCCGACCGCGTCGAGGATGAGATCGACACCGCGGTCGCTGGTCAGCCGCAGCACCTCGTCGGCGAACTTGTCCTTCACGTAATTGATGATCGCGTCGGCACCGGCCTCCTTCGCGAGCCCCGCCTTCGCGTCGCTCGAGACGGTGCCGAACACGCGAGCGCCGGCCGCTTTGGCGAGCTGCACCGCCACGAGCCCGACGCCGCCGGCCGCCGCGTGCACGAGGACGCTCTTACCGGTAGTCGTCGTATCCACCGTGTGGAGCAGGTGGTAGGCGGTCAGTCCCTGGATCAGGAACGCTGCGCCGTCGACGAAGCTCACGGAGTCGGGGAGCGGGATCACCATGAACGCGGGCGAGACGCAGTACTCCGCGTATGCCCGGCTGGTGAGGGCGGCCACGCGCATGCCCGGTCGGAGATTCGTCACGCCGTCGCCGACCGCCTCGATCACCCCCGCCACCTCCATGCCGGGCGAGTCGGGAAGCTTCGGCTTCACGGTGTACGTGCCCTGGCGGAAGCGCGTGTCGGCGAAGTTCACACCGATCGCGTGATTCTTGATCAACACGCCGCCGGGACGTACGTCCGGCTTGGGAACGTCGGCCTGGGCCAGTACTTCGGGGCCACCCGTTTGCGCGAAAACGATCGCCTTCATTCCGGTCCTCCTTGGAGCGAGGCCCACACTATCGCAGAACGCGCCGTCGTGGGGGCGGCCCAATTGGGAACAGGTGGGCCCGCCCTGTTCGGTCCGGCGGAGAACCACGCGGAACCGGCCCGGGGATCCCCTGACTTGACCGAGGCGGCATTTCTTGTGGTATTTCTACAA
>Ga0209377_1002740_pt1 | contig 11429 bp, 8 predicted proteins | sample GraSoiAngelo_141_FD_185898 | JGI IMG/M metagenome (GOLD analysis project Ga0209377, IMG submission 185898) | Grasslands soil microbial communities from the Angelo Coastal Reserve, California, USA - 14_0929_12_40cm (SPAdes) (version 2) | ecosystem: Environmental > Terrestrial > Soil > Grasslands ...
TGCGACGCAACCCGAATTATTCTTCTCCACTCTTGGCACCAGCTCTTTCACATACCAGCTTAAGACCACCGGTTACTCGGCGGGTGCCTACACGCTTGACTTCGTCGTCGTTGGCGATCCGCTGGTCCACCACGCGCCGTTCCAACTGCGTTAGCCTGTTCATCCGGGCGGGGCGGAGACCTCCGGCGCGACCGCTCGATATTTTCCACCCAAAATCTCGGCGAGCATCTTTCCTGCACGCAGCAGGGGCTCTTTCGTCGCTTCCGTGCGTGAGAGGATCAGTGCGCCTTCCAGTGCGGCGAGAATGAACTCGGCCACCCGGGCGCGGTCGCGTTCCGGTACTTCGTCCAGTCCCGCTGCAATGATGTTTTGCCATGTCGTGAAGATCGCACGGCACACAGGGCGCAATCCTTCCGAATCGCGGTCGAGGTCGAGCGCAACCGCAGCCACCGGACAACCCTTCATGAACTCGCTTTCCTCAAGGAGGTTCGCGGCGCTGGTGAAAAGCAACTCCACTTTCTGTGCGATCGATTCGCGCTGATCAAAGATTCCGCGAAACCACTGTCCCTCGCCTCGCTCCGCCTCTTTGAGGGCAACGCTTGCGAGCTCGAGCTTGCCCCCGGGAAAGAAATGATAGATCGAGCCCTTCGGTGCGGTGCTCGCCGCGACGACCTGGTTGATCGCCACGCCCGATAATCCCGATCGACACAGGAGGTCGAGCGTGGCGTCGATGATTCGAATCTTGGATTCGGGGCGCTCCATTCTGTGTCGTGAAAATCTATATAGACCGGTCTATATGCCGCAGTCGCCGGACAGCGACAGACAGAGTCTGTCCGGAAATAATTTCAGTTTCGCGCGCAGAAAGTCTTATGACAAGGACATATTGCTTGCAGCGGGCCAGCAGTCTTTCATAATGATTTTAGAGGACCTCAAAAGACAAATCTGTTGACCGCTGAGTTCCAAGTTCGGTCGGGCTCATATTGCTGGTTGACGAGGAAACGACTATGAAGCGCAACCTTGTTGTGCCGCTGACGTTGGCGGCTGCAGTCGTGTGTCTTTTCTTTTTTCAGGTCGAGATGGTCGAGTCGCAGCAGTTCTTTCAAACGTTCAGGGCGCAGGATCCCGGCGTCCGCGGTGGGCCGGCAGGAGCCGGCGGCCAGCTCGACGGACTGAGCACCACCCAGGCTGCATTTTTCGCCGCGGGCGCTGTGGATTTCGCCGAAGTGGAAAATGTCCCGGATGGCCTCGGGCCGAGGATGAACCTCGACAGCTGCGGCGGGTGCCACATTCAGCCCGCGCTCGGTGGCACGAGCCCGTTCGTGAATCCCCAGGTGGCGTTCGCCCGCAAGGACAGCGGAACCGACAACGTTCCACCGTTCGTTGCGACGAACGGCCCGGTGCGCGAGGCGCGCTTCGTGCTGAATCCGGACGGAACGGCAGACGGCGGCGTGCACGCGCTGTTTACTATTACCGGTCGAACGGGTGCGTCGGGTTGTATGCTCGCGCAGCCGGACTTTGCGACGCAGCTTGCGAATCGGAACGTGATTTTCAGGATCCCCACCCCGACCTTTGGGGCGGGACTGATCGAGCAGATTCCCGATGCGGCGATCGCGGCGAACCGGGCGAGCAGCGCGGCCCAGAAGCAGGCGTTGGGAATCAGCGGCAAGCCGAACTACCACGTCGCCGGCCGGACGATCACCGGAATGACCAACAACAACGGCAACGACGGCACGATCGCGCGGTTCGGATGGAAGGCGCAGAACAAGTCGCTGCTCCTTTTCTCGGGCGAAGCGTACAACGTCGAAATGGGGATCACCAACGAGCTGTTCCAGACCGAGCGGGATGAAACCGCGAGCTGCCAGTTCGCGACGGTTCCGAACGACGTCACCAACACCGATGCCACGACTGCGACCGAGGCGGTCAGCGCAATCGAGAAGTTCGCGTTTTTCATGCGCTTCCTCGATGCCCCTCAGCCTTCTCCCGATTCACCGGGAGGGGCGATATCGATCGCGAACGGCAGGCAGAAGTTCGCCGAAATCGGGTGCGCGCTGTGCCATACGCCCTCGTTCACGACGGGCAATTCCACCGTCGCCGCGCTGAACGGGAAACCGGTCAACCTCTTCTCCGACCTGCTGGTCCACGACATGGGGGTGGGCTTGGCTGACGGCGTCAGCCAGGGCGAGGCGGGTCCGAGGGAGTTCCGCACCGCGCCGCTCTGGGGCCTGGGGCAGCGCATCTTCTTCCTGCACGACGGGCGGACAGCGGACTTGCTGCGGGCGATTCAGCAGCATTCAAGCTTCGGCTCCGAAGCGAACGGCGTAATTTCGAACTTCAACAACCTGGGCGAAGGCCGCAAGCAGGATCTTCTCAACTTCCTGCGTTCCCTGTAGCAAGAAGTCGAAACGTAAAACCCGCGTCGAGCGATCGGCGCGGGTTTTTCTTTTTCGGGAGCACCCGGAGGGGAGTGGTGGGCGGTACTGGGATCGAACCAGTGGCCCCTCCCGTGTGAGGGGAGTGCTCTACCGCTGAGCTAACCGCCCGAGGCTGCGAAGTGTAGCAAATCTTCTCCGGGGCCGGGCTGCGGGGCCCGCTGCAATTCCATCGCGTACAATGCGCCGATTCCAGGCGCGACGATGGTCCGAACCCGTTTTGCTCCGAGCCCGACCGGCTACCTCCATATCGGTGGGGCGCGGACCGCTCTTTTCTCCTGGGCATACGCGCGAAAGCACGGCGGCAAGTTCATCCTGCGCATCGAGGACACCGACCTCGAGCGCTCGACCGAATCCTCGGTGCAGGCGATCCTCGACGCGATGCGCTGGCTCGGGCTCGACTGGGATGAAGGTCCGTTTTTCCAAATGCAGCGCCTCGGAAGGTACAAGGAAGTAGCCGAGAAGCTCATCGCGCAGGGAAAAGCGTACCGCTGCTGGGCTAGCAAGGAAGATCTGGACGCGATGCGCGAGCGCCAGCGCGAGCGCGGCGAGAAGCCGCGCTACGACGGGCGCTGGCGTCCCGAGCGCGCCAAGGCCGCAGGACTCGTGCCGCCGGCGGACCGGGCGCCGGTGGTGCGATTCCGAAATCCCGACGAGGGGGACATCGTTTTCCACGATCTCGTCAAAGGCTCGATCACGGTGGCGAACGCGGAGCTCGACGACCTCGTGCTGCTGCGCGCGGACGGCGTTCCCACGTACAACTTCGGGGTCGTGGTGGACGACCTCGACATGAACATCACGCACGTGATCCGCGGCGACGATCACGTGAACAACACGCCGCGTCAGGTCAACATTTTCCAGGCGCTCGGGGCGGAGCTGCCGAAATTCGCCCACGTTCCCATGATCCTCGGCGCCGACGGCGAACGGCTGTCGAAGCGGCACGGAGCGGTGAGCGTCATGCAATACGAGGAGGACGGCTATCTGCCTGAGGCTCTTGTCAACTATCTCGCGCGGCTCGGCTGGTCGCACGGCGACGAGGAAATGTTCACTGTGGAGCAATTCCTCGAGTGGTTCGATCTCGCCCACATAAGCCGTTCGGCCGCGCAATTCAATCCCGAGAAGCTGCGCTGGCTCAACCACCAGTATCTCAGGCAGCGCCCGGACGCCGATCTCGCCAAGCTCGTGGCGCCGCGCATCGAGCGCGCCGGCGGCAAGCTGGCCGGAGGGCCGGAGCCGCTCCGAGTGGTCGCGCTGCTGAAAGAGCGTTCCGAAACGCTGGCGGCGCTCGCGGGAGAGGCGATGATGTTCTATGCCGAACCCGGCGCGGCGCGCAGCGCCGTGACCGCTGAAGTGCGTCCCGCGCTGGCCGAGGTCGCGGCGGCCTTCTCGGCTCTCGGAGACTGGCGCGCGGAAGCCATCATGAGTGCGATCCAGGCCGTGATCGACAAGCACAAGCTCAAGCTGCCGAAGCTCGCAATGCCGCTACGAATGATCGTGTTCGGCCGCACGCAAACTCCCAATCTCGGCCCCGTGCTCGCATTGGCGGGAAAAAAGCGAGTGCTGGAGCGGCTTCAGGAGCACTTGGCCGCATGATATAATTCGCGCCCTTGCGTGGGGGTATAGCTCAGCTGGGAGAGCGCTTGCATGGCATGCAAGAGGTCACCGGTTCGATCCCGGTTACCTCCACCAGACCGGCCTCCGGCAGTCGTAAAAGTCTTGAGGTCCCCATCGTCTAGAGGCCTAGGACATCGCCCTTTCACGGCGGTAACACCGGTTCGAATCCGGTTGGGGACGCCACGCCGATATCACCGCTGCTGAGCACCCCTTTGTCAGCGAGTTGTCAGACGCGCAGCACCTCAAGAGCCGTAACATTTAAGGACGCCATCAAAATCAAAACAGCATTCTTCATGGAATTCAAGCGCTGGGAACCCCGCGTTGGCGATTGGGTTGAAGTAAAACCTGCCGCGGAAATACTCGAAACACTGGACGCGCGGGGGGAGATGGAGCGAATGCCTTTCATGCCCGAGATGCTCGTGCACGCGGGCAAACGCTTTCAGATATCAGCCGTCGCACACAAGACTTGCGACACGGTCAACAAGACCGGCGGCCGAGCTGTGAAGGACGCCGTCCACCTCGCCGATTTGAGGTGCGACGGTAGCGCGCACGGCGGCTGCCGGGCTGCTTGCCTTCTCTTCTGGAAGACGGCGTGGCTTCAGCCCGTTTCAGGCCAACACGAGGGCACGCGCCTCCCCTCGAACGCGACCGACCGGACGGCGCAGGAAGGAGTCGGCGCGTTGACTTCAAATGCTTCAAGCAAGCGCGCCGATGGTGCAATCCTCTACCGCTGTCAGGCTACGACACTTCCCGAATGGTCGACGCCCTTGCACTGGTGGGACGCGCGTCAATACCGGCGCGACGTCCGAAGTGGAAATGTCACCGCACGCCGCGCCTTTACGACTCTCATTCTTGCCAGCATATTCAACATACGTCGACTCCCGCGGGGGTATCGATTCGCCTGCTGGCTATACGAGCGAGCGCATCTGTGGCTGCGGGGATTTCCCGATCCGCATGGAACCGGGAAGATACCTCAGGGCCGGCAAACGCCGGACGCTCGGCTTGATCTGACGATAGGTGAATTGGTCGAGATCAAGAGTCGCGACGAGATCTTCGAGACGGTGAATTTCCATAACCGCAACCGCGGTCTGCAAATTGACGAAGAGATGACGAGGTACTGTGGAGGGCGGTTCCGCGTGGTCAGCCGCGTCACGAGGATCATCAACGAGAGAACCGGGGAGATGATGCACTTCAACAACCCATGCATTGTCCTCGACAATGTCAACTGCCTGGGCGAATACTCGGCAAGGCGATTGCTCTGCCCGCGCCGCATCACGGCCTATTGGCGAGAGATATGGCTGAAGCGGGTCGAAGACGGGCCCGCGGCCGACCCGGGCTAATCCCGCCGCTCATCGAAAGAAGTCTTCCGGCATCAGAGTGAGTCTTCATATCGTCAGGGAATTCTGGCGAACTTGGCGGGATGGTGGCTTGCGAGCCGTCATTACACGAAGCGTCGGCCGCGTGCGCCACGAACTGAGGGTCTTCCTGTCTGCGGTTCGACGTGTAACCAACGAATACCAAAGTGCATACGCTGTCGATCGATGGCTGGGCGTAAGCTCTCTAGCCAATCGGCAGATTCGGTATTCGGCACTGCGTGCGGCCGGACGCGGCCAATCGGAGGAGGAATTGGTCAGAGTCTCCATGGAGTATTGGAACAAAGGGGATCGCGTCGGCGTCGACCTCAAGGACTATTCTCATTGGCAAGGCGCTGGCCCATGGCGGGATAGGGAACAATGGCTCAAGCTTGGGCGCCCGCACTTCCGCATGTACGAAAGGCTCTGCCTTGTCACGTCGACGAAACGGCCGTTGCGGCGCGCGGTTGAATGGGGTCCAGGTGGAGGCGCCAATGCGATCCACTTCACCGACGAGGTCGACGAGTTCTGCGGCATAGAAATCGCGCAGGCCAGCCTCGACGAATGCAAGCGGGTACTTTCGGAAGCTGGGTTTGAGTCATTCCGCCCAGTACTGATCTCGGCGGAGGCGCCGGAACAAGCGCTTGAGCTGGCAGGCAGTCAGTATGACTTCTTCCTGAGCACCTATGTTTTCGAATTGCTGCCCGGGAAACGCTATGGAGAGCGCGTGCTGAGCGTTGCATATACTCTCCTTCGGCCTGGCGGACTAGCGATTATTCAGATTCGATACGATGACGGCTCCGAACGTAGCCGACAGAAGAACATCGACTACTACCGTCACGCAGCTCGCTTCACCTCGTACTCCATCGAGGAGTTCTGGACCCTCGCGCAACGTATCGGCTTTCGGCCTGAGTACGTGACGCTTGTTCCCGAGCACATCGATGAGTACGCCGGCGACCTCTATGCCTATTTTGCGTTGGTTAAACCCGGTAGCGAGGAGCGGGCAAGGGAGAAGTAGCAAGTCCCTGACGTGCTGGACATGGCGCCTTACTTAATACGTAGGATCTCGCCTGAAACCCAGGTGCCGATTCATTTGGGGATCCGCCTTTCTCCACCCGAAACCAGTCTGATTCGGCTCGACGCTTCACGCGGCCCGCTCTCCCAGGATGCCGCCTCGTGCTCCCGGAGGTAGGCCGTGAGCTGCTCCGCCGGCAGAGGCTTGCTAAAGTAGTAGCCTTGCATCTCGTCGCAGCCCCTGCGCTCAAGGAACCTCATCTGTTCCAGGGTTTCGACGCCCTCGGCGACCACCTTGAGCCCCAGGCTGCGCGACATGGCGAGGATCGTATCGGTGATCGCGACATCGCTCGCATCCACGGGAACGCCCCGCACAAATGACGCGTCGATCTTCACGCTGTCGATGGGGAGACGCTTCAGGTAAGCGAGCGACGAATAGCCGGTTCCAAAGTCGTCGATCGTGAGCCGCACGCCGATCGCCTTGAGCTTCCGCAACAGTTCCACCGCTTGCTCCGGCTCCGGCATCATCACGCTCTCGGTCACCTCGAACTCGATCCAGCGCGGATCCATCCCCGTTTCCGCGATCGTGCTCGCCACGTCATCCAGCAACGTGGCGCTCATGAATTGCCGCGCCGACAGGTTCACCGCCATTCGCAGCAACGGCAACCCTTGCTCGGCCCACTTTCGCGCCTGCAGGCACGCGGTGCGGAGCGCCCATTTTCCGATCGGAACGATCAGGCCGGTCTCCTCCGCGAGCGGCACGATCTGATCGGGCGGGACCGGACCGATGGTCGGATGCTGCCATCGCAAAAGACATTCGATTCCCGTGACACGCCCCGTCCGCGCTTGGACTTTGGGCTGATAATGCAACGTCAGCTCGTTCCGTTCTAGCGCGCGGCGCAGCGCCGCTTCGAGCTCGAGCCGCTCGACGGAATGGGGGTTCATTTGCTCGGCATAGAACTGGTAGGTGTTCTTGCCCTGCTGCTTCGCGCGGTACATTGCGATATCAGCGTTCTTCAGCAGGGCCTGCAAGTCGTCGCCGTCGACCGGACAGATGCTCACTCCGATGCTCGCCGTGATTTGAAATTCCCTGCCGTACACCGTCATCGGCTCCGCGACCTCGACGAGGATCTTTTCGGCCACCCGAGCGAGGTCGCCCGGACCTTGGAACGCCTCGATCAGCACGACGAATTCGTCACCGCCCTGCCGCGCAACCGTATCCGACCTGCGCACACAGCGCGCCAGCCTATTCGCGACATTCTGCAAGAGCCGGTCCCCCGCCTCATGGCCCAGGGTGTCATTGATGTTCTTGAAGCGATCAAGATCGATGAACAGCATTGCGATGCGTCGTGCTTCGCTCTTTGCCGTAGCGAGGGCGCGATTGACTCGTTCGGTCAGCAGCAGCCGATTCGGCAGGCCCGTCAAGGGGTCGTGAGTCGCCGCGAATTTGACTACCTCTTCCGCGTGCTGCCGGTCCTTGATTTCCCGCCGCACGAGCAGGACCACGAAGCCGAGGAGGCCGAGGTTGAACAACGTCGCGACGGCTGCGGTAATGACGCTGAGATCCGAGCCGCGCTTGGATTGCTCGGCTCGGCGCGCGAGTCGGGCATCTCCGGCGGCCATAAGATCCGTCGTGAGACGCTGGATGTGGCGAGTTGTCGCCGCCCTCGCCGTCTCCTTGATGGTTCGGATAGCCGCGGACACGCCCTTCCGGCTGTGGATTTCACTCAGCGCGGCGAGACGTTCGCGTTCTTCGTCGATCAGCGCACCCAGTTGCTCGATCTGCGGCATCTGATCCGGAATCGTTCCCGACAAGGCGCCTAATGTCTGGACAAGATCGGCGGCGCGACCCACAAACGCCTGAGCTCCGGCGAGACGTTCGCGCTCACCGCCGATGATGTATCCGCGCAGCTCGACCTCCGAACCGACGACGTTGCGTTGAAGGTCCTTGAGGGCTCCCACGAGCTTGAGCGTGTTTTCGGCAGTCCGGGAAGCCTCGATCAGGTTGGCGATCGTTCGATACGACACGAAGGCGTTCGCGACCAGGATACTGAACGCGATGAGCGAGCCGATAACGAACCTTCGCGACAGGAAAGGCAATCGCATCCAGGTCCCCGCGTCGCTCGGCTCACGCCCTGGGTCGCTCCGGCTCTCTTTTGGGATATCGCTTGCTGCACCGTGCGCGAGGGCACCGAAGATGCGGAAAAGAAACCTCGCCCCGTAACGCACAGGACGCCTCCAGTGGCTGGGGTTCAACGACGTTGGAAAGAGGTGTCTCACCGGGTTTTGGATCTGCAATCCTCGGAAAGAAGCAATAAGTGGGCCAAATCAAGCCTCAAATGATCCAGACAGAATGGTCGACCCGGTCGACAATACACGTTTTGTCGATGTCTCAGGCACGAACAGCGCCTCGCCCCGCCCTTCCTTGCCGAATCCGATAAATGGCTGCCGTGGAAAAAATCGAGCTGGCGGTAGGCGAGGGTTCCAAGCGAGATTTCTTCTACCGCCCCGAGAGCGTGGGGGACAAAGGCGTCATCCAGCAGATATTCCAGAATCAGGATTACGAGCTCGGGCACTTCAGGCTGACCGAGCGACTGATGAAGCTCGGCGAGACCGAGAGCCGGCGCGGCCGGGAACTGCTGATCATCGACGCGGGCGCCAATATCGGTGCGGCCGCCCTGTACTTTTCCTTCCGGTTCACCGGCAGCAAGGTCATCGCGATCGAGCCCGAGAGGAAGAATTGCGAATTGCTGAGAATGAATTGCGCCGGCCTCAACATAGCGGTCGTCGAGGCAGCGCTGGGATGCGAGGCGGGAAAATCGTTCCTGAGCGATCCTGGCCTGAGCGACTGGGGGTTCCGGACGGGCGACACGGGAGAATACGAAGTCGACGTCGTCAGCGTGGATCAGCTCTTCGATACCCTCGATGAGGAAAAGGCCGCGCCTTTTATCTGCAAGATCGACATCGAGGGCGGCGAAGCGAACCTCTTCAAGCGCAATTATTCGTGGCTGGAGCGCTTTCCCCTGGTTATCATCGAGCTGCACGACTGGCTGCTGCCAGGGGAGGGCAACTCGCGGAATTTCCTCAAGGCCGCGCTCGAGTTCGACTTCGATTTCGTCTATCGCGGCGAGAATCTGTTCTGCTTCAACAATTCCCTGCTGAAGAAATACGCCTGAGCGGGGTCAGTCGGGCTTCGCTCCCGTCTCGTGAACCACCTTGCCCCATTTCACGATTTCCGCCTTCATGTACTCGGCGGCCTGCGCCTGCGGGCCGCCCACCGGGTCGAACGCGCTGAATGCGAGCCGCTCGCGTACCTCGGGGTTGCGGATGGCGCCGTTGACCGCCTCGTTCAGCTTCTGCACGATGGCCGCGGGCGTGCCCGCGGGGAGGAACACGCCCACCCAGGTATAGTCCTCCACGCCCGGAAAGCCCGCTTCGGCGAAGGTCGGGACATCCGGAAGCGCCGGGATGCGCTTCGCGCTGGAGACGGCGAGGGCGCGGAGCTTCCCGGCCTTGATCTGCGGCAGCGGTCCGGAGATAGCCATGCAGCCTATCGGCGGCTCGCCCTGGACCACAGCGGTGACCGCCAACCCGGCGCCGCGGAAGTGAATCGGCGTGGTGTCGAGCTTCGCGATCACCCGCAGTATGTTCTCCCCGGTCAGATGGGGGGTCGTCCCGCTGCCGGGAGAGGCGAACGCGATCTTCTTGCCCCTCGACTGGCTGATGAGCTCGGGCAGCGTTCGCGCCGGCACGCTCGCGTTCACGAAGATCATATTCGGCTGCGACGCGGGAATCGCCACCGCGATGAAATCACGCTCGGCGTCGTACCCCGGATTGGGATACAGGCTTGCGTTCACGGCGATCGCGGACGAGGTCATGAGCACGGTGTAGCCGTCGGACGCTGATTTCGCGGCCGCGGCGGCGCCGATGTTGCCGCCCGCTCCGGCGCGGTTCTCGACGACGAACTGCTGGCCCAGGGTCTCGTTGAGCTTCGCGCCCACGATCCTCGCGATGATGTCGACCGGGCCTCCCGGCGCGAAGGGTACGATGACGCGCACCGGCTTGCTCGGCCAGTCCTGCGCGAAGCAGGCGCCGGCGAGCGCCCACGCGGCGAGCGCGACGGAGAGTTTTCTCCTCATGAATTTCCTCCTTCTGCTTTCGGTCATCTTATCATCGCCCATGCGGCGCGACTCAGGCTGCGATAAAGTAGCGGCTCGCGTTTTCTCCTCACGAATTGGAAAAAGGAATTCCCATGCCCGCGCGCAAGCTCACCCGCCAGGATCTCCGCGATGCCGCGGAGAAATACAAGAACTGGGGCAGGTGGGGTCCCGATGACGAAATCGGCACGCTGAATCACACGCGGCCCGAGGACATCGTCGCCGCGGCACGGCTGGTGAAGAAGGGGAAGGTGATCTCCCTCGCGCTCAACTTCGACAACAACGGCCCCCAGGGCGCGAAGAGCAAGTACCCCTCGATGGGCCGGATCAATCCGGTGCACACGATGCTGCGCACCGGCACCGACGCGTATTCCGGGGTGCTCGACCACCGGGGCATCCGCGCCGCGGACGACATGGTGGTCATGCCCCTGCAGTGCGGCACGCAATGGGACGGCCTCGGCCACGTCTTCTACGAGAACTCCATGTGGAACGGCTACGACTGCCGCGAGGTGACCTCCAACGGCGCGCAGAAATGCGGAATCGAGAAGACCAAGGCGAGGATGGTCGGCCGCGGCGTGTTTCTCGATGTCCCGCGCGCCCTGGGCTTGGATGTGCTCCCGGACGGCCACGCCATCAGCAGCGCCGAGCTCGATCTGACCGCGAAGAAACAGAACGTCGAGTTCAAGCGGGGCGACTTCATCGTCGTGCGCACCGGTCAGATGGAAGCGAAGCTCGACGCGGGCAGCTGGGACGGATACCCGGGCGGAGACGCGCCCGGATTCGCGTTCGAGACGCTCGAGTGGATCCAGCGCACCGAGCTCGCGGCGCTCGCCTCAGACACCTGGGGCTGCGAGGTGCGGCCG
>Ga0209377_1002748_pt1 | contig 11419 bp, 9 predicted proteins | sample GraSoiAngelo_141_FD_185898 | JGI IMG/M metagenome (GOLD analysis project Ga0209377, IMG submission 185898) | Grasslands soil microbial communities from the Angelo Coastal Reserve, California, USA - 14_0929_12_40cm (SPAdes) (version 2) | ecosystem: Environmental > Terrestrial > Soil > Grasslands ...
CATGCCGACATCCTGCTTATGCCGGCCTTCTCGCCACGCATCGCGGCAGATGCTGGGGCCACGCAACGGCCTCGTGCTGGCGGGGTCGGCATAATCCGGTAGGTGTTATCGTCGCGTGCGTAGGCAAGCAGCTCGGCAGGGACGAACCGGAGGCCCCAACCCATTCCGCGGGCCCGAGGGAGCTCGCCGCGCTCGGCGGCCTTGTAGACCCAGGACGGAGACCGACCCAGAAAAGCCGCGGCTTGGTGGACGGTCCAGAGTCGATCGGTGGGAAGCGAGATTGGCTCACGGCGGCGCTCGCGAGGGCGCGGAGATGCGAATTCCAGGGTGTTCATCGTGGAGGATCCCTGTTCAGGGTGCCTTCTGAAGCGCGACGTAGCGCTCTAGAAGGAGGTTGAGGAGATAGTCGCGGACGTCGGGAGACTTGCGCTGCTTCCGGTCGCGCTCGAGAACCTCAACCACGGGCTTCGGAAGCCGGTACCAGGAGCGAGCGTCCTCGATCAGATCGTTGAGGACCTCGTTCAAGGACTGCTTGCCGGTTTCCTTCATGCGCTGTTCAAGCCAGCGCCGCGTCTCCAGGGGGAAGCGGGTGCTTATGGTGGTGAGTTCGACTGTTCTGGGCGTCCGTGCCATTCCCCCTGAAGATAGCCCGCTCGCTGCGCTTAGGTCAAACATGAGTCATAATAGACATCGATGTACAATGCTGGTGCACGAAACTAAACCTGCGGTGAACATCGATGCACTTGCACAAACCTAAACCTGCGGTTAAGATTTCTGCGTGGGACGGAGTAGACAGACGACGCCTGACTGGGACCGCCTCTACGAGACTGCCCTGGCGCAGGAGGGCCACTTCACGACCCAGCAAGCGCTCGACGCCGGATACTCGTCGCAGCTTCTGGTGAAGTACCTCGCCAGCGGCAAGCTCACCCGCGTCCGGCGGAGTGTGTACCGGCTCAAGTATTTCCCTCCCGGTCAGCAGGAGGACCTGGTCGCCCTTTGGCTTTGGTCCGATCGGGCAGGCGTGTTCTCTCACGAGACTGCGCTGATGCTCCACGAGCTCTCCGATGTGCTGCCTGCGCGGGCGCACCTGACTCTGCCTGCAAAGTGGCGCAAGCGCCGACTTCGAGTTCCGGAAGGTGTCGTGCTGCACTATGCGGACGTGCCCAAGCGCGACCGAGCATGGGTCGGCTCCGTGCCGGTCACTTCTCCGGCGAGAACACTCGCCGACTCGGCGGCAGATTACGTCTCGCCTGAATTCCTCTCTTCGGCAGTCAGTCAGGCGCTCGCGCGCGGGATGGTCAGCAGACCGCAGGCCACCGCATTAGAACGGACCACCGGGCTCGATGTATGAAGCCACGGACGTACGCGACGCCGGCGGGATTCAAAGCCGCGCTGGAACAGCGGCTGCGTGATTCTTCGAAGTCGGGTGCTGCCGCTGCTCGACGCGCTCCTCGAAACTCGCCCGCCAGAGGGGAGCGGAGGACGACGGAGGCTCCTGAACAGGCTGTACATTTCGCAGTACCACATGCGCGCGCTCGCCAACGGCCCGCTAAAAGAGCTCGCTGCCCGCGCGCCCACGCGCACGCTGTCCATGTTGTGCGGTGCCCTCGAACGCGCGCAAGAAGGGGAATCGTCGCTGTGGCGCACCGCGATCGAGCCCGACGGGCAGAATGTAGAGTTTGACGCGCTGGCAGTGGTGGTGGACGTAACGCGCGATCTCGCGTCCGAAGTTGCTCGACGCCCGGAATTTCTGACGAAGGTCGTCGAGGACCTCGAACGGAGGAAAGCCCCTATCTTCCACCGGCTCGCGATTCACGTTCTACGAACGGCGTCGCCGACTCGGAGCCCAGAGCTCCTCGCAAGGCTCGCATCACCAGAGCTGTCGGCGTCATCCGAGTGCTTCCACGAGATCGCCGCCGCACTTCTGGAAAGGTTTGGCGAATTCACCCAGGAGCAGCAAGCGGAGATTCGTCAGGCAATGCGCAAGGATGCAGAACGTGCGGCCGCACGAGCCGGACCTGACGGTGCCGAGGTGCGGGACGCGCGCCTTTCCACTTGGTTTCAGATCATTGAGCCTTGGTTGCCGGAGGAAGATCGAGCGGAATTCGACGCGCTCGTGGGCCGGACCGGACGGTGGCCGCACCCCGGGTACCGATCGTGGCACTCGCACGGGCGGCCGCACCCGACGCGCTTCACCTATGAGCAGGTAGCGAGCCTTGCGACGCCCTCCAAATGCGGTCTAGTTGTAGGCGCGATGCCGACCGAGGAGCCAGCTGCGGGACGTAGGTTCACGGTCGTTCTGGAAACCAACCTGCTCCACGGACGAGCCGACCCGGAAGCCTCAACTCCGGTGAAGACGATCTTGGACCTTGCAGAAAAGATCGGTGCGTCGGTCGCAATCCCCGAGCCGTGCGTCATGGAGCTGGTTCAGGGGCACCGGGAGCGTTTGATCGAAGGACGCAACGCGCTGGACAAGGCCGTGAAGGAGTTGGGGAGGCTCCGGGCAACGGTTGACTTGCGCGAGATCGAGGTTGAGGCCGAGGTCAAGGGTTACGAACAAAGGCTTGTCACTTTCCTCGATACACATCGGATCCGGCGCCTGGCATTCCCGGAGCAGCTCCCCCCGCCTCAAGAGCTGTTCGAACGTGCAGTTGCGAAGCAGCCGCCTTTCGACGCCAAGGGGGCCTCTTTTCGAGATGCGATGATCGGGATGACTGTCGCGCGCCATTTTCCCGCCGGGTCAGGAGAGGTTCTAATCGTTACGGGCGACAATTCGTTCCGCAGCAGGTTGGCTGTCGAAGGCATCACCGCGTTGGACCCCGACGCCGCGATCGCGAAGCTGACAGAACATCTCTCTGCCGCGGAACAGAAACGCCGTAGCGAGATCGAAGCAGCCATCGAGAGCGTTCTCGGACAACGATTGGCCGAGATAACCGAACGCGCGACGCGCGAAGTGGAATTCAACTTCGGTATCTTGATGGGGGGCGAGATCGAGAGCATCGATGCGTTTTCCGCTACCGCAGTCGCGAGCGTTCAGGCGGTCGATCTTCATCAGCATCGCACTGGCGGGAAAGCTCGTCGGCCTTCACTCGCTTCGCCGACCGCGCGTCCATCCAGCAGGTCATGAGGTGTCCGCTGTGCCTGGAGTAATCCGGGGTCGTTCGTGAGACTGGATCTTTGAAACCTCTTGACATTGTCACCTGGAAGGCGCTGTGTGCCGCCGCCATCTGCCCACGGCACAGTCAGCCGGTGTCCTCGGAGAAAGGAGACCGTAGAAATCTTTACTCGCACTTTGCGCTAATTGATTACGCTCACTCACTTGGTTTTGCAGAAAGGTCTAAGGCTATGGCTAAAGTTACACAACAGGCGGGCAATGATAAGACCGCTATTCGCCCGTTTCAGGTGATGAATGTTCCGGAAGCGGAACTTACCGAATTGCGCAGGCGCATAAACGCGACAAGGTGGCCTGACCGGGAAACGGTCAAGGATCAATCGCAAGGCGTCCAGCTCGCGACGATTCAGCAACTCGCGCGCTATTGGGCGACAGAGTACGACTGGCGCAAGTGCGAAGCGAACCTGAACGCCGTGCCGCAGTTCATCACCGAGATCGATGGGCTGGACATTCATTTCATTCACGTCCGTTCAAAACACGAAAATGCGTTGCCGCTGATCGTTACGCACGGATGGCCCGGCTCGGTCATCGAACAGATGAAGATCATCGATCCGCTGACCAATCCCACCGCACACGGTGGAAATGCATCAGATGCTTTCCACCTGGTGATCCCGTCAATACCGGGCTACGGATACTCAGGAAAACCGACCACCACCGGGTGGGATGGTCCCCACATCGCGCGTGCCTGGGTCGTGCTGATGAAGCGCCTCGGGTACACGAAATTCGTGGCGCAAGGCGGCGATTGGGGCGCGGTCATCACCGAACAAATGGGTCTGCTTGCGCCTCCGGAGTTGCTCGGCATTCACACCAACATGCCTGGCGTGTTTCCGGACGACATTAACAACGCGGCTTTTTCCGGGGCGCCGGCGCCATCGGGTCTCTCAGCCGACGAGAAACTCGCTTACGAGCGTTTGCAGTTCGTATATCAAAAGGGTATCGGATACGGTTACCAGATGGGATTGCGCCCGCAGACGTTGTACGGAATCGTGGATTCACCGGTCGGCCTGGCGGCTTATTTCCTTGATCACGACGCGCGCAGCTATGAGCTCATCGCGCGCGTCTTTGACGGACAGTCTGAGGGCCTCACGCGCGACGACATCCTCGACAACATCACGATCACCTGGTTGACGAACACGGCGCTTTCTGGCGCCCGTCTCTATTGGGAGAACAAACTCGGGTATTTCAACGCCAAAGGCGTCTCCATCCCGGTTGCCGTGAGCGTCTTCCCTGACGAACTCTATCCAGCCCCGCGGAGCTGGGCAGAGCGGGTGTATCCCAAACTGATCCATTACAACAAGGTGGAGAAAGGCGGGCACTTCGCGGCCTGGGAACAGCCGCAACTCTTTTCAGAAGAGGTTCGCGCGGGCTTCAGATCGCTGCGCACGAGTGATGTAGTCCGCGATGCAGTCCGCAACTTCCCCCGGATGGAATCCGCGATGCGCTAACGCGCTGAAACAGACGCACTGAGGTGACGAGGGAACTCGCCACCTCAGTGTGCCGAGGTGACGGTGCGGGCAAGCGAGTACGCTAGCTCTCACTGCCCTCACGAGTCAGAGGTTCAAGGGACGATCGCCGAGGGAGCGCCACACGAGAGCCCGGCGGTGAACGCGTTCGGTGGGCCTCCACGAACTCGGCGACGTCGATGCTGCGGAGGCGGATCGTGTGACTTACGCGAACGTGCGGGAGCTCGCCTTGTTCGCAGCCGGCGTCCTCGAGCAGCTGAGCAGGGGTCTCTTTCGGCTGCGGGACCTGCCTCCGCTGGGAAGCCCGGATCTCGTGACCGTGGCGACGCGGGTCCCGGAAGGAGTCATCTGCCTCGTCTCTGCGCTCTCCTTCCACGAGCTCACGACTCAGGTGCCGCACGAAGTGGACATCGCGATCGAGCGCGGAAAGAAGAACTCTCCCCGGATCGACTACCCACCGGTGCGGGTCTTCAAGTTCTCGGGGAGCGCGTTCCGCCAGGGCATCGAGGTTCACAAGATCGACGGCATTCCAATTCACATCTACAGCGCCGAGAAGACAATCGCCGACTCGTTCAAGTTCCGGAACAAGCTCGGCATGGATGTGGTTCTCGAGGCGCTCCGGCTCTGGCGACGGCGGCCGCGCCGAGACGTCGAGAGCCTGCTTCAGCATGCGCGCCACTGCCGGGTGGAGCGCGTCGTGCGTCCCTACCTGGAGGCTCTGCAATGAGCCCGAAGAACATGGCGGCCTCCGTCCACGCCCGGCTTGCGGAGATTGCGCGTAGGATGCGCCGCCCGTTCCAGGAGCTGCTGCAGTACTACGCGATGGAGCGGTTCCTCTAATCCAGCATTGGATGTCGAGCGCCAAGACCGTCTTCCAGCCGCCACCCATGCCACGAGTTGCGACTCGACGGCCGGCGGGTTCGCTAGCATTCTGCGGCCGCGGATCACTCGATGATCAATGAAAGGTGAGGAGTGTGACGCTGTGACAAAGATTCCTCCAGAGCTAGTGGCAGAGCTACGAGCCCGCACGGGCGCTGGCATGATGGACTGCAAGAAAGCTCTCGAGGAAACCGACGGGGATCTCGAGAAGGCCGTAGACGTTCTCCGCCAGAAGGGCGCGGCCAAGGCCGACAAGCGGGCAGGGCGAGACGCATCCGAGGGGCTGATCGGCTCCTACGTTCACCACGACGGCGGAATGGCCGCCTTGGTTGAACTCAACTGTGAGACGGATTTCGTCGCTCGCCTCGCCGAATTCAAGATCCTCGCGAAAGAGCTCGCGATGCATGTGGCTGCCGCGAAGCCACTCGCACTGGGTATCGAACATCTCTCCCCGGAGATCGTGCAGCGCGAGCGGCAAGTCTACGAGGCACAGGTCGCCGACCAGAAGAAACCCGAGAACATCCGCGGGAAGATCGTGGATGGCATGATGAAGAAGTTCTACGAGGAGCGTGTCCTGCTAGAGCAGAAATTCTTCAAGGACGAGAAGCGCACCGTGGGCGACCTGATCAAGGAATTCTCCGCGAAGACGGGCGAGAAGATCTCAGTGCGCCGCTTCGTTCGGTTCGAGGTCGGTGGCGGCTAGAGGCTGATGCGCACGCCGGTGTCAAGCACTTCAAGGACGATTGACTAGTATTCCTCTCTCATGTGGCGTGGGCCCCCTGCCGCTGGGTGGCCTACTGCTGGTCACGCCTAACAGACTGTCGGGGCCTGGCGTTCACTGAACGGACAGGCCCTGACCGGACCGTCAATCGTGGCCTCGCCTTTCCTTCGCCTGTCCCTGCAACCGGATGTCGCGCGAGGAGGAACCGACGTAGACAGGCCTGTCGCCGCCCGCGATCACCCAGTCGTGCTTCACGGTGGACCAGTAGGAGAGCTGGCGCGCGCCGATGTGTAGGTTCACCTTTTCCGACTCGCCGGGGCCGAGTTCGATGCGCTCGAAGCCCACCAGCTGCTTCGGTGCCATGGGCACGGGCGCCGGGTTCGGCGGGCCAAGGTAGACCTGCGGTACCTCGGCGCCCTTCAACTGGCCGACGTTACGCACCCGGAAGCTCACCTCGAAGCCGTCATCGTCACGCTGCACCTTCAGAGCCGAGTAGTCGAACCGCGTGTAGGATAGGCCGTGCCCGAAGGGGAAGAGCGGCTGGATCCCGTTCGCGTCGTACCAGCGATAGCCGACGAAAATCCCCTCCGAATAGTACTGCCGGGCGTTCGCCGTCCCGAGGTCGAGCCCGGGGAAGCGCGCCGTCCCGAGGGGATCGCGCCCGGGGAAGCGCTCGGGAAGCCCGGCGAATGGCGTAATGGCGTCCGACAGAGGGAAGGTCACCGGCAGCTTGCCGCTGGGGTTGGCCTGGCCGAGCAGCAATTCCGCCGTCGCCGTGCCGCCCTCCTGGCCGGGATACCACATCTGCAAGATCGCGTTGCTGCTATCGACCCACGGCATCGCAACCGGGTAGCCTGAATTGATCACTATAGCGGCGCGCGGGGTGGCCGCGGTTACCGCCTGGATGAGGCCGTCCTGATCGAGTGGCAGGGACAGCGACGGCCGGTCCACCCCCTCGCTACCCTCCTCGTGAACGAATACCAGCGCCGCCTTCGCCGAGTGGGCCGCGGCGGCGGCATCAGCGAGATTCTGCTGGCGCTGTTCCGACGTGATCCAGGCCAAGCGGATCTGCAGCGGGTTGGTCGAGGGCGGGAAGATGAAGGCCCCCGCGGTTGTGCCTGTGACCTTGATGGTATGCGGCCCAGCGGAGAGCGTGATGTGGCCCCCGGCGTTGGCCAACCCATCGGTCGTCGGGAGCCGGCTCAGATTGCCGAGGAACGGCACCGTCTGTCCGAGCTGCACGTTGTCCACGGAAACCGTGCCAGTGCCTACGCCGACGTCAAAAGCCAATCCGGGCGAGGGATCGGTCTGGATCTTGAATTCGTAATCCCCGGCGGTGGGCACGGTAATCGTCCCCGTCCAGGTCACGTCGGAGCCCACGGGCAGGGCATTGGCGCCGGTGAAGTCGATCTGCGGGTCGATCTGAGTGGCACCGGTCTTGTTGTTCGTGCGCAGCAGTCCTTGGGTGCCACCGCCTGGGAGCGAGAGCACCGAGGCAGGGACCAGCACGCCATCCAGGTCGATGCCGACCTTGAACGTGATGTTCGCTGCGGGTCCGGCAAGCTCGGTGAGCGCAGTCAACGGGCTCTTCTCACGCGCCTTGAAACCCTCCACTTGTGAGCTGCCACCGCCGCCGACCAGGAGTTGACGGGCCGTCGCACCGATGACCACGAGCCCACTCAGTTCGCCCGGCGAGAGCGGCAGCACGCCGCCATTCTTCAGCAGCACCGCGCCCGCCGTGGCCACATCCCTCGCGATCTTCGCATCCGCCTCCACGTCCAATTGCGGGCGCTGGGGCTGCATGACCGTCCCGGCCGTGGGCGAGGCCCCCTTGAGCAGGCCGAACCTGTCCATCGTGTTCAGTATGCCGCGCACCGCCCGATCGACTACCGATACCGGGAGTTGGCCGGTTGTGACGGCGGCCTTCAGGCCACTCTGCGGGTCTCCAAAGTGTTGGCTCAGAAACTCCACACCCATGCCCGCGGTGAGCGCAGGAACGACGCTCTGGTTCGCGCCGTAGTCGGACACGACGAAGCCATCGAAGCCCCAGCGCGTGCGCAGGATGTCGGTGAGCAGCGTCGGGTTCTCGCAGGAGAAGAGCCCATTCACCTTGTTGTAGGCGCACATCACGCTGCCCGCGCCCGCCTTCACCGAGGCCTCGAACGCCGGGAGCTCGATCTCGTTCAGTGTGCGCTCGTCGACGTTGACGTCGATCCCCTGGCGATTGGTTTCCTGGTTGTTCTCGGCGAAGTGCTTGGGTGTGGCGATGGTGCCCTCGCGCTGGATGGCGAGCATCTCGGGGACCACGATGCGGCTCATCAGGAAGGGATCTTCGCCCAGGGTCTCGAAATCGCGACCGCCGTACGGCACGCGCACGAGGTTGATCATCGGCGCGAAGATGACGTCGTTGTTGGTGGCCTGCGCATCGTGGCCGAGCACCTTGCCGTACTGGCGCGCGAAGTCGGTGCTGAAGGTAGCGGCGAGCGATACGGGCGAGGGCATTGCGGTGGTGGGCGGTGTGATCCGCACCCCCGCCGGGCCATCGGTGAAGCGCAGCGGCGGGATGCCGAGCCGGGGGATGCCGGGCACGTACCCGACCTCGCCGTTGGCGAGCGGGTCCGCCGCCGGCTGCCCGGGCAAGCCGGGGACGCTGCCGCGCAGCATGGAAATCTTTTCATCGAGGGTCATCGCCCCGATCAATTGATCGATCTTGTGGTTGTGCGCGGCGTGCGCGGACGCAGGGATAAAGGCGGCTGCGGCGAGTCCTGCAAGCGATGCGAGCGCCAAGGCGCGACAGCAGCGCAGCAGTGCGGCGTGGATAGCCATGTGATCCCTCCTCCAAAAGAGCCTCAAATCGACAAGGCTCCGGCCCAATCTGGTCCGGAGCTAGCCGGTGCTCCGTGCTCACCTCCTCCTGCTTGTTCTGCTCGAAGATGCGTTGTCTTGTCCTGCCTGGTGCCGGCGCAACGCTGGATTTCGCAGTCAACGCCGCAAACGGCAGGCGTGTGCTACCTGCCGCGCAGGGACAAATCAAGGCATACCGCTCAGACCTGTACGCGCGCCGTCAGCGCAGCGTTTTCTGCAGCGCGGGCACGTCGTCTTGCCAAGGAGCGTCTTCGCGTGCAGAGGCAATCCGCGCGGGCGCGATGGGTAGCGTCGACCGCCGGGTCGGGCAAGCCCTGAGCCACTCTGGCGCCCCTCCAGCGTATGCAGGATGCCATGCAAACCACGCGGCCAGGGTCGATGCGTCGTCCTGGACGATGGTGTGGGCCGCTTGCCAGTCGCCAGCCGCAAAGAGGTCCGCCGCGCGGCGCAGAGACGAGCGGCCCTCGCGCTACAACCCGGTCGTGGTCGAGAACCCAGGCGACGATTGATCAGTCGTCATCTTCTTCATCCTCGCCTGCCGGGCTCCAGTACACGCCGATGCATCCGCGTCCGGCGAAGGAGGCGCCTCCGAAGCTCACGCAGGGATCCGGGTCGTTCTTTCCCGCCCTCGCAGGAGTGAGGGGCACGAACACGTGGTTGTTCCGGCGGTCGGCGGCGACTGAATGCGCGTTGAACGCGGTGGGCACCTTGGCGATGAACGCATTGTTGTCGGCGTCGATGATGCCGAGGCTCGGTCCGCTGGGATCGTTGCGGGCAGCAAGGTAGTAGTGCTCGTCGCCCGGGTTGAACCAGACCTCATCCGAGCCACCCACATCGAGGATCGTCTTCAGGACAGCGCCGGTCTTCGCGTCGAGGATGATCGATCGCGACGGGTCGGCGCAACCGACCAGGATCCGCAAACCCGGACCGAGCGTCAGACCGGCGGGTGAGCAATTGCTGACGGGGAACAGGGCCGTCACCGTGGGCCCGCTGCCGTTGGAACCGACCGGATCGATCTGCGCGACGGCCCCTTTGCTCGAATCGCCGTCGAGCTCCGGCACCGAGACGTAGAGACGTCCTGTCCGTTCGACCCACAGCGGCTGTTCCAGTCCGCCGGTCACGGTGTTCTGGAACGGGAAGCCAGGTTGGCCCGGACCGAACGTGATCTTCGCTTTGACCTGTCTCGGCGGCCTCGTCGAGATCAAGCTGAGGAACGGAGGATCGTCGGCGTTGTTGACCACTGCGATCAGGTGGTCGCGGGAATCGAAGGCGATCTCATCCGAGCGCCGCTGTCCCCCCGTGGGAATGGTGTCGATGAGCGCCGGAGGGTTGGAAGTCAGATCGAAGACCTTCACCGAGCTCTGCGCTGCTTCACCCGACTTCAACACCTGCGGTCCGTCACCAGCCCAGAGCTCCTGCACGCGGGCGCGCGAGCCTCGATCGTCGCGATCCGAATCACCGTCTTTCGCCATGGAGTTGGTCGTCCGGATGACGACGACGCCATTCGGTCCTGAGAAATCGTTGCCGCGCGGGTCCGCTCCCGCGAAACCGCCCTGGATCCGGCGAACGAACTGGTTCGTCCGCGTGTCCACGACGTCGACGCCCGCGTTGGATCGGTCGGCGAGATAGTACAGCCGACTCGACGCATCTACCCAGCTGATGTCGAACGCCGTCAAGGGGTTGTCCGGTACCGCGACGACCGCGCGAAGCTGAAAATCGCCGGCCGGCTTCGCGGCTGAAGAGGATGACGAGGTCGCGACGTTCGCGCTCGTCGCCGTCGAGCGGGCATCATTGGAACCGCATCCCGCCGACGCAAGCAGGATCCCGGCGACGGTGCTCACGACAGCGACCGGATCGTTGAGCGCAACGAGCTTTGACGGAGTTCCCATTGGCTTCATCCCCGGCGCGCGCGGAATTGCGCGCCATCTGCGTGGCGAGGCGCTCATCTGCTCCGGTCGGGCGGGGGATACAAGACGACGTAAGTCGTGTTCCGACGAACGGCGCAAACACCATTACCGATTCAGGCTTCAGGCGCTGCCCATCGGGAGGCGCATCTCGCGTTTCTCAACGAGTTGGGCGAACGACTGTTCATGGCTGGACCGTTTCTGAGTGAGGACGGCTCGGCCATGATAGGCAGCCGGGTGAACTGCTGATGAACGAGCCAGCAGGATCGGAAGCTCGAGGCTATGAGGACCTCTACGAGGAAGTCGAATCGCCTCTGATGCAGCAGGTCCGCCGGGAAGCGTACGGGGAAGACATCGGCCAGCACTCTTGGGTGACGGCCGAGGAGCTTCGAGAGGACGTCTCCCGACTCGGCCT
>Ga0209377_1002749_pt1 | contig 11416 bp, 9 predicted proteins | sample GraSoiAngelo_141_FD_185898 | JGI IMG/M metagenome (GOLD analysis project Ga0209377, IMG submission 185898) | Grasslands soil microbial communities from the Angelo Coastal Reserve, California, USA - 14_0929_12_40cm (SPAdes) (version 2) | ecosystem: Environmental > Terrestrial > Soil > Grasslands ...
CCGGTCGTGACGCAGAAGTTGACCGCACCCGCGGTGGGCGGCGTGGTGCACGCCGTGGTCGCGCTGTACTTGACCGAGTCGGCGAAGTACGCCTCTTCGGCGGTCACCAGGTTCCGAAGGTCCGACTTCATCGAGGCGATGTATGCCTTCGCCTTGGTGTTGGCGAACTTCGGGATCGCGATGGCGGCCAGAATGCCGATGATCACCACCACGATCAGCAGCTCAATGAGTGTGAAACCCTTGCGGTTCATCTGACTTTACTCCCGTTGAAGTCCATCTCATGGAGAAGCTCGAAACCGCATGAAGCGGGATCTTCCCACGGGGGGGTGCGGCAAACTCCGTGCCCTGCGTCACCGAAAACCACCTAACACATTTCGTGGTAACCCGTTACACCGATAGAATCGGCTCCCTTGTAACCCCGCAATAATCGGCCACTTCGGGATTTTTGCAAGGCCCCGGGCCGACCGCAAGGGTGGAAATGGGCACCAAAACGAAGCGGCGGGGAGGTCCCCGCCGCTCGTCAGATGTCGCCGCAAGGTCGCCGCTTAGCTACAGGCGGGCGCGCCTTCCGAGACCGCCGGTGCCAACGCCGCCGTGTTGATGAAGATCGCGCACCTCACCAGCGGGGTCGTCAGATTGTTGTTCGTGATCGTCACGGCCCAACCGCCGTTACCGGCCGCGAGGCCGACGACGCCGAGGTTGTTACCCGTCGTGACGCAGAAGTTGACCGCACCCGCGGTGGGCGGCGTGGTGCACGCCGTGGTCGCGCTGTACTTGACCGAGTCGGCGAAGTACGCCTCTTCGGCGGTCACCAGGTTCCGAAGGTCCGACTTCATCGAGGCGATGTATGCCTTCGCCTTGGTGTTGGCGAACTTCGGGATCGCGATGGCGGCCAGAATGCCGATGATCACCACCACGATCAGCAGCTCAATGAGTGTGAAACCCTTGCGGTTCATCTGACTTTACCCCCGTTGAAGTCCATCTCATGACTACCCAAAGCCACGTGAAGCGCTATTTCCCACGGGTGCGTGAAGCAAACCCCGTGCCCCGCGTCGCCGAGAGATGCGTAAGGAGTTCTGTGACAATATGTTATGCCACTAGTGGCTGCTCTTGGTACATCCCGCAGCTATACGTGAATTCGGGACTTTTGCAAGGCACCGGGCCGACCGCCGCGCGGCATCTTGCCGCCTCAAGGGGGCTGGAGACGAGCCGCGCGGGCCAGCAGCGAGTCGGCCGTCCCCGGATAGCCGTGGGCACGTGCCATCGTCGCCTCGTAACGCAGGTAGCCGGCGGCGCACGGTCCGGAGCAGAAGCGCTCGAGCCGGGCGACGAGCGAATCGGCCGCTCGAGAGTCCCCCATCGCGAGCGCCGCCACGGTGCCGGTCGCGTAGACCCAGGGGTCGTAGGACATGATGCCCGCCGCGATGCGGGCCGCGGCCAGGGCCTTGGCTGGCTCGTGGCGGTCGAGGTACACCCCGGCCATGCGCACCGGGCCCCCGTAGGAGTCTGGTGAGTCTTCGATGATGCTCATGGTGACCGCGTTATCATTGCGCCACACGGGAACGCGCAACGCGGTGCGGACGCCGCCGAGGATACAGAGGAAGGCCACCAGGGCGCGCAGCCGTTCCCGCGGCAGGCGGGAGATGGCAGCGGCAGCGGCCAGCACCAGCCCGGCCGACGGCAAGTAGAGCGTACGCTCGGCCAGGTAGAAGCCCGCGGGATAGAGGAAGTTGGCCACGGGCAAGAAGGCGACGCCGATCCAGCCGAGTCCGAACGCCTCGAGCTTGCGCCCGCGCGTCCAGGCGACCAGCAGGAGCGCGGCCCACGCCAGGGCGCAAAACAGCCCGCTCGCGAATCGAAGGTCGAAGGGGGACGTCACGACGGTGCGCTCGTTCGGGGAATAATCCACCCGCAGTGTGAGCGGGAAGACGAGCAGGCGCGCCACATCCGCGAGCGCGGCGACCGCGGTGAGCCGCACCGTGAGCCACGACTGGCCGATGAACATCGGCGCGATGCTCATGTACCCGCCGAACGGCTGGCGCACCAGCGTGCGCACGGCGGCGTACGCGACGCCCACCACGACCCAGCCGACGAGGAGCGAGACCATCCGGCGCCGGTCAGGCCTGTCCAGGCCGAGCATCCACGCCCACACCACGAGGGCCGGTGCGACCGCCGCGTTCTCCTTGGAGAGGAGGCCGAAGGCCAGCGCGGCGGCGCTCCAGCCGGCATGTTCGCGAGCCAGCGCCGCATACACGGCGAGCACCGTGAACAGGGCCGCCATGAGCTCCGCTCGACCCACGACGTTCGCGACCGCCTCCACGTGCACGGGATGAACGGCGAACAGCACCCCGGCGACGAGCGCCCCCGCCGTGTCCATCCAGCGCCGGGCCAGGACCGCCACCGCCACGGCGGCGCCGGCGTGCCACAGCAGGTTGACGGCGTGGAACCAGGCCGTCCCATCCACGAGCGCGTCGAGGGTGTACCCCGCGATCACCAACGGCCGGTACATGTGACCGCCGAAGTCTGCCGCCCAGTAGGGCGCAGCAAACGCGCGCCAGATCCCCGACGGGTGCGCGACCAGCGGGTTCACCACGATGATGGGGAGATCGTCGAGGGCGAACTCGTTCCAGAGCGCGCCGAGGTAGACCACCACGGCGCACAAGGCGACGGCTAGATAGATCCGCTTAGCGCTCATGCGCCGGGTCCGGCGCCCTTCCGACGCGGGCGGCGAACGAGTCGGCCGCGACCGGATAGCCGCGGGCTCGGGCGACGGAAGCCTCGTACCGGTAGTAGAAGTCGCACGGCCGGCACACCAGCTCGACGCGATCGAGCAGCGAATCTGCCAGGGCGGCGTGCCCCGTCGCGAACGCCGCCTCGGCGCCCTGGATCTGGAGCCACGGCAGCGTCACGTCGTAAATCTCGGTGGCTCTGCGATAGGCCTCGAGCGCCGCGGCCGGCTGATGCCCGGTCAAGTACATCACCACCATGTGGGCGGGCCCGGCGAACGAGTTCGGGGAATCCTCGAGCTCGCTCGTGATCATCGCTCGCGTGTCCCGCCAGACCGGAACGCGGAGGGCGCTCCGGACGCCCCCGGCCACGACGACGAGGCTCAGGACCACCGCCAGCCGGCGCGTGTCGAGGTCCTTGAGCCATGCCGCTACCGCCAGGGCGAGTCCGGCCGACGGCAGATACAGCGCCCGCTCCGCCAGGAGCACACCCACGGGGACCAGGAGGTTCGACACCGGAAAGAGGGCGACGGCAGTCCAGCCGAGCCCGAACGCCTCGACCCGGCGCCCTCGTCGCCAAGTGAGCCACAGGAGCGCGGCCCAGGCGGCGACGCACAAGAGCCCGAGCGCGAATCGGGGGTCGAAGGGGGTCGCGACGAGGGTGCGCTCGGCAGGCGAATAGTCGACGCGCAGCGTGAGCGGAAAGATGAGGAGCCGCGCGACATCCGCGAGCGCCGCCACGGCCGTGAGGCGGACAGCGACGGGCGTCGCGCCGAAGAACACGGGTGCGGGCCGGCCCACCAGCTCGTGGCCCAGTACGTTCCAACGCACCACGACGTACACGGTCCCGAGCGCGAGCCAGACGCCGGCGTACGCCGCCATGCGTCGCCGCGATGGCCGCGGCACGATCTGCATCATCCAACCCCAGACGATGAGCGCCGGCGCGACCAACGCGTTCTCCTTGCTCAGGAGACCGGCGGCGAGCGCCGCCGCGCTCCACCACAGGCGATCGTGCGTCAGCGCCGCGTAGACCGACAGGATGGCGAACAGCGCGGCCATCAGCTCGGCGCGCCCGACGATGTTGGCGACGGCCTCGACGTGGACCGGGTGGACGGCGAACAGCAGCCCGGCGGCGAGCGCCGCCCGCTCGCCGCTCCACTGTCGCGCCAGCCACGCGACAGCAACGCTCGCTCCAGCGTGCCAGGCGACGTTCACCGCGTGAAACCACCAGGCGGCGCCGCCCAGTTGCCAGTCGATCGCATACGAGGCGAGCGGTAGGGGACGATACAGGCCGCCCCCGATGACCGGCGGCCAGTAGGGGCTCACGAACGCCCGCCACACTCCGCTGAGCTGGAGCACGACCTTGTTGAACTGGACGATCTGGTTGTCGTCCAGCGCAAAGTGATTCCACAGTGCCCCGACGTACACGACCGTGGCGCAGGCGGCCACGCTAGCGTACAGGCGCCTAGCGCTCACGCCATTTCCCGCGCGGCGGGAACAGGTTGTACCGCAGGATATAGAACATCGCCGCCAGCCCGTCGCGCCAGGTGATCTTCTTCCCCTCGGCGTAGGTGCGGCCGCTGTACGAGATGGGCAGCTCCCAGATGCGCGCGCCCGCCTGCGCGAGCCGCGCCGTCAGCTCGACCTCGATCCCGAACCGCTCGGCCGTGAGTGGCAGGCGTTTCAGGAGGTCGGCCCGGACCATCTTGTAGCAGGTCTCCATATCCGTGAGGTTCAGATTGGTGAACATGTTGGAGACGAGCGTGAGCAGGTTGTTGCCGATGGCGTGCCAGAAGAACAGCACGCGGTGCGGGCCGCCCTGGAAGCGCGAGCCGTAGACGGCGTCGGCGCGGCCCTCCTTGATCGGCGCCAGCAGGCGAGGAAGCTCGGCGGGATCGTACTCGAGGTCGGCGTCTTGGGCCACGATCACGGTGCCCGTGGCCGCAGCGATCCCACTCTTGAGCGCCGCGCCCTTGCCGCGGTTCGTCGTGTGGTGGAGCACCTGCTGCACGAGCCCCGTGCCCGCCAGACCGTCGAGGATGGCGCCGGTGCCGTCGGTCGACGCGTCGTCCACGGCGATCACCTCGAGCCGCAGCGGGACCTCCTTGAGTTGCCGCAGCGCGGCCTCGATCGTGGCCGACTCGTTGTACGCCGGCACGACGACCGAAAGCAGGATGTCGTCGCTCGACGGAGGGGGGAGGCGCGACATCAGGCCGGCACTTCCCCGATGGCGATGAGCGACTGACCGATGCGCCAGGGGAGCAGCCGCTCCAGCCGGAACAGCGGCACCAGCGCTTCGTACCAGCGCAGCGCGCCTGTGGGAATGAGCCGACGGCGCAGCACGCGACCCGCCAACCACCATCCCGGGACGCCGGCGAGGTTGAAGTACTCGAGATGGCGCAGGTGGAAACCCGTCGCCCCGAGCTTTGCCGACAACTCGTCGGGGACGTAGCGGCGGAAGTGTCCCAGCGCTTCGTCCAAGGTGCCGTACAGCGCGCGCAGCGACGGTACAAGGAGGACGAGCCGTCCGCCCGGCTGGAGCAGGCGGTGCATGGCACGCAGCGAGGCGCGGTCGTCCTCGATGTGCTCCAGGACGTTCAGACACACCACCGTATCGAGGCGCTCCGCGACGAGCCCCGGGTTCACCGCGGGGAGCCGCAGCTCGGTGACGGACACGTGCGACCGCCCCGCGAACCGCTCGCGCAGCCGGCCGAGGTAGTACGGCTCGGTGTCGGTGAGCACCACGCGCTCGCGGTCGACCAGGAACGCCGACATGTTGCCGATGCCGGCCCCGATCTCAAGCACGCGGCGCCCCACCCAGGGGCGCAGCCGGTCGAACATCCAGCGATTGTAGCGGGGAGCCGCCGCCATGCGCTCGAGCGTCGCGGCCCCGACCTGATCGAGGGGGTCGGGGGGGGCCTCGGCGGAGGACATCACCACGTCGCCACGCTGAGGATGCGTGACGAGAGATCCAGCTGCACGGCGAAGCCGAACTCGCCTATCGACGCGTTCGACGGGAAGCCGAATCCCCCATCCGCCGCCGTCCTGACCGAGAAGGGGAGCGCGGGGACCGCGACCCGCGCGCCGGAGATGGGTCGACCCGCGCTGTCGCGAACCGTCCCGGCAATGTGAAACGTGACGGGCGGGGGAGTCCAGCGGGCGGGGTCCAACTTGACCGCCTGGAATGCGTCCTGTAACCCGCGAGCGATGGCCGCCGCTCGCTCTGCCCCGGGCGCCGCAATCGAGTCGGGATGCCCATGCCGGACCAACCGGTACGCCCGTCCGTCGAACATCTCCAGGGTGACCATGGCGCCGTCCGTCACGAAGGGACGGCAGAGCGTCGCGCTATCCGACACCGGCCTCGCCAGCTCGAAGCATCCGTCCTTTCCCGTGAACGTGATTTGGCGCGGCAAATTGCCGAAGTCGCGCACACCACCACGAGCGCCACTCCGAGTCCCTTCGGCATCACCCGTACGGCCACCCAGTTACTCCGGCACACCACCCTCGTACCGGCTGAGCTTGCGGTACAGGGTGGAGGGATCGATGCCGAGCACCTCGGCGGCGCGGGTCTTGTTGCCGCCCTCGCTCTGCAGCACCCAGGTGATGTAGGCGCGCTCGATCACGTCGAGGGTGGGGTTCGCGTGTGGCCGCTCCGCGACGAGGGGCTCGACGCGGCGCTCCGTCAGCTTGTCGGGCAGGGCCGCGAGGTCGATCGTCGTTGCCTTGCTGAGCACCACCGCCCGCTCGAGGGCGTTCTCGAGCTCGCGGACGTTGCCGGGCCAGTCGTAGGCGAGCAGTGCGCCCTTCGCGTCTTCCGCGAGCGCCTTCGGCTGCTCGTCGCGCTCCTTGGCGATGCGGCTCAGGAACTCCTCCCACAGGATCTGGATATCGTCGCGCCGGTCGCGCAATGGCGGGAGATGGATGGCGATCACGTTCAACCGGTAGTACAGGTCGGTGCGGAAACGGCCGCGCTTGATGTCGTCCTCGAGGTCGCGGTTGGTGGCGGCCACGACCCGGACGTCCACGGGAATGGGCTCGGTGCCGCCCACGGGGATCGCCTCCCGCTCCTGCAGCACGCGCAACAGCTTCACCTGCGTGGCGGGCGACATCTCGCCGATCTCGTCCAGGAAGAACGTGCCGCCGCGCGCCGCGGCGAACAGACCTTGCTTGTCCCGAACCGCACCCGTGAACGATCCCTTCACGTGACCGAACAGCTCGGACTCGAGGAGGCTCTCCGGGAGCGCGCCGCAGTTCAGCGAAAAGAATCCGCCATCCGCGCGCGCGGACAGCTCGTGGATGTAGCGCGCGATGACCTCCTTCCCCGTGCCCGACTCTCCCTGGATCAGCACCGTGCTCTCGGTGGGCGCCACCTGCTCGGCGAGCTTCAGCACCTCCTGGAAGGCGCGCGACTTGCCCAGCGGCTTCACGAGCCCGGAGCGCTCGCGCCGCCGGATCTCCTGCTTGAGCTGCTTGTTCTCGGCCTTGAGGAGGCGCTGCTCCGCCGCGCGCCGGCAAATCGCGACGAGGTCGTCGTTCGAGAACGGCTTCTGGATGTAGTAAAACGCCCCCTGGTTCACCGCCTGGATCGCGCTCTGGAGCGAGGCCTGGGCGGTCATCAGGATGACGGGGGTCTCCGGGTCCTGGTCCCGCACCGCGGCCAGGATCTCGGTGCCCGAGACGCCCGGCATCTTGATGTCTGTGAGCACGATGTCGGGCGGGTTCCCCTTCAGCGCCTCCAGCCCCGCTTTCCCACCCTGGGCGGTGGTGACGTCGAACCCTTCCCCTTTCAACAGGATCCGGAGCACGTCCAGGATCCCCATCTCGTCGTCCACCACGAGAATCGACGGCTGGTTACTCATGCAGGCTCCTCCATACCGCGGCTGAAGCCGCGGCTCGGCCCTGCCGCTGAAGCGGCTTCTGACGCGGCTTCAGCCGCCGAGCCGCGAGTTCACTCGCCCCCCTCATGCTGCCTCCTCCTTTCTGCGGGCGGCGGGGAAATAGACGGTAAACGTCGTCCCCTGCCCCGGCGTGGAGTCCACCAGCACCAGGCCGCGGTGCGCGTCCACGGCACGCTGCACGATGGCGAGGCCGAGGCCGGTGCCGCCCACGCGACCCGTCACGAACGGCTCGAACAGGCGGGCCCGCAGGTTCTCGGGGATGCCCGGGCCGTTGTCGCTCACCGCCAGGGATACGGGCGTCTCGATGCCGGCGCCCCCAGGCAGCTCGTGGGAGGGGGGCCGTCCCGTGCGCACCACGACGCGCGCGCCCTTGCCCGTGGCCTGGACGGCGTTCAGCACCAGGTTCGACACGACCCGGTGCAACAGGTCCTCGTCGCCCTCCATGGGCGTCGCGTCGCCCATCAAATCGATGACGGCGTCCTCGGGGCAGTCCGGGTGCTCCCGCACGAGGCGGATCGCCGCGGCCGCCACGGTGCGCAGGTCGAGTGGCCGGCACTCCGTGGCGCGCACGCGGGAGAAATCGAGAAACTCCGAGAGCAGACGCGACAGCCGGTCGGTCTCGCGCACCACGAGCGACGTCAAGAACTTCTCGTCGGCGTTCACGCGCTTCGCGCGCCCCAGCTGCTCCACCGACGAGCGGATCGACGCGAGCGGGTTCTTGATCTCGTGCGCCAGGCTGGACGACAGCTCCGCCACCGCCTCGAGCCGTTCCGCGCGCAGGTGAAGCTCCTCGAGCCGCTTCGAGTCCGAGATGTCGGTGAAGATCGCGGTGACCCGGGGCTCGCCCGCCGGCTCGACGTCCAGGGTCGTGGTCGTCACGCCGATCGGGAAAGTGCGATCGGGACGCCGCACCGTGGCCTCCACGCGCATCGCCCGCACGCCGCGCCGCGCGGTCGCGGTGATCGCGGCCCAGAACTCGGGGGCGATCTTCGCGAACTCCGGCATGATCGGGCGCCCGCGCCACTGACGCTCCTTGAATCCGAGGATCTGCTCGGCCGCCGGATTGCAGTACAGCAGGTGGCCCGCCTGGTCCACCGTCACGATCCCGGTCGGGACGCTGCGCAGTACGTCCGCCGCTTCGAGTCGGGCCTGGCGCAGCTCCCCCGCCAGCGCCTCCCGTTCCGCCCCCATCACCGACACGCGGCTCGCGAAATAGGCCGTCACCGCCGCCACCGCCGCGAACACCAGCAGCTGCAGCCCAACCTGCGCCGTCATCGGCGTGGTGTGCCCGAAGAACACGTCCGCGAAGTAGACGATCCCGACGAGCGCCGTGATCAAGCCGGTGCTCGCCGGCGGCATCAGCACCGCCGTCACCGCGATCAGCGGGACGTACAGCGGCGTCAGGTCGCTCTGCGGACCGCCCGTGATGTGCACGACCGTGGTGATCAGAGCCACGTCGAAGAGGGCCTGCCCGTACAGGAACGTCCGGCCGGGCGTGTGGCGCAACAGGTGGGTGTACCAGTAGGAGGCGATCGTCACCACGACGGCCGCGACCAGCACGAACGACGTGACGAGCAGGTCGAGCGGAGCCGCGACCGCGAACTTGAGCGCCGCCGCCAGGTAGATCGCGCCGGCGACGCACAGCCGTCCCGCGTACACCGACCGCAGCAGACTCTGCGGCGTCGGGAGGACCGACCCCCGCCGGTCACCCACGAGCCAGGTCACGAGACAGCCGCAAGCCGAAAGTCGTAAGCCGTAAGGACGTCCCTCTGAAGACAGGCGCAAGCCGAAAGGCGTAAGCCCCAAGACAGCCGCAAGGCCGCAAGCCGCAACGCGAACCGGGAGCTCCGAACCGTAGGCTTGCAAGGGCAACCTGTTGGCCGCAAGCCTGTTACACCCTTTGCGGCTTTCGGCTTGCGGCTTGGAACTATTGTTGACGGTGTGGCAAAGTGCAAGAGCAGAAGCGCCCGGAGAGTCCTACGGCCCGAGTTTCGCTATTGTTGGCAATGCGGCGAGCAGTGTGTGTCGTGGTGTCGCTGATGGTCGGAGCGCTCGCGGCTCCCGCTCCCGCAGCGGGCCAGGCCGCCCTGACCCCGGCCGACTCCGCCATCCTCAACTCCCAACCGCTGAAACGCCTGGTGCTCGCTCCGTCGCTGCTGCGACGCCTCAGCCTCCTGGCGGCCGGTCTCGACCGGGAAGTCGTGCTGTGCTTGCAGGGCACAATCGTGGGAGACACGGCGTTGGTTGGGGAGTTCGCGATGCCGGACATCGTGCACTCCAGCGTCGACGCGGTGACCCCGCTCCCCTGCCCGCCGGCTACCACGCTCGCCGTGTGGCACAACCATCCGTGGGTCGGGCCGGACTCGAGCTTCGGGCTGAGGACGCCGGAGGACCTCTGCTCCCTCAGCCAGCCGGACCTTCGGACCGTGGTGGCGGACTCGATCCCGTTCGCCGTGGTGAGCGTCGGCCGGGCGGCCCAGCCGATCGTTTGCTGGTGGCGGCGGGTGCAGGCGGTCGTGAACCGCCACGTGAAGTTCCTGCCGCGCTTCCCGCGGCAGTGGCTCGAGCTGCCGGGTCTCGCGGGCGCCGCGTCCGGCCCCTAGGCGCCCCCAGGGGTCATTCCGGCGGCTGCACGATGATCCTGCCGCCGGCGCTGAGGCAGGTCAGCCGCCTCCGGCCCGCCGCCCGCAGCCGCTCGGGAACGCGATGGGCGCGTAGGGCCGCGATCACGTCGGCAGCGGTGTGGTGCGCGACGACCTCCTGCGTGATCAACAGTGCTCCCTCCGAGGCGTGTCCCGAGCCCACGTGGAACGTGTAGACGGGGCCTGTTCCTTCCCGGCGCACCTCGATCGGGACCGGCTGCAGCTGATCGCCGACCCATCCCAGGATATCTCGGACCACCTGCTCGGCGCCGGGCGTGCCGGCGAGCGCGCGCGCCCGTTCCTTCGCCTCCTCCAGGGCCGCCCAGCGGCTCGCGAACCGGGCGATCGCGTCCTGGACCGTGTCGTCGAGCGAGAGCCCGAACGGCATGGGGTCGTATGGCTCGAAGAACTCGCTCACGATGCCGAGCGTGAGCGGCAGCAGCTCCTCCATCCGCCGGCTCACCGCGTTCCACACATCCCGGTCCTGGGCCACGAGGCGGGAGAGGAGGAACACGCCGTAGGCCATGTGCCGATCTTCGTCGGCCTGGGCGTGCCGGAGACCCTCGCGGAACCCGGGCATCGAGTCGCCGCGTGCCAGGGCGGTCGAGAAGACGTGGTATCCCGCGTCGCCGAGCACCCCTTCGCCGACCAGGCTGTAGGTCACGAGCGCCTCGGCCTGGGCGGCCGCGGACGGATCGGCCAGCAACCGCTGCATCGCGTCGGGGAGCCGCTCGGCAAAGAGTCGCCGGAAGCTCGGCGTCTGATAGCGCTGGAGATCCCCGGACTGGCGGCAGACTTCATCGAGCACGCGCCGGAAGAACTCGGTGTGCTTCGCCTCGTCGGCGAGGAAGGTGGTGAGGAACAGCTGCTCCTCGAGGCGCTCCTCGCGCACCACCGCCATGACGAGCGGCAGGAGGTCGCGGGTCATGCTCTCTTCCGCGGCCTGGAACAGCACGGTGAGGCGGAGCAGCACGTCGCGCTCGGCGACGGTGAAGCGGGCCCAATCGTCGACGTCCCGCCGCAGGTCGAGGCTCCGCGGGTCCCAGGCACCGAGCCGCTTCGCGTCGTGGTACAGGCGCATCGGGACGGTGTCGTGACGCAGCGTGCCCGTACGGGCCGGCCTCGGCTCCCGGAGGATGGGGGGGACGGG
>Ga0209377_1002756_pt1 | contig 11404 bp, 11 predicted proteins | sample GraSoiAngelo_141_FD_185898 | JGI IMG/M metagenome (GOLD analysis project Ga0209377, IMG submission 185898) | Grasslands soil microbial communities from the Angelo Coastal Reserve, California, USA - 14_0929_12_40cm (SPAdes) (version 2) | ecosystem: Environmental > Terrestrial > Soil > Grasslands ...
GTCGCGCGTCGAGCGGTCGAAGGGAGGATAGTTGCGGTCGGCGATGACGTTTTCGGCGAGAACGAAGCCGAGAGCCTCGCGCAGCGGGCGCGTTTCGGCGGCAGTGGTCTTCCGCAGCGCGGCAACTTCGCGAATGACGAGCTGGCGCGCTTGATCGTAAGGCAGCATTCCAGACAACGGTGGCGGCCTAAAGGCCGGAGCTATACCGGACATACGCACAATCTCAGAGCCAGGAAGCAAAGAGCGTCCCGGCGGGAATTATGGTCGCGTCGCGCTCAGGGCCGGTGGAAATCATGCCGATCTCCGCATCCAGCGAATCCGAGATGAAGCGGAGGTAGTTGAGCGCGGCCTTCGGCAATTGCGCGGCATCGCGGACGCCGTAGGTGGACTGGCACCAGCCCGGGAGCGATTTGTATTCGGGCGTGACGCTCTCGAGTTCTTCGGCGGACGCGGGCATCTCGTGAATGGGCGAGCCCTTGTATCGGTAGCCGGTGCAGACCTGGATTTCGCGTTGCGTATCGAAGACGTCGAGCTTGGTGATGACCAGCGAGTCCATGCCGTTGATCATTTTCGCGTAACGCAGGACCATCAGGTCAAGCCAGCCGCAGCGGCGCGGGCGGCCGGTGACGGCGCCGAACTCTTTGCCGCGCTCGCGGACTTCTTTAGCCTCGAGGTCCGGCATTTCCGTGGGAAAGGGCCCGCTGCCGACGCGCGTGGTGTAGGCCTTGGAGACGTTGAGCACGGCCGAGATTTTGGTCGGCGGCACGCCGAGGCCGGTGGCGGCTCCGCCGGAGGTCGCGTTGGACGAGGTCACGTAGGGATAGGTTCCGTGGTCGATGTCGAGCATGGTGCCCTGCGCGCCCTCGAAGAGAACCGAGTGTCCGCCGTCCATCGCGGAATTCAGAAGGGCCGACGTGTCCGTGATGTAGGCGCGAATGCGCTCGCCGAGCCGAAGAGTTTGTTCGACCTCATGCGAGAAATCAATGTCCGCGCCATACGCGCCTTTGGCCAGGCGGTTTTTTTCGGCCACAACGCGCGCCGCCTTCTCGCGAAAGGCCGGCGGGTCGAGCAAATCACACATGCGCAGGCCGCGCCGCGCCATCTTATCTTCGTAGGCCGGGCCGATTCCGCGCGACGTCGTGCCAATTTTGTTCGCGCCACGAGCGGCTTCCGCGGCCCGCGGTTGCTGACGTGGAGCCGGCCGGCAACGTCAATTCCCGACTTGGCGAGCATTTCGATTTCGTTGACCAAGGCCTCGGGATCGACGACGACGCCCGCGCCGATGACGGCGTGGCGCGCCGGGCGCAGGATGCCGCACGGAATGAGCTGGAGGACGAAGCGATCGCCATTGAAGATGACGGTGTGGCCAGCGTTGTGTCCGCCGGCGCAGCGCGCGATGTAGTCAAACGAACCGGCAAGATAGTCAACGACCTTGCCTTTGCCTTCGTCGCCCCATTGCGCGCCGACCACGACGACTGATTTCATACATTGTTCCGCCTCGACCGCACTCTTCCCCGCACGAACAACAGCTAGGGAATCTCAGGAAGGAAACCGCGAGAGCCGCAAGAGATTATGCTACGCGGAGAGGAAGGAGAACGCAAGCGAACGCGTGGTAGGTCAGTTTCCGAGTACGCCTTGGCTCGGGCACCATCGCCAAATGAGCAGCCGGGCCATACCTCCGCTTTGCCAACCAAATCGTCTACTGCTACCTGAATCTCGCTTCGCAAAGTCCAGACTTATCAAAGGGCATTCCGCGTGCGCGATCCTGGAGTTTTGTGCGAGGCTCAGGGCAACGCTCAGCAACTATGCTTCCGCGGAAGAGACTGGGGCTTCCCTCGCCATTCCGTAGTCTTCACCAATTGCTTTAGTTAAGCAAACTCGAGTGCGCGGGTCGAGAAAATGACCGCGAAACTGGGTGGTGCTCGACAAATGGAATCCCTATTGACTGCGCGCGGTCGGGAGATTATTTTGACCACCTCGATGAGCCCACCGCTGCACGCTGATTTAATCGGCATTTACGCGGCCGAGGCTCTCAGGAGGGAAAGATGACCGCTCCAGTGATACGCAATCTCCTTCTCGCAGCGCTGTTGCTGCCGGCTTCGGCGGCAGCGCAGAGCGCTTCACCGAGCTCCATACCCACGCAGCACAACGAGGCTACGGTGGCCCAACTCCAAGCGCAGATGGCCTCCGGCATGCTCACTTCAGAGCAACTGACCAGCGAATACATCGCCCGCATCATTGCTCTAGACCAGAACGGTCCCGGGGTCAACGCAGTGATTGAGCTCAACCCGGACGCGCTGGTCATGGCGCGCAACGCGGACGCTTTGCGCAAGCGAGGCGTCGTGCTCGGGCCCTTGCATGGCATCCCAGTCCTGCTGAAGGACAATATCGACACCGGCGACAAGATGCAGACCAGCGCGGGGTCATTCGCGCTCGTGGGCATGCCTGCGTCGCGGGACTCCACCGTGGCGGCGAACCTGCGCGCCGGGGGTGCCGTGATCCTGGGCAAGACCAACCTTTCGGAGTGGGCGAACTTCCGCTCCTTTGAATCGATCAGCGGCTGGTCAGGCCGCGGCGGACAGACGCACAACCCGTACGGTATCGATCGCAACCCCTGCGGCTCCAGCTCCGGCTCGGGCGCGGCGGCATCGGCGAACTTCGCCACGGTGTCGTTCGGTAGCGAGACGGATGGCAGCATCGTGTGTCCCGCAAACGCTAACGGCGTCGTCGGAATCAAGCCCACGGTTGGACTCACCAGCCGCGCCGGCGTCGTGCCCATTTCGCACACGCAAGACACCGTCGGTCCCCACGGACGGACGGTGGCCGACGCGGCAGCGGCGCTGAGCGTCATCCAAAGCCGCAGCTTCGACGGGCGGGACCTGGCGACGGGTGGCGTCCCGCTGGGCTGGCAAGGAACGGGCAAGACACGTCCCAAGAACATCCCCACCGATTACACCAAGTTCGTGAACCCGAACGGGCTCCAGGGCGCGAGGCTGGGCGTGACGCGCGTGGGATTGAACGGTTTCGACCCGAATGTACCGACGCCGCAATCTGTGCTGGACGGGTTCGAGGCGGCGGTGGACGAACTCACGACGGCAGGCGCCACCGTGATCGACCTGGATGCGCAAGGTTTCAACTTCGCGCCGGCTGACGGCGAGTTCCTGGTGCTGCTCTTCGACTTTCGCAACGATGTGGGGGCGTACTTCGCCACGCGCGTGGGCGTGCCGGTAGCAGGCGGGACGCTGCAGAGCGCCATCGACTTCGACAATGCCCATGCGGACGTCGAAATGCCGTTCTTCAACCAGGACATCTTCGACCTGGCCAATGCGCTCGCGCCGGGACCGAATGACCCGCAGCCCTTCTTCGGCGGGCTGACCTACAACCAAGCGCTGGCCATCGATCACAACGCGGGCGTGAACGGAATTGACTTGGCGATCAGCCAGTTCGGGCTCGACGCGGTGGTTTCAGCGACGGACAATCCGGCGTGGTCCACCGACCTGCTCTACGGCGACCACTTCATCTTCGGAACGTCGGGCTTGGCAGCGGGGCCGGGATACCCAATCGTCCAGGTGCCGGCGGGTTTTCCTATGCTCTGCGCGTCACCTACGCAGCCGACAAACTGCACGCAATACGGTGTTCCGCTCGGGATCAGCTTCTTCGGCACGGCGTTCAGTGAGCCTACACTGATCAAGCTGGCGTCGGGCTTCGAGGCGGCAACGCAGGTGCGCGCTCACAACCTGCCGACGTTCGCGGCGACCGCGCCCTCGACGAATGTCCAGGGTACGACGCTCACGGCTCCGCACCGGCATGCGGCTCCGCCAGCAAGTGCGAACGCGAAGAAGGTGCCGCATCACCTGTAGCTAGCTGTCTTTGCGCGATCTCGTTCAGGAATACCGCTGGTTGTGGTGGAACTGAACGAGACGCGTGAAAATCTTGGCCGTGCCGATGACCGCCGGTCTTGGTGCCGATGTCGGCTACTGCCTTCTTGCGGAGCTCCGCAAGTTTCGGTAGAAGTCCGCGCTCGGCATTTCAGGCCGCCACGCGATAACTCCCGTATGGTCGGCAATTCGGAAACTGCCCACTGTCCGTTTCCTGCGGGACAGGAAGCTTGTTGGACGATTGCGCCGCAACTATACTGGCGGGCAAAGGGGGATGGAAGTCATGCGCATGTTCTTATTGTTTGTCCTGGCGCTGGCGTTGCCACTCCCGGCGCAGGATCCAGCCGTTGTAAACCCAAAGATCGTCAAAGTGGAATTCGAGAACGACCGGGTGAGGGTCCTGCGAGTGCGCCTCGGCCCGCACGAGCGCCTCGCCATGCACTCGCACCCTGCTTCAGCCATCGTGCGGCTGACGGAACGCTCCGCGCGCGTAATCGCTCCCGACGGATCTTCGAGGGACGTGCAGGGCAGCGCCGGCGAATTCACCTGGCAAGAGCCAACGACGCACGCCGTGGAAAATCTGAGGAACCAGCCGATGGAAAACATCGAAATCGAGTTCAAGAAGGCTGCGGCACCGTCTATCGCTGCTTCGGCGCTTGTCCATCCGGCGGCGCCCGGTGCGTCTGCGGAGCCGGTTGGGCTGCAAGATGAACCGCATCACCAGTGGAAGTTCGAGAATCAATATACGCGGGTCCTCGAAGTGGTGCTCGCGCCTGGAGAATCGACGCTGCTCCACACCCATTCCCACGACAGCATCGCCGTGAGGCTCAACCAAGCTGTCGTGCAGAGACAATACCTCGGAAAGGAATGGGAGGCGCCAGAGCGGCTGGAGGCTGGCGGAGTCCATTTTGCGGAGGGCACGAAGAAACCGTACACGCATCGAGTGAAGAACGTGGGTTCGACGACCTTTCACGTATACGATATCGAATTGCTGCCATGAGTCTAGCCGGGCGACGTATCCCGATGCGCGACGCTACTTGTTCAAGTCCTGGTAGCGGAAACACGAAATCAGGTGGTCGTTCACCATGCCGGTGGCCTGCATGTGGGCGTAGCAGATGGTTGAGCCGACGAAGCGAAAGCCGCGCTGGCGCAGGTCTTTGCTGAGGACGTCCGACTCTTTCGTTGATGAGGGAATCTGCTTGAGGCCTCGCCAGGCGTTTTGGCGCGGCTTGCCGTTCACAAAGCGCCAGATGTAAGCATCGAAAGAGCCGAACTCATCACGCACTCTCAAAAACGCTTTCGCGTTGGAGATGGCGGCTTCGATCTTCAAACGGTTGCGGATGATTCCGGGGTCTTTCAAAAGTGACTTCACTTTTCGCTTGTCGTAGCGGGCGACGCGTTCGGGATCGAATTGATCGAAGACTTCGCGATAGCGCCCGCGCTTGCGGAGAATCGTGTCCCAACTCAGGCCGGCCTGCGCACCTTCGAGGATGAGAAATTCGAAGAGTTTTCGATCCTCGTGGACCGGAACGCCCCATTCCTCATCGTGGTAAGGAATGTTGATCTCGCTCTTGGCCCAAGGGCAGCGGATCGCGGCTGCGTTTTGCTGCGAATTATTCATGCGAAGGAGATTGCGCGGCAATTGAGCTGCGAATTGGTGGAAGGGCCAGACTCATCACAGTGCCGAATGCGGCGGAGGACGCAGCCATAGAAACTGGAGCGGACGACAGCAGCGTGGCCGCGTGCCGCCCGCGAAGCTCGCTCACTGCGCGAGGTGGCGGTCGAGGACCTTGGCGATCTGTTCCTTGGGCACGGCGCCGACGATCTGATCAACGACCTGTCCACCTTTGAAGAGCAGCAGCGTGGGAATGCCGCGGATGTTAAACCGGAAGGCGGAATTCTGCGCTTCATCCACGTTGAGCTTCGCAACCTTCACTTTTCCCGCGTAATCATGCGCGATTTCGGCCACGGTGGGCGCGAGCATGAGGCACGGACGGCACCACTCAGCCCAGAAGTCAACAACCACGGGCTGCGTATTGCTGGCCGTGATGACTTCGACTTCGAAGTTTCCATCGTTCACTGCCTGAATGTTATCTGCCATGTTTTGTTATTGTTACAGCCCCCGAGCGCCTCGGAGGATCTCCTTTCCCCGACATCAATTAGATGTTGCGACAGAGATTTGGTTTCGGCCAGCTTGCCCTGAGCCGCGGAGGGCCCGGGCGGCCTCGTAGAGTTTGCCATACTCGGCGGCCGAAGCCTGCCAGGAAAAATCTTTGGCCATGCCGTTGAGCTGGATGCGCCGCCAGACGCGTTCGTGCGCAAAGTGATGCAGCGCTTCGCGAATGCTCTGAAGCATCGCCTCGCCGGAGTAGGCCGTGAACTTGAAGCCGGTGCCCGCGCCGTGCTGCAGATCGAAAGGCTCGATGGTGTCGTCGAGCCCGCCCGTAGCGCGCACAATGGGCACGGTGCCGTAGCGCAAGCTGTACATCTGATTGAGACCGGAAGGCTCGTAGCGCGAGGGCATCAGGAACATGTCGGCGCCGGCTTCGATCTTGTGCGCGACGGTGTTGTCGTAGGCGATTTTTACGCCCACGCGCTCCGGGAACCGCGCGGCAAGTTTGCGGAAGAGTTCTTCGTAGCGCGGGTCGCCCGTACCGAGCGCAACCAATGCAACATCCTCTTTCATGATTTCGTTGGCCTTCTCTGCGATCAGATCGAAACCCTTCTGATCGGCGAACCGCGACACGATGCCGACAAGCGGCCGTTTCCGATTCTCGGGCGGCAGGCCAAACTCTTGCAAGAGGTCCAGCTTGCAGACCTGCTTGCCCGCCATATTCTCGGCGGAATATTTTGCAGCGATGAAAGCGTCATTTTCGGGGCTCCACGCCGAGTAGTCCACGCCGTTGAGGATGCCTACCAGGCGGTCGGCGCGGCTGCGCACCAAGCCGTCGAGACCGTGGCCATATTCCGCCGTCTGAATCTCCTGAGCGTATTTGCGGCTCACGGTCGTCAAATAGTCGGAATAGACCAGGCCACCCTTCAGGAAATTCACTTTGCCGAAGAATTCAATCCCGGCGGGATGAAAAATCTCCGCGGGGATGCCTGCGCGCGCCAAAACCTCGCTGGCGAACAGGCCGTGGTAGCCCATGTTGTGGATCGTCAAAACGGCGGGAAGATTGCCGACGACGGGATCTTCCGCATATTGCGTGCGCAACAGCACGGGCACAAGCGCAGCCTGCCAGTCGTGGCAATGGATCAGGTCCGCCGGCCAGACGTGCTTGGCCACCTCAATCGCCGCGCGGGAAAGCTCGCTGAAGCGCTCCGGATTGTCGGGATAATCGCGGCCGCCTTCGCCGTAGAGCTGCGGGCGGTCAAAATAAGCGGGGTCCTCCACGAAGAAATAACGGACGCCGGCGATTTCCGTCCCGTCGGCGATGGCTGGAAACCGCAGTTTGCCGCCAAGGGAAATCGTCAAGCTGGGGAGCACGATGGTAGACGCCTTCGTGCCGCGGTAGCGCGGCAAAACGACGGCCACCTCGTGACCCAGCTGGACAAGCGCCTTGGGGAGAGCTTCGACGACGTCGGCAAGCCCGCCGGTCTTAGAGAACGGCAGTCCTTCGGAGGCGACAAAGAGAATCCTCATGCGTGCAACCGGAATTACCTACGCTAACGGACGCGCGACGGGCCGTCAAGCCGCTCCGCAAGTAAAGGTGACGCGATTTTATCGTCAAGAGAGGCAGCCCGACGTGCCCTTTCTCCGTTGCTGCTACACTCTTGCGCGAGATGGCGAGGCAGCGGCTCGGGCAACATTTTCTAGTAGACGCGGGCTGGCGCGACAAGATCGCGCGGGCCATCGGGATTTCTCCTCGCGCGATGGGCGGAGCGCAAGAGCAGAGCGCAGATAAGTGCTGGATTGAAATCGGCGCGGGTCACGGCGAAATGACCGGGCACCTCGCCGCGACGGGCGCGGCGGTTTACGCGATTGAGCTGGATCTCAAGTTCGCCGAGCGGCTCAAAAGACTTCGCGAGCGTTTCCCAAAGCTGACAGTTGTTCCCGGCGATGCCCTTCAAGTGGATCTCTTGAAAATTGCCGCAGGGCACCGCATGCGAATCTACGGGAATTTGCCGTACTACATCACGTCGCCCATTCTGCACCGCATGTTCGAGTTTGCGGCGGAGATCGACGAGATGCATTTCGTCGTGCAACTCGAGGTCGCCCGGCGCCTGACCGCCAGCCCGGGCAGCCGGCTCTATGGCTATCTCTCCGTGGCGGTGCAATTTTACACGCGGCCCGAGTTTGTGCTGCGCTTGCCCCGCGGCGCGTTTCGTCCGCCGCCGGAAGTGGCCTCGGCGCTCGTGACGCTGCGCTTGCCGGGCGAGCGGACGCGCTTGCAGCTTGCGGACGAAGGGAGGTTCCTCGATTTCGTGAAGCTGTGTTTCGCGCAAAAGCGCAAAACGTTGGTGAACAACTTGCGCACGCTGGCCGTTCCTGAACTCGTTCGGGAGGCGCTGGCAGCCCTCAAAGTCCGAAGCGACACTCGCGCCGAGCAACTCGCCGTCGCACAGTTCGCTGCACTCTTCCGGCGACTCATCCCGGAAGGCTAACCTTGTTTAGAATTCCCTTCCCCAGTGCGTTTATCCTTGGCGGCGGCCAGCAAGCGATCCGGATAATCGGTAATGATTCCGTCCACGCCGGCGGCGATGAGCGAGCGCATGTGCGCGGGATGATTGACTGTCCAGCAAACGAGCTGCAAATCCTTGCGTCGCGCTTCCTCGAGCAAGGCGGGGGTCACGAGATTGCCGCGGACCGCGAGCTGGCGCGCGCCAACGCCGACCGCGCGCTCGAAGAGGTTGTCGAGCGACCCGTCATAAAGGAGCGCGGTCATGAGGGTCGACTCGCTCCGCCGAAGCGATTCGAGCACCCGCGGCTCAAAAGACATGACGACGGCGCGGGGAATCTCGCCAGATTGTCGGAGCGCATGAACGAGGGCATGTTCCGTCCCCCAGGAATCGCTCAGTTTCAATTCGAGGTAAAACACCACGTCGTTACGCCGGGAAAAATCGAGAATCTCATCGAGTGTGGGAATGCGTTCCCCGGCAAAGTCGCTGCCGAACCAGGAGCCCGCGTCCAACTGGCGAAGCTCCGCGAGCGTATGCTCGTGCACCGCCCCGCGGCCGTTGGTGGTGCGCTCGAGCGTATCGTCGTGCAGGGCGAGGAAGTGCGCGTCGCGCGAAAGATGCAAGTCGGTCTCAATGAACGTTGCGCCCAGCGCCACCGCGCGCCGGAAGGCGGCCAACGTATTTTCCGGCGCGTAACCGGAAGCTCCGCGATGCGCGATCGTCAACATGGTAGAGTTATGGCCGCGCGTCGGAGCCTGAGGCTTCCACCGGCGCCCGGCTTGTGTATGCTAACAGACGCGCGGAAGACCCGGGTGTGCGACCGGGAAACTGCGCTCCGTAGTGAAATGACCGGGCGCGCCGGTTCCACGGAGAGGAGACGACAATGCACAAGTCGGTTCTTAGGACCCTGTTGGTGATGTTCCTCGTTCCGCTTGCCGGCGCTGTTGCGATCCACGCGCAGCCTCAGCAGAAGAAGCAGCGCCCGAGCGAACCGCAAACGGAAGAAAAGCTCGCCCGGGAGGTGCGCCATCAACTGATTCTGCTTCCGTACTATTCCGTGTTTGACAATCTAGAGTTCTCCGTCAAGAACGATGTCGTCACACTCGCGGGACAGGTAGTGCGTCCAACGCTGAAGTCGGATGCGGAAGCCACCGTCAAGAGCATCGAAGGCGTCGCGCAAGTGGTGAACAACATCGAGGTCTTGCCGCTCTCCCCCAACGACGACCGCCTGCGGCGCGCGCTGTACCGCCGAATTTACGGCAACCCGACGCTGCAGCAGTATTCCTTGCAAGCAGTGCCGCCGATCCACATCATCGTCAAGAATGGGAACGTCACGCTGGTCGGCGTCGTGGCGACGGAGATGGAAAGAAACGTCGCCGGAATCAGCGCCAATGCCGTCTCGGGCGTCTTCTCCGTCGATAACCAGCTGAAGGTCGAGAGCAAGAAGAATTAGGCGCGCCAATCCACGTGCCCTCAGGCAGACCCGGCCGCGCCGGTGCGCACGAGCTGCCGAGAAATGCGCCGCGTGGCCTCCTTGACGGCCTCGACGATGCGCACCAATTGGGCCTCTTCCATTTGGGTGAGCGTGCCGCTGACGCCGAGCGCGGCGATAACGTTTCCGGCGGGGTCGTAAATCGGAGCGGCGACGCAGCGCGCGCCCAGGCTGTTTTCCTCGTCATCCACGGCATAGCCGTTGCGGCGCACGGTTTCGAGTTCCGCCATCAACCGCGTAATGCCGGTGATCGTTTTCGGCGTGCGTTTTTTCAGCCCCTGGGCCCGCAGAATTTCCTCGACTTCCTCCTTTGGCCGCCAGGCCAGAAGCACTTTACCCACGCTTGTCGAGTGAACGAACATGCGGCGGCCCACCCACGTGTTCACCTTGAAAAATCCCGGCGCGTCGACCTTTTCGACGTACACCGCCTCGCCCTGATCCAAAAGCGCCAGATGGGACGTCAGGTGAACTCGCTCGACCAGCGCGCACATGAAGGGCTGCGCGATGTCCGCAATGTCCAAAGTGGCCTGGACATCGCGGCCCAGCGAAAGAATCTTCAGCCCGAGTTGATATCGGCCGGACTCCGCATCGCGGCGCAGGTAGCCGCGGCGCTCGAGGGCGCGAAGGATGTAGCTCGCCGAGCTTTTGGGGATCTCCAGACGGCGGCTCAGCTCGGAATTGGTGAGGCCCTCGCGGCGGCCGGCGACCACCTCCAGGATGGTCAGGGCACGTTCCACGGCAGTCGCTGGGCTCGGATCAGTCACAGGCATGAGTCGGCCTCTCCCGCCGGCCGCAATGCAGAGTATAGAATAGTTGTTCAACTATTTGAACGAAAACCAGCCTTCTGCATGAGGCTTGGTCGTCGCAACATTTGTTCTGAACATGTGTTCTACTATTTGAACATGGAAAGGAACCCAGGCACCCGGAATGTGCAGAATTTCTCATTCGTGTCCCGGCTATGCTCCAGTTCGAGTCCGCAAAAAATTGTTGGCACACTGGACTTACTCAAAGGAGACGATTTACACGGCCGCTGGAAATCAACAGTTGGCATCTGGATTGCCAGCTAGGTAGATGCCCCGGGCGGGAATTGCAGTGTTCCTCGGCTTGTCGGCTAGGCCAGCCGGTGATAGTCAAGTGGAGATGCGCCGCGTAGGGAGCGCACCAGCACCTAGCCCGTTCGTGAGAAGGACTAAGGACACTGGCAAGCGGTCTAAGAAAGGAGGCTGGCGAACGATGGCAACTGCGACTTTCAAGAGCGAGGCAGGCGAACTTCTCCCCTTCCCTGAGCGCATCGTTGCGATGAATTCTGCTCCGCCGGGATTCGACACGGAAACTGACTCTCCGCCCGGCTTCTTGCCCTTCCTGATGCCCTTGCATGAAGCGCTAACGCCGCGGCAAGCCGAAGCGCATCCCG
>Ga0209377_1002762_pt1 | contig 11390 bp, 9 predicted proteins | sample GraSoiAngelo_141_FD_185898 | JGI IMG/M metagenome (GOLD analysis project Ga0209377, IMG submission 185898) | Grasslands soil microbial communities from the Angelo Coastal Reserve, California, USA - 14_0929_12_40cm (SPAdes) (version 2) | ecosystem: Environmental > Terrestrial > Soil > Grasslands ...
CTCCTGCGCTTTCAACGTTAATTAACTTGCCAGAAAAACTTCGAACGCCTAACGCCGAACGCCCAACGTCGAATTACGATATTCCGAGGCAACAAATATTGATCTTACTCATGCATTGGACGTTGAGCGTTTGGACGTTTGGTTCTCGACCGTTAAGCGCACATTCATTGACGAACTCGGCTTGACCTAAAACAATTCCAGTGTCTGTGCCGGTGTCCTGACAATTTGCCCCAGCGCTTTGCGCAAGCGAAGGGCCGCCCGCGGCGCATAATCGAGATTGTTGTTGTTGAAAATCACATGCGACTCGCGCGCCTCTTCTGCCAGTTTCTTGCTGCGCTTTGCGACCTCCGCAATTTCATTGGCGTCATAATCGTAATCGAAACGCGCGGCCACTGTTTTGCCGGTGATGTAGGCTTTCGCGTTGCGCCCATGCAGCCGCAAGTATGCGGCCTTCGGGTTCGTCACTTCATCCACATCCGACGGCATCACGGTGAAATGATCCGATGCAGGAGCGTCCACGTTCACAAAAATTGCACGATGTTCTCGCACAAAATCAATTGTCGATTTTAATTGATCATCGGTTGCCCAGTTGCGGTTTCGAAATTCAATCGCAAGATCGTAGTCGCCCAGCGCGTCGATCAACGGCTCGAGTTCTACGAGCTGATGTTTCCGCGGAGAAAACGCAGGCGACAGTTGAAGAAGTAATACTCCCAGCTTTCCAGCCTTGCGGAGGATTGATGTTGCGCGCACAAAACTTTTGAGCAGCGCTTCCCGTAAATCCGGCGTTGATTTCACGTTGCCCCTCGCGTCCGTCTCTGCACGTCTTTGCAAATCCGGCGGCAACAGTTTCGCCGGTGTGGAGTGAAACGAAAACAATTGGTGCAACTTTACATCGAACATGAAATCATCCGGCGTCGCTGCGCACCAGCGCTCGACCATGCGCGGTTCCGGTACGGAATAAAACGTTGAATTTACCTCGACCAATTCGAAATGCTGCGCGTACCAACCGAGCCGTTCGCCCGCCGGCATCTTCTTCGGATACCACCGCTCGACAAAACCCGGGTCCGACCAGCTCGCCGTGCCGACAAGGATTTTTCCGCCCACACGTCAACGAAGTCACGGCGTCGGCGAAAGCAAACTCGATCCATCCGTCCAATGCGGATTTTTCGATTTGCGAAGCATTGATGACGAAAGTATTTTAGGCGCGCGGGGTGGAGCAGCCTGGTAGCTCGTCAGGCTCATAACCTGAAGGTCGCTGGTTCAAATCCAGCCCCCGCAACCAATCCTTTTCAAAACCGCGGTGGCTTATCGCGTTTACGTCATTCAGAACCGCAAGGGAAAATTTTACATTGGACTCTCCGACGATGTCGACCGCCGGATCAATCAGCACAATGCTGGCTATTCCAGATGGACTGGTGGGAAAGGACCTTGCACATTGATATGGCAAAGCGACGAATTGTCGCTTTCGGAAGCGCGAAAATTGGAAAACCGTTTGAAGCGCCAGAAAGGCGGCCACGGATTGTTTCACCTTTTAGGAGCGCGGCGTTCGTCAGGGTTATGATCCCGCCTCAGAGGCGGGATCGCTGGTTCAAATCCAGCCCCCGCAACCATCCTTTTCAAACCGCGGTGGCTTATCGCGTTACGCGACCGAAGACCGCTACGCAGTTGGCGAGTTCGAGTGATCAGGTTTTCGCTGATCGGACAAAGAATTCAAGTTACCGAATCGGAATCGATCGACGCGGGAAACGCGCCCGCACTGCATTTATGCACGTGTCGCGAGAAATTGACCCGCGAAATCGCAGTCTATCGTATGCAGTAAAGGGAGGTTCTAATTCATCGAGTTCGTCTACCAGTCGGTGAAGCGATTCCAACCAATCGTCATTCTCTGGCTCGGGTTTAGTGAGCGCTGCCGTAATTGCTTTTACGAGCTCGTCTTTGCGTTGAATCGTCTCAGGCAGAACATCACGCAGACATACGTATTGTCCTCTCAAGTAACCGTCCCATTCTCTGATTGCATCGCGGCCCGATTGGAACTGCTGGCCAAACCACTCGGGCAGGTGCTCATAACCTCCTGCCCGGCGCGGTAGCTCAAGAAGATCACGGGCGACCATCTGCGCGCCGTCGCTTCGTATATAGCTGGGGAGCGGGAGTCGGTCAGCTAGCATCAACCGGCGCAGCTCGGACGCGGGAATGCCGGCCGTTTCGGCTAGAGCTTCCAACTCCACGTACCACTCAGACGCATAAGCGTCGTCTTCAGGCGTCATCGGATGAGTGCCGTTAACAGCATAGAACCGAGTTGCCACTGCGCTGCAAAGTTGAGAGCCATCCGTCGGTATCAGAGTTATAACATTAAGCGGATCTGGGACCGTCGTCGACGCTCAATCGCATCCGAGAAATGCCTTCGTCGCAGCTGCTAAAAGATGGCAGTGACCTGCTGGATGTTGAACTATGTATATCCGGAACATGGAATTTTGGCTCCAGCGGTAGGATTCGAACCTACGACCAATCGGTTAACAGCCGACCGCTCTACCACTGAGCTACGCTGGATCGCTACATCAAGGAGTGCGGGCGTATATTTTGCGCGGCGATTCCCTTCAGGCAACTGCGAATCGGGTAATGCCGACTACGGATAAACGCACGCGGCGCGTCAGCAACGATACTTTAAGTACAATGAAAGCGTTGTTTTCAGTCATTCTCGCGTTCGCCGTTTGCGCTAGCAGTGTTCAGGCGGGGCCTGTCCGCACCGCAAGAAACGTGGCGAAGAGCACGGTGATTACAGCGAAGAACGTCGCGCACAGCACTGTGAAAGGCACAAGGCGAGCTGTGCACACGGTAGTGAATACGCTCGCTCCATAGGACGAGGCGATCTCCAGGAGCTTTGTCGCGAGCGTTAATCACAACGGGCGTATATTTTGCGCGCACTCTCGGCGCGATTTCCATCTGATATGCCAATTCAGTCGAATTCCTATCGGTGAAATTTGTGGCGTCATGCGGCCGCCGCTGAAGTCGCCGGCGATTTAGACAGACCACGGTTTCGAACAGAAACTGTCGTTAGGTGTCAAATCGAATTTCTGGGGTTTCTTTTCACGAATGGCCATTTGATCTGTGTTTCGTGTCCCAAGATTTTCGATGCGCACTACCGATTTTATTCGGCGTATTCTCATTGCGCTTCTAATCGCAACCATTTTCCTCGCAGGCATTCAGCTGCGCCGCTGGATCGGCGACACGACGAGGCACGTGCGCTATCAGCATGACATCGTCAACGGTTTTTACTGGGGCAGCGAGGTCCTGAAACAAGCCCGTCGAGTTTCGCCCGACGAGAGTTCTGCTAATTCATGGCCAGGATTCTGCCGGGGCTATTTCGCCCTCTACGATCGGGTGAAAGATAAGGCGTACAAGAATGATTACGGTCTCGATTACCCGCCGCTGCGGCTCCTGGTCATGGCAATCTGGGCCAAACAGGTGCGCAGCGAATTCGCCGGAGTCGATGACGGGCACCCAAAGCTCGTCAATCCGCTGTTGAAGATCAATCTGCTGTCCGAAATGCTTTCTGCGATAGCGATCTTCCTTCTGGTTCGCCTGTGTGTACGACAGTCGTCGTGGGCGACGCGGTCATGGCTGCTGAACATCTTGCCACAGCAACATCGCGCTTCGATTTGCGGTCTCGCAGCGGCGAGCGTCGCATGGCTCGAACCGTCGATGATTCTTGACGCGCACGGCTGGCCACAATGGGACGTGTGGGTCCTGCCTTTTTATCTATTGGCCGCGCTAGCAGCCTTGAGAAACCGCTGGTTCTGGTGCGGCTGCTTGCTCGCCGCAGGCGCAATGCTCAAAGGACAACTCTTATTCGTGGCACCTTTTTTTGTTCTCTGGCCATTGTGGCAAAAAAGGTGGCTTCCTGCGTTGCGTGTGCTCGCCGGCTTTTTGGCGACGATAGCAGTGATAGTTTCACCGTGGCTTTTGCGCACTTCAGCGGCTTGGATCTCCGTCGCTGCTGTTGCCAGTATTAGCTCGTTATTTGTGCTGCGATACAAACTGCCGCATGGAGCCGTATGGCTCGCAGGAGTTATCGGATGCGCCGTGTTCGTGATTGGCGCGTTCACCGGAGGCAGCTTCGCCTGGTTGCAAGTCGGTTTTATCTATGGCACCGAACATTATCCCTATCTGTTCATCACCTCCTGCTACAATCTTCCATCACTGCTCTCGAAGGTCGGCTTGTCATTAAAGGATTCCTTTGTGTCAATCCATCTTGGATCCATGCATCTGCATGTCACACTCCAGTGGACGCTGCGCCTGCTTTATCTTGGCGCGTTGGCGCTGTGCGCGCGCGGATTGGCGCGACATCTCCGCGATCGCGATCCGCGCGTGCTGATTGCGATCGCTGCGCCGTGGCTGCTGATGTTCGCACTGCTCGGTCAGATGCATGAGCGTTACCTGATGTGGGGTGCGGTTGTCAGTGCCGTGGCTCTTGGAGTCAGCGTCAGACTCAGCATCATTCATTTCATCATCTCGATCGCCAGCACAACCATGATAGTGCACGTGATGCTGATCGATAAGAAGCTCGAAGCGACGCTCCCAGCTATCGACGTGCTTAAGCACATTCGATCGTACGGGGCTATCGTGGTCCTAGGCTGCGTGGCTGTTTACCTGTGGAACACACTTTCAATACGCATTCCGATTTTCCAACATCGAGAGGTCAGACCGGGCGCGACCTCTTCGCTCGCCCTCGCGCCTGAACCAGAGGAAGCCTGAGCGATTGGCGCTGGGCTGCGGGTAACTCCCTTTGTGAGCTAGCCCATTCGGCTTCGCACGAACACGAAGTACAACACGAGCACGATTGCTAGAACGTAAGTCAGCCAACTAATTTCGCGGCTGCGGCCGCTGAACGCCTTGATGATGGCGTAGCTGATGAACCCAAGCGCGAGGCCGTCGGCAATTGAATACGATAACGGAATGCCAATGATGATGAGGAATGCTGGAATCGACTCGGTGTAATCCTTCCAATCGATCTTCGCCACATTTTGCATCATCATTGCTCCGACAATCGTCAACGCGGGCGCCGTGATGGGCGGATAGCCGCCAATCATCGCAATTAGCGGACTGAAAAACAGCGCGAACAAAAAGAGAGCAGCGACCACCAGACCGGTCAGCCCCGTCCGCCCGCCTGCTTCCACACCAGCAGCGCTCTCGACAAAACTGGTGACGGTGCTTGTGCCAAGCGCTGCCCCTGCCACCGTCCCGATCGCATCCGAGACCATCGCCTGCTTTGCGCGAGGCAATTTGTTGTCGCGCATAAAACCGGCTTGCTCGCAGACGCCGATCAATGTGCCGATGGCATCAAACGTGAGCATGAAAAGGAAGACAAAAACAAACGGAAGCATCTTCTGCGTCAGCGCACCCGCGACGTCCATTTTGAGAAATGTCGGCGCAATTGATGGCGGCAGAGCTATCAACCCTTTTGCAAATTCGAAGCGCTTGTTGAGCATGGACTCGCTCACGTCATGAGCCGCAGACACGGCAGAGGGCATGGGCGGAAGCGCAAGTTTGAGCAGGCACGCCAATGCTGTGGCAACGATGATGCCCCAGAGAATCGAGCCCCGCACGCGGCGCGCATGCAGGACAGCCGTCGTCAGCATTCCGACGAAGAACACGATGAGGTCGGGTGACGCGAAATGCGCGTTTAGCTTTACGGCCGTTCCCGGGTCTTTGACGATTACACCGGCCTGCTGCAACCCAGTAAATGCGATGAAAAGCCCGATACCTGCCGCAATGCCATTCTTCAGGCTGGGGCTGACTGCGTTGAAAATCAGTTCGCGCAACCCGATCAGCGACAAGATCAAAAAGAGCACACCGGAAACGAACACTACGCCTAGCGCGACCTGCCATCCGTTTGTGAACCCCGCCGCGGTTGCCGCCGGCAGCGCGGAGAAAACAAAGAAGAAATTTTCACCCATGCCCGGAGCTTGGGCGATGGGATAACGCGCATAGAGTCCCACGATGGCCGTGGCCAGCGCGGCTGAAACACACGTGGCAGTTGTCACTGCGCCGAAATCCATTCCGGTGTCCGTGCCGAACATTTTTCCCGAGAGCACCGCCGGTTGAACGAAGATGATGTAAGCCATCGTGAGAAACGTGGTCAGCCCAGCGAGCGCTTCTGTGCGCACATCAGTTTTGTTATCGGACAATTTGAAGAGCCGCTCGATCATGGGCTTCGGCACATCGCCGCCATCCTAGCCGGATCGGCTATTCCGCGTCCATCCGCCACAGCATGAATCGCGCACGAGTGAACTCCGTCTGGACGTTTCGATAGACTTCTTGAACAACCGGAAAATCGCGTTCAACGCAGACGCCGAGAACAGGAGGCGCTGGCCGAGCACCGTGAAGTTCATCAGTGGTTAGTTTTGTGACGGGAAAACGCAGGTTCCCGTGAAAGAGATAAAACGAATCGTAGAGCAGGTCACTGCCGCCTTTGATCGCCTTAACAAGCACCATGCTGGTGCCCGGTTGTTGCAAGGCGCCCAACTCTTCGGCGACGCGCTTCTCCTTCGGCTTTCCCGCGAACCGAATTTCTGAAGTCCGCGCCATCATCGATCCAACCACTCCCGAATCGCCAACGCGCTGAGTAATCCGGCGCTCTAATCTTACTGCCGGGCGAGTCGGCGGAATAAAAACACACCCAGCACGATAAACAGAACATTGGGAAACCAGACAAGCAGCTCCGGATGCGCCTGCGGGTTTCCGCGCAATGTATCGCCAATAATCACGAAGAGAAAATAGCTGGTGGCAACAATCAAACCCATGGCGAAACCAATCGACGTCTCGCGGCGATGCGCCGTGACACCCAGCGGCACCCCGATGATTGCGAAGGCCACACACGCAAACGGGAATGAAAAGCGTTTGTTGATTTCTGTGCGGCTGGCGCTGCGTTCCCGCTGGTTCTCGCTCTTTAGTTGCTCGAGCAATTGCTCGATCGACAGTGCAGAACGGCTTGGCCGTTTTTTCTCTTTCTCGTAAAGCTCTTCGAGACTGATAGGCAATGTGCCCTCGACCATGTTAATTCCATCCCGAATCTTGCGCAGGTTGGACGGGTCCTTTTGATCGCGCTCCTGGTATCGCGCTTGATAGAGGTGCATAAGAATTTGCTTGTTCGCCAAATCGGCTTCGAGCATTCCCGTGCGCGCGTAAGTCACTTTTACCGGCAGCGAATTCTGATTCAGCTCGAACACAGTAATGTTCTCGAGCTTGTTGCCCTCTTTCTTGCCGACGTAAATCTTGCGCCCGGGAAATTGGTCGATCACCTGATCGCTTCCGAAAAGCGCCATCGGATTGCGCGTCGCCAGATCGAAAATCGTGCTGCGCAATTTTTCCTGCGCAGCCGGCGCGGCCTGCACGTTGAGCCAGAGACAGATCGCCGTGCAGATGACCGCGATCGCGCCCAGCGGAATGCAGATGCGCGTAATGCTGACGCCATTTGAGCGCAACGCGATCAGTTCGTTGTCCGCGGAGAGCCGTCCAAATACGAGCAGGATTGCCGTCAACAATCCCCAGGGAATGGTGAAAATCAGTGAGAATGGCAGCACATAGGCAATGAACGTGATCAGGTATTCCATCGGCACGTCGTGATTCACCAGCAGCGGCAGAAGTTTCCGGAAAATATTTCCGACAACGAGCACCAGGCTCAGCACCGCGATCGCAAACAAGACGTTGACCAGTAACTCGCGGCTAATAAATCGATCAAGCAGCTTCATTTCCCCTCGTGATGTTAGCACAAAAGTGCTGGAGACGCCGCGTTGCCCCTATCAAAATCTGGACAATTTGGTAACATCGACACACGATGAGCTTCGGTATGTACGATGTCGCGATCATCGGGGGAGGACCGGCCGGTAGCACTGCCGCGGCGCTGCTCGCGCGCGCCGGGCGGCGCGTGATCGTCTTCGAACGCGAAAAGTTTCCGCGTTTTCACATCGGCGAATCGCTGTTGCCCTTTAGCATGAAAGCGTTTTCCCGGCTGGGTCTGCACGAAAAATTCTTGCGCGCCGGGTTCATCAAAAAGTTCGGCGGCGAGATCGTCGGCGCATGCTCGGAAACTGGAACCAAGTTTTACTTCAAGGACGGCTATCGTTCGCAAACCGATCACGCGTATCAGGTCACGCGCGGCGATTTCGATAAGGTGCTACTGGATCATGCCGCCGAATGCGGCGCGGAAGTACAAGAACAGACTTCGGTTGATCGAGTCCAGTTTTCGAAGGACGACGTCGAGCTGACGGTTAAATGCAACGGTTCGTCTCGTTCAATTCGAGCGCGTTATCTAATTGACGCCAGCGGGCGCGCCTCGGTTCTGGGCAGACAATTCAAAATTAAGAAGACTTACAATCATCTTCAGAAGCTATCCATCTTCGCGCACTACGACGGTGTCTGGCGCGCGAACGGAATCGACGGCACGCTGACAGTTTTGCTCCGTGCCATTGATCGCTGGTTCTGGTTGATCCCGCTCAGCGCCGACCGCACCAGCGTTGGAGTGGTTCTCGACAGTGAAACTTTTCGCAAATCAAAGCTCAGCGCCGAAGATTTTCTCGAACAAGCGCTGGGCGAGCAGCCAATCATCGCCAAACGGATGACGAACGCGCGGCGAGTCTCGCAAGTTTACGTGGAAGCGGACTTCTCCTATCGGAGCGCAAGATTGCACGGTGACCGCTGGTTGCTTGCGGGCGATGCCGCCGGGTTCATCGATCCCATCTTTAGCAGCGGCGTCTTTCTCGCAGTGTTCAGCGGCGAACGATGCGCAGATGTTCTGAACGAAGTGCTTCAACGTCCGCGGAACATGAAACGGTTGTTCGCCCGCTACGAGCGGTCGGTAAACCGCGCGATGGATGTTTATCTTCGTTTTGTGAACGCCTGGTACACGAAGGAATTCATCGAAGTCTTTTTGGCGCCGCGCAATGTGTTGGGGCTTGCGCCAGCCGTGAACGCAGTGCTTGGCGGAAATGTTGGTAACAGTTTTCCAATCCGCTGGCGGATGTGGGTCTTTTATTTTTTGGTTTGGCTGCAACGCCATCATCCGATTGCACCCCGCCTTACGCTCGTGCCGAAGAAAACGGAAGCGTCAGCCTCAGCTCAAACAGCTGGCGTCATGTCATGAGTCCAATTACGGCCCGCAGGGCCGTGGCTCTAGCGTTCCCGGCTATTGTTGCGATCACCTTCTTTTGCGTAACAAGTTGCGCAACTATTTCATTTCACGAATTTTCTCAGCCGACGGCTGATTGGCAGACCAAAGCCGGACAGCTCATGTATCGAAGCCCAGGGACAACGCTGATTGGCGAGGCGCTCGTTCGCTTTTCCACCACTGGCGACTTCCAATTGACCGTTTCGAAAGGACCAGGAATAACGCTGCTATCTCTGCGGCAGGATGCGGCTTTTGCAGAAGTGAAAGGAGCATTTGCTCATCAGGGTTGGTCTGGTCCTGTAGAGAAAGCGCCGCCACAGCTGCGCGGCTGGCTCGGATTGCGTGACCAATTTGTTCACGCGCCGAACCAGAAAACACTGCGCTACGTGAGCGGCAACGAGACATTCTTGTTCCGGTTTTGATTCTCGTTCTCCGCTGAGGATAGCGGACGCTATAGCATCGCTGGCTGCAGTGTGCGCTGTCTCCAGCGCATGTTTGACGAAAGGGCAAGATGCCCGCGTGCTGGGTCAGGCTGGAAGCCTGACTTCCGAAACCGGCTGCAACATTGGCATCTTCGTGCCGATTCGTGTTGAATGGTGGCTTGCTCATGCGGATCAGCGACTTCATCGCACGAACCATCACTCAGCGCGGCGCGCTGGTTTGGTTCGGCGTGGTGGTGCTCACGATCGCTTGCATTGCGATTCTCGTGACATCATTGCGACTTGATTCCGAGGTGTTCAACGTTTTGCCTGGCAGGTTTTCTTCCGTGCAAGGCCTCAAAATCTACGATCGCGATTTTGAGCAAACGCGGGAGCTGACGTTCGCGCTTGTCTGCAACCCAAATGACGTCGAGAAACTGGAGGATTTCGCGCCGGTGTTTGCTGAGCGATTGCGGCAGCAACCCTGGTGCGCGCGCGTGCTCGCGGGCTCGCCCATGGCCACGCCCGAAGGCATTCGCGATCTCCAATCAATCGCGGTGCCGCTGCTTCTCAATCTTGAACCGCGGGTCTTCAACGAGACGATGTTGATTCTGCAACCAGAGAAAATTCGCGATCGTCTTCATCGCTTGCGCCAACAGATCGAGGCGGGCTCGCCGCGCCCGGAGTTCGAGCTCTCGTTCGATCCGCTCGGTCTGATTGGGCCGGCGCTAAAGCCTTTCGCGGAAAGCACGATCATTGAACAGGAACAGCCGCTCACATCGCCCGATCGCACCATGCGAATTTTTCTGGCGGTGACGAACCAAACATCTGTCAGCGCGTTTGAATGCCAGCGGTTGATGCGACGCGTGAACGAGTTTCGTGCGGCAGCAGGCGAAGGATGGGAAGGCGACCCGTTGCAAATTCTCATCACCGGGCGCCCGGCCTTTGTGTCGGAAATTTCATTGAGCATGCGTTATGATGTCGTGGCAACGTTGCTTGGCTCAGTCGCGTTGGTAGGCGCGATTTTCTTTGCAGGTTTTCGCCGATGGCTGCCGCTCGTGGGCACGGCCGTTTGCCTTCTCCTCTCTTGTTTGATCGCGCTCACGCTTGGACAGCTCTTGTTCGGACGGCTCAGCATGGTCAGCGTCGGCTTCTGCGGCATTCTCGTCGGGCTCGGCGTTGATTTCGCCATTCTCATCATCGGGCGCTATCACCAGGCGCGCGCCGACGGAGAACCGCATCACCAAGCTATTGCCACCTCTGTGGCAAAACTTGGACGCGCTGTTTTCTTTGGCGCGCTCACGACCGCAGTTGGTTTTCTCGCGCTCGTGCTGAGTGGCGCCATGAGTTTTTCGCAGCTTGGGGTGCTCATTGCGATCGGCATCTTTGTCGCCGGCCTGTTTATGTGCTCGATCTTGTTTCTGTTTGTTCGCGAACGACAGGCGGCAGTTCGCCATGACTGGCTCTTGGAAATCGTGACAAAGTACGTGCGCTGGACTGTGCGCAAACCCGCGCCCATGCTGATTTTTTCCGGTGCGGTTTTGTTGGTATTGACTGCGATTGGGTTTTCGCCAATTCCCCCGCTCCGTTTTCAAGCCAGCACACGTTCATTGCAGCCAAAGAACATCCGCGCGAATCGCGCTCTTGAGGAAATCATGCACAAGATGCCCGTGCGTTGGGAACCTGTTCTGGCGATTGTTCGCGCGACGAATCAGCAGGAACTGCACGATCACTGGCAAAAAGTTTCCGCGCGCTGGCGGCAACTCGAGGGAGCCGGAAAAATCAAAGGTTTCTCCACGCCAGCAGCG
>Ga0209377_1002763_pt1 | contig 11387 bp, 8 predicted proteins | sample GraSoiAngelo_141_FD_185898 | JGI IMG/M metagenome (GOLD analysis project Ga0209377, IMG submission 185898) | Grasslands soil microbial communities from the Angelo Coastal Reserve, California, USA - 14_0929_12_40cm (SPAdes) (version 2) | ecosystem: Environmental > Terrestrial > Soil > Grasslands ...
CCAAAGGAATGGAAAAGGCGCGCGGCGTGAAAGCAATCGACGCAGCCGAGTTTGCACCCTCCGCGCTCGACGCGGTGAATGACGCCGAAGCACTGGTCATCGCCACCGAGTGGAGCGAATTTGCCAACGTCGATCTTGCGGTGGTGAAGGAAAAAATGAGAACGCCCATCGTTTTTGACGGGCGAAATCTATTGGATCCCGAAACGATGAGACGCCTGGGTTTTCACTATCATTCGATCGGCCGCAAGAGTGTGACGTCTCAATAAACATTTTCGCGAACATCTATGGCGCGGCTCTCAGCTCGCCAAATTGCGCTGGGGGCGCTGCGCACATGGCGAAGAGAAAGACGCTTTGCCGATTCCGTTATTTCGCGGTCGTTTGCCAAGACGGATCTTACGAAGTCCGATCGCGCGTTTGCCCTCGAGTTGTTTTATGGCGTCCTGCGCAATTTGACTTTGCTCGATTTCTGGATCGGTTGCGTGCGCGCCTCCCGCATCGACGTCGATCTTCGCGACATCCTGCGGCTTGGCTTATACCAACTTTTCTTCCTGGAAACGGCTCAACACGCAGCCGTCTTCGAAACCGTAGCGCTGGCGCCAAAGAAGCAGCGAGGGGCAATCAACGGCCTGCTTCGCGCCGCTGGACGAAGACGCGAAGAACTGCTTAGCCGGGGCAATGCGCAGCCGCTTTTCGTTCGCACCTCGCACCCCCAGTTTCTCGTTACGCGGTGGCAGCAGCATTTCGGCGATAAAAACGCTGAAGCATTGTGCAAATGGAACAATCTGCCTCCGCCGGTTTATGGCCGAATCAATCGGCTAAAAATCGATCCGGAAAATTTTGTCCAGCTTTATCCAAGCTCGCGAGTGCTGGCGGGCAATCCTGATTTTGTGGAGTTTGACGATCTATCGACCAAGGCTCTCGATTCAGGTCATTCCTACATTCAAGATCCAAGCACCGTGCTCGCCTGCCAGTTCCTCGATCCGAAACCTGGAGAAAAAATCCTCGACGCGTGTGCAGCGCCGGGCGGGAAAACGGGCTACATCGCGGAGGTTATGCAAGATCATGGAACCATCATGGCATGCGACCGCGATTTGGAGCGGTTGGAAACACTGAAGCATAACGTCACGCGGTTGGGCGCCGGAATTATTCATCCTGTTGGTCACGATTGGACACGCGATCGTCTTCCAAAAGAAATTGCTTTTGTGGCGCCATTCGATCGCATCCTAGTTGATGCGCCGTGCAGCAACACCGGCGTGATGCGTCGCCGCGTAGATGTGCGTTGGAGATTAACTCAGGCGGATTTCAAGCGTATGCAGACTCGGCAGCTCGAGATTGTGCGCGCTGCGCTTCCATTGTTGAAGGCGAATGGTGTCCTTGTTTACAGCACATGCAGTCTCGAGCCGGAAGAAAACGAACACGTTGTTCGTCGTATCCTCGCGGAGATATCGAGCTTGCGCTTGGAAGCAGAAAGATATTCGCTGCCCTTTCGCGACGGTTTTGATGGCGCTTACGCAGCGAAACTTGTCCAAAGCGCGTAACCCCGCTCGAGTTGCATACGGCACGGCTGATGGAATGATAAGCGCCTATGCACGATGTCCGGTTTGATAAGCTGGCGAAAATTCTGGTGCAATATTCCATTCGCCTCAAGCGGAATGAAACGGTCCTGATTGAAGCATTCGATGTCCCAGATGAAATGACCATCGCGCTGATTCGCGCGGCGCGTAAAGCGGGCGGGATGCCCTTTGTGCAGGTGTATCACGCTCGAGTCAACCGCGCGCTCGCGCTTGAAGCCTCGGATAAACAGCTAAGCATGTTGGCGAGCCACGAACTGGCACGGATGAAAAAAATGGATGCATACATCGCCGTGCGCGGCAGCAACAACATCACGGAATTGTCCGATGTGCCGGTGGATACGATGAAATTGATCGCCAAAAAAATGCAGCCGGTGCAGGACCAGCGCGTAAAAAAAACCAAATGGGTCGTCTTGCGCTGGCCGACGCCATCAATGGCGCAACTTGCCGGAATGAGCACGGAGGCATTTGAAGATTTTTATTTCAACGTCTGCACGCTGGACTACCGCAAACTGCAGCCTGGCATGAAGGCGCTGAAGCGGCTGATGGAAAAAACAGATCGCGTCGAAATCAAAGGACCCGATACGGATCTTCGCTTCAGCATCAAGGGAATTCCGGCGGTGATTTGCGGCGGCGATCGCAACATTCCCGATGGCGAAGTTTTCAGCTGTCCGGTGAAACATTCCGTGGAAGGACATGTGACGTTTAATGCACCAAGCATCTATCAGGGGATTGGTTTCGATGGCATCCGTCTCGAATTCAAGAATGGAAAGATCGTCGACGCGACCAGCAACGAGACGGAAAAACTGAAAAAGATCCTCGATTCAGATGTGGGTGCCCGATACATCGGCGAATTTTCACTCGGGTTTAATCCGCGCATTTTGCAGCCGATGCGGGACATTTTGTTCGATGAGAAGATCGCGGGTTCGTTTCATTTTACGCCGGGACAGGCTTACGAAGAAGCCGATAACGGCAATCGGAGCCAGGTGCACTGGGACATGGTAAGCATCCAGCGGCGGGAATACGGCGGCGGGGAAATTTACTTTGACAGTAAATTGGTCCGTCGAGATGGCGACTTTTTACCGCACCCCCTGCAAACACTCAATCCCGGCCGCTTCATCAAAGGGGCCTGAGATCGATACTACCATTTCGGGACAGCGGCGCTGGGAGAACAAAGCACCACGGTTGAGACACGGAGCGTTCGCGCTCGCTCTTACAATGGTTGAGGCCTCGTGCTAAATGGCATCGAGTTCCAGTATCTCGCTATCGCCGCTGCCGGTAAGGCGAACATTCGCAACATTAAAGACAGGTGCTCCTTCGATGGCGCTCGGATCGGCGCCAGCCAACTGCACAGAAACTTGCCTAGAAGTGGAATTTAGAACGACTCCGGTTATTTCAAAGCACGTTGAGAATTCCACCTCTGCCATCTGGAAGTCTGCCGTAACCTGCACATGGGCCTTTCCTGGCTCAGACGGAGCAAGCTGGACCATGGCGGCGGCGTCTGAACTCGAAATCGGCTGCAAGGCTGTAACCTCGAATGAAGGCAAAGCGATGTCGACTGGTTGCTGCGCTAGTTGCTGTCGCTGACGTGTCGATTTGATAAGCCGGACTGTCCCGAGACCAGAGTCTGCAGGCTCAATTTTCGCGACTTCGAAGGCCACCTGCGGATGAATCTGAGGTTGGGAACGTTGCGATGAGGCAAGGCGCATCGTTACGATCTTTGATGCGGGCCGCACTTGCAAGGTACGCACCTTGAAAGTTCGTGTTAGTTGTACAGAGACGATCTCAAAGGAGAAAGTGAGCTGCACAGGTGTGTGTGCGGCAGAAACAGGACGCGCTGCGTCTGCGGCGAGTGGCACTTCGGCGGGTTGAGGCTGTTCAGATTGTTCAGGCATGGTCAAAGATGTTGTTGGCGAAGATACAGGTGCGTTGGAAATATTTGGAGAATAAGATGGGCCCACGGCAACCTCCGCAATTGCAGGATGTTCCGTCGCGGAAATGGGTATTTGCTGGGCAACCGGTTGGCCTTGGTCGATTGCTTCGAACTGAGGCTCTGCTACCGGCTCAATCGCGGGTGCCACAGTCCCTTCAGCGACCGCGGGGACTTCGTCCGGCTTTTCTGCTGGCCCGAGCATTTGCCCAACCGGTTGGCCTTGGTCGATTGTTTCGAACTGAGGCTCTGCTACCGGCTCAACGACGGGTGCTACAGTCCCTTCAGCTTCTGCGGCAACTAAACCGGCTGAGCCCCCAAGGACCGGCGCAGTCACCTGCTGTGCCTTGTGATCCGCTTCCGCGTTTTGATAAGCTTGGGCTTGTGAGACTGAGCCTCTCAAATCCGCCGAACTATCAAAAGCGCGGTGCGATTGCGTTAAACGCAAGACCGTCCGCTGCATCAAAGGCTTCGACGCCGTTAATTGTAACGAAACCTGGCGGGGCCCAGCGAAAAAACCATTACCCAAAGCAACGCCCTTTTCCAAGGGCGATGTGGTGGGTTTGCTGAGATTAGACGTACGCGACCCGATGAGAGATCCGTTCGGGAAGTGACTTGGTATATTGAACGTGTAGCGTCGACGCTGGGAAACAACCACCCCAGCTAAAAGAAAGATACCGGCCAACAGCAATCCGGCGACAAACCATGTTCGCCGACTCGCCGTCCCGATAACGCTAGGCTGAGAGATTTTGGTCGGCGCGACCGTCGTTGCGGGGCTCGTTGCGACAACAGGCGCCGGAGATGGATTTGGCTGACTAACGGCTGACTGATCATTTTGCCCGTGGAGAGTGGCAGATGAAGCGATCGGCGTCCCATTCGGGGCAGCCGTCGTGGCCGTCGATTCCTCGCCGGGGGACGATCCCGTAACAGGAGCTGGAGACGCTTCCGGCTGGCTTAATCCAGCCGCACTCGGCTCTTTCGTCGAAAAAACAGAAGCCTGTTCAGCCGCTGGTTCCAGACTCGTGACTTTCGTCCCAGCAACCGGCGGGTTCGCCACTAGGCCCGAAGAAGCAACCGATTCGGCCTTCGCCGTTGCTTCTCGTTTATTCGCCGCGGCAACGCCATCAGGAATAGGACTCGGCTCAATTGCCGGAGCGCTACCGCTCTCGGCAACGAGACTACCGGCTTCAAACGCAGGCGCGGAAGCAACTTCTGGAGCTTGCATCCAGCCAGCGTCATAAAGGGCGTCGGCAAAAATATTATTCAGCCCTTGCGAATAAATCTTCTTCGCCGACGCGACCCAGTCGGCCGCCTTCTCCCCATTGTTATGTCTAAATTCCCAGGCCGCCTGCGCATAATACAGTGCTGGCGTATCTCCAGTGAACTGGAATTGTTCCATCATCGACTGCGCCCGGCTTTCTTTCCCCTCCAACAGGAGCGTCATGTAAATCTTGAATTTGATCAGCTCCGCAGCCTGATTTTTGTCACCACCGGGCGTTCGCTCAAACAACGCTTCGAAACGCTCTCGCGCCTTTGCGTAGTCTTTTTTCTTAAATGGAACCTGTGCGAGATTGTATTGCGCCTCACGGAATTTCGGATCCAGTTTGGCCGCTTTTTTGAAGGAAGCCTCCGCCTGGTCGAACTCCTTCTGCTCCATCAAAATTTCGCCACGCAAATTCAGAGTCGCGGGTTGATTCGGCTCCGCCTGATCCGCCTCATCGATTAGTTTTCGAGCTGCCCCAAGATCGCGCTGCCGCAGCGCCTGCTGCGCCTCTTCGAATTTCGCGCGGCCTGTCGCCTTTGCTTTTTCCTTGCGCTCCGCGGCCGTCATTAGCGGCATAGAGGCCCTTCCCTCGCCACCCGGTCTTTCTAGCCAGCCCACCTCGTAGAATGATTCCACGAACAGCTTGTTCAGTTGCGGCGAAAAATTCTTTTCCGCGACTGCCATCCAATCTTTCGCCTCCTTGTCATTCTTGTGCTGGAGCGCGACAGCCGCTTTGACGTATTGAACAGCCGGGGTATCGGACGAAAGCTCCAGCTTCGCCAGAATGGAATCGACCATGTTCTCTTTACCTTCCAGCAGATACGTGAGTAGAATCTTGTATTGAACGAGCTGTGTCGCTTCGCTCGCTAAATCGGATTGACTGCTCGAAAGCAACTTCTGGAAACGATTCCGCGCCTCCTCCCAATTTTTTTGGAGAAATGGAATTTCGGCCAGATTAAACCGCGCGTTCCAAAATTTGGGGTCGATCCGTGCCGCTTCCAGCAAGGCAGCTTCAGCTTTGTCATAGATGCCCTGCCGCATCAGGATGACGCCGCGCAGATTTTGCGAGGCGGCGAGATCAGGCTGGCGGGCATCGAGGGCGTCGAGTTCCTTTAGTGCCTGCGGAAAGTTGTTCGTGTCGAACTCGCGAAACGCCTTGTTGTACATTTGCTCCAGTTCCGATTTCGTCGGAGCCACGTTTTCCGCTCCGAACGAAGTGATCGCCAGTGCTGCCACCGCAACAATTCCCCAGATTCTCATGAGCCAGGACTGAAGCTTCGTTCCGCGCTTCTGACAAGTGGAAAGTTGCGTGATCTTCAGTCCGTCTCGGAAAAATTGACGCAATTCAAATTCGTGATGACCCGTAATCCTTCCAAGGTCAAATGAGGATGCACGGCATCGATCTCCGGCAACTCTCGCGCGATTAGCTGCGCATATCCGCCTGTCGCTACGATATGAACTTTTTTGCCCGGAAACTGTTCCGCTCGGATGCGCGCAAGGATTTCGCGCACCAGCCCTCGATAACCAAACACCGCGCCGGACAACATCGCTTGAATTGTCGATCTACCGACAGTGCGACGCGGTTCTTTCAACGAGAGCTTCGGCAGGAGCGCCGTGCGTTGGTAGAGAAAGTTGGTCATCGCTTCGAGTCCTGGTGCGATCACGCCACCGATGTAAGTGCCGCGATCGGAAACGATGTCAAAAGTCACCGCCGTACCGAAATCGACCACGATAGCTGGAAAGCTGTAAAGCGCGCAAACGGCGGCAGCGTTCGCCAGCCGGTCGGCTCCGATTGTTTGGGGTTTAGGATAATCGATGCCCACCCCAAGCTTCAATCGCGGAGTCAGCCAAAGCACTTTCGTTTTCCCCGCTACCTGTTCAATGACTCGATTTTTTTTTGGCACAACCGAGGAAACAACGAGCATGTCGATCTCGCGCCGCCTTATGAAACGACGAAGAAACGCGGCGTTGAATCTGGCGGTCCCGAGCCGCGTCGGCCGCCCAATTCGCGCCCGCGTAGCGAACGTCAGTTTCGTGAATGAATTGCTGATATCAATCAACACATACCTGGATACGCGAGCCACGAGAGCAATGCAGACACGGAACCGCTCCCCGCGTCAAGCATCTGTCCCATTTCACCCATTTGGCGCATACCCCGCTTGCGACACTCTTCCCCCGCACGTAGCCTCGCCTTGTGAGAAAATTGGTGCATCGCCCACGCCGTTTGCGGCGTTCTCGTGCTTTGCGAAACCTCGTTCGCGAAATACAATTGAGCGCGCACGATTTTGTTCTCCCGCTGTTTGTCAGCGAAAAGATCGACCAACGCCGGCCAATCGCGAGTATGCCCGGCGTTTTTCAGCTCCCAGTGGAGGAGGTTGTCGACGAAGCCCGGCGCGTTCAGGATCTCGGGCTCCAGGCCATTTTGCTCTTTGGCATACCGGCGGAAAAAGACGAACAAGCCAGCGGCGCGTATGCGGAAAACGGCGTGGTTCAGGAGGCGCTACGCGCCATCAAATCAAAATGCCCGGAGTTGGTTGCCATCACTGACGTCTGCCTGTGCGAATACATGAGCCACGGCCACTGCGGCGTCACGCGCATCGACGGCGACCACTTTCATGTTCTCAACGACGAAACTGTCGAACTTCTGGTAAAGACTGCGCTTTCTCATGCTGCTGCCGGTGCAGATATGGTGGCGCCGAGCGATATGATGGACGGGCGCATCGGCGCGATTCGCGAGGCGCTCGACGCAAACGGTTTCGATCAAATTGGAATCATGAGTTACGCGGCAAAATTCGCATCGTCGTTTTACGGGCCGTTTCGCGAAGCCGCCGAGAGCCCGCCGCAATTTGGCGATCGCCGTTCCTACCAAATGGATTCTGCCAATGCAGATGAGGCATTGCGTGAAGTAGCTCTGGACATCAACGAAGGCGCGGACATCGTGATGGTCAAACCCGCTCTGCCGTACATCGACGTCCTCTGGCGCGTTCGTGAGCGTTTTGGCAAGCCGACCGCGGTTTATCACGTGAGCGGTGAATATGCGATGGTCAAAGCCGCAGCTGAAAAGGCGATCCTAGACGAACGCGCTGCCGTTCTTGAGATCATGACCGCCCTCAAACGCGCAGGCGCGGACATTATCGTCACTTATTGGGCATGCGAGCTCGCGCAATGGCTGTGCGAACAAAAATCCTAGTCAAGGCGACTTCTCGCCAGACACGCCAAACGACGCTAAAAAAAGCCAGACAGCTATACGCGCACGAGCAAGTGGTGACCGGTCATTTCCTTTGGCTGCGGGAATCCCAGCAGAAACAGAAGCGTGGGCGCGACATCGGCAAGGATCCCATCCTTGCAGCGAAATTGCGCCGCGTTTTTGGCGACATAAATGAAATGCACAAGGCTGCTGGTGTGCGCTGTGTTCGGTGATGCACTTGACCAGACATCGACGAGCCTGTTGCGAATTGCCTCGGCTCCTTTAGTTTGGAACTTGGCGTATGCTGCGCGCGAAATCCACAATTTCTGCCGTCACACCGAAAATCATCTTGCTACTGCTTTCCTGTCTATTCTTGGTGAGCGCGGCGATTTTCGGACTGGTCGGCAGTTACAGAGTGGATGTGCTGCGTACAGATTTGGCGAATGCCATTGCCGCCCGCGATGTGGCTGAACGTCGGCGGGTGACTCAGGAAACGGAACTCAAGACCCGCGAAACCGCCGTGGCGGGCGCAGAAGCGAAAATCGCAGAGGCAGAAAACAAGGCGACCAAAGCTCAAACTGAACTCTTGAAACTGCAGAACGAGAAGGCGGAACTGGAAAGCAAATTAAACGCCAGTCGAAACGAGATTGCTTCCCTGCAAAAGCGGATCGGAGAAGCACGCCCAGCGGCCAGCCCTTCGCAAAATCCGGACACCGCATCAAAGCCTGAGCAGCAACGGACAACTCCACGACCGTCCGTACAAATTGCACAAGAGTCTGTCGAAGAAGCAACACCTCCTCCGCCACAACCGAAGCGGCGGAAAATTGCGCCAAGGAAGACACCCGAGGTCGTAAGTACCCCAGAAATCACTTCGTATTCTTCGGCGAAAGCCCTTGCGACCTTCACGCCCCTTCCCAAGTACCCCGCTAGGGCACGTTCGCCCGGCGTTACGGGAATTGGAGTTTGCATTGTGTCGGTTGATCCGGCGAGCGGCAGTGTAACCGGAGCTTCAATGGAGCAAAGCACTGGAGACCCGACCTTGGATAAATCCGCGGTCAATGCGTTCCGAAAGTGGCGATTTAAACCTGGGACAGTCTCGAAGGTTAGAATTCCTATCGAATTTACCATGGCCGGTGCCTCGCATTAGCTGAGGGCGCGGGGTCTCCTTCATCGGAGACTGCCGCTAGTGAAACCGTTTCTGGAGTGCGCGCCACAATTGGCCGCGGCATAAACCTATCTTCTATCGTGACGAATCTTCCAAAACCGCGTTACGTCGTCCTATCAGTCTTAATCTTTCGTTTTCTTAGGAACGTCCGCCGGGCGCACATCCGTTCGGAATCTCAGGCCCTCGCCATCTACGGTGAAGAAGGCTGCGAACACGGAATTTGGACGTATGGAGCTCGCTAACGCGCCGACTTCGTTTGTTGACGAAGAGAACCGCATTCATAAAGCTTCCGTCTCCGTCCAGCAACGGAAATGAAGGAATCTAACCTCGGTTTCGCTCATTTTATTTCCCACTTTGTCGCCTGTCAGTTAGCAGGATTACAACCTGAAGTGGTGGAAAGTAGTTGAAGCTCTAGACGTCTCGGCATCGCGACTTCCCGAACCAAAACAAGCCTCACGCGCTGAAACGCGACGGCTGATTGCGAAAAGCCGGAATGAGCAGATTGTGCCCGGTCATCTCTTTCGGTTGTGGCAAACCGAGTAGAAAAAGCAGCGTGGGCGCGACATCGGCAAGGATCCCATCTTTGCAGCGAAATTGCGCCGCGTCTTTGGCGACATAGATGAAATGCACAAGGTTGCTGGTGTGTGCGGTGTTGGGTGACCCGTCTGGGTTGCGCATCTGCTCGCAATTTCCGTGATCGGCGGTGACGAGGCATTTGCCGTCGAGCTCGAGAAGCTTCGTGACGATGCGGCCAATGCATTCGTCCACGGTTTCGACGGCTTTGATTCCCGCCTCGACGATTCCGGTGTGCCCGACCATGTCGGGATTGGCGAAGTTGAGAACGATCAAATCGTAATTGGCCATGCGCGCCAGCACCTCATCGGTGACCTCGCGCGCACTCATCTCGGGCCGCAGATCGTACGTCGCCACCTTTGGTGACGGAACGATTTTTCGGTCCTCACCCGGAAAGGCACGCTCGATCCCGCCGTTAAAGAAGTAAGTGACATGCGCGTATTTCTCCGTCTCGGCGATGCGCAATTGCGATTTGCCAACTGCGCTCACCACTTCGCCCAAAATGTGCGCGAGCTTTTCAGGCCCAAAAATGAAGGGCGAAGGATAAGTCACATCGTATTGGGTGAGCGTGACGAAGTGGACTTGCGGCCTAACTTGCCGATCAAATCCATCGAAGTCTTTTAGCAAAAACGCCTGCGACAACTGGCGCGCCCGGTCGGCGCGGAAATTGAAGAACAAAACAGCGTCGCCATCGCGCACGCGCTGCTCGTTGACGTAAGAGAAAATCAACGGTGGCATGAACTCATCTGTCTTACCATTTTGATATTGTCGATCTACCGCGGCAGAGGGCGACGATTTACAGACTTCGCCGCGCCCGAGAACGATTGCGTCCCAGGCTTTTTTTGTTCGGTCCCAGCGGCGATCGCGATCCATCGCGAAGTAGCGGCCTACAACCGTGACGATCTTCGCGCCGCTCCTCTGGAGCTCGTCCTCGCAAGTTTTCAAATAGTCGGCGCCGCCAGTTGGGGATGTGTCACGCCCATCTGTGAACGCATGCACGAAGATTTCCGTGACGCCTGCCTCGTGAGCAGCATTCGCCAGCGCGATCATGTGCGAGTAGTGGCTGTGCACGCCGCCGTCGGAAACGAGTCCGAGAAGATGAAGCCGATGGCCTCGCGCTTCGACGAAGGTTTCCTGCAATATCTGATTACGAGTGAGCTCGCCCGCGGCGATGGCCTTGTTAATCCGAGTCAAGTCCTGAGAAACAATTCGGCCGGCGCCCAAGTTGAGGTGGCCGACCTCCGAGTTGCCCATTTGCCCTCCGGGCAAGCCAACGTCAGTTCCGCTGGCGCTTAAGGTACTGCCCGGATACTCCCGATAGAGTTCGTCGTGAAATGGTGTCCGGGCAAGAAGGGTTGCGCCGCGATTCTCTTCGCATTTGTCGCGGCCACCGGGATTGATGCCCCAACCATCGCGAATGATGAGGATGACTGGCCCGGCCATACGGCCCTCAGTTTGCCGATGATTGCGAACAACGACAAGCCGTTCTTTTTTTCCAATGTGGCGCAAGTCCGCCACCGCGGATTTGTCCGGTGGCGAATTTTGAACTTGCGATCTTTCAATGCGCAACTTGCAAAGTTGCGCCACAATTTGAAATGAAATGGCGCAACCAGTTGCTGGCGCTTTTTTGTCTTCTCGTCTTTGCCGGGCTGGGCGTTCTTTACTTTCAACACTGGGTCATCCGGAAACCTTTCGGA
>Ga0209377_1002764_pt1 | contig 11387 bp, 9 predicted proteins | sample GraSoiAngelo_141_FD_185898 | JGI IMG/M metagenome (GOLD analysis project Ga0209377, IMG submission 185898) | Grasslands soil microbial communities from the Angelo Coastal Reserve, California, USA - 14_0929_12_40cm (SPAdes) (version 2) | ecosystem: Environmental > Terrestrial > Soil > Grasslands ...
CGAGCGGCAGATCATCCTGCTGACGCCGGGCACGCTCGGCAGTTGCGCGATGGCCCGCGCGCTCGCCCGCGCCGGCGCGACGCTGCCCTTCGCGCTCGCCGAGAGCGGCACCTTACCCTATCTCACGCGCAGGACCGGTCCGGCGGCGGTGTCGGCGCCCGTCCGCGCCGCGAACCTCCCGGTAGGCGTCTTTCCGGCCTCGCGCGGCAAGCAGACCTTCGCGCGGCTGGCCGATCTGTTCCCCGCCGCACGGCCGTGCGTCGACGCGCTGGACGCGGCGCTGACCAACGCGGGGCCGGTGATCCATCCACCGCTCGTGCTCCTGAACGCGGGCGCGATCGACGGCGGGCGCTTCGACGTCCACGCCGCGGGCACCACGGCGAGCGTGCGTCGCTTGATCGACGTGGTCGACGCCGAGCGCGTCGCGACGCGAACAGGGTGGGGATATCCGGCGCCGCACTACGAGCTGGCGACGTACTACGAGGAGGCGCGCGGTGCCGAGGGCCTCTATGGCGCCGGCGCCAGGGCCAAGCTCCTCGCCAGCGGGCTCTGGAGCGAGATCCTGACCCTGGAGCACCGGTACGTGACCGAGGACGTGGCGTTCGGCCTGGTGCTCTTCGAATCGGCCGGGCGCGCCGCCGGCGTCGACACGCCGGGTGTCTCGGGTCTCCTCTTGACGTTCGGCGCGCTCCTCGGGCGCGAGCTGTCCGGACGGGGGCGAGCGCTCGAGCACCTCGGGCTCGGCGATTTCAGCCGGCGCGAGATCAGGGGATTTCTCGACCAGGGCTGGGAGTCGCCGATGTGGGCGAAGGTCATTCGATGACTTCGACCGCACTCGTCCACGTCGTCGTCAGCGGCCTCGCCACCGGCTCGATCTACGCGCTGATGGCGATCAGCCTGGTGATCATCTACAACGCCACCCGCACGCTCAACTTCGCGCAGGGCGAGATGCTGATGGTCTCGACGTTCGTAGGCTGGACCGCGCTGCAGGTGCTGAACGCGCCCCTGGTGATCGCGCTCGCGGTCGTCGCGGCGGCGCTGCTCGGCTTCATCCTCGAGCGCGTCGTCATCCGTCATGCGATCTCGGCCACCCACTTCGACGTGCTGATCATCACCCTGGGGCTCTCGCTGATGTTGCGCTCGGCCGCCGGCGTCACCTGGACCCACGACGAGTTTCCATTTCCCTCGTTCTTCTCCAACCGGCCCCTGGTCGTGGGGCCGATTCGCGTGGCGCCGGTCTCGCTCGGGATCATCGGCGCCTCGCTGGCCCTCATGCTGGCGCTCGGTGCGCTGTTCCGCTGGACGCGCCTGGGCCGGGCGATGCGCGCGGTCGCGCAGAACCAACGGGCGGCGCGGCTCATGGGCATCAGCGTCGAGCGCGTCTACTCCTCGTCCTGGGTCATCGCCTCGGTTGTGGGCGCGGTGGCCGGCGTTCTGATCGCGCCCGTCGTCTTCCTGTCCTCGAAGATGGGACTGGTGGCGATCAACGGGTTCACCGCCGCGGTCCTCGGCGGCTTCGGCTCGATGCCGGGCGCGGTCGTCGGCGGCATGCTGCTGGGCGTGCTCGAGAACCTGGCGCCGCTCTATCTGCCGGCGTCGATCAAGCACTCGGTGCCGTTCCTGGTCATGATCTCGATCCTGATCGTGCGTCCCGGCGGCGTGCTCGGACGCATCGCGCGGCGGAAGGTCTGATGCGACACGCCGCGCTCGCGACCGGCGCCGCGGTGGTGGTGGGCTGGCCGTGGGCCGCGCCGCCCTACTTCGTCTTCCTGGCGAGCCTCATCGCGATCAACGCAATCGTGGCGATCGGGCTCAATCTCCTCTCGGGCTACACCAACCAGCTGTCGTTCGGGCACGCGGGCTTCCTGGCGATCGGCGCATATGCGGCGGCGATCCTCACGATCCGCGCGCCCGCGCTGCCGGTCCCCGCGAGCCTCCTGTTGGCCGGTCTCGTCACCGCCGCAGTGGGGTTCGCCCTGGGCGTGCCGTGCCTGCGCCTCGAGGGCCTCTACCTGGCGATGGCGACGCTCGCGTTCGGCTTCGTGGTGGTCGAGGCGATCCTGAACCTCGAGTGGCTCACGCGCGGCAACGACGGTCTCCACGTGCCCGCCGCGCGCCTCGGTCCCTGGACCTTCGCGACGGACACCGCCCGGTACTATCTGGTCGTCGCGGTCGCCGCGCTCCTGATCGTGGCCGCCGTCAACATCAGCCGGACGCGGACGGGCCGCGCGCTCCTGGCCGTCCGCGAGAGCGAGATCGCGGCGCAGGCCAGCGGCGTCAACCTGGCCGCGTACAAGACGCTCGCGTTCGTCGTCTCGGCGTTCTACACCGGCGTGGCCGGCGGCCTCTTCGCGCTGGTAGTCGGGTTCCTGTCGCCCGATTCCTTCGACGTGTTCCTCTCGGTCGATTTCGTGGCGATGATCATCGTCGGCGGCCTCGGGTCGATCCTCGGCTCGGTGATCGGGGCCGCCGTCATCACCGCCCTCAACGACTCGCTCGCCGGCTTTCAAAACTACCGGCCGCTCATCTTCGGCGCCATTCTCGTGACCTCCATGCTGTTCATGCCGGGCGGTATCGCGAGCGCGCTCCGCAAAATTCCTTCGACAAGGAGACGATCGATGATCAGTCGTGGAAGCCTGCTGCTGCTCCTGGCCGTCACGCTGAGCGCGCTTCCCGCCGCGGCCCAGCCGGGCGTCAGCGACACCGAGATCGTGATCGGCGGATCGAACTCGTTCTCGGGCCCGCTCGCGTTCACGGGGGATCAGATCACGAAGTTCGGCGTGGATCTGTACGTCCGCGTGGTCAACGACGCCGGCGGGATCCACGGCCGCAAGATCCGGACCGTCTACTACGACGACGGCTACCGGCCGCAAGACGCGGTCGCCAACACCAAGAAGCTCGTCGAGCAGGACAAGGTGTTCGCGATCATCATCCCGCAGGGCTCGCCGCCGGTCGTCGCGACCCTGGAGTACCTCGAGGAGAACAAGGTGCCGCTGCTGTTTCCGTACCAGAGCTCGCCGGTGACGCGCGGGAAGCGCTACGTGCTGCAGGGGATGACCCTGAGCGACCGGTCGTCCAAGATGATGATCGACTACCTGGCCGGGCAGAGGAAGATCAAGAAGTTCGCCGCGCTCTACCAGGACGACGAATACGGTAAATCGTTCCTCACCGCGTTCGAGAAAGATCTGAAGCGGTTCGGCCTCAATCTGATCGCCGCCGAGTCGGTCAAGCGCGGCGTCATGGACGTGAGCGCTCAGGTCGCGAAGCTCCAGGCCGCCAAGCCGGAGGTGACGTTCCTGGTGCTGGTGCCAGGCCCGGGCGCGCAGGCGCTGAAGGAGCGCCAGAAGATCGGCTGGGCGGACACGCTCATGGTCTCGACGGGGCCGCTGACCGACGAGCGCTACCTGGCGCTCGCGGGCGACGCGGCCGAGGGCGTCGAAGGGCTGTCGCTCTGGCCCGATCCGGTGACCTCCGATCTGCCGGGTGTCAAGCTCTACCGGGAGCACATGCAGCGCTACTTCCCGAAGAACGAGCCGAACCGGTACTCGATCGCCGGCTACTTCGCGGGGATGCTCTTCGCGGAGGGCGCCAAGCGCGCCGGGCGGAACCTGACGCGTGAGTCGTTGATGACGTCGCTCGAGTCCGTCAAGGGATTCGAGAGCGGGATCTTGCCGCCGATCACGATCGGGCCGGACCACGAGACCCAGAAGCAGGGGTTCTGGGTGCGCGTCGAGAAGGGACGCTTCAAGCAGCTGACGGACTGGCTCAAGTCAGAGTAGGGCGGTGCTCCGCGTCGAAGATCTCTCGATCAGCTTCGGCGGCCTCGCCGCCCTGAGCGAGCTCGGCATCGAGGTCCGCGATCGAGAGATCTTCGCGCTGATCGGTCCCAACGGCGCCGGCAAGTCGACCGTCTTCAACCTGATCACCGGACTCTACCGTCCGCTGGCGGGCCGGGTCACGCTCGACGGTGAAGACTTGCTCGCGCTGGCGCCGCATGAGATCGCCCGGCGTGGCGTCGCGCGTACGTTCCAGAATACCGAGGTGTTCCGTCAGCTCACCGCGCTCGACAACGTCCTGATCGGGCGGCACTCCCATCTCCACGCGGGGGTGATTCGGGGGGCCCTCGGATTGCCGGCGGTCCGTCGCGAGGAAGCACGGGCCCGGGAGTCCGCCCAGGCGCTGCTGGCGCGGTTCGGCCTCGACGGCGCCGCCGCGACCGAGGCGGGCAGCCTCCCGCTCGGCGCCCAGAAGCGGCTCGAGATCGCCCGAGCGCTCGCCTCCGAGCCGCGGCTCCTCTTGCTCGACGAGCCGGCTGGCGGGCTCAATCCGACGGAGACGCAGACGTTGATGGCCGTGATCCGCCGGCTGCGGGACGAGAGCGGGTTGACGATCGTCGTGGTCGAGCACGACATGGAGCTCGTCATGGGGATCTCGGACCGGGTGGCCGTCCTCGACCTCGGCCGCAAGATCGCGGAGGGCGAGCCCCGTGAGATCGTGGCCGACGCCGCGGTCGTCGAGGCGTATCTGGGCAGCGAGGAGGACGCGTGACACCCGTGCTCGAGCTCCACGACGTCGCCGTCGCCTACGGCAAGCGTCGCGCGCTCGAGGGCGTGAGCCTGAGCGTCGGGCCTGGCGAGATCGTCACCTTGCTCGGGGCCAACGGCGCCGGGAAGTCGACGACGCTCCGTGCGGTATCCGGCCTCGTCCGGCCGACGCGGGGACGCATTCTGTACGAGGGCCGCGACATCACGCACGTCTCGGCCGACGCCACCGTCGCCGCCGGTGTCAGTCACGTTCCGGAAGGGCGCGAGATCTTCCCGGAGTTCACGGTCCGCGAAAATCTGCTCGTCGGCGGCCACACCGTGGAGCGGTCTCGGATCGACGAGCGCCTGGAGTCGGTCTGCAGGCTGTTTCCGGTGCTCCGGGAGCGCCAGGCGCAGACGGCCGGAACGCTCTCGGGCGGCGAACAGCAGATGCTCGCCATCGGCCGGGCGCTGATGACCCGGCCGCGGCTGCTCTTGCTCGACGAGCCGTCGCTCGGCCTGGCGCCGATGCTCGCGCGCGAGATCTTCCGGGTGATCCGGCGGGTCAACGAGGACGGCGTCGCGGTCCTACTGGTCGAGCAGAACGCGCGTCGCGCACTGGCGCTCGCCTCGCGCGGTTATGTGCTCGAGACCGGGCGCTTGGTCACGTCGGGCACGAGCACGGAGCTCTCGGCGGACCCGCGCGTGCGCACCGCCTACCTCGGGCTCGACCGTGTTCGCAGCGACGTCGCGGACTGACGCGCGCTAGACTCGATGGCCGTGAAGGCGAGTGTCATGTGGCAGCCCGAGCTCGAAGCCATCGACCGCGCGCCGCTCGAGCGTCTGGTCGTCGAGCGGATGCGCGCGACGCTCGCGCGCGTGCTGGCCGAGCCCGCGTGGGCGCGGCGCCTTCCCGGCGTCCGGCCGGAGGACATCGCGCGGGTCGAAGACTGGCGGAGGCTGCCCTTCCTCACGAAGGAGGAGCTGCGCGACGCGTATCCGTACGGGCTCGCGTGCGCGCGCCCGGCGGGCTACCGGCGGATTCAGATGTCGAGCGGGACGACCGGCAACCCCATTCTGAATCCCTACACCGCCTCCGACGTCGCGCAGTGGGGCGAGGTCATGGCGCGATGCTACGTCGCCGCCGGGGTGGGCCCGACCGACGTCATCCAGATCACGCCCTCGTTCGGGCTCTTCACCGGCGGGTTCGGCTTCCACTACGGCGCCGAGCGGCTCGGCGCGATGGTGATCCCGACGGGCGCCGGCCGCACCGGCCTGCAGCTCCGGCTCATGCGCGATCTGAAGGCGACCGTCGTCGCCGCGATCGCGACCTACCCCTTGCGCTTGATCGAGGCGGCGCGTGAGGAACGTTTCGACCTCGGCTCGCTCTCGCTCCGCGTGGGCATCCTCGGCTCCGAGATGTGGTCCGACGAGCTGCGGGCGCGCATCGAGCGCGAGCTCGACATCCGCACCTTCGACATCATCGGCATGACCGAGAGCGGCGGCCCCGGGCTCGGCATCGACTGCGCCGCCCGCGCCGGCGTTCACGTCTGGGAGGACCACTATCACCCCGAGATCGTCGACCCGGCGACGGGCGCGGTCGTGCCCGACGGCACCGAGGGTGAGCTCGTGATCTCGACCTTGACGCGCGAGGGCCTGCCGCTGATCCGCTATCGCACGCACGACCTCACGCGCGTGGTGTCGCGCGGTCGCTGCGACTGCGGGCGCACCTCGCTCAGGCTCGACCGCCTCCGCGGGCGGGTCGACGACATGGTCATCTACAAGGGGATCAACTTCTATCCGCGCCAGATCGAGACGACCCTGCTGCGCCACGCCGGCGTGAGCCACGAGTACCAGGTGGTGATCGACACGGATGGGGGCGGCGAGCGGATGACGATCCACGTCGAGACCGAGCCGGGATGCGATCCGGCGGTCGCGGCGCGGATCCGGCGTGAGCTCCACGACGCGCTCGCGCTGAGTCCGGAGGTTCGTCTCTGCGCCCACGGCGCGATCGAGCGGGCGCAGGGCAAGGCGGTGCGCGTCGTCGATCGCCGGCCGCGGCAGTGACGCTCCTGGCCGGCGTGACCGTGCTCAGTCTCGAGCAGGCCACGACCCTGCCGTTCCTGACCTACCGGCTCGCCTGCGACGGCGCCCGCGTCATCCGGATCGAGAACGCCGAGCAGCCCGATCCCAACCGGTTCGTCGGCAAGGACGTCCTCGCCGAGCCCGCGATGCGCAGCTACTTCCTTCCGAACAACTGCGGCAAGGAGGCCATCACCTTGAACCTCGGCCATCCCGAGGGCCAGGCGCTCTTGCGCGAGCTGATCGTGAAGCTCCGAGTCGATGTGTTCGCCTGCAACCAGCGACCGCGGAGCTACGCGCGTCTCGGGATCGAGCCGCCGGCGCTCTCCGCCGTGAAGCCCGACCTCATCTGGCTCGGGATCACCGGCTTCGGCCCCGAGCACGACGAGGCGGCGTACGATCCGGTGCTCCAGGCGCGCAGCGGCTTCATGGAGCTGACCGGCGAGGCGAACGGCTCGCCGCTGGTCTTTGGCCTGCCGATGGTCGATCTCGGCGCCGCCGAGCACGGCTACACCGAGGTGATGAAGGCGCTCTACCGCCGCGCCACGACCGGCGAAGGCACCCGCATCGACGTGTCGATGCTGCGAAGCGCGGTGTCGTGGATGGTCGCGCCCGTCGTGCTCTCGAGCCTCGGCGAGCGGGTGACCCGCAAGGGCAACCGCCATCAGTTCTTCGCCCCGGTGGCCGTGCATCGCACGCGCGACGGCCACGTGTACCTGGCGATCGGCAACGATCAGCAGTGGGCGGCGCTCACCGCCTTGCCCCGCTTCGGCGCGCTGGCCCGGCCCGAGTACGCCGCCAACGCCGGGCGCATCGCGGAGGTCGAGCGACTCGACCGCGAGCTGGCCCGGTGCTTCGCGGAGCTCACCAGCGGCGAGGCGCTCGACTCGCTCCGGCGCGCCGGCGTGCCGGTTTCCAAGGTGAACACCCTGGCCGACGTGATGAGCGAGCGTCTCGTCGCCGAACGGCTGATCGAGGTCACGGACCCGCGTTCCGGGCTCCGGATCTCGCTGCCAGCCCCGCCGGTGGGTGAGCCGCCGGCGCTCAGCTTTCCGCCCAGACTCGGCGAGCACAATGAGAAGATCTACGGCGAAGCCCTCGGCCTCGGGCCCGAGCAGCTTGCCCAGCTCCAGCGGCGACAGATCGTCTGAGGGAGACGCGCCATGAACGACGTGTTCTATCTCACCGAAGAGCAGCGGATGATCCGTGACCTCGCCCGCAAGGTCGCGCGGGACCGAATCGCGCCGAACGCCGCGCAGTACGACGAATCGGAGAGCTATCCGACCGAGTCGATGCGGGCGCTCGTCGACTCCGGTCTCTTCGGTATCTGGGTGCCCGAGGAGTACGGCGGCACGGACATGGGCTGTCTCGCGCTCTCGCTGGTGGCCGAGGAGCTCGGGTGGGCATGCGCCGGGACGACGACGAACTTCGGCGCGCATCCGCTCGGCGGCATCCCGATCCTCCTGGCCGGCACCGCGGAGCAGAAGAAGAAATATCTGCCGCGACTCGCCGCCGGCCAGTTCATGGCCGCCTATTCCCTCTCGGAGCCCGGCTCTGGCTCCGACGCCGCGAGCCTCCGGACCACGGCGGTGCGCAAGGGGGATCACTACGTCCTGAACGGGTCGAAGCAATGGTGCTCCCACGGCGATCACGCCGACGTGATCACGGTCTTCACGACGGTCGATCCCGGCCAGCGCGCCAAGGGCATCACCGCATTCCTCATCGAGAAGGGCATGCCAGGGTTCTCGGTCGGCAAGAAAGAGAAGAAGATGGGCATCCGCTGCTCGCCCACCGTGGCGCTCCACTTCACGGACTGCGCCGTACCGGTCGAGCAGCGGCTCGGCGAGGAGGGCGAGGGATTCAAGATCGCGATGCGCACGCTCGACATGACGCGGCCGATGACGGGCGCGATGGCCGTCGGCATCGGCCAGGCGGCGCTCGACGCGGCCACGGGGTACGCGAAGGAGCGGCAGCAGTTCGGCCAGCCGATCGCCTCGTTCCAGGGCATCCAGTTCATGCTCGCGGACATGGCCATGCAGGTGCACGCCGCGCGGCTGATGGTTCACCACGCCGCGCGCCAGGTCGACGCCGGCATCCGGGGCAACACGTACGAAGCGTCGATGGCCAAGTGCTGGGCGGGTGACGCCGCGATGAAGGTCGCCACCGACGCGGTGCAGATCTTCGGCGGGTACGGCTATACGCGGGAGTTCCCGGTGGAGCGGTACATGCGCGACGCGAAGATCATGCAGATCTACGAGGGCACGAACCAGATCCAGCGGATGATCATCGCCAAAGAGCTCCTGGGTGGATGAGGCAGTGTGCGCGGTGAACAAGGGAGGCTTCGCATGAAGCGTCGACTGACCCGTCGTACGTTCCTCACGACCACCGCCGGCGGCGCCGCGGCCCTCGGGTTTCCGCTTCCGCTCCGCGCGCAGTCCAAGACGTTCAAGATCGGCGCGATCCATCCGGTGACTGGCGCCCTCGCCGAGCCGGGACAGGCCTGCCGCCTCGGCGCGCAGATGGCCGTCGACGCGATCAACGCGGCCGGCGGGATCAAGGGCAAGAACGGGATCAAGCTCGAGTTGATCGTCGGCGACACCCAGACCAAGCCCGAGAACGGCCGCGTCGAGGCCGAGCGCGTCGTGAGCCAGGGCGCCCAGATGCTGCTGGGCTCCTTCGACTCGGGCAGCACCAACGCGATGGTATCGGTGGCCCAGCAGCGGCGCGTGCCGTTCCTGATCGACATCGCCGCCGCCGATCCGATCACGGCGAACGTCGCGAGGTCGGTCAAGGACGGCCAGCAGAAGGTCCAGTACGTCTACCGCAACTTCCCGACCGGCTCGAGCTTCGGCCGGAAGGCCGTCCAGTACTTCATCGACATCTTCAAGGAAGCCAACGTGTCGCCGAAGCGGGTCGTCCTGATGTACTGCAACGATCTCTTCGGCCAGAATCAGGCACGCGGCTTCCAGGCGGCGCACAAGGCCGCCAACCCGTCGTGGGACATCGTCGAGGTCATTCCGTGGCCCGAGCCGCCGACGGACCTCTCGACGGAGGTCTCGAAGGCCAAGGCGGCGAAACCGGACATCATCGCGCCCATCACGCGCCCCGCCTCGGCGCTCCTGCTGTTCCCCGAGATCCGCAAGCAGCGGGTCGAGATGATGGGCATCGTCGGGCCCGGCAGCCCCGGGATCTACGAGGCCGGTCAGCTCGCCCAGCTCAAGGAAGACCTCGAGTACGTGCTGACGAGCGTGCCGTGGGCGAACTTCAAGAACCCGAAGACCACCGCCGTCGCCGAGGAGTTCCGCAAGCGCTCGGGCGGCAAGACCTTCGACACGAACTCGGGCTACTCGTACGACGCCGCGTTCCTCATCGCCGACATCCTCGAGCGCGCGACGACCCTGGACGATCCCGACGCGATCGTCGACGCGATGAAGAAGACGAACTACTCCGGCGGGCTCATGCAGTATGGCGGCCCGGTGGTCTTCAACGAGGTCGGCGACAACGCCAACGCGATCCCGACCATGATCCAGATCCTCGGCCAGAAGCCCGTCGCCGTCTGGCCCAAAGAAGCCGCTTTGCAGAAGTTCGTCTTCCCGCGGCCGCGCGCCTAGGCCAGCGGGGCGGCGGACGCGTGCCAGGCGGAGGGGGTGGGGTCGACCGGACCACGCCGCACGCGTGCGCTGCTCCGCGGCGGCTGGGCTCCATCCCGGCGCGCGTCGTCCGCCGCCGCTTTCACGGGAACGGGTCCTGTCGACCCCACCCCCTCCACCTGGCCCGCGCCCGTCATCATCCCTGGTCGAGGTCCTTGGTCCCGTGGATGTGACGCTTGTTCTGCAGGGGGTGCTTAGCGGGTTGCTCTTTGGAGGTGTCTATAGCCTCATGGCGGTGGGGCTCACGCTCATCTTCGGCGTGATGCGCGTGGTGAACTTCGCGCATGGCGACATGATGGTGTGGGGCATGTACCTGGCGTACATGCTGGCGACGCGGGCGGGAGTCGATCCGTATGTGAGCTTCGTCGTGTGCGCGGCCGCGCTGTTCGCGCTCGGCGTCCTGGTGCAGCGCGGGCTGGTCGATCGGATCATCTCGGCGCCGCACGAGATGCAGATCCTCCTGATGCTCGGCGTCGCCCTCGTGCTCGAGAACGTGGCGCTGGTCGCGTTCGGCCCCGAGCCGACGCGCGTGCGCTCGCCGCTGGCGGCGGCCGCGGTGTGGCTCGGCCCCGTCTTCGTGGACGTGGCCCGCCTCGTGACGTTCGTGGTCGCGGTCGCCCTCACACTCGCGCTCTGGGTGTTTCTCTTCAAGACCGATCTCGGCCGCACCATCCGGGCGGCGGCCGACAATACCTACGGGGCGCTCGTGATCGGCACCGACGTGCGGCGCGTGTACGCCGTGGCGTTCGGCGTGGGCGCCGCGTGCGTGGGCGCCGCCGGCGCCCTGGTCTCGCCGATTCTCCCGTTTCAGCCGCCCACCGGACTGTCCCTGTCGGTGGCCTCGTTCAACATCGTGATCATCGGCGGCATGGGGAGTCTCCTCGGCGCGTTTGTCGGTGGGCTCCTGGTCTCGCTGGCCGAGTCGCTCGGCGCCGTGTTCCTCAAGCCGTCGCTCAAGGAGCTGTTCAGCTTCTCGCTCCTGATCGTGATCTTGCTGCTCCGCCCGGCCGGCCTCTTCGGTCGCCGCGCGTCATGAAGTGGGCGCTCGCGGGCGCGCTGGTGGCTCTGATCGCGCTGCCGGCGGTCCTGAGCTCGTACGCGCTGACCCTGTTCATCCTGATCTTCTTCTACG